>Ga0073932_1006165_pt1 | contig 12470 bp, 10 predicted proteins | sample DewCreD2012metaG_FD_76967 | JGI IMG/M metagenome (GOLD analysis project Ga0073932, IMG submission 76967) | Hot spring sediment bacterial and archeal communities from British Columbia, Canada, to study Microbial Dark Matter (Phase II) - Dewar... ... | reverse complement strand
TTCGAAACTCTGCTGCGGGAACTCTCCACCCGCTGCCGCAACAGATGCCGGATCGCCTCCGCGCCGGACTCTCCATCGTTCAGTCAACTCACCCAGCTGACTCCACTCCAATCGCGCGCCTTCCAGCTTCTCGGCTTGTAGCCAGAAACCGGAACGCCAAGCCTGTCTCTTCCCTTGCACCCTCAGTCAGATACTGTCTCAGGCAAGGTAGAACTTCGGTCTAGAAGAACAGCCGTAGCCCCAACCTGACTTGCCGCGCATCATCCCGGGCGCTGGTGACCGACGTAAAGCCGCCCAAGTTGCGCACGGTTCCGTCACTGTTTAGGACCATGCTGGAGGCGCTGGCGCCGGGATTGTTGAAGTGGGGCGTGTTGGTCGCGTTAAAGGCGGCGGCGCGGAATTGCAGGCTGTATTTTTCCGCGATGCGGAACGTGCGGAACACATTCAAGTCGATGCTTTGCAAAGCCGGACCGCGCAGAATCGTCAACCCGGTGTTGCCGAAGCGCGCCTCCGTGACAGCCCGGAAAGCCAGCGGATCGAACCAAGAGTTCCCGTTTCCCACCTGTTTTGGGTACTCGACCTTTGCTTTTACCTGATCCGCGGTCTGGCTGTTGCCAGGCGCATTTAAAGATGTGGCTGAGGAAGTGACCGTGAAAGGCGAACCGCTATAGGCGCTAAAGATTCCGTTCACCTGCCAGCCGCCCGCCACGGCAGCCCAGCGACCCGAGTTCAGCAGCCGCTTACGCTTTCCGAACGGCAGCTCGGACAAGAAAGAAACGCGAAGATTGTGAGGGCGGTCGAAGTTCAGCTTGGCCCGGTTGCGGGCGATGGCCTCCGGCGCGTTGAAGAACAGCGAACTGATGCTGTTCGGACCGTAACCCAGCGCCTTACTCCAGGTGTAGGAGACGTTGACGCTGTAACCGGACGAAAAGCGGCGATCCAGACGCGCCTGTAAGGCGTTGCAGTTGGAGGTGAACGCCGGGGCGTGTAAGGTGGTAGCGACGCGTCTGCCATAAATGGCCGCATAGGGCCGCCCGGCCACGCCTTTGCCGGGTGAAGAGGCATTGATGTCCACTAAGTTGGTAAGCCGTATGGTGCGCGAACCCACATAGCCTGCCTGCGCCGAAAAATTGCCGCGCAAGCTGTGCTGGATGGTGAAATTGAATGACTGGACGTAGCCGCGGTGGTAATCCTGCTCGATGGTTTGTGTCGTCACGCTTGGCGGTAGCGTGACCCTGCCTTTGCTGATGTCGATGGGCGCAGGAAGCGGGATGCCGTCTTTGGTTCGACCTGCCGGGGTGTAGGTATTGTTCGCCACCACGTTCTGTTCGATCACCGTCGGGTAGGAACTACGCAGCGGGATGGCGAAGGGAAACGGATCGATGCTGACGCCGTAACCTGTACGAACCACCATTCTTCTGGTGGCGCGCCACGCCAGACCGAACCGGGGCGCCACTTGCCGGGTGGGCACTTTCACGCCGGTGTCGATGGGCACGTCACCATATCCACCGATGAGCACCTGGTTCGTGGTCCAGTCGTAGCGCCCTACGCCGCCCACATCGCGGCGCACCATGGGGTAGTATTCGTAGCGCAGCCCGAGGTTCAAGGTCAGCGAGCGCACCACCTGCCAGCGGTCGCGGAAATAGAAGCCGAAGTTCCATTGCCGCGTCCGCATCTCCTCCGAAGTGGGGATGCTCTTGCCCATGGCTGAAGGCAACCCCAGGAGGAACGCCGCGAGCGAATTGAACTGGTTCGACGCCGGACCGCCGTTCAGCGTGGTCACGCCGCCTGAGAACTGGAATCCGCCCCGCGGTCCATAGGTTCCCGCCGGCTGGTAATGGTTCATCTCCTGCCGGTAGGCCTCCATGCCCCAGCGCAAGTTGTGAACGCCGTGGACCAGTCCGGCATTGACGGCATATTGGTATTGCCGGTCCTTGCGGAACCGCGGGCTGGAAGGGATATACCCTCCCATGGACTCGTAGTTGGAAACCTGGAAACCCGGCATTCCGCTTTCACGAATGGTGGGTCCGTTCGTTCCCGGAATCTTGAAGACATCCAGCCCGATATTCTTCCCGTAAAAAGAGTCGTGGCCATTCTGACCCTGCTGCGTAAAGCCGAAGTGCCCGTCCATCACCATGCTGGGAGAAGCCACATAGGTACCGCCCACGGTCACGCTGTGAACCGTGCCCTCGTCGTGTCCGGGGAAGATCGTGGCCACTCCTTGTCCTCCGGCGGGACCGAGCACGTGCGGATCATCCACGTTATAGCTGAACCGCGCGTACCGGCCGAACAATGTGGCGCGCGAGGCGGGATTCCAGTTGATCTTGCCGTCATAATTGTTCCGGTTCAATGGCTGCGGCGCGGACACGAACCGGTTGCTCGAAGTGCCGCTGAGGTTGGGCAATGGAACCAGTTCTAATAACTGCTTGCTGATGGAGTCGATGCGCGAAGCGGGCAGAATGGAATTGGGGAACAGTTCCCTGCCCGTGCCGTCCGGGCGTCCGGTCAGGGGATCGTAAAGGCGTGCGCCGGTGGCCTGGAAATCGCCGGTGCGGTTTACCTCAGTGGGCACCGTCACCCGGCGCTCGTAGCTGCGGCGGCGGCGGGTGCCTTCAAAGCTGCCGAAGAAAAACAGCTTGTTGCGGCGGACCGGACCGCCGAGGGTTCCTCCGAACTGGTTGATGATGTTTTTGGGGATTCCCGGCGAGAGGTCAAAGAAATTGCGCGCCCGCATGGCGCTGTTGGTGTGGTACTCGAACGCGCTGCCCCGGAACTGGTTGGTTCCCGCCTTGGTTTCCACCGCCACCACCGCGCCGGAGGCGAAGCCCTGTTCGGCGTCGTAGCTGTTGGTGATTACGCTCACCGTGCCGATGGACTCGAGCGGCGGCACGTACGCCGTCAGGTGTGGAAGCCAAAGATAGGTGTTGCTGGCGCCGTCCACGCGGGTATTGTTGTTGCTCTGACTGGTCCCGTTGACATTGGTGACGAACGAACCTGCCGGATTGCCTGCAATCGAGTTGGAATCTTCAGGCGGCGTAACACCCGGCACCAACCCTAGAAGCGACTGGTAGTTCCGGTAGCCGTCCACCGGCAGTTCGGTCAGTTCCTTCTCGCTCATGTCCTTGCGAACCTCGCCGCGATCCGTCTGCAAGATGGCAGCCTCGGCGGTGACCACCACCGACTGGCTGGCGTCGCCCAACTCCAGCGCCACGTCGACGCGCACGACTTCGTTGGCCGGAACAAGAATTGAGGTGCGCCTGAAGGTCCGGAAGCCCGGCGCGGAACATTCCACCTCGTACGTTCCGGACTGAATGTTGTTGAACTGGTAGACGCCCTGGGGATCCGTCTTGAGCTGCTGCGCCACTCCGGTGAGCGAATTTACGAGCCTTATCACCGCGCCAGGCACCGCGGCGCGGCTGGGATCCGTGACGTTCCCCACGAGCGAACCATACAAGACCTGCGCCCGCCCGCTGTCCCAACCTACCCCAGCGAGCAAAACCGCGACCCAAACTACCTTCCGAGTCTGCATGCCCACCCCCTCAATGGATCATCGAGAACGAGAAAATTTTATAACTTATCTGCGATTTTGTCGATGCCCCACATTGCGCGAGACGCCGGCCGGGTTCACCCAGTGAGCGCCAAATGGCGTTCGCCTTGGCGATGGCTTTTCCGAACAGACCGAAGCGCTGACGGACGGATTCCCGGGGCCGTCCCTGTTTCGGTTTAAGATAGTCGTACGCTCTCGTAACGGCGGAATTGGATGCTGGAACACTACCGGGACTATTTTTGGTGGGGCAACCTGAGGCCTTGCAAGATTCTGAATGCGCTGCGTTATCTGGCAGCCAAGCGCCGGCCGGCGGCGGCCGCTCCTTATCTGCCTCCCTTTTACATGTTCGAGACAGGCAACGTATGTCAGCTAAGTTGTGCTTTCTGTTCTCAGGGTAATTTCCGGCCCGATGAACAACCGCAACGCCGCCTGATGAGCTTGGCGACATTCGAAGCGCTTCTTCACCGGATCCGCGATTCGGCGCTGATTCTGGACCTTTTTAAGCACGGTGAACCGCTGCTCAATCCGGAACTGCCGGAGATCGTGGCGCTGGCGTACCGCGAGGGGGTTCGCTGCCGCATCAATTCCTCGCTGAACGCACGGCTCACTCCCGGCTTTGTGGACCGCTTATGCCGCTCGGGCCTTTACAAGATCATCTGCGCCATCGATGGAGTGACGCAGGAGTCCTACCAAAGGTACCGGAGAGACGGGAACCTGCGATTGGCGCTGGATAACGCCGCACGAATCCTCCACCAACGGAGCGCGCTAGGGAGACGGCACCCGCGGATGGCGTTCCGGATGTTAGTGTTCGAATGGAACCATCACCAAGTGGAGGATGCCCGGCTACTGGCGAAGCAAATGGGCTTTGACGAGTTTCGTGCCGACGAAGGAATGTTTGTGATGGACGGAAGACCGGTGCGTTGGAACCGGAAAGCCCGGCGGTGGAGCGAGGCGGTCTGGCCGTTGGCCTCGGTGGGAATCGCGCCCAATGAGCCCGCCGGGACCACCAAGTCCCCCCAGCCATGTCCTTCGCTGTTGAGCCACTTCGTTGTGCATGCCGACGGGCGCGCGGCGGTGTGCTGTCATTCGCACCGCGAAGACTGGCTGCACGAGTCGCTGTTGGAGACGCCGCTCGAAACGATCTGGAATAGTCCGCGCTATCGTGCCAGCCGGGCTTACACACTGGGGATACACTCGGCCCGAGATGACGGGTTCCCGCAATGCCGTCAATGCCCCTGGTTCTGAGCGCAGAAAAGCCGGGACAGGAACGGACAGGCGCCCTCTGCGCCGGCGAAGCCGGGCTGCCCTTCAGGCTCACTTGCATGAGGCAAAACTGAGGGGAAGATGAACCGGGTTTAAGTGTATAATAGGGTTGAGGTCGGCAAAGGTTAGTGGGCGGAAGCCCACTTTTTTGTTGCCTCCCCCAAGCAAGACATGACCGGCGGCGTACTGGAAAAAGTGAGAGCGATCGCCGAACGTGTGGCTGCCAGCGAAGGGCTCGAGGTAGTGGAAGTCGAGATCAAAGGCGGCGGCCGCAGTCGCGTGGTGCGCATTTTTATCGATAAGCCCGCCGGGGTCACCCATGCCGATTGCGAGACCGTCTCGCAGCAAGTGGGTACCATTTTGGATGTCGAGGATGTGATTCCAGGAGGGAGCTATCACCTGGAAGTCAGCTCGCCCGGCATCGAACGAAAGCTCACCAAACCGAAGGATTTCGAGAGGTTTACAGGCCAGAAAATCCGCGTAACACTGAAGGAGCCGGTGGAGCGGCGCACCCATTGGGAGGGCACGCTTGGCGGCTTTCAAAGCGGGGTGATCACGCTGGACGCCGGCGAAGCAGGGGTGGTTCGATTCGGCATCGAACAGGTGAAGAAGGCCAACCTCAAGTTCGAGTGGTAATCCCCAAATAGACAATCAGGAAGAGGGAAGAGTGGGAACGATCTATCAGTCGATCGAGATTCTGAGCAAAGAAAAGGGCATCGACCCGCAGGTGGTCGCCGATGCCTTGAAAGACGCGCTGATCACCGCCGCGAAGAAGCATTTCCGCGGCAACGAATCGCTGGTGGCCGAGTTCGAGGGCAAAGCGGGGATTCAGATCTACGCGGTGAAGCGCGTGGTGGAAGCCGTGGTGGACCGGGAGCAGGAGATCTCCCTCGAAGAGGCCCGGCGAATCGACCCGGCGGTGGAAATCGGGGGGGAAGTGCGCATTCCCAAAAACATGGATGCTTTAGGGCGGATCGCCGCGCAAACCGCGAAGCAGGTCATCATGCAAAAAGTGCGCGAAGCGGAGCGGGAAACCGTCCACTCCGAATTCTCCGGCCGGGTGGGGGAGTTGGTCAATTGCACGGTCAAGGGATTTGAGGGAGCCGACATCATCGTTGACATCGGCAAGACCGAAGCCCGGCTTCCCAAGAAAGAGCAGTCCAAGCTGGAGAGCTTCAGCATCGGCGAGCGCATCCGTTGCGTCATCAAGAGTGTGGAAAAGACCGGCAAGAATGCGGGCGTGATCGTTTCGCGGGCGGACGCCGAGTTCGTCAAGCGTCTGTTTGAGCAGGAAGTGCCGGAGATTTACGACAACACCGTGGTGATCAAGGCGTGCGCCCGCGAGGCGGGCGAGCGGACCAAGATCGCCGTTCAAAGCCGGGACCGCGACGTGGACAGCGTGGGCGCATGCGTGGGCATGAAGGGCATGCGCGTGCAGTCCATCATCCGTGAGTTGCGGGGTGAAAAGATCGACATCATTGAGTATTCCGAGGATCCGGTGGTGTTCGCCACTCACGCTTTGAGCCCGGCGAAAATCGCCAAGGTGACGATCCTGTCGCCGGAAGACCATCACATGGAGGTGATTGTCGACGATTCGCAGCTTTCGCTGGCTATCGGCAAGCGGGGGCAGAACGTGCGGCTGGCGGCGAAGCTCATCGGCTGGCGGGTGGATATCAAGAGCGAAGAAGAGAAACGGCAAGAGTACGAGTCCCAACTGGCCCACCAACTGATCCAGGGGGCGCCCGTGTCGGTGCTGGTGGAGCAGGGGTTGAGCGAGGAAATCCTCCAAAAACTGGTGGAAGCCGGCATCGGGACCGTGGAGAAACTGGGCTCGATGACCCCCGAGCAATTGGAGGAAATTCCGGGCATTGGCCCCAAGATCGTGGAGAAGATCCAACTGGCGGTGAATACGTACTTCGCCCAGTTTGAAGACTCGGGATCCCCTCCTGCAACGCCGCCCGCCGCCGAGCCGCTTGAGGAGCCTCCCGTTGCCGCAGCCGCGGAATCTGGTACGATAGTGGACTCAGGCCCGCCTCCGGGCGAGTCTGAGGACCTTCCCAGCGGCGGATAGTCCTTCGATTTTCGGGCACAAGGGCGGAAACCATTAGGGACAGAACCGGGGAAGAGTAAGACCGCTTATATGTCGAAGATACGGATCAACGAGCTGGCGCGAGAGCTCGAAGTGAAGCCGGGCCGGATCATCGAGTTGTTGCCGGAGTTCGGCATCACCGAGAAGAAGACGCATTCCAGCTCGATTGAGGAAGACGTAGCGCAGAAGGTGCGCGCGCGGATTCGCGGCGAGGAGGAAAGCTATCCTGGCATTGAAGCCGCAACGGAAGAACGCGGGCTTTTTGATCCCGTTCCTGCCCCGGCGCCTGCGCCCGAGGCCGCTCCGCCGCCTCCGCCGCCGCCCACGCCGGGCGAGCCGGCGCCGGCGCCCGAGCCTAAGCCTGCCCCCGGAACCATTCTGGAGCGGACGGTGAGCGCGCGTCCGGTCCGGCCGCCCTTGGCCGCAGGCGGTCCGATCCATCCTCCGATTCAAGGCGCGGGCGCGGCGCGCCCAACAGTTTCTTCTCCGCCCGCTGCCCCTCAGGAAGCAGCGCCTCCGCCACCTCCGCCGCCTCCACCGAAGCCCGCGCCGGCCGCCGTCCCTCCGGCGGCCATTGTCGCCCCCGGACCTAAGGCTGCGCCAAGCGCTCCGAAGCCGGCTGCCTCGAGCGGGCTCCGCCCGGGTCAGATCTTGGGCGCTCCCCGTCCGCCCGCCGTCGTTGGCGAGCCAGGCGAAATGCCGTTGCGCGCTCCCGGAATGCCCCGGCCGGCGCCATCGAAACCCGCAGCCCCCGCTCCGCAGCCGCCCGCATCACGCGCCGTGCCAGCGGCCCCGGCCGGGCCACGCGCCGCTCCGGCGCCGGGCGCGCGAACGCCTTTAGCCGCGCAACCGGCAGCCCGCCCCGTGGTTCCGCCGACTCCGGAGCTCGTAGCCCGGCTCCAGCAAACTCAGAAAGCCCCGGCGCCGGGACAACCAATAGCCAGGGGACCGATGCCCGGCCGCCCGCAGCCCCCCACGCCCGTGCCCGGACAGCCCATTTACCGGGGACCGATGCGCACCGGTGCGGGCGGAGCCAGGCCCAGTCCTTTAGCGCCCGGGGCGAAGGTGAGCCGCGGACGCGGCATGCATCCCACTACGCCGGCGCCTATCCCGGCCGAGCCGGTTACCGAGGCGCAGCGCCGCGAGGCCGCGAAGCGAGGGCGCGCTGCCCGGCCGGTGGTGGTGGAAGAGGAAGAAGGACGCCTCCGCGAAACCCGCAAGCGGCAGCAGCAGGAGGCGCTGCTCGCGGTCAACCGCGACATCACCATCTCGGAGGGCATCACCGTCAAGGAGCTGTCCGAGAAGCTTGGGCTAAAGGCCAACCTGGTGATCAAGAAGCTGGTTGAGAAGAAGATATTCGCCACCATCAACCAGACCTTGGACGTGAAGATGGCCGAAGAAGTGGCTCGGGATTTCGGAGCTACGGTGAACAAGGTCAGCTACGAGGAGGAGTCCACTCAGGAGATCGAACTCCAGGAGGATCCCAAAGACCTGGTGAAGCGGCCGCCCGTCGTCACCATCATGGGCCATGTGGACCATGGAAAGACGTCGCTGCTCGACGCCATACGGTCGTCGAACGTGGCTGACCGGGAGGCGGGAGGCATCACGCAGCACATCGGCGCCTATTACGTCGAGCACAACAATCAGAAGATTGTGTTCATCGACACGCCCGGCCACGAAGCGTTTACCCGCATGCGGGCGCGCGGCGCCAAGGTGACCGATATCGTGATCCTGGTGGTGGCCGCCGACGACGGCGTGATGCCCCAAACGCTCGAAGCGATCGACCACGCCCGGGCGGCGGAGGTGCCGATCATCGTCGCGATCAACAAAATCGACAAGCCGGAAGCGCAACCGGAACGGATCAAGCAGCAACTGGCGGACCGCGGACTGTTGGCCGAGGACTGGGGCGGCGAGGTCGTCATGGTTCCCGTGTCAGCCAAGGCGAAAACGAACATCGAGCTGTTGCTCGAAATGATTCTGCTCGTGGCGGAGATGGAGGACCTGAAGGCGAACCCCAACCGTCCTGGAATGGGGACGGTGCTCGAGCAGAAGCTGGACCGCGGGCGAGGCCCCGTGGCCACGGTCCTGGTTCAGAACGGAACGCTGAGGGTGGGCGATTACTTCATTTGCGGATCGGTGTTCGGCAAGGTCCGCGCCATGTTCGACGACCGGGGCAATGCGATCCGCGAGGCTGGTCCCTCGATGCCCGTCGAAGTGCTGGGTCTGGAATCGCTCCCCGAAGTGGGCGACGTCTTCCAAGTGGTGACGGACACCGCCAAGGCCAAGCAGATTGTGATGTACCGCGAGGCCAAGGCGCGTGACCAGGCAATGGCCCGGGGAGCGAAGGTATCCCTCGAGCAGTTGCACGAGCAGTTGCGCGAAGGCGAGACCAAGGAACTCGCGGTGATCCTGAAAGCCGACGTCGGAGGCACCGCCGAGGTGCTCACCGACACGCTGCACAAGCTTTCGACCGAAAAAGTCAAAGTGCGGGTGCTGCACTCGGGCGTGGGCGCCATCACGGAGACCGACGTCTTGCTGGCTTCGGCGTCGAACGCCATTATTGTGGGGTTCAACGTGCGTCCGGAGCGCAATGCGGCGGCCGTGGCGGAGCAGGAGAAGGTCGATATCCGCCTGCACACCATCATTTACGAGCTCACCGATGAGATGAAGCGCGCCATGACGGGAATGCTCGAGCCGGTGTACAAGGAAGTGTACAAGGGCCGGGCGGAAGTGCGCGAGACCTTCAACATATCCAAAGTCGGCACCGTGGCGGGCTGCATGGTGCTGGATGGCGTGCTGTCGCGCGACTGCCAGGTGCGGCTGCTGCGGGACAACGTCGTGATTTTCACCGGGCGGCTCGCCTCGCTCAAGCGGTTCAAGAACGACGCCAGCGAAGTGAAGGCGGGCTTCGAGTGCGGCGCTTCGATCGCCGGTTTCAACGACATCAAGCCCAACGACATCATTGAAGCGTTCGTCATGGAGCGCGTGGCGCCCGAATTATCGCCCGCCTGAGGAGCCTTCCATGGCCGTGGTCGGCGTGCTGACCTTGGAGCTGCGGATCGAAGGCGCGCATTCTCTCAAGGACAAGCGGAACGTAGTGCGCAGCCTGAAGGACCGGCTGCGCTCCCGGTTTAACGTCTCGGTGGCTGAAATCGGCAGTCAAGACACCTGGCAGCATGCGGTGGTGGCGGTGGCGGCGGTGTCTTCGGACCGGGTGCACGCCGAAGGGCTGCTCGAGGCGGTGGAGGCGGAGGCAGCCGCCATTTTGGGCGGGGACCTGGCCGATTCGACGGTGGAATGGTTAGCTTGATGCCTTGGGCGCATCGAGCAAATAGGGTTAAGATTTGATTGTGGGTGCAGCCAAGGCGCAGCCGAAAGACACGCATTCGGAGCATACGCCGCCGGTGGAAATCCCCAACAAGTTGTATTTCCGGATTGGGGAGGTCAGCCGGCTGACGGGAGTGCCGGCTTACGTATTGCGGTACTGGGAGACGGAGTTTCCGGGGCTGGCGCCGAAGAAATCAGGCGCTGGACAGAGGCTGTTCCGGCGCAAGGAAGTGGAGTTGGTGCTGGAAATCCGGAAGCTGCTTTACGACCAGCGCTTCACCATTGAGGGCGCCCGCAAGGCCCTGGCCGCAAGAGGCTTGGATGTGCCGCCCCCGCCGCCGTCAAAAGCCGATCAACAAAAGCTTTTCGACCCCAAGGCGGAGCTATTGGCTGGCATCCGCCGCGAACTCGAATACCTGCGCGACTTGCTGGCAAAGGAATAGCCAGTCCACCTCGTCTCGCCTCTGACCGACGGAAGCCAGCCGCCGGCCACGTTTCAGCACAGCGACAGCCGCGCGGTGCCGGCAAAATGTTGAAGGATGCGTATGTGGGGCGCAGGCGCGGCGCCAAGGCGCAGTTGCCGGGCGATTTCACTTAAAACCTCGGCCTGTTCGGCGTCGTAAGGAGCAAGATGTTCGATGTCGGACGAGAGCCGCTCGGCGCGGTCCAACTGACGTCTCAATTGGTCATCCCTGCCTGACTCCATAGCTTTCAGGATTTCGCCGGCGAGTCTCGCCGCCTGGCGCCGCCTTCGCATCAGGTGTGTTTCCTCCCCTGCTTCTCATCGTCGCTTGGCGGGCGGATTTGAGCCCTCCGCATCTGGAAGCAAAAAAACCGCCACGCTGCCGATGAGATAAGGCGAGGCCGATCCCATGATAGCCGTGAGCCGTCTGAATCATGCACCGCTGGTGTTGAATTCGGACCTGATTGAGTATATCGAGACTACCCCGGACACAGTGATTACGCTTACCACCGGCCAAAAGATCGTGGTCTCCGAGTCGGCGGCCGAAATTGTGGAGAAGGTGATTGCCTTCCGGAGGTCGCTCGCCGCATCGCCAGAGAAGCGAGAGGAGCATGGCTGACGCGCCGGTTCGAGGCGAGCGCCTCCGTCCGGATTTCGCCACTTGGCTCGGCCTCGCCGTGGCCGTTGGGGGCATCGTCCTCGGGTTGTTTACCGAAGGGGGCAAATGGACCGACCTGCAAGGCGGTTCGGCGGCGCTGATCGTCTTTGGCGGCACGCTCGGCGCGGTGTTCGTGACCACTCCGCTCGACACGCTGCTGAGGGCCGCAGCCCGTCTCAAGCTGGTGTTTTTCGAGAAGGCCGATCCGGGCCAACAGGTGATCGAGGAGATTATCGGCTACGCCACCAAAGCGCGCAAACACGGCCTGGTGGCGCTCGAGGACGACGCCGAAATGGCGCCAGATCCATTTCTGCGGAAAGCGCTGCAACTCGCCGTGGACGGCGCGGATTTGCAGGAGATCCGCAAAATGATGGAACTCGAAATGTCGGTGGCCGAACAGCACGCCGAGATGGAGAGCCGCGTCTATGAAGCGGCGGGCGGCTACGCTCCCACCATCGGCATCATCGGCGCCGTCCTGGGCCTCATCCAGGTGATGAAACACATCGAGGACACCAAGGAGGTCGGCAACGGCATTGCGGTGGCTTTCATCGCCACGGTTTATGGAGTGGCGTCCGCCAACCTGTTTTTCCTGCCCGCCGCCCACAAAATCCGCAGCCGGCTCCACCGGGAGGCCATGATCCGCGAACTGATGCTCGAAGGCGTGGTGGGCATTGTGGAGGGGATGAACCCGAAGCTGATCCGCACCCGTCTGGAGGCGTTCGTCAAGAGCGGCAAGCCAAAGCGAGCCGGGCGAACGGGAGGCGTGGCGCGCGCGCCCGTCCCGGAACCGGAGACACAATCTTGACGGCAGGAGGCGCCTAGTGGGATTCCGCAAGAAAGAGCACCGGCACGAGAATCATGAACGGTGGCTGGTCTCCTACGCGGACTTCATTACTCTGCTGTTCGCCTTCTTTGTAGTCATGTACGCCGCCTCGCAAGCCGACCGCAGCCGGGCGGCTCAGGTTTCCGAGTCCGTCCGGCACGCCCTGGAGCGCCCCCGTCTCGCCGCTCTGTTGGGAGGAACCGTCAATCAGATGGGACTCGGAAACGCGATGAGCAAGGGGCCTGGGGGAGCCGCCCACGCCACTCCTAAGGAGCGCGAAACCGGCATGCTCGCCGAGTT
>Ga0073932_1006148_pt1 | contig 12487 bp, 10 predicted proteins | sample DewCreD2012metaG_FD_76967 | JGI IMG/M metagenome (GOLD analysis project Ga0073932, IMG submission 76967) | Hot spring sediment bacterial and archeal communities from British Columbia, Canada, to study Microbial Dark Matter (Phase II) - Dewar... ... | reverse complement strand
TCCGTAGGGTCGGCCTGGTGGTCGCGTGGTGCGGGCTGGCCGGCGCGCTCATTGCCGCCGAGTCGGCCCCCAGCCCGGAGTTGCCCACGTTGGACAAGGTGTTGGCGCGCTACGTTGAGGCCATCGGCGGCCGGGCGCGCCTGGAGAAGCTCACCTCGCGCGTGATCGAGGGCGAGGTGGAGATGTCGGCCGTGCCGGGGACGTTTGCCCTGCGGGTGAGCGCCAAGGCGCCGGACAAGCAGCTCTCGGTGATCACCATCCCCGGCTTTGGCGAGTTGCGCGAGGGCTACGACGGCACCAACGGCTGGGTGAAGAATCCCATGCAGGGCCTGGCGGACCGGCCGGCGGCGGAGTTGCCCAAGGTGCGCCGGGACGCGCAGTTCAACCGCGAGTTGCAGTACCAAAAAATTTACCCCGACCTGGCAGTTAAGGGCGTGGACCGCTCCGGGCCGGAGCCGCTGGTCATCGCGGAGTCACGGCCGGACGCGAAGTCGCTCGAGCGGCTTTACTTCGGCCAGACCACCGGGCTGCTGGTGCGCCAAGACTCGGAGTTCGAGGGGCAGAATGGCCGCGTGAGTGCCACGGCCGCGTTCGAGGATTATCGCGAAGTAGAAGGCGGGGTGCGCCTGCCCCACGCCATCCGCATCACCGCCCGGGGCGCGGACGGCATGGAGATGAGTCTCAAGCTCACGGTCAAATCGGTGAAGCATAACGTGCCGCTGGACGACGCGGAGTTCCGCAAGCCGGCGTCATGACTGCGCGGCCGCTCGGCGCGCCCGGCCGGTTGCGGGCGGCGCGGGCAACGGCCGAAACCTGGGTGGGCCGGTCACCCCAACACCTCATGTCCCGAAAAATTGTGCGCCTCCCGCTGCCGGTACCCGGACAGGCGACTGCCGCCGGGCCGGGACGGATCGGGGCGGCGCCTGCGCCCTGGTCGCCGCGCTGCGATCTGTTTCAAACCCCCACCGCGCTGGTGATTCACGTCGAGCTGGCCGGGTTGCGCCGGGAGGACCTGGACCTGCGCGTGGCGGACGAGCAGCTTTGCATTCGCGGGGTGCGGCGAGAGCGCGCGCTGCCCCCGGGCGGACAGGTGGTGCGGCGCGAAATCCCTTACGGGGCTTTCGAGACCCGCGTGGCCATTCCGGCCGGGTACGACGCCGCGCGAGCGCGGGCCAATTACCAGAACGGTTTTTTGCGCGTGGAAGTCCCCCGCGCGGTCACTGCGCCGTCCGTTCTCTCGGATGCGCCACCGCTGCGGACAATATCCTGAGTTCGCCCCGCCGCGTGCTTTTTCCCTCCCGATGAGTCCACCGTTTTCCCCGGATCCACCCGCGACTTTTGCGCTGAACCGGCGGCGTTTCTTGGGCCTGGTGGCGGGCCTGCCGCTCGGGCTGGCCGGGCGGGCAAGCGCCGCGGGGGGCCGGGTCGGTCCTGACGCGGAAGCGGAAGGACAACGCCTGGCTGCGGAGCTGCGAACGCAGCCGCCGCCGTTCAACACGGCGGGCTTGCTCCGGCGGCGCACGCCGGACGGGACCTGGTTGCCGGGAATGCCGGTACGGCTGGACGTTTACGAAACGTCCCCCGGCTGGCGCGCCGTGTACCAGGTCTTCAACCCGACCGGCGCGGTGACCCAGACCTTGGTGGTACAGTACGGGCCGGACAGCGCCGCCACGTACGAATTCACCACGCTCGAGCCGGGCGGCGGCGCGGTGCAGGTCCGCACCTTCGCGGGCGAGGAGGCGAACCTGCCGTTCGCCGGGTCGGATTTCTGGTTGGCGGATTTGGGGCTGGAATTTTTGCGGTGGCCGCGGCAACGGTTGCTCAAGTCCGAAATGCGCAAGGGCCGGCGGTGCCTGGTGCTCGAGAGCACGCCCGCCCGGCTGCGTCCGGAGCATTACGCGCGGGTGGTCAGTTGGGTGGACGCGGAGTACCGGGGGTTGTTGCGGGCCGAGGCTTACGGTGCCGACGGACGGTTGTGGAAGGAATTTTCGATCGGCAGCTTCAAGAAGGTGCGGGGCAACTGGCTGCTCAAGCAGATGGAAATTCGCGACGCCCGCAGCGACAGCCGGACACGCCTCGAGTTTGATCTGGAGATTCCGGGCTAGCTCAGCGAGCCGGGGCAGGGGCGCCATTGGGTTGACGCACCGAATCCAGGAAGGCGTACAAGCCGCGCAAATCCTCGGCCAACACCGCGCCGATGGCGTCCAAGGCGGGTTTGTAAGCCGTCGCCGCCCGGCCACCGGCCACGATGGCCAAGGACTCGGGCAGGAAACGTTTCAAGGCCTGCAGTTCGCCGGGCAACTGGGGGTCGTCCGCCGGATAGACAATGCTCAAAGCCAACGCCCGCGCTCCGGCGCGCAGCGCCGCCCCGGCAATTTCCACCGCCGGCAGACTCGTGCCCAGATACGTCACCCGCCAGCCGTGTCCGCTAGCGGCCGCGGCCACCAAAATGGCCCCCAGCTCGTGCAATTGCCCCGCGGGCGTGGCCACGACGAGACCGGGCGCATGTTCCGGCAGGGCAAAGGGGCGGGCGAGGTTGGCCAGAAAACTCCGCACCACGGCGCTGGCAAAGTGTTCCTCGGCGGCGGTCAATTCTCCCGCCTGCCACAAATCCCCCAGCTTGCCGGTCAGCGGGGCAATCAATTTTTGCAGCAACCCCTGACTGCCCAGCTCCAGGCTGGCCCGCATCAACACCGCTTCGCACGCCCGGGCGTCCATGCGTCGCACTGCTTCCAGTGCCGCGGCCAAGAAGCCCCCGCTGGGGTCGCCGGGCAGGGCGTGGCCGTTGATGTGGTTCCGCACCGACGGGCCCTCCTCCGCCCAGCCGGTGAGGGCACGGAGTTGCTCGTCCGAAAGCCGGGCAATGGTGCCGATGCTGTGGCCCGCTTTGGTGGCGGCATGGAGGAGCAACAGGCGCCGCACTTCGGCGTCTGAGTACAAACGGCGGTTCGAGGGCGTGCGGCGCGGGGCCACGGCGCCGTAACGCTTTTCCCACACGCGGATCACATGCGGGCTGAGGCCGGTCCGTTGTACGACCGACTTCATCGAGTGATGCAAGCCAGGCATGGCCTGACAATAGACGCAAGCTAGACAATTTCAAACGCAAATTGTCGCCCGACACCCGGCGACCCTCAAAAATTTTTTTGGGCGCGCGGCGCAGCTCGAACCATGCACTTTCGCATTTTACTTGCTGCAAACCGGATAGAAACGGGCCGAGCCGTTCTGCTGAAGCGGGAAGGGCTCAACTTTTTTTGAACACGTGCTTGACAAAACCAGTCAAAGCTGACAAAACTTGGACATCGTGAGTGGGCGAACATCCCAGTTGACCATGAAAAAGAACACCAAAGCCGTCGCGGCGTCGAAGGTTGCTGCGCGTCGCTCGAAAGTGACCAAGGCGACCTTGCCCGCGCCCAAGTCGCAGCCCGTGCCGGTTCCGGCAACCGAACCGATGCCTGCCAACCAAGCCAAGCCGGCTCCCCAGCCGGTGCCCGTGCCGGCCACGGGAGAAACCTCCCGACCCAGCTACGGCGTGGACGGCGCTCTGAGCCTGTACATGCGCGAAGTGGCTGAGGTGCCGTTGCTGACGATCGAGGAGGAAAATGCCCTGGCCGCGCGCATCCATGCCGGTGACGAGGCGGCGCGCGAGCACATGATCCGCGCCAACCTCCGGCTGGTGGTCAAGATCGCCCGGGAGTACGAAGGCTTTGGTCTCCCGCTGCTGGACTTGATCAACGAGGGCAACATGGGCCTGATGAAAGCCGTGGAGCGGTTTGACCCCGCCAAGGGTGGCAAGCTTTCCACCTACGCCTCCTGGTGGATCAAGCAGTCCATCCGCCGGGGTATTGCCAATCAGGCCAAGACCATCCGCCTGCCCATCCACGCCATTGACAAGCTGAGCAAGGCCCAGCGCGTGGCCAACGAAATGCGCGAAGCCCTCGGCCGCGAACCGGAGCCCGAAGAACTGGCCGAAGCCCTCGGCGTGAAGACCAGTCGGCTGAACGAAATCCGCACCGCCGCCCTGCGGCCCGCTTCCCTCGATGCTCCGATGGGCAACGACGAAGACAGCAACGTGTTGGCCGAGGTAGTTAAGGATGAAAACGCCCGCACCCCCTACGAAGTGCTCGAGGAGAAAACGCTGCTCGGGATGCTGGGGCACTTGGTGGACAAGCTCGGGCCGCGGGAGAAAAAGATCATCCGCATGCGGTTCGGACTGGACGGCCGCGGCGAGAAAACGCTCGAGGAAATCGGAGCCCAGTTCGGCCTGACCCGCGAGCGCATCCGCCAGTTGCAAAACGAGGCCCTGGCCCGTCTGCGGGAGCTGATCGAAGACCGCGACGCCTACGCTGCCGCCGCGTGACAGCACCCGATTTGCCCTCTGCCACCCCCGGCGCGAATTCGGCCCACGTGCTCGTTTGGGGAGCCACCGGCGGCATCGGTTCCGCCATTGTGCGAAATTTGCATCGCTCGGGACACCGCGTCTTCCTGGCTGCTCGGCGTGCAGAACGGCTCGAGACCTTGGCGCGCGAACTGGGGGCGCCCTGGCAAGCTGCCGACGCTCGCGACTCCGCCGCGGTAGAGGCGTTGACCCAACACGCGGCCACGACGCTGGGCACGCTCGACGGTATGACATTTTGTGCGGGCTCGGTGTTGCTCAAATCGGCCGCAACCACTTCGGACGCGGAATGGGCCGATACCCTCGCCACAAATTTGACCGCAGCCTTTTACGCCCTGCGCGCCGCCGTGCGCGTTATGTCCCCCGCGGGCGGCAGCATTGTGTTGGTGTCTTCCGCGGCCGCGCGAATCGGGCTGCCCAACCACGAGGCAGTCGCCGCCGCCAAAGCCGGCGTGGAAGGTTTGGTGCGCGCGGCAGCCGCGTCGTATGCGCGGCGAAACATCCGCGTCAACGCCGTGGCGCCAGGGCTGGTACGGACGCCATTGACCGCGGGCATCACCGGCAACGAAACCGCGCTGAAATATTCCCGCTCGTTGCACGCACTCGGCCGGATTGGTGAACCCGGGGAAGTCGCCGCCGCCATTTGCTGGCTGCTGGACCCCGTCCAAGCCTGGGTAACCGGTCAGGTGCTCGGTGTGGACGGCGGGTTGAGCGTCTTGGTGCCCCGTTGAAGCGCACCTCGGTTTTAGAAGCATGAGCAAACACATCATCGTCGTCGGCGCCGGGCCGGGCGGTCTGGCCTCGGCGGTCCTTCTGGCCAGCGCCGGGCAAAAGGTCACGGTCCTGGAGCGTCTGCCGGTGGTCGGTGGGCGCACCTCCACAATCGAGGCGGACGGATATCGCTTCGACCTGGGGCCGACCTTTTTCCTGTACCCGCGGGTCTTGGACCAAATCCTGACCGCGGCCGGCACCAGCTTGGCCCGCGAAATCGAGCTGGTGCGCTTGGACCCGCAGTACCGCATTCATTTCGGCGCCGGCGGGCAGATTGATGCCACGCCCAACGTCGAGCGCATGGAGGCGCAGATCGCCCGTCTGGCCCCGGCCGATGCGCCCGGCTTCCGGCGGTTTCTGGCGGAAAATCGCACCAAGTTCGCGCTCATGGAGCCCTGCTTGGAAATTCCCTACCTGGGTTGGCGCGACCTGTTGAGCCGCCGCCTGGCCCGGGTGCTGCCCTTCCTGCACCCGACGCTGAGCGTGGATGCCTACCTCAAACGCTTCTTCCAAGACCCGCGCATTCGGCTGGCCTTCAGTTTTCAGTCGAAATACCTCGGGATGTCGCCGTTTCGCTGCCCGAGTCTGTTCTCGATCCTGTCCTTCCTCGAATACGAGTTCGGCGTCTTCCACCCCATCGGCGGTTGCGGCGCGGTCACACAGGCCCTGGCCCGGGTGGCGACCCGCCTCGGTGTGGACGTCCGCTTGGCCCAACCGGTCCGCGAAATCCTCTTCGCCGGCCGGCGGGCGGTGGGCGTGCGCACGGAAGCCGAAACCCTGCACGCCGACGCCGTCGTTGTGAACGCCGACTTCGCCCGCGCGATGGAGCGCCTAGTGCCCGACGCTCTCCGCCGCCGCTGGTCCAACCGCCGCCTGGCTCGCAAAAAATACTCCTGCTCGACCTTCATGATGTACCTGGGCCTGGCGGGTCGCTACGAACTGCCGCATCACACCATCCACATCGCGCGCGATTACGAGCGCAACCTCGCCGAGATCGAGGAGCGCCACGTGCTGAGTGAAGACCCGTCGTTTTACGTCCAAAACGCCTGCGTCACCGACCCCTCACTGGCGCCCCGCGGCCACAGCACCCTGTACGTGCTGGCCCCGGTCACGCACCAGCATCCCAACGTGGACTGGACACGCGAGCGGGCGGGCTTCCGCCGGCACCTGCTGCGCAAGCTGGCCGAAGTGGGCTACACCGACGTTGAATCCCGCATCCGCTACGAGCGCATCGTGACACCCGCCGACTGGGACACCCGTTACGAAATCTATCGCGGCGCTACCTTCAACCTCGCGCACTCGCTGGACCAGATGTTGCACCTGCGCCCGCGCAACCGCTTCGAGGAACTCGACGGCCTCTACTTGGTCGGCGGCGGCACCCACCCGGGCAGCGGTCTGCCGGTGATCTTTGAAAGCGCGCTCATCAGCAGCCGCCTGCTGTTGGAAGACCTCGGCACGCAACCGCACCGGACCCGCGGCCAAACCGGCGCCGCGCCCGCGTCCCGCGACGCCTCCACGCCCGAAACCACCTGCCGCCGCGCCGCGGTGGGCGAGTCCGTCTGATGCCCGCCTCCGCATCCAGCCACGCACCGGTCCCGCCCGGCGCCGCGCCGGCAGAGAACGCCGTTCGCGACTTGGTACTCGGCGCACGCCGTGCCCAGCATGCGTGGGCGCACCTGCCACTGCTCGTGCGTTTGCGGGTCCTGCGCCGCTTCCGGCACCTGGCCGCACGGCAAGCGGAAACCCTCGCCCAAGCCTCCGCCAGCAGCCGGTCCCGTCCCTTGGCGGAAACCCTGACCGCCGAAGTCCTGCCCCTGCTCGACGCCTGCCGTTTTCTCGAACGCCGGGCGGCGAGGATTCTGGCGCCGCGTCGCGCCGGATGGCGCGGCCGGCCGCTTTGGCTGGCCGGCACCGCCGCTGAAGTGCGCCGTGAGCCGTGGGGCGTCGTGTTGATCATCGGCCCGGGCAACTACCCGCTGCTGCTGCCCGGCGTGCAAGCCTTGCAAGCCCTGGCCGCCGGTAACGCTGTGGTGCTCAAGCCCGGCTCGGGCGGTCGCCCGGCCGCGTTGGCGCTGGCCGACCTTCTGCGCCACGCCGGGCTGGACCCCGCGCTTTGCCCGGTCTTGGAAGAAAGCCCCGCGGCGGCCGAAGCCGCTTTGCGCGCCGACGTGGACAAGGTGCTTCTCACCGGTTCGGCGCCCACCGGCCGCGCCGTGCTCGGGCGATTGGCCGAAACGCTCACCCCGGCCGCCGTGGAACTTTCCGGCGTGGACGCCGCCCTCGTGCGCGCCGATGCCGCCCCGGACCTGGCCGCGCGCGCGGTGGCTTTCGGATTGCGCCTCAACGCCGGCGCCACCTGCATTGCCCCGCGCCGGCTGGTGGTGCACCAAGCCGTGGCCGAAGCCTTCCGCGAAAAACTCCGCGCCGCGCTGGCGGACACCGAGTCCGTGCCGCTCGCTCCGGGCCGGCTGGGCGCGCTGACCCCGGTCTTGCAGGAAGCGTTGCGCGGTGAGGCCCGGTTGCTCGCCGGCAGCGTCGAAAACCCGCAAGCTTGGCGGGGCCCGCTCCTGGTGGAGGTGCCGGCCGAATCGCCTCTGTGGCGCGCGGATTGGTTTGCCCCGCTGGCGTTGCTGCAGGCGGTGGAGGACGATGCCGCGGCCGTGCGCGCCGCCAACGACTCCCCCTTTGCCCTGGGCGCCTCGATTTTCACCCGCGACCTCCCGGCAGCCCGGGTTTTGGCCGGCGAACTGCGCGCCGGCGTGGTCACCGTGAACGACCTGATCGTGCCCACGGCTGATCCCCGGCTGCCCTTCGGCGGGCGCGGGCACAGTGGGTTCGGCGTCACGCGCGGCCCGGAAGGCTTGTTGGAGCTGACCACGCCCAAGGTGGTCGTGACCCGCCGCGGCCGCTGGCGTCCGCATTACGAACCCACCCCGGCAGAGCAAGTGCCCCTGCTGGCCGCACTGCTGCGCCTGTTGCACGGCAGCGGCGTGGTGGACCGGGTGCTCGCCCTGCGTGTGCTGCTCCGCGCCGGGCGGCGCCGGCCCGTGTCCGCGCTGCCGCCGTCCCACGAAAAGATCCATGACCCGCGTTTGGTCCCCGCTGAAAATTTCCGTGTAAATCTCCCATGAACACCCATACGACACACCCCATTGGCGTCCTCGGCGGCGGTCTGGCCGGACTGGCGTCCGCCTGCACCCTGGCCGCGCGCGGGCACCGTGTGATTCTTTTCGAGCGCAACCCCTGGCCGGGCGGCAAGGCCGCCGTCTTGCAGGAGCAGGGCTTCCGGTTCGACATGGGCCCTACGATTCTGACCTTGCCCGGGGTGCTCCGCCGGATTTTCAGCGAGGCCGGCCAGCCGCTGGAACGCCATCTCGAACTGGTGCGCCTGGACCCGCAGTGGCGCTGTTTCTTCGAGGACGGCACCACGCTCGATTTGCTCGCCGACGTGGAGCAGATGGCGGCGGCGATTGACCGCTACGCCCCGGGGCGCGGCGACGGCGAGGGCTACCGGCGCTTCATGCGCCTGTCCCGCCGGCTGCACGACATCTCGGAGCGCTACTTCTTCTGGCGGCCCATCGGCGGGATGCGGGACATGTTTGACGCCCGCGCCACGTTCCGCGCCGGGACGTTGAAAGACGTGTTGTCCATGCGCCTGGGTGGCACGGTGGCCGGCACCTTGCGCGCGCACGTGCGCGACCCGCGCGTGGCCCAGATGCTCGATCACTACACCCAGTACGTGGGCTCGGCGCCCGATGCCTCGCCGGCCGTGCTCTGCGGCATCGCCAACATGCAAAGCCAGGAGGGCGTCTGGTACCCGATGGGCGGCACCGGCGCCGTGCCCCGCGCACTGGCCCGGCTGGCCGGGGAGCTGGAAGTGGACCTCCGCCTCGCCACCGGCGTGCGGCGCATTCTGGTGCGGGACGGCGCGGTGGCCGGCGTCGAGACCGACGCGGGCGAGCAAGTCTCCTTGTCCGCGGTCGTGTGCAATGCCGATACCGTGCGCACCCACCGCGAATTGCTGGGCGGCACGGCCCGCGCGCGGTTCGAGCGCCGCCGGCGTTACGAGCCGGCCTGCTCGGGCGTGGTGTTGTACCTGGGCTTGAAACGCGCCTACGACCACCTCCTGCACCACAACTTCGTGTTCTCGCGCGACCCGCACGAGGAGTTCGAGACCATTTACCGCCGGGGCGAGCCCGCGCCCGACCCCACCGCGTATGTCTGCGCGCCGGCCCGCACCGAGCCGGCCGTGGCCCCGCCCGGCGGCGAGGCGCTTTACGTGCTGGTGCACACGCCATATTTGCGCCCGCACCACGACTGGCGCGCACTCTTACCCAAATATCGCCGGGTCATCCTCGACAAACTCAAGCGCGTGGCCGGCCTGGAAGACCTTGAAGAACGCATCGTCTTCGAGGCCGCCCTGACCCCGCAGGACATCCATGACCGCTACCACGTGCTCGACGGCGCCATTTACGGGCTGGCCAGTCATGGACGGTTTTTTGGCGCCTTCAAGCCGAGCAATCGCAGCCCGGACGTGCGCGGGCTGTACTTCGCCGGCGGGTCCGCGCATCCCGGCCCCGGGATGCCGATGGTGCTGATGTCCGGCTGGATCGCCGCGGACACGCTCGACCGCGATCTCGCCGCAGCGCCGGCCGAGCCGCGTCCGGAGCGGTCGCGCGTGGCCACCGCGGCGCCGCACGCGGGCTGAGCGGTCCCGCGGCCAAGCGATGACCGCCAGCCCCCAACAACTCGCAGCACCGAGCCGGCGCGAGAGCCGCGAGCCGGATCGTGCCGCGGAACGCGCCCCGATACACGATTTGCCGTGTCCGTCCGAGCGGCTACTCCGATGGTTCACCGCTTACACGCGCTGGTATGTGGCCCGCCATTTCCACGCCGTGCGGCTTCTTGGGCCGGCACCGGCCCTTCCGCCTCCTGAGACTCCCCTGGTGGTTTATCTCAACCATCCCTCGTGGTGGGACCCGCTCCTGTGCCTGCTGGTACGCGCCGCGTTTTTCGCGGAGCGCCGCAGCTTCGCGCCCATCGAGGCCGCGATGCTCGCGCGCTACCGCTTCTTTGCGCGACTGGGGTTTTTCGGCATTGAACCCGATTCGGCCCGCGGCGCGGCGCGTTTTTTGCGCGTGGCGGGAACCATCTTGCGCGCTCCGAATGCCGCGCTCTGGCTGACGCCCCAGGGGCGGTTCTGCGACGTGCGCCAGCGCCCCGCCGGCTTCAAGCCCGGGCTCGGCCACCTGGCTGCGCAACTCGAGCGCGCGGTGTTCCTGCCGCTGGCCCTCGAGATCACCTACTGGGAGGAACGCACTCCTGAGGCGCTGTTGCACTTCGGCCGGCCCGTCGAAGTCTCGCGGCAAACGCCGCGCCTGCCGGCCGCCTGGACCGCGGACTTGGAAGCCGCGCTCGAGCAGGCCCAAGAGGCGCTGGCGTCCGCCGCCCTGCGCCGCGATCCGGCCGAGTTCCAGGTCCTGCTGCGCGGCGCGGCCGGAGTGGGCGGCGGGTATGACCTGTGGTGTCGCCTGCGCGCCGCCTGGCGCGGAGAAACCTTCACCCCGGAGCACGGCCGAAAATGAGCGCGGAATTCCTCGCCCGCCTCGTGTTTATCTTGGCGGCCGTGCCGGCGGCGCTGTTCCTCATCAACCTGGCCTTTTACCGGCGTCTGCCGACGGCACGCGCCCACGCCCGAACCGGCGCCCCGGCGCTCTCGGTGCTCATCCCGGCACGCAACGAGGAGGCCAACCTGGCCGTCGCGCTCGAGGCGGTGCTGGCCAACCGCGGCGCCGAGTTCGAGGTGATCGTGCTCGACGACGGCTCGACCGACCGCACCGCCGCCATTGCCGCGGACTTTGCCGCGCGCGACTCGCGCGTACGCCTGGAGACCGCGCCTCCGTTGCCCGCGGGCTGGTGCGGCAAACCGCACGCCTGCTGGCAACTGGCCCGCTTGGCCCGCCATCCACTGCTGGTGTTCCTCGACGCCGACGTGCGGCTGGCGCCGGATGCCCTGGCCCGGTTGCGTGACTGGATGGAAACGCGGGACGCGGCCCTGGGCAGCGGCATCCCCTACCAGGAACTGGGCACCTTCACCGAGCGACTGCTGCTGCCGCTGATTCACTTCGTGTTGCTGGGGTTCCTGCCCTTGCCGGCCATGCGGCTGTGGCGTTGGCCGGCTCTGGGTGCGGGGTGCGGGCAGCTCTTTGTGGCGCGCGCGGCGGCCTACCACGCTTGCGGCGGGCACGCGGGCATTCGCCACACGTGGCACGACGGCCTCAAGCTGCCGCGCCTGTTCCGGCGCGCGGGGTTCGCCACGGATTTGTTCGACGCCACCGATCTGGCCCGTTGCCGCATGTATCGCGGCGCGGTCGAAACCTGGCGCGGCCTGGCCAAGAACGCCACCGAGGGGCTCGCCGCGCCGGGCGTGATCGGGCCGATGACCGCCCTGCTGGCGGGCGGACAAGTGGCGCCGGCGGTTTTGTTGCTGGCCGCGCCCTGGCTGCCGGCGGCGGCGACGGGTTGGGCGGCGGCGGCCCTTGCTTGCGCGTGGTTGCCGCGGCTGGTGGCGGCATGGCGCTTCCGCCAGCCGTGGGGCTCGGCGCTGTTGCATCCTCTGGCTGTCCTCGTCTTGCTGGTGAACCAGTGGCAGGCGTTGTTCCGGGCCTGGCGCGGCCGGCCGGCAATTTGGAAGGACCGTCCCCATGACGCCGCACGGCTGCGGTCGGTGGGTTCCGCAAAGGTTCCGTGAAGGCGGTGATGCAAAAGCTCCTCCCCTGGTGCGCCGCCCAGCAGCAGGGCGGCGCGCTGTTGGCGCAGAACGACCCGGCCGCGCCCGGGCCGCCACCGCGCCTCGAGACCTTCACGCTGAGCGACCAGTTCGAGCGCACGCACGCCGTCGCTTTCCCGCGCGAGCGGCCGCTGTTGCTGACCGTGGCCGACCGCAAGGGTGCCGCTCAAGTGCATGGCTGGGTGGCGCCGATGCAGGAGCGGTTCGGGACACGGCTGGACCAAGCGGGTGTGGCGGACGTGAGCAAGGTGCCGGGTTTTCTGCGCGGCCGCGTGCGCGCCGAGTTTCGGGAGGAATATGCGCACCCGGTCCTACTGGACTGGCAGGGCACCGTGTGCCGCGGCGTAAAGGCTGAGCGCGGTCAGGTGACCGTGCTGTTGGTCTCGCGCACGGGGGAAATTGTTTTTCGCGCCGGCGGGGCGGTTGCGCCTGACGCCTTGGAACGCCTGAGCCGGGCGGTGGAAGAAACGTTGGCGGCCCCATCCAAGCCCGAGCCGCCCGCGCCGTCGTCCGCCCCGGCTGCCGGCGGTGGT
>Ga0073932_1006132_pt1 | contig 12509 bp, 12 predicted proteins | sample DewCreD2012metaG_FD_76967 | JGI IMG/M metagenome (GOLD analysis project Ga0073932, IMG submission 76967) | Hot spring sediment bacterial and archeal communities from British Columbia, Canada, to study Microbial Dark Matter (Phase II) - Dewar... ... | reverse complement strand
CCGGTCGAGATCAGCGGCCGCGCCGAGTTCAACAGGGAGGGGCTGTACGAGACGCCCGAGTGGTTCGAGGTCACCTACCGGTACGCCAACGGCGTGCGGGTCATCTGCGGCAACAGCCACCGCATCGGCACCACTTTCGAGGGCCAGGACGGCATCCTTTACGTGGACCGCGGCCGGCTCGAATGCACGGTCAAGGGCGTGCTCGAAGAGCCGCTGGGCTCCGACGAGGTCCGCCTCGAGGTCAGCACGGACCATCACCAAAACTGGCTCGACGCGATCAAGAGCCGCAAGCCGCCCATTTGCGACGTGGCCATCGGCCACCGCTCGGCCACGGTGTGCCACTTGGGCAACATTGCCATCCTGACCGGCCGCACCATCCGCTGGGACCCGGCCCGGGAGCAGTTCGAGGGGGAACCGGCGATGGCCAAGCAGTACCGCTACGAGTACCGCAAACCTTGGGAGCTGCCCAAGATCAGTTGAACCCGCTCCGGTGTTGCCGCCACCGCCGCGCCCGGCGGAAATGAGGTGCGCCCGATTCCGACGCGGCAGGGCGCCAGATGCCTCGTGAAACTCGATAAAACCCTCAAGGTCTGCCACCGCCTCAGCCGGCCGTTCCGCGTCACCCGTGGCCGCAAGTTTCGGCTCAAGGACGTGGACCCAGGGGACACCCTCGACCTCACGGCCGCGGACAAGCCCCGCGCCGCCGAGGCCCTGGCGACGGGCGTGGAAGCACTGGCGCAACTTCAGGACCGGCTCTACGCCCAGAATCGCTGGGCCGTGCTGCTGATCTTTCAGGCGATGGATGCCGCGGGCAAGGACAGCGCCATCAAGCACGTGATGTCCGGCGTGAACCCGCAGGGCTGCCAGGTCTGGTTCTTCAAGGCGCCCAGCGCGGAGGAGCTGGACCACGACTTCCTGTGGCGCTGCTGGAAGCGCCTGCCCGAGCGCGGGCGCATCGGCATCTTCAACCGCAGTTACTACGAGGAAACGCTCATCGTGCGCGTGCATCCCGAGCTGCTGGCCCGTCAGCAGTTGCCGCCGGAACTGGTTACCCGCCGAATCTGGCAGGAGCGCTTCACCGACATCCGGCACTTCGAACGCTACCTGCACCGCAACGGCGTGCTGGTGCGCAAGTTTTTCCTGCACGTCTCGATGGCGGAGCAGAAACGGCGTTTTCTCGAACGCCTCGAGAACCCCGAGAAGCACTGGAAGTTTTCCGCCACCGACGTGGCCGAGCGCCGCCACTGGGACGCCTACATGGAGGCTTACGAAGACATGATCCGCCACACGGCCACGCCCGCGGCGCCGTGGTACGTGGTGCCCGCGGACCCCAAATGGTTCACGCGGTTGGTGGTCGCGGCGGCGGTCATTGACGCGCTGACCTCGCTCGACCTGCGCTATCCCGAGGTCCCACCCGACCGGCAGCGCGAGCTGGCCGCCGCCCGCCGGGCGTTGCTGGCCGAATAACGCCGCCGCCGGCCCCGCGCCGGGGCGATGCCGCGCGGTGTTTTAACGCATCTTCTCGAAGGTCCGGGCCAGGATTTGCCAGGCGGGCAGACCGGCGGTCTTGGCCTGCTGGGCGGCGTTGAGCTGCGCCTCGAGCGCGTTCTTGGTGGGCCGTTGGACGCGGTAGAAAATGCCGAAGTAGCCGGGGAAGGGAGCCCCTGCCAGGCGATAGGCCGCCACCTCGTCGGTCACGTCGTGCTCGGCGGGCACCAGCGGGAACTGACCGCCCTTGCGCGGCACCGCAGCGTCGAAGGCCCCGGGGTAGAACTCGACGCATTCGCTGAGGCACTCGATGAAGCTGAAGCCGTCGTGGTCCATCGCCGCCTCCATCATTTGCAGGAGGTGGTTGGGATTGGTACTGGCGGTGCGCGCCACGAAAGTGGCCCCGGCGGCGATGGCCTGTTTGAGCGGGTTGATTGGCCGATCCACCGCGCCCCAAGGGTCGGTCTTGCTTTTGTAGCCCAGCGGCGAGGTGGGCGAAGTCTGCTTCTTGGTTAAGCCATACACCTCGTTGTCCATGACCACCAGCGTCAGCTTCACGTTCTTGCGCGCGGTGTGGGTGAAGTGGTTGCCGCCGATGGAAAAGGCGTCGCCGTCGCCGCTGAACACAAACACGTGCAGGTCCGGCCGGGTCAGCGAAATGCCCGTGGCAAAGGGCAGTGCCCGGCCGTGGATGAAGTGCGCGCCGTGGGCTTGCACGAAGTAGGGGAACCGGCTCGAGCAACCGATGCCCGAGACGCTCACGAACTGTTCGCGCTGGAGGCGGCGTTTCTCGATGAGCTTGAAGTACAGCGCCAGCACGGAGAAATCGCCGCAGCCCGGGCACCAGGTCGGATGATCGGCGGCGAGTTCTTTTTTGGTGAGCGGCGGGCGCGGCGCCGCGGGCGGGCTCGCCCCGGGGGCGGGCGGCGCGGCCGGGGTGGTCACCGGAGCGGTGGCGGCAGGAGGTGTGGCAGTGGCAGACATGGCGGTCAGTGACTTTGCAAGGTGGGGGTTAGTACCGGCGCATCCCGTCTTCGACTTCCTGGCGGAGGCGTTCCACGATCTCACGCACCTTGAAGGCCAGGCCGTCGGTCTTGTTGATGCCGCGGATTTTCGGGTTGCCGAAGCGGGCGCGCAGCAGACCGGCCAGTTGGCCGTAGCCATAAACGCCTTCGTCGTTCATCTCCACCACGCGCAAGTGGTGGAAGCCGGCAAAAATCTGGTCCAGACCCGGCGGCAGCGGGTGCAGGTGCCGCAGGTGCACGGCCGACACGGCCTGGCCCGCGGCCCGGGCGCGGTCCACCGCTTCGCGAATGGGGCCGCAGGTCGAGCCCCAGCCGATGAGCAGGACGTCCCCCTCGGGCGGGCCGTACACCGGAGGCACAGGCAACTTGGCGGCCAGGGCTTGGAGCTTGCGGCGGCGTTTGGCGGTCATCTGCGCGTGCAGCTTGGGCGAACTGGTCGGGTGCCCGTACTCGTCGTGCTCGAGGCCGGTCAGGATGGGGTAGAGGCCGTTGAGGATGGGCGTGCCGGGCGGGCGATGCCGGGCCACGCCGTCGGGCGCGGTCAGGTCGTAGGGTTTGTGCTCGGGCACGGGAGCGAGGTCCAGGGGCAGTTCCTGGCACACGCGCGCCAGGTCCGGTTCGGTGAAGGCCTCGATGCGCGTGGCCAGGGCCTGGTCGGTGAGCACAATCACCGGGACGTTGTGCTCGCGGGCGAGGTTGACGGCCTCGATGGCCGTGTAAAAGCAGTCCTCGACGTTGGCCGGGGCGATCACCACCCGCGGCGAGTCGCCGTGTCCGCCGAAGCAGGCGATGTTCAGGTCGGATTGCTCGACGTTGGTGGGCAAGCCGGTCGAGGGGCCACCGCGCTGCACATCAATGACCACCAGCGGCACCTCGGCCATGACGCCCCAGCCCAGCGCTTCGGTCTTGAGCGAGAGCCCCGGCCCGCTGCTGCCGGTCACCGCCACCCGGCCGGCGTAAGCGGCGCCCAGGGCCATGCAGATCGAGGCGATCTCGTCCTCACACTGCACGAAGGTGCCGCCGTACTTGGGCAGCTCGCGGCGCAACAGTTCCATGATGTCCGACCATGGGGTGATGGGGTAGCCGGCACCGAAACGCACCCCGGCGGCGATCAGACCGTAGGCCAGGGCCTCGTTGCCGTTCATGACCACTTGGTGCAGGCCCCGCCGCTGCGGCTCCTCGAACCAGAACGTCTCGACCAGATGCCCCAGCGCGTAGGAATAACCCGCGTCGAAGGCGTTGAGGGCGTGTTGGAGGATGCTGGGGTCCTTGCCGCTGAACCGCTCGGTGATCAGCGCCTTGAGCTTGTCCACGTTCAGGTCGAACATCTTGGCCAGCAGCCCCAGGGCGTACACGTTTTTGCCCTTGTCCCGGCCGGTGCCGCCGATGGCCTCGACCGTCAGCCCGGAGATGGGCACGCCCACGTGGCGGTAAATGGCTTTCCACTCCTCACGCGGTTCGACGTGGTCGGAGTCGTACAACACGATTCCACCGCGCCGCAACGCCGGGATGTGGTTCTCGTAGGAGTGCTGGTAAAAGGCCAGCAGTACGTCCGCTTCATCGCCGGCACTAAGAATCTCGCCCGAGCCCATGCGGACCTGGAAAATGGACGGGCCACCCGAGATGGTGGACGGGATGGTCATGTAGGTCATCACGTCCTGCTCGCTGCGCCCGGCCAAGCGGGCCAGAAAACCGCCGATGGCCTGGATGCCGTCCTGGGAATTTCCGGCGATGCGAATGACAACGTCCCGCACGCGCTGCCGGCGGTCGGCGGCGGCGGGGGAGGATTCCGTCGTGGTGTTCATCAAATCTCTCCCGCGCGACTTTCCGTTTCAGTGACTCTTCCCGGACCTCGCGGGGCAGGGGAGCTTACTCCGGACGCGCGGCGGGTCAAACGCGAAGCGTAAGGTCCGTCAAGGCGGTAGAATGGGCTTACCTTATTGTTGCTGGCCGCCCGGGGGAAGCTGCCCTGCCGGGGCGCGGGTTCACCGCGGGTCACCAGAAATGCCACGCTCCGCGCCAGACCACCCAGAGTCCGAGCAGGAAATTCGTAATGGCGTGTGCAGTGATCGCGTCGCCCAGCCGCCCCTTGTGAATCACCAACCCTAGGTAGGCCGCCCCGCACAAAATGCCCGCCAGCCATTCGTAGTGCACCAGGCCGAACACCACCGCCGTGACCACAAACGGCGTGGTTGCCCAGGTGTTCAACGCGACCGCGGTGAAGTCCGCCCTGATCAGGTAACGATACAAGAACGACCGGTAGAACGCTTCCTCCAGCGGCGGCACCACCAGCGTCGAACCGGCGATGCGGGTGACGACGAACAGCCAACCCAGCACGCTGCCCTCACCGTACCGGGCCAGCGGATTCCAAGGCTTCGGCGCCTCGGCGGGGTCCGGCGGCGCGCTCAGGCCGAGCTTGGCCAGCAATTCGTTCATTCGCGGGTAGTAGGGGTCCAGTCCCACCCAGATCACGCACACCCCCACGCCCACGGCCACCGCCTCCCAACTGAACGCCCAGCGCATCTCGGGCACGTACGGCCACATCAGCCAGATCAGCCACGCGCCCACCAGCGTCTTGCCCGCGTACACCCAGTATTCCGAGCCTTCTCCCAAGCGGCCCTGCAACGCGGTCAACGCCACGAAAATAAAGAACGGCAAAAACCGCGCCGACAACGGCGAACTCGCCAACTGGTCCTTGAGCAGCTTCATGCGCGCGCGCATTCCAACCCATCCGCGGGCCGGCGCAAGACGGAACCACCCAGACCGCCCGCGGCTCGCCCGCTAACCCCGCTCCGGCCGCGCTCGACAAACCGGTGCCCCCCGCGCATCGTGCCCGCATGGCCGCCCTCACGCGCGACCAAGCCCTCTCGGAACTGGACGCCCTGCGCGAGCGCCTGCACGCCCGGGTCCGGCCGGACCTGCCCGGCAAGGGACGCAAGTACCTCCATTACGTCGTGGACGAGCAAATCAACGCCGCGCGCCTGCACTTGAACGCCCTGTACAACCACGGCCTGGCACTGGGCCCCGGGTTGACCGCGCTGCCCGGGGCCGCCGCGCATCCCAAGTACGCCTTCTGGGTCGAGGGCATCCGCCGCCACGTCGAGCAATGCGAGGCCAGTCTGGGGGCGGCCGACGACACCGCAAGCCCCGGCGCGTAAGTCCCGGAGGTTCAGGGGCCCTTGCCCGTCGCGGCGCGTTTTCCTAGCCTGCCCATCCGGTGAACATCCCTCGGGTCAACGTGCTGGGCGTGGGGGTCAGCGTCCTGAATCTGGACCGCGCCCGGGCCGCCTTGCAGGCCGCGGTGCGGGAAGGGCGGCGCGGGTACGTCTGCGTGACCACCGTGCACTGCGTCATCGCCGCCCGGCACGACCCCGCCCTGCGCGCGGTGTACAACCGCTCCCTGCTGACCACGCCCGACGGCATGCCGCTGGTGTGGGCGGGCAAACTGGCCGGTCACCGCGACATGGGCCGCGTCTATGGCCCGGACCTGATGCTGGACACCTTCCGCTGGACCGAGCAGACCGGGCATTCGCACTTTCTGTTCGGGGGCCGGCCGGGCGTGGCCGAGGAATTGCGGGCGCGGTTGCTGGAACGCTTTCCCAAGGTCCGCATCGTGGGCACCTACACACCCCCGTTCCGGCCGCTGGACGCAGCGGAAGAGCGCGACCTGGCCGCGCAGGTGGCGGCCGTGCGTCCGGACTTTTTCTGGGTGGGCATCAGTTCGCCCAAGCAAGACCACTTCATGGCCGCGCACCTGGGTCGGCTGGACACCACGGTCATGCTCGGCGTGGGCGCGGCCTTCGACTTCCACTCCGGCCGCGTGGCCCAGGCCCCGCGCTGGATGCAGCGGGCCGGCCTCGAGTGGTTCTTCCGCCTGTGCGCCGAGCCGCGCCGCCTCTGGCGTCGGTACCTGACCACCAACCCGCAGTTCCTGTGGCTGGCCTTCTGCCAGATCACCGGCCTGAAGAAATTTCCCCTCGAGGCGCCCGGCCCGGGACCGGAATAAAACCGGCCGGTGCGCGCGCGTTTTTCGTTGGTCAAGCCGCGCGGCCCGCCGCTAACCTGCCATGCCCATGAGCGAAACGGCCGAGCGCCCGACGCCCAGTTTTGCCGCTTACGCCGCTTTTTTTGTCAGCGACGTCATCCTCCTGACCGCCGCGTGGCTGGTGTACGACCAGGCCCACCGGCCGATGCAGCTTTATGAGCTGGCCGCTGTCGCTGCCTGCACGGCGCTGGGCGCCTGGCTGGGGGTGTGGCCCTTTGTGCTGCGGCACCGCGCCGAGATGGCGCGGGCCGAGCGGGCCGACCTGGCCGACACCGTCAGCCGCATCCACCAGCTCGAAGAGGTGGCCGGCCGGGTCGAGCGCGTGGCTGGCCTCTGGCAGCACGCTGACGAACAGGCCAACCGGGCCGTCCAAGCGGCGCGGGAAATCGGCGACCGCATCAGTGCCGAGGCGCAGGGCTTCAAGGCCTTCCTCGAACAAGCCCAGAACGTCGAGCGCCAGCATTTGCAGCTCGAGGTCGCCAAGCTGCGTCGCGCCGAAGGCGACTGGCTGCAAACCGCCGTGCGCATTCTCGACCACGTGCACGCGCTGTTCACCGCCGCGGTGCGCTCCGGCAAGCCGCAGCTCATCGAACAGATCGCCGCCTTCCAGAATGCCTGCCGCGACGCCGCGCGGCGCGTGGGCTTGGTGCCGCACGTAGCCGAGCCGGGGGCGCCGTTTGATCCCGCCGCACATCAGCTCCTCGATCCCAACGCCACGCTGCCCGAGCGGCCGGTTGTGACCGAGACCATCGGCCCCGGCTACACGTATCAAGGGCAGTTGCTCCGGCGCATCGTGGTCACCGTGGCGCCGGAGTCCGCCCTGGCTGCGCCGGTGTCGGCCGAGGCGGCGGCGTTCTCTACCGTTCCGGTCGGTGCGACGCCGGCGGCGGAGGTCAGTCGCGAGGAGGTGGGGTCGGACGTGGCGGGCGCGGCAGCGGAAGAGCCGGCTAAGGCGGTCGGAACCACCGGAGGACGCCCCGCGGATTTGCCTGCGGGCGCTGCGTGAGCCGGGTGGGCATGCGGGGAGACGCCCCCTCCGTTGCGTGGCATGCGGCAGGCCCGCTGTTTCAGCCGCGACGGTTCACGCGCCAGAGCAGCACGGCGCCGACGCCGAGGAAGAGGAAGTTCGGCACCCAGAGCAGCCACTCGGGGTGGCGTTCCGGGCGGGTTTCCCAAGCTTGGGCCAGGACGGGGAAGCTGAAGTAAAGCGTCACCAGCACCAGCGCGATGCCGAAGCCTACGCTGGTCTCACGACGGTGCGCTCGCACGGCCAGCGGGATGCCGATGAGCGTGTAGCCCAGGCAGGCAAAGGAAAACGCGGCCTGACGATGCATCTGGACCTTGACCGGGGTGACGTCCAGGCCCAGGCGCCGGTATTCGTAGAGGGCGTTCATCAACTGGGCGAGGGTCATGTCCGACAACGGCGGCGGGCCCAGCCGGGGCTGGGTCAGTTTGAAGGGCAGGGGCAGCACTGTGGCGCCGAGGTAGGCGGGTTGCCAAGAGGTCACGTTGACGGCTTCGACCTCGGGCATTTCCAAGCGGATTTCCTGAGCGTTGGTGTCCACAACGAGCGTGGCGGTGTCGGCCTTGAGAATGGTCGCCACGCGGGGAATCCGGGCCGGGGCGGAACCAACAAGCGGGACGGGGGAATCAGTGTCGGGGTCACCGGCCGGGGCGTTGGTGTCCATTTGGTACACCACCAGGTTTTTGAGCAGCGGGCCGTCCGCCTTGCCCACGTAGAGGATGTAGCCGGGAAAGGAGCGGATGAACTGGTTTTCGGCCAACAGGGCGGTGGGGCGCTGAACACCCAAGCGGAAGAGCAGCTCCTTGTAGGCCATGCGGCACTGCGGACCGAGCTGCAGGTTGAACCAGGCGCTAACCCCGCACAGCACCACGCTCAACAGCAGGATGGGCGTGATGAGCGCGACCAGGCTGATGCCGCCGGCGCGCGCGGCGGTTAGTTCCTGGTCCGCGCTGAACCGGCCGAAGACCAGCAGCGTGGCGGTGAGCAGCCCCATCGGGAGGGAGAACACCAGCACGAAGGGCACGAGGTAGCCCAGGGCCAGCAAGGCCGCGCTCAGGGGCAGGGAGCGGTTGATGATCAAGTCCAGGATTTCTCGCAGGAGGTTGCCCAACAGGAGCACGAAGGTAAACACGGCGACTGTCAGGCCCAGTGAAGCCAGGACCTGGCGCGTTAGGTACCAGTGCAGCGTCTTCATGCGCCTGAATCGGACGGGCTGGCGCGAGGGACCGTTCGTTTCACCGGGAGGTCAACCCCGCCCGGCGGCGGCTTCGGCGGCTTCGCGCTCGCGGTCCTTGCGAGCCCAGCGCCGGGCCACCAAGAGCGAACCCTCATAAAGCACCTGCAACGGCAGAGCCATCAGCACCATGGTCAGGGGGTCGCCCGAGGGAGTGATCACGGCCGAAACGGTCAGGTTGCCCACGATGAAGTACGCGCGGTAGTTGGCGAGCATGTCCGCGTCCACAATGCCCATCTTCACCAGCGTCAGGATGACCAGGGGCAGTTGGAAGCTCAGCCCCATCCCGAGCATGAACTTGCAGACAAAGCTCACGTACTCCTCCGCGCGCCATTCATCCGCCCCGAAGCCCATCCACTGCGAGAACTGAACCGAGGCCATCAGGGCCACCTGCACGATGACCAGGTAGCAAAACACTACGCCCAAGACGAACAACAGACTGCCGTAGCCGGCCACGCGGTACACAAACTTTTTTTCCTTCACCTTCAACGCGGGCAGGACGAACTGGCCGATGAAGAAGATCACGAATGGGGCGGAAACGACCAGCCCGCCGTAAAGCGCGATTTTAAGTGCGACGATGAAGGCGCTGAGGGGGCCGTAGTTTTTAAGCACCACCAGATTTTCCGGGGGCAGGTCAGGACGCCGATTCGTCTGGACGTTCAGGGTCAGCACCCACCGATCCCCCAACGGCACCGGCACCAACTCGATCGCGCTGATGTGGTTGGAATTCACCGAAGGCGGCAGAGGGACCGAATCCACCCGGACGCGCTTGACCTCGTTGGTGCCCAGCAACAGGGGCACTCGCTTCTGCGCTGCCGGCACCATGCGTTGGGCGTGCTCCAGCGGCCAGGTCAGGAAGGCCACCAACCGGTTGCCGGCCACCAAGCAGACCAACATGCCCATCAGCAGCGCAACCACCACCTTGATGAGCGTCCACCGGAGGTCCTCAAGGTGGTCCAGGAAAGGTTTCACCGGTCCACCGCCTTCTTCTTCTTCGTCCTCCTCGTTAGGTTCGGAATCGCGCCGAGCAGCGCCGGTCCGGTCCGGTGGGGGCGGGGGCGGGTTGCCGGAGTTCGCCGCATCGGGCGAGGTCTCCGTGCCGGAAGTGCCAGCCGGGGCGGACTCCCCCGGCGGCGGTGGGCTGGGAGAGTAAGCATCGGGAGAAGCGCCTTCCGGCTCGTGGGTGGGGATGGCGTCCGCGGCAGCTTCAGGATTCTGGATTTTATCGAGAAGCGTGGCCGGAACTGGCGCCGAATCAGTGGGTGGCGCGGCCTCGGCGGCTTCCGTCGCAGGCGAATCGCCTCTGGGCGATTCGGTCACGGCCGCAGGTTCGGTCGGTCCATCACCGGCGGCGAGGCGTCCTCGCGGAGCCACATGCGACATGGCCATGCACGGGCCGGGCCGCGTTAGGCGTGCGCGCTACCGCCGGAGGGCGTGGAGGTTGAGGCGGCAGCGGGCGGGGGCGGGGCGGGGCGCGACGGGGACGGAGGTTCTTCCTCGACGGCCCGTTGCAGCTCGTCCTGCACATCCCGGGTGGCGCGCTTGAACTCATGGATGCCCTTGCCCAAGCCGCGGGCCAGCTCGGGCAGTTTCTTGGCTCCGAAGAGCAGCAGCAACACCAGCAGGATGCCGACAATTTCCGGCCAGCCCAGAAAGGCCAGCAGGGTGGATTCAATTCCGTTCATGAGAACTAGGGTACGCTTTTCGCGCCACGAAACAAGTGGACAGTTTCACCCCGTGGGGCGTTCAAAGACATTGAAACCGGGACCAAGTTATCTCGGCGGCACTAGGAGGATAAACTCCCCCCGACGGTTTTTGGCCCAAGCCTCCTCGTTGTGGCCGGGGTCCACGGGCCGGTCTTCGCCCCAACTGCGGGTGCGGATGCGTTCCCCGCCGATGCCGCGGCCGATCAGATACTCGCGCAGGGCCAGGGCCCGGCGCTCGCCCAGCGCGCGGTTGTATTCCTCGGTGCCGCGCTCGTCGCAGTGGCCGTCAATGAGCAGCTTGTGCTCGGGCATCAGCTTGAGTTGGTCGGCCACCGCCTCGGCCTTGGGACGTTCGCCGGTTTTGACCACCGAACTGTCGAAATCGAAGTACACCGTTTGCGCGGCAAACGTGTTCGTGTCCATGATCATGCCCTCGAAGGTCTCCAGGTCGCCCAGCGCAAACCCCTCCGGAGTCCGCAAGGGCTCGCTGGTGATCGCGCCCGGGCCGACGGCGGGGGGAACCGCGGCGCCGGGGCCCAAGGGCCCAGGGCCGGGGCCGGGGCCGGGAGCCTTGACCGTGCGGGCGGGGATGGGGGTGGGGCTCTTGGGGGCTTTCTTGCACCCCGTCCCACCGAAGGTCAAAGCGGCGGCGATTAACAAGCCGGGAAACAGCAGGGAGCGTTTCATGTCGGTTGGCAGTGTGTCACAAATTTACCGGGCCCACGCGGGCTGCGAACAATGGCCTGAAAGCTGGGCCACATCCTTCTGTTGTTTGGTGGGTACGTCAAGCAAAGACAATACCCGCCGATTGTTGACCCGTCGGGTGAACATCAACGTGCGCGAGTTCGGCGCCCAGGTCGGGTCCTCGCCCGCCACGTACAACTTGGCCTCTCCGCCGCCAGCCGGTACCACGCAAATTTCAAAATTGCGCATCTGGGCGGTGAAGGCGATCCACTTGCCGTCCGGCGACCAGTCCGGCTCGGAAGGATTGGAAATGCCGACGATCGTCAGCGGCTTGAGCGTGCCGCCGCTGGCGGGAATTGTGGCCAGCATCCGCCGTCCGCCCATCCGCGTGGCCACGCAAATCGTGCGGCCGTCCGGCGACCAAGTGGGCGAGGACTCGTCCTCGCGCGTGTGGGTAAGCTGGCGGAGGTTGCTGCCGTCGGCGTCGGCCACGTACAGGTCCGGGCTGCCGCCCTTGCTCAGGATCATGGCCACGCGTCGGCCGTCCGGCGAGACGGCGGGGGTGATGTTCGAGCCGGCATACCGGGCGAAAATCTGCCGGGTGCCAGTGTTGAGGTCATGCCAGACGATATCGGCGTTGCCGAATCTGTAAGTCACGTAGTAGAGCTTGCGCTGGCCGGGCATCCAGGCCGGGGCGGCCACGACCGTGCCGTCCCGAGTGACGGCCTGGGCGCCGAAGCCGTCGTAGTCGGCCACGTAGATTTCGCTGTTCTGGCCTTGGGTGAGCTTGAACGCAATCTTGGTACGGGCAATGCCCTTTTGGCCGGTCACGGCCTCGACCACGTCATCGGCCAGGGCATGGGCCTGGGAGCGCAATGTCCCGCCGCGGTAGGTCTTGGCGAATTTGACCGCCTTGCTGAGGTTATCGGTGAGCCGGCCCTCGACCTGCTCCCCATTGGCGCCGCGCAGGGTGTATTGGGCCGCGGTCTCCTCGACCACGGTAAAGCCCACCACGTACAGGTCGAAACGCAGCACCTGCTCGACCTCGCCGGAATAACCCGCCAGGGCAATGGGGATGGGTTTCTGCGTGGGCGCGGCGTACTCGGTAATCCTGATGGTCTCAGCGGCCTGGCCGGCCAGGCCCAGCGCCAGGGCCAACCGCGGAATCCAACGGGCAAACGAAGTGGGCAAAGGCATGCTCATCCGGCTCCGGGGGTGGGTTCGAGGTGGAATTCGATCTCAAATTCGCGTTGAGCGTCCTTGGCGCCTTCCGGGAAGGGCCGGCCGATGGTGCGCACGCGGT
>Ga0073932_1006125_pt1 | contig 12516 bp, 10 predicted proteins | sample DewCreD2012metaG_FD_76967 | JGI IMG/M metagenome (GOLD analysis project Ga0073932, IMG submission 76967) | Hot spring sediment bacterial and archeal communities from British Columbia, Canada, to study Microbial Dark Matter (Phase II) - Dewar... ... | reverse complement strand
CATTGATCACATCACCGGTATTGCCGATTTCGTCGTTCGAGGTGACACGGACTTTCTTGTCGAACACTCCGCTGCGAACCGATCTCAGAACCTGGATAATCTCCCGCAGCGGCTGGGTAATGGATCACAAGAAGCCGATCAAGCAGGATATGCCGGGGGTGTAATGGGCGCGAGCCGCCAAGAGCGACCCCCTTATTCCTTCATGAAGACCTAACTTGACAGGCCAAGTATTTGCGCTACACTTGACAAGCTTTCCCTGGGTGTTTTTTGCGGTAAACCAAGGAAGGATATGAACCCCAATCCCTGCTTGCATTGCGGCGCCTGCTGCACTCTTTTCAGAGTGTCATTTTACTGGGGCGAAACAGAGGGCTTTCATCCCCAAGGCGTTCCTTTAGACATGGTGGTTAAGGTTAACGATTTTGTTGTGGCCATGAGAGGCACAGAAAGGGAACCGCCTCGCTGTGCCGCACTCAGGGGAACTCCAGGGCGGAGGGTGTTCTGCTCTATCTACGAAAAAAGGCCCTCGCCCTGCCGGGAATTTGAACCCTCATGGCAGGGCAATCCGCCGAACCCGAGGTGCATTCAAGCCCGCCTGATGTACGGTTTAGAGCCGCTTTTCCCCGATTCTCGGAGTCCCAAAAGGAGATACCTCAGGGCTGCATGATCTAACTTTGAAGACTTCCTGTCCAGCCGATAGACGTGTTCTGCTTTAGGGCTGCGGGGAGAAAGGGTCGTGACATACGGGAAGAACTGCAAAGGAGAAGGAGATGAGTTCATCCTTGTTCGATCCCTTGACCCTTGGAGATCTGAGACTCAAGAATCGCGGCGCTCTCTTCTGCAGGGGATGTTCGACTGTGGACATCAAGGAACACAAGGCTCGCGCGAAAAAGGAAACAAGAAATTGAGAATGGCCGTGATTTCCATCCTGATATCCGTGGTGGTTTATTTTGGGATTGCCGCGGTGCTGATTGCAAGCGGCGAGCCTGACAAACTCGCACCCCAGGAACAGGGCCTGGATTTCAAAGACCTGTTCCTTGATTACAAAGGGCTGCCTGAACTGAAGCCCTTCCCGGCCAGGGATGGGGCGGAATTGTCGTACCGGCACTACCCATCTCACTCAGAAAAAGTTTTGATTCTCTTGCACGGTTCAGGCTACCACAGCAGGTACTTGTTTCCCTTAGCCCGGTTCATCAGCGCCGGAGGTCTCGCTCATGTCTACACTCCGGATCTGCGCGGGCACGGACCATCCCCTGTGCGCAGGGGCGATGTGGACTATATCGGACAGCTAGAAGACGATGTGGCCGATCTGATTGCGTTAGCCCGCAGGGAACATCCTGATGCCACGGTGATCGTCGGAGGGCACTCCTCCGGCGGTGGCCTGGCTGTGCGTTTCGCAGGAAGTCGCTACGGCAAAGAGGCGGATGCCTATTTATTGCTCTCGCCTTTTCTGAAATACAATGCACCCACCATGCGGCCCCATTCGGGAGGATGGGCGCAACCCTTTACGAGGCGCATCGTGGGTTTGGTGATGCTGAACAACGTGGGGATTCGCTGGTTCAATCACCTGACCGTTATCCGTTTCAATATGCCGGGACAAGCCCGCGATGGGTCGGAAACGTTGTCTTACTCCTTCCGTCTCAACTCGGCGTATGCGCCGCAGAATTACGAGAAAGATCTCAAGGCCATCAGGCAGCCTTTGCTGGTTGTGGTGGGCACAGCCGATGAAGCCTTTGAAGCAAGCCAGTTCAAGCCCGTCCTTTCGCGGTACACAACCGGCCGAGTGGTGTTGTTGGAGGGCGTCAGCCACATGGGTGTGGTTGTGGGCAATGAAATCCAGCCTGTGATAAGGGATTGGTTTCGGGAGCCCCTTCCTCCGGGGTCCAGGTGAAGAGGCGGCTGGAGTTGACCATGATGCCCAGGGTATGAGCGACATGCAGGAGGCCGGCCGCCGACGGGGGCAACCAGCCGCCGAACCCCATCAGGATACCGAAGAGATTGGTCGCATTGGCCAGCCAGAAGTTCTGTTCGATAGTCACCAAAGTCTTGCGGCTCAGCAGCCTCAGGAACACAAGATCGTTCAGATCGCTCCCGGCCAGCGTGATGTCCGCGGCTTCCGCGGCCACCTCCGACCCGCCTGCCCCCATGGCGACGCCTACCGTTGCTTTGGACAAAGCGAGGGCGTCGTTCACTCCGTCCCCCACCATCAAGACCCTCACGCCTTCAGCTTCCAGGCTCTCCAAAAACCGAGCTTTCTCGTCGGGCAGCAAGGGCGCCCTCCACTCATCAAAGCCCAAATCTTGTGAGATCGCTCGGGTGGCTGCTTCCGTGTCCCCGCTGACCAGGACCAGGCGCGATATCCCGGTCTTCCGCAGCTGTTCAAGAACGTTCCTGGCTCCGGGTCGAATGGCACTGGCGAAAACGATCATGCCTTGAGGGCGGCCGTCCGTGGCGACGAAGATCAGGGTCCGCCCTTTGGAGACATGCTGCTTCGCCTGTGGTTCAAGGCCTGAGATGTCCACTCCTTTCTCCTCCATGAAATAGCGATTACCCACCAGAATGGTTCGAGAACCCGTTTGTGCCCGCACCCCGCGGCCGATCACCTCTACCATGGAGGTCGTCCTTTGCGGATGAATTCCCTTCCTGCGCGCTGTCTCGACCAGCGCCCTGGCCAGGGGGTGTTCGCTCCTGGCTTCTGCAGTGGCTGCGTAGGAGAGCAGGTTTTCTGAGCGAATCCTGGAACTGAAAGGAATGATCTTGAGCACTTCGGGAAGGCCGCCGGTGATGGTCCCTGTCTTGTCCAAGAGAGCCGTCTGCACGGCGCTCATGTTTTCAAGGTAAAGCCCCCCTTTGATCAGGATGTGCCTGCGGGCGGCATTGGCAATGGCTGCCGCAATAGCGGTTGATGCAGCGAGCACGGTGGCGCAAGGGCAGGCCAAAACAAGCATGACCGAGACGGTGCGGAAGACGCTCCTCGTGATAACCAAAGTTGCCAAGGTGGCTGCCACCCCCATGCGAGTCAGCCGCCGGGCCAGGACATCCGCTCTCTTTTCAGCCTCGCCCCTGACTGCGAGAGACTGCTCAACCAGCCTCGCAATCCCGGAGAGGTAAGTATCGGCCCCCACCTTCACTGCCTCGATATAGAGCACGCCCTGCTCCATCCGTGTTCCGGCATAAACATGATCGCCTCGAGTGCGAAACTCAGGCTCTGCCCGGCCCGTTATGTGGGATTCATCCACCAGCCCTTGCCCTTCAGACACTCTGCCGTCCACGGGAATCCTTCTCCCGACCCTTACGATTACCGTGTCGCCCTGCCGAAGTTGGGAGACAGGGCGGAGCACCTCCACGCCGTCCAAGAGGACCTCCGCCTGCCGCGGGATCACCTCGAAGACTTCCCGGATCGCCCTTTTTGCCCGCTCGGTCACGTACTCCTCAAGATACATGCCAAGGGACAATACCCAGATGATTTCGAAGGCCGTTAAGGCTTGCCCGAAGGCAATGGCCAGACCGCATGCGCCTGCAAGGAATGGGAAAAGGCCTACTCCCTTTCCCTGTCGCACGTCGCTCAAGGCCCGTCTCAGCAACGGAATGGCGCCTATCATGGCCACCAGTCCTGTGAGGCCCAAAGGCGCTTGGGACAAGGCCGGCTTGCCGAGGAGTCTCCTAAGGAGGAGGTAACCCATGAACACCGTGAGGCCGACGAAGTTGAGCATGAGACCGATCCATTTGGCGGATGGCTTCCCCGCTTCTCTCGGCGCGGCGGACTGGCCACGACCATACAGGACTTCCTTCACGAGGGCCAGTATTTCGCGGGACCGGACTTCTCGAGCATCATACGTGAGAATGACGCTCCCGGTCTCGAGTCGCACATCCACCTTTTGCACCAGGGCGAGCCCTTGGAGCGCATTTCCCACTTTATGAGCGGCGTCAGGGGAGGACCGGACCGAAGGAACTTTTATCCGCATTCTTCCCGGAATGGAGTGACAGAGCCTGAAAGCAGTCGGCAGCGCAGGCATGGTTTGTTCCTGATCAAGGGGGTACAGACACGGAGCTGGAGATCCGGGCTCTCAGATAAAAATCCTGAGCCAGCGGTTCATCAGGAAGCCGCCGACGAGGCCCACGACAACAGCCAGCACGATGGTGACCGGGTGAGTCTTCCGAACCGGCATGACCGGCGCAGGGGGAGACACTTTTTTGGTCAGGGGATCTTTGGCCGCGTCAATCAATGCTCTTTTCTTTGCCATAATGCCTCCTGCATCACGGGATGATTTCTTCGCAGAGGCTGACGATTTCGGCCGCAGCCTCGCTGTGAGGAGCATATTCCAGAACGGAAAGACCGGATGTCATCGCTTCGACGTAGGCGACTCTCTGGCCGATCTCCGTCTTGAATATTTCGATGCCGTAAGTCTCCAAGGCTTCCCTCGCCTCACGTCCGACCCGCGTTCTCGCGATTCTCCGGCAGATCAGCAGCTTGGCCTTCAGTTTCCGGTTGCGCTTCCGCGCCTGTTGAATGAGGGAGAGGGTTTCCTTGGAGGACCAGAGATCCAACGGACTTGGACCCACCGGGACTATGGCCAGGTCGGCGACATCCAGAATGGAGGAAATCAGCTCGCCGATGGCCGGAGGAGCGTCGATGACCACCTGATCGAAGCCCTTGGATAAGGATTTGATGGTTGCGTCGCTGAGAGGCCGGGGGTGGTGAATGACGGAGAAAGACTGATTCTCGGCCGTCGACTGCCATTGAAGAACACTGCCCTGGGGGTCTGCGTCGATAAGCAGGGTCTTGCGCCCTCTCCTGAAGATCGCACTGGAGAGATTGACGGCAAGGGTGGTCTTGCCGACCCCCCCCTTCTGATTAACCAGGCTGATGACCATTGACCAACCTCGGCTAGATTTGAAGTAACAGTTCAGCTCTTTGAAATAGACGGCCTTTTTCTATTTTTATTTCAAAGAGCCGAACTGTTCCAATTTGAACAAGAGGCCGGGGAGCCTCCCAAGACCTGGAACAAAGGACCACCGGGGGAAGGGAGGTCCCGGTGAATGACTGCATTAAGTTTATGTAGAAAACTAGAAGGAGAAGGGCATTTAGTCAACAGAATTCATCCACCTTCATCTCATGGCCCGCGACCGCGGGTTTTCATGGGAGGGGCACGGGCTGAGTGAGCCTTGTACACCCGACGGTGGCTGTTGGCCCTTGTAAAACACCCTGGGCTGAGGTCGACAGGGCGCCCTGAATCCTAACATTATCTTTACACAATGCTAATGTGATGCTAACATATTTATATTACTTTGGAAACAAAACCGTTTTCCGGTAAACCCATGGCCAAACAAAAAATTCTCGCCGTCGACGACGAAGAAGACATCCTAGAGCTTCTCAGATTCAATCTCACCAAAGAGGGGTTTTCAGTCACATGCGCCGCTTCCGGGGTAGAAGCCCTGAAGGCAGCCCTTTCCAGCAAACCCGATCTCATTCTCCTTGACCTCTTGCTTCCCGGGATGGACGGCCTGCAGGTGGCCAGACGCTTGAAGAACGATGCCGCCACCAAGGAAATCCCTATCATTATGGTTACGGCCAAAGGGGAGGAAGCGGACATCGTGACCGGACTGGAGGTCGGTGCGGAAGACTACATCACCAAGCCCTTCAGCCGCAAGGTCCTCATTGCAAGGGTGAGAGCCGTGCTCCGGAGAAAGGCCTCTGCGCCTTCCGACGAGGAGGAGATTTTGACCTTGCGCGATCTCGTGATTCATCCGGGCCGGCGCGAAGTGCTGGTGAAGGGAAAGCCTGTGGCGCTGACCTTCACGGAGTTCGGAATCGTGAATTTCCTTGCCCGGAGACCCGGCTGGGTGTTCACCCGCTCCCAGATCGTGGATGCGGTGCGCGGGGACGAGTACTTCGTGACCGACCGCGCGGTGGACGTTCAGATCGTGGGATTGAGGAAGAAACTGGGGAGCGCTGCAAAAATGATCGAGACGGTTCGAGGCGTAGGATACCGCTTCAAGGAATAGGCTATGGCCAAGAAGAAACGGCTCCTGTGGCATGTCTTTTTTCCCTACCTCCTGATCATCCTGGTTTCCCTTGTGGCGGTCACGTTGCTCGCCTCCAATTCCATGAAGCACTTCTTCCTGGAGAAGATTCGAACGGATCTTCAAACCCGGGCCCTTCTTTTCGAGAACTACATCCTGGAGCATGTGGATCCGCTCGATGAGCGGAGCATCGATCAACTGTGCAAAAAAATCGGTCCCGCGGCCCTCACCAGGCTCACGGTGATTCTTCCTTCCGGCCGGGTGATCGGAGATTCGGAGGAAGATCCCCAAAGAATGGACAACCATATCGACCGGCCCGAGATTCAGGATGCCATGGACAAGGATGTGGGGGCAGCCAGCCGTTACAGTCCCACCTTGGGAAAGCAGCTCATGTACGTGGCGGTGCCGCTCAAGAGGAACAACCGGACAGAGGCATTTGTGCGCGCCGCCATCCAGTTGGATTCTGTGGACAGGGACATTGCGGCCATTCAGTTGGAGATCGGGATCTCAGGGCTCGTCATCGCAACGCTTGCCACGCTGCTGAGTTTGCTGGTCTCCCACAGAATCCGCAGGCCTATCGAGGAAATCCGGAAGGGCGCCGAAAGCTTTTCCATGGGCGATTTTCAGCATCCCTTCCCGGGGTCCGACATTAAAGAGATCAGCGATCTTTCCGAGACCTTGAACACCATGTCCGAGAAACTGCAGACGACCCTTTCCAAGATCACGCAACAGCGAAACGAGTTGGGCGCGGTTGTCTCCAGCATGGCCGAAGGGGTGCTGGCCATGGACATGGAGGAACGGATTCTCGGCATGAATCATGCGGCCGCCGCGATCCTTGGATGCGACCCGAGGCAGGTCCAGGGCCGGACCATCCAGGAAGTGATCCGCCACCCGAAACTCCAGATCTTGGTGACCAAGGCGCTGGCGAGCGAAGAGGCCGTGGAAAGAGATGTGGTCCTCTACGCGAAAGAAGAGAGGGTCCTTAACGGGCATGCCACGATTCTCCGAGACGGAGAAGGGAACCGGGTGGGTGTGCTGGTGGTGCTCAACGATATTACCCGCCTCCGGAAGCTGGAGAACATCCGCAAAGACTTCGTGGCCAATGTGTCTCATGAAATCAGGACGCCCATTACGGCCATCAAGGGCTTTGTAGAGACCCTCCGTGACGGAGCGATCCACAGTCCCCAGGATGCAGAGCGGTTTCTCGGGATCATCCAGAACCATGTTCAGAGGCTCGAAACGCTGGTGGAGGACCTCTTGAGCCTGTCGAGGATCGAAGAGGAGACGGAGAAGGAAGCGATCGTCCTGGAAGAAAAGGCGATCAAGGAGGTCCTTGAAGGCGCCCTTGTGCTTTGCCAAGCCAAGGCGGATTCCAAGCAGATCCGGATCGAACTCTCCTGCGGGGACGAGGTGAAAGCAACCGTCAATCCGTCCCTTCTGGAACAGGCGGTGGTGAATCTCCTGGACAACGCGATCCAATACAGCGAGCCGGGAAAGAGAATCTGGGTCCAGGGAGAAACGACGCCCCAAGGGGTTTTGATCCGGGTCCGCGACGAAGGCTGCGGCATAGAAAAGCAACACCAAGAGCGCCTCTTTGAGCGCTTTTACCGTGTGGACAAAGCCCGGAGCCGCAAGCTGGGCGGAACCGGGCTGGGCCTTGCGATCGTCAAGCACATTATGCAAGCCCACGGGGGACATGTTTCCGTGGAAAGCCAACTCGGCCGGGGGAGCACCTTTACGCTGCACTTACCAAAAATCCCGCGTAGAGAGCCTTCGCGATAGGGATAAGAAGCAAACAGTAAACAGTAAGCAGTAAGCAGTAAGCAGTGAAAGACATCCCTAACACATGACGGCCAACGGATCCCTGATGACTGATCACTGACCACTGGCCACGAAGGAGCGCCAAATCTCTCCAAATCCTAACCTTTTTCTAACGTTTTCCTAACAATCCCTATCTAACTTGTTTGTATTAATCAATGCAAAAGGATCGATGATTGGGTCACGGCTCTGGGCCGGTAGGATGAACATTTAAAAGGAGGATTGGAAGAGATGAAGATTGGAAAGGCATTGAGTGCGGCGGCAATGGGGGTGTTCTTGGGTTTTGCTTTGACGGCTCCGGTTTCGGCTGTCGAGGTGGATTCCAAGCTTGCGGACTACAAGGCGGTGAGCGGAGTGTCCGGCAAGATCAAGTCGATCGGATCAGACACGCTGAACAACCTGATGGCTCTCTGGTCTGAAGGGTACCGCTCGAACTATCCAGGCGTTCAAATCGAGATCGAGGGCAAGGGGTCTACCACAGCGCCTCCGGCTCTGATCGAAGGAACGGCCCAATTCGGCCCCATGTCCCGGGAGATGAAGTCAGAGGAAGAAGGGGCGTTTGAGAAGAAGCACGGCTACAAGCCCGCGCGGGCCCGCGTGGCAGTGGATGCGCTCGCGGTTTTCGTGCACAAAGACAATCCCATCAAGGGCTTGACCCTCCAGCAGTTGGATGCTATTTTCTCCAAAACCCGAAAGGGAGGATTCGCCAAGGAAATCAAAACATGGGGCGATTTGGGGCTGACCGGTGAGTGGGCGGACAAGCCGATTTCCCTCTATGGACGTAATTCGGCTTCCGGCACCTATGGGTATTTCAAGGAAGTGGCCCTGTTCAAGGGAGACTACAAAGACCAGGTCAAAGAGCAGCCCGGTTCTTCAGCGGTGATTCAGGGCGTAGCGTCCGACAAGTATGCCATCGGGTACTCTGGAGTGGGCTATAAGACTGCGGATGTCAGAACTGTCCCGCTCGCCTCGAAAGAAGGACAGCCCTATTATGATGCGGATGCGAAAAACGCTTACAGCGGCGATTACCCGCTGGCCCGGTTTCTTTATATCTATCTGAACAAGAACCCCAATCAGGAGCTGGATCCCCTTCGCAAGGAATTCATCAAGTATGTTTTCTCCAAGCAGGGGCAGCAAATTGTGGTCAAGGACGGCTTTTACCCGGTCTCCTCCGAAATCGCTCAAAAAGACATGGCCGCTTTGGGAATCAAGTAAGCCGCAGACCGCCTGTCTGGACAAGAGGGGAAACCGATGCCGCCTCTCTTGCCCTGCTGTGGCGTATAGCGTGAAAATGGTTTCCTTAACATGCGAGAGGATAGGGCGGTTCCTGGACAACCAGGCTCCGCCCCTTTCCTTTCAATAGGTTTTCAAAACGATGGAAGCAAAGCCTGCATCCCAGAACGCCGGTGCATCCCCGAAGAGCGCTCCGGTTCCTTTCAAAAGAGAAAAAAAAGTGCGGCGAGGCGTTCTGATAGCCGATGCGATCGCCGACCGCACCATCACGATCGGCGGGATTTTGGTGATCGTGGCAGTCCTGGGGATCCTTGTGTTTCTGGTGGAGGAAACGCTTCCTCTTTTCAGAAGCGGCGCCAAGACCGGAGAACACAATTATTCCCTGCATGGGACGGCCGAGGACGTTCTGGGGGTCAGCGTGGATGAATACAAGACCCTTGCTTTTTTCTTGACCAAGCAAGGCAAAGGCAGCCTCATCCATGCGAAAACGGGTCATCCCCTGCAGTCGGTGGTGCTGGACCTGGAAGGCAGGGAGCTGACCGCCTTAGCCTTCACCCCGGAACGCCGATATGTGGTGTTCGGCTTCTCGGAAGGAAGCGTGCGGTTCGGGTCGCTGGAGTTTACGGCGGAGATTCTCGCTCCGGAAAACCTTCCCCCGGGGCTGACGAAGTTGAGCGAACAGGACAGCACGGACGGATCGAGCGTCTACACCAAGATTCCCGGCAATCAATTCAGGAAGGTGTCTTTCTCCCTCACGCTGGAGAAGGAATTCATTCCCGTCTCGGAAAGCGGAAAACCTCTGGTGGCCCTGGCCTACCACGTGAGCGGCCAGGCCGAGCGCCAAGCCAGGGCTTTTGTGGCTCTGGATGAGGAAGGGATTCCCTCCTTGAATCTCGTCACCTCCAAGATCAACCTTCTCACGGGTGAAAGAAGGGCGCAGGTCACTCAAACGCGGCTTCCTCCCCTGCCCCAAGGGGTGAAGCCCCTGGCGATTTCACTCACGGAAAAAGCCGATCAAGTCATGGTGGCGGAGAAAACCGGCGTGATTTACCGCTACAATACAGCGGATTTGAACGCCCCGTTGCTGGCGGAAACGGCTCGCGTCGTTCCGGAGTCCACCACGCTCACCGCCTTCGGGTTTCTTCTGGGAGGCCAGTCCCTTGTGGTGGGCGGTTCGGACGGTTCCCTGAACATTTTCTTTCTGCTGAAAAAAGAAGGCGCCCTCACCAAGGATGGGCAGGCGCTTCAGCTCACGAGACGATTCGACCGCTTGCCCTCCAGCCCCGTGTTGTTTGAACCGGCCATCATGGGCAAGAATTTTGCCGTAGCGGATGCGAAAGGCCATGTCTCGGTGTTTCACGGGACAAGCCAGAAGACGCTGGCCCGATTTCCTGCGGGCGACAAGACGAAGGAGTACCGCGCCCTGGTGCTCTGCCCGCGAATGGACGGGCTTCTGGCTTTTCAGGGGGACGGCCGTGTGCGGTTCTGGGAGTTTTCAGTTCCTCACCCGGAGACCACGGTGCGGACTCTCTTCAGGAAGGTGTGGTACGAGGGCTATCCGGAGCCCGGCTACACGTGGCAGTCCTCTGCCATGAGCGAGGATTACGAGCCCAAGTTCTCCCTGATTCCCCTGATCTTCGGAACGGTCAAGGCGGCGTTTTACTCCCTGCTGTTTGCGATTCCCATCGCGATTCTGGGAGCCATCTACACCTCGGAGTTCGTGACCCTCGGAGTGCGGGCCGTCGTGAAGCCGACCATGGAAATGATGGCCTCCTTGCCTTCGGTGGTGCTGGGTTTTGTGGCCGCGCTGGTCATGGCCCCGGTGGTGGAGACGTGGATCGCCGCCGTGCTTCTTGTCTTTCTCGTGGTTCCCGCGGCCCTGATGGTTGCGGCGTATCTTTGGCAGATCATTCCGCTGCGAATCGCCGTTCGAATCCAAGGCTTTCCCAAGTTTTTGGCGACCGCGATGGTGGTCCTCGCGGCGGTCTATGGGGCCGTTCAACTGGGGAGCGCGTTCGAAGCCCTGTTTTTTTCAGGCGATTTCAAAGCCTGGGTCAATGGAGACGTGGGAGGCGCCGAACCCATGCTCTTCCTGCTGGCCTTGCCCCTGTGCTTTATGGCCGTGAGCCTCGCGGTATCGCGCCTCTACGGCCGCTCCCTCGGCCTTACCCTGAGGGAAATCAGTCCGTTCCATGCCGCTCTGCTGGAGATGAGCCGATGGGTGGGAACCGTGATCGTGGCGGGAGGCTGCTCTTTTGGGATTGCGAAGGCCCTGGCGGTCATGGGGGTGGATGTGCGGGGCACTTTTGTGGACACCTACGTGCAGAGGAACACCCTCATTGTCGGCTTTGCCATGGGTTTTGCGGTGATCCCCATCATTTACACCATCGCCGAGGACGCGCTGAACGCGGTTCCCGAGCATTTGCGTGCGGCGAGCCTGGGATGCGGCGCGACTCCTTGGCAAACAGCCGTTTACGTGGTTCTTCCCACGGCGATCAGCGGGGTCTTTTCGGCGATCATGATCGGAATGGGCCGGGCCGTGGGAGAAACCATGATCGTGGTCATGGCCACCGGGAACACGCCCATTATCGATATAAACATCTTCAACGGCCTCAGAGCCCTCTCGGCGACCATTGCCGTGGAGCTTCCTGAGGCTGTAAAGGGCGGCACCCTGTATCGCATTCTGTTTTTGTCGGGTCTTGTGCTTTTTGCCATGACCTTTGTGATCAACACGGTGGCCGAGGTCATTCGCCTCCGGTTTCGAAAAAGGGCGATGCAGCTTTAGAAAATTATTCAAAGGTTTCTGCGGACAGAGAAGCCTTTGAGCCCAGACCGGGGGGTGTGGTCTCTTTAGAGCCGCCGGGAACCAGTAATCAGTGAGCAGTAAGCAGTCTCCAGTAATTTTCTTTTCGTCGTTTGCCCTGCTTACTGATTACTCCATACTGCTTACTTATCCCTTTTCCGGGGAAGGTTCGAAGGCAAGGGGGCGATTGGCGGGAGGAGTCCATTTCCGGTTGCGAGCTCGCCAGAGACCACACCCCCCGGCTTGGGCTTGATAAGCCTTTGCCGGCCTCGAAAAGTTTGCAGGATTAGAGTGGACTGAACGATATGTCATCAACCTCATCCAAAAGAACGGTAACGGGCGCCGATCTCTCCTCCAGAGGGGAACCCTATCTGTGGGGCATGGGCGGAGCCTTGGCCCTTGGACTCATCATGATTTTCGGATTCCTCATTCTGATCGCATGGAACGGGCTTGTCACCTTCTATCCGAAGCCCGTCGAGGTCCTCAAACTCAGAGACGGGTCCCTGGTCGCAGGAGAACCGACCCGTTCCGAAATGTACAAGCTTCCCCGGCACGAACTGGACAGCCTGGAGGAGAAAAGCCGCAAGGAGGTGATGGACAACCACGGCTTCGGCCTCAGGACCCTTTACCGGACAGGTAAT
>Ga0073932_1006123_pt1 | contig 12522 bp, 9 predicted proteins | sample DewCreD2012metaG_FD_76967 | JGI IMG/M metagenome (GOLD analysis project Ga0073932, IMG submission 76967) | Hot spring sediment bacterial and archeal communities from British Columbia, Canada, to study Microbial Dark Matter (Phase II) - Dewar... ... | reverse complement strand
CGCAACGGCGCCGGCAAGAGCACGCTGCTGAAGATCCTCTCGCGCATCACCGAGCCGACCGCGGGGCGCGCCATCGTGCGCGGACGGGTGGGCAGCCTGCTTGAGGTGGGCACCGGCTTCCACCCCGAGCTGACCGGCCGCGAGAACATCTACCTCAACGGCGCCATCCTGGGTATGCGCCGCGCCGAGATCGAGCGCAAGTTCGACGAGATCGTCGCCTTCGCCGAGATTGAGAAGTTCCTGGACACGCCGGTGAAGCGCTATTCCAGCGGCATGTACGTGCGGCTGGCCTTTGCCGTGGCCGCGCACCTGGAGCCGGAGATCCTCCTGGTGGACGAGGTGCTGGCGGTGGGGGACGCCGAGTTCCAGAAGAAGTGCCTGGGCAAGATGGGCGAGGTTGCCGGGCAGGGGCGAACGGTGCTGTTTGTGAGCCATAACATGCCCGCAGTACGAAACTTGTGCGGCAATGCGGTGCTCCTTGAAAACGGCCGCACAGCCGGCTACGGCGCGAGTCGTGAGATCGTCGACGATTACCTTGGGCGAGACAAGGTGTCTAGCACTGCCAGGGTCGAGCTCAGGCCCACCGAGCAACGGGGAGATCGGCCCGACATGTGGGTCAGCTGGATCGAGCTGAGGAGCGACGATGGAAGCCTGTCAAACCGGTTCACCATTGGCGATACGATGGTGGTAGCATTTGGCGTCGAAACCAGCGCATCCTCTGTGCCCAGGAACATAGTGGTGTCGGTAGCACTGAGGACAGCTGATGGAATACGCGTATGTGATATGGTCAATATAGATCGTGTCGCGCCGATTACTTTGCGTGGAGAGAAAACGTGGGTGACGGTGCGGGTTGACGATTTGCGTTTCTACCCGGGAATCTACTACCTTAGCATCTGGATTGCCGATCGTCTGGCGCGGACCGAGCTGTGCCATGTGCCGGACTGCCTGAGTCTCGAGATCGTGGATGGCGGATCACTCACGGTCAGGAGAATGCCCAGGAACGCTTTGTTCTTTCTCACTCCACAATGGGCGTATGGGGAGGATGGATTAATCCCGTCTCGGACAGCGGTGGAGCAATCCTGCTGCCAGATACAGACTGGATGAACCCCTTTGCTCCGCAGCAATCACCTGTTGTGGTCGTTGTGTGCACATTCCGATATGTTAGCGAAAGTGGTTCTGGCGCCACGTAGTAGGAACTTCAGCTGGTGGGGCGCGTGGCTCTGTGAAAATCCTGATCAGGTGGTGATTGCGCCCCAGCGCTGGTTCAATGATCCGGGCATTGACACGCGCGACCTGCTGCCGGAGGGCTGGATAAGGCTATGAATGGCGGACGCAGGGCGCCGAGAGTCAGCGTCGTGATGGCCGTCTACAACGGCGAACGGTACCTGCGCCAGGCGATGGAGAGCATCCTCGACCAGACCTTCCGCGACTTCGAGTTCATCATCGTGGACGACGGCTCGACCGACGCCACGCCGCACATCCTGGACGAGTATGCCGACCCACGCATCGTGCGGCTGCGCAACTATACAAATTCGGGGGTGAGCTACTCACTTAATCGTGCTTTGGATTCTTCCATTGGAGAGTATGTTGCCATACAGGATGCAGACGACCTTTCCTATCCGACACGGTTGGAGCAGCAGGTAGCCTTTCTCAATGCGCATCCCGAGGTGGGACTGGTGGGCAGCGCGTATGATGTGATCAATGAAGCGGGGCAGCGGATTGGGCGCGTCTCGGCGCCGACCGACAACGAGACGATCCAACACACGCTGGTGCGCCACAACTGCTTTGGCCACGGCACTGTGATGATGCAGCGTTTGGCCCTGCTCGGAGCGGGAAAATATGCAGGAGGTATGCCCCCCTTGCCTCCTCTTGAGGACTACGAGATGTATTTGCGGTTGGCTGAATGCACTTGCCTCGCTAATTTGGCCGAACCTTTGTACGCCTGGCGCCGACACACGACATCCGTGACTGCGATTTCCGACAGGGTTTCTGCCGAGCGGCAACGGGTGACAGTGTTAAGACGGATGCTAGCGCGGCGGGTTCAGTCTCGCTCCGGCGTGCCCGGCTGGATGCCGGAGGACCTGGCGGCGGCGCGGGTGGTGTTGGCGGTCAGCGCCGGGCTGCTGGAGGAGTGGGACACGGCGCGGCAGGCACTGACGGAGGCCTGGCAGCTGGCGCCGGGCTGGCTGGAAGGAGGCGGTTTCGTTGAGGTGGTCGAGGAGAGGATGGGCCGGAGTGCTTCAGTATGGGCCGGTTGGTCAGGGATGCCGTCCCTGTTGCAACGCTTGCTCGGTTACGTGCCGGACGGAGTCAAGCCGCGCGCTCTCAACGGCCTGTTCCTGCGTCTCTACCGCCACGCCGCCTTCGAGGCGCACACCCATCGCCGATCACGACAGGTGCGCCGCGCTGCCTGGGAATACTGGCGACGACAGCCGCTCAGCCTGTTCACCGATCGCGGGATGGCATCCATTTGGGTGCAGTCATGGCGCCCTCGCGCAGGAGGATGATGTTGCCACTGATTTCGGTCGTAGTGTGCACCTACAACCGCGCAGGTATCCTCAGGCTTGCTCTCGAGCATCTCTGTAGACAGACGCTTGACGCTGCTGAGTATGAGGTATTGGTGGTTGACAACAACTCACGAGATCACACTGCTGAGGTATGCACAGAGTTCCAAGCACGTTTTCCCAATGTGCGGTATTGTCGTGAGGAACGTCAGGGCTTGTCACACGCACGTAATCGGGGCTTGCATGAGGCGTGTGGGGAGTATGTGGGTTACACGGATGACGATTGCCGAGTTCCACCCCAGTGGCTCGAGGTGGCAAGCCAGATCATTCGTGATCTGTCGCCAGGCGTGTTCGGTGGGCCGTACTATCCGTGCTACGACGCTGCTCCCCCCTCTTGGTGGCGAGATGTGTATGGGGCTCGGGAGCACGCTGAGAAGGCCCGTTTTCTGAAGGCAAACGAAGATCTGAGCGGTGGCAACATCTTCTTCCGACGTCAGGTATTGGAGATGATCGGTGGATTCGACCCTGGGCTTGGCATGTCTGGAGAAAAAATCGGTTATGGAGAAGAGAGCGCGGCGCTAGTGAACATCCGGACTCAGATGCCGCAAGAGGTCGTATACTATGATCCGCGTATGTACGTGTATCACTTGGTGCGCCGTCACAAGCTGAGCCTGAAGTGGATAGCTTACTCGTCATTCGTGAAAGGAAGGCTCGGAGCTCGGCTGGCGTGTGGCGGTGCTAAGCCGAGAGTAAGCTATTGGTGGTTGGCCAGAGCCGTGATCTGGAGGACAAAGCAAATTGGAGCAGCAGTGCTCGTCCACCAATGGCGTCGTGATCGCATCAAGTTTCCGCACGCTCAGAACTTCTTATATGAGCAAGGTCTGCCTGACCACTGTTACGCCCTAGGCTTTCTATTTGAGCAGTGCTTATTGTGGCGCCGCTAGGTTCATTCCAGCAGAGAACTATTGCGCTCTTGTGCGAGACAAGAAGCAATTCCAAGCTGGTCTCTCTTCCCTGGTGAGATCCGCTGTCGTGCCAAGGAATAACGACTCAACGACGTTCGATTTTGGCATAGCGCTGGTGTTCGATTGGGCCATCTGCTAGACGTCGAGGCTAGTATTGCAAATGTTACCGAATGGTCAATGCACGTGTCCAAGTGATATCTCACGCATAGAACGTGCGCATTCTGAAGGCATTTTGGGGGCGAACCCTCTCCAGGGCAAACTTCTGCCCACTCAGGAGTTAGGTCGATCGTGTCAATCAGGAGCAGCCATATGAGAGTTGCCTTTGCAACGGATTTTCCATATATCGAGACCAAGTCGCGCGGTGGAAAACTGTATTATATGGTCCAGACACTGCGCTCAGTTTCAGACTCCTTCGAGTATATCCAGACTGACACGTGCCACTGGCCGGACTATCATAATGACTGGCGAGATGGGATGGCAGAACTTAAGAGGATTGGACGCGAACTATCCAAACGGTTGTGCCAATCTGAGTCAGAAATTGTCATTTGTCGCGGTTCTGCGATGATCCCCTTTCTCGAAACCGATAAGAGGCTAGTCCTCTGGCACGACTCAACGTGGTTTAGTCTTATGCAGATGGAGTTTGCCGAGTTCAAAGATCGGCACCCACTGCTGTACGAATGGGATCGGCTGACTCTCCAGAAATGCGATGCGATCGCCTTCGCTGCTGATTGGGTACGTGACCACGCGCTCAGATTCTACGGTTGTGCGCCCGAGAAGACCCATGTGGTTCCATTTGGCGCGAATGTCGATGCTATCCCCGAGGACGCTGCAGATAGGTTCATAGAGGGCCGCGAGGTCGATCCCTGCAGATTGGCTTTTCTCGCCGTTGACTGGCGGCTCAAGAGGCTTCCTCTGGCGTATGAGGTGATGACCAGGCTTAACCGGCAGGGGGTGCCTGCTCAGCTGTACGTAGTGGGATGTACAGTTCCGGGGATTGGCCCGTGGCGATGGGTGAAACATCTGGCTGGCGTAAGACACTTTGGAGATACTGAAAGATTCCAGCTCCGTTTTGGGCGCGATCCGAACGTAAAGAGAATTGGATTCTTGCGCAGAGACGATCCATCCCAGACTACCGCATTGTACGACATCCTTCGAAGCACCCACTTCCTTCTCCATCCAGCGTCGTTCGATGCATATGGCAAGGCGATGGCCGAAGCCAACGCCTTTGGTGTTCCCGTCCTGGCAACTGACAATCACGGTGCCGCAACGATTGTTCGTAACGGCGTCAATGGGCACCGATTTAGTTACGATGAGTACGTAGAGGGATCTGTGGAGTTCATTCAACGGCACATGATGAACTACGACAAGTATATCTCACTGGCGCGAAGCTCCTATGCCGAGTATCGCGATCGGTTGAACTGGTCGACTAGCGTTGCAAGGCTCAAAGAGCTGCTAGCAGACATATGAGTGAGCAGCTCCCGGCAAGTTGGTGGGAAGGCGAAACCAGGGTGGGGCCTGAGAACGAAACGTACGCCACAGTCTCAAGGGATGACAGAGCACGGCGGCTCACGCGCTACACCGGAAGCCGCATCAGCGGAACTCCGCAACTTGCTGCGTTAGCGTCGGGCAGCCAACCCGCCAGTCGGCGCCTGTTGCTGCGGGCCGGCTGTGGGCGACGTTATGGACCGGTTCACCACCAGCCTGGCCCCACCGGTGGACTGCGAAATATCCTTGGCTCGGTGTTTGTATCGGGCTCGCTGATCAATTTGTTCTGGGTCGCCTGCCTGGTGTGTCTGCTGCTATTGCCACCAACCACAATCGTTCGGGCGCAGGGAAGAGATCCTGCCTGGTCGCCGCCAATCAATCTGTCGCGTAGCCCAACGCGTTCCGACTACCCGGTGATGGTGGCCGACCAGGAAGGGCATTTGCATGTGTTTTGGCTGGAGGCGCAACCAGACGGTGAGGGAACGCCACGTTGGCTAATTATGTATACCAAATGGGATGGGATCGTCTGGTCCAATCCTACTGACATAATTGCCGCGCCGTATGCCGGGGCCACCATTTCGATGGTAGCCGCCGCTGTGGACGGGCAAGGCAATCTCCATCTAACGTGGGGGGGACCGCCCGGAGGGGCAATCTCCTACAGCCACGGTCCGATAAGGGGGGCAGCTTCTGCCAAGGCATGGTCGGCACCACGGACTGTGGCCGACTCCGCATATCGGTCGGATGTCGCAGTCGCCGGGGACGGCGCTGTTGTGGTCGTTTACAGTCGTTGGCGCGACATTCCCGGCGTCTGCGTGACCACTTCGCTGGATGGTGGCAAGAACTGGTCGCCACCGACTGAGATATGGCGAGTGGCCCGGGCCGACAATCTTACCGTGACCGGCGTGCGCCTGGCTCTTGACGGCGCGGGGCGTATGCACGTCGTCTGGACGGAGAATGAGACGCCTTCGTACAAAGGCTTGAGGGTTTTGTACGCCTTGTCTGAGGACGGCGGCGCGACCTGGAGCGAAGCACAGGTTGTGGCCACCGCCAGTGAGACTGCCTATCAGGCAGACAGAATCAACGTCTTGGCCGTAGGCGACGATAGAATCCACCTGGTGTGGAACGATAGCGAACGCGGTACACTGACGCCGGTCCGCTGGCACAAGATGTCTATTGACGGGGGGCGAAACTGGACTCAGCCGGAGCGCATTTTGGCCCCACGAGCAGGAGATACTGGCTATTCCGAAATGGCAGTGGACAGCGCTGGAGTGTTGTACGTTGTGACAGCCGGATACGGTGGGCCTAACGATCCGCGTGGCCCGTCGGTGGGATACTGGGATGGCTCACGGTGGCACGCCCCTCAAATGATTGCGACCAAGGAGGACGATCCGAGCGTGCCAGAGGCACATTGGCCGCGAGTGACGGTGACGCAAGGACATCATCTTCACGTCGTATGGATGATTGCGACCGGGATTGGTGCGGGCGAAGTGTGGTACACCTGGAGAGAAACCCCTGCACCGTATGTTGCACCGGTGCCTTATCCTACTACTGTGCCCACCCTTCCGGTGTCGGTTCCGACGCCGACTCAGGAGCTGGCACCCACTGCTGAACAGTCGCCAGCGGACAACCGGTCCAAAGTCTACGGTTTGCCAGACACTTCAATGCTTTTAGAGCGAGACCCTTGGTCCCCTTTCGTGGTCGGACTGGTGCCGGTCGTCGTGCTTCTGGCGGCGGTGTTTGTCTCGGTGTTGAAACGTCGCGGTGTAGGGTAGATACCTGTCCCTGGCCGAATGAACCAACCGCTGCAATGGTTCACATGCGGTGTGCGCGAGAAGGATGGTCCGACGTGCCTGAGGTCAGCGTAATCATACCGGCCTACAACCATGGTCGCTATCTTTCGCAGGCGATCCAGAGCGTGCAAGAGCAGACCTACCGCGATTTCGAGATCATAGTGGTCGACGATGGGTCCACGGACAACACTCGAGATGTGGTGGTGTCCTTTGGGCACAGTGTAACTTACATCCGGCAAGAAAATTCTGGTCCTTCATCGGCTCGCAACTCGGGAATCCGGGCGGCGCGTGGGCAGTATGTTGCCTTTCTCGACGCTGACGATCGGTGGGAAGCTGCGTTTCTCGAACGGATGGTCGCAGCCCTTCATGCTCATCCAGCTGCCGGCGCGGTCTACTGTGGCTTCAGGTACCTCGACGAACTTGACAATCCCCTCAAGGTGAGTGTCTGCCGAGTGGTGCCTCCGGACCGATTTCGCTCAGAGCTTGTCAGGCAATGCTGGCTGAGCACTTGTTCAGTCGTTGCGCGAGCGCAGTGCTATCGCGAATGTGGGTATTTCGATGAGAGTCTGCGAGCGTGCGAGGACTACGATATGTGGCTGCGTCTATCCGAGCGCTATGAGTTTGTGGGCGTCCCGGAGGTGTTGGTGTGGTACCGGCGCATTGGGAACAACACGACCGATGACGTGGAGCGAATGTTCGTCGCCCTGATGACCGTGGCCCGCAAGCATTGGCCCGGCGGCTCGATGGACACCGCCGAATTGGCTCCGGAGAGGCGCTGCGTGGAGAAGGTAGCCTATCTCGGGGCCGTCGTCGGTTGGGTTGCCAGAGGCGACTTCGGGCGAGCTACCGAGCATTTCGGTCGCGCGTTGGCACAGTATCCCGAGTTGGGCTGTGACTTCGACCTGTGGTACCAGGTCGGCTGTGCCCATCAGCCCTTTGGTGAGCGTGGGCATTTTCCCCTCCTTAACCTTGGCAGGGCAGAACAGGATGTCGCTGCTCTGTTAGCTGCCATTGGCTCGCAGTCGTCAGCTCGCGGGGAGATGCGCAGTATGCGTGGTGCAGCCTCCTTCGCACTTGGGTTGCTGGCGTATGGCTGCGGTGACCTGCACCGAACCCAGCGACATCTTTGGGATGCTCTGTGGGGTTTTCCCTCGCTCTTGTTCGCGCCGCGTTGGTGGGCGATTCTGGGAAAATCGTTTCTAGGTAGCAGATTGCTGGATTCACTTCGGCTTCTGAGACGTAGGATTGTGCCACATCAGAATCGCGGCGACTGCCTGTTTGGCCAGGAGTGAGAACCGCGAAGGTGCAAATCAGAACCGCCGACCAGAATGACCTGGTCTCCGCTGCAATCCCACAGAACCTGTTTCTGCTGGTGTCGCCGACACTGCCTTAGCATACAGTGGGTGACTTACAGACTACCCCGTTCAGCTGTGAATTTCCGCAGGAGAGTGACGTGCGAGTCTTGATGCTCATCCGGACAGATGCTCGGCGTGTTCCAGGTGGCGACGTTGTCCAAATGGATCAAACACGTGCGGTGCTACTGACCAGAGGAGTGAGCGCTGACGTTCATCTTGTTGGTGAGGACATCTGCTGGTCCCGGTACGACCTCGTACATCTGTTCAACATTCAGACCGTACAGGAGTCGTCTCGGGCGTGTGACCAGGCCCTCAGACACCGTAAGCCACTAGTTCTGTCTCCCATCTACTGGGATCCACTGCCAGCGTGGTTCCGGTTTGCTCCTGACCGGCGACGAGTCTGGCGCTTTCTGATCCGGGTGATGGGACGTAGTCTCGCTTACAGCTTATACGCCAAGTGGCACCGAATGCGCAATCGATCTCGAACGGAGTGGCAGAGTCAGCGGCAGATTCTCACCACAGCGAATGTCCTACTGCCTAATTCGACGGCGGAGGCCAAGCAAATCGTTCGAGATTTTCGGCTACCATCCGCCACTCAGGAAAGGGTGATGGTCGTGCCCAATGGGATAGAGCGGAGCATGTATGACCCGCTGCCTCGACCGCATTCCGGCGTGCGTGCTTTGCTGGGCGACAGACCTTTCGTTCTCCAAGTGGGACGTGTCTCACCTGAAAAGAACAACCTGGCACTTATCTATGCGCTCCGCAACTGCAGTTGGCCGCTCGTGTTTGTGGGGATTCTCTCGCCCTACCATATGGACTACGTGGCCGAGGTACGGGCTGCTGCTGCTGCGCGTGGAAATGTTCATTTCATTGACCACTTGCCACACGTGGAGCTACCAGGCGTCTATCGTCTGGCCGCCGTTCATGCACTGCCCAGCTGGCGAGAAACACCAGGATTGGCCAGTCTGGAGGCCGCTGCTGCTGGCTGCAGCATCGTGTCGACGTGCATCGGGAGCGCCCGAGAGTACTTTGGCCAAGATGCTCAATACTGCGACCCAATGGATGTAGATTCTATCACGAGGGCTGTGGAGACCGCCCTGGCCAGCCCTCCTCCGGCGCACTTGCGCGAGCGCATTCTTGAACACTATACGTGGGACGTGGCTGCTCAGAAAACCTACGAGGGCTATCAACTCGCACTGGACTCTCGAAGCGCGTGAACCATCTCTCCACAGTAGAAATGCCCTGCGTGTGGGTCATCATCATTAACTGGAACAACGCGCCGGACACACTGGCCTGTCTGGAGTCGGTCCTCCGCCTGGACTACCCGAATTACCGCGTCCTGGTGGTGGACAACGGTTCGACGGACGGCAGCCCGGAGGCAGTGCGCGCCGCCTATCCAGGAGTGACGCTCATCGAGAACGGCACGAACCTGGGCTACGCCGAAGGCAACAACGTCGGCATCCGCCGCGCGCTCGCCGACGGCGCGGACTACGTCTTGCTGCTGAACAATGATACGCTCGTGGCCGCAGATATGGTGAGCCGGTTGGTCGCTGTTGCAGAGGCTGACCCTTCGATCGGCATCGTCGGGCCGGTGATCTGCTATCACGAACCATCTGATGTCATCTGGAACGCAGGCAATGCGATTGATTGGCAGTATGGGCAGGTGGCGAATCTCTTCGGCGACGAGCAGGCGGAGCGAATTGATGGACCTGTTTGCGCCGTGGACTATGTTACCGGTTGCGCCCTCTGCATTAAGGAGCCAGTGGCCAATCAGATCGGCCTGCTGGATGCCAGATTCTTCATCTACTATGAGGAGACCGACTGGTGCGTGCGCGCACGGGAGCACGGTTACCGAACCGTGATGGTGCCAGGGGCACGCATCTGGCACAAAGTGTCTCGTACGATGGGGGTTGCCTCGCCTGCCACCACCTACTATATGACGCGCAATCAATTTCTCTTTTTCGCACGCCACACGTGTGGGGTGGCACGGACCGCGCTGCTGGCGCGCATTCTGCTGCGTGAGCTGCGCACGCTCGCAGCGCACAGCCTCAAGCCGCGTTATCGTTCGTTGCGTCGTCAACGCGATGCCCGTCTGCTGGCGCTGCGTGACGCGTGCCTGGGCCGTTGGGGCAAAATGGGTCCAGATGTGACACAGGTATGTTATCCACGAACGCTATGAGGGTCTTTCTTCTTTCCACCTGGTTTCCGCACCCGCCCAGCAACGGCTCGCGCATCCGGGCGTACAACCTGCTCAAAGGGGTGGCTGCGCATCACGAGGTGTCGCTCATCTCGTTCGTCCGCGACGAAGAGGGTCAGGAACCGGGCGACCTGCACACCCTGTGCACGGCGATACACACGGTGCCGTGGATCGAGTTCGTGCCGCATCGCGCGCGGGCGTTTCTGGGCTATCTCTCACCGCTGCCGCGTTCGGTGGTGGATACCTACAGCGCGCCGATGGCGCAATCGGTGAGCGAGCATCTGGCGCGGCGCCGGTTCGATCTGGTAGTCGCATTGCAGTCGCCAGTCGCGCGGTATATCCCAGTGAGTGGATGCTGGCCGAGCGTGCTGGATGAGATCGAGATTGGTGTTTTTGCCGACGCAATTCGCATTTCGGCTTCCCCACTTCGCCGAGCTCGCGCGTGGCTGACGTGGTCTAAGTTGTGTCTTTACCTGAAGCGACTACTGGCACGTTTCGACGGCTGCACGGTGGTGTCAGAGGGCGAGCGTGTCAACCTGCGCCGGGCTGTTAGGGGTTATGAGCGGGTCTATGTGGTGCCCAACGGCGTGGATGTCGAGCATCATCGTATGTTAAGCGTGGCACCGGTGTCCAATACGCTCGTCTATACCGGGGCGCTTACCTACAGCGCCAATTATGACGCCGTTGACTATTTCCTGCGTGACGTCCTGCCCATCATCCAAGGGGAAATCGCGGACGTGCGCTTCACCGTCACCGGATCGACGGCAGGAGTTGCACTGGAGAGATTGCCGCGGCGCCAGGAAGTTACCTTCACCGGTTACGTGGAGGACATCCGACCGCTTGTCGCGGGCAGCTGGGCGCTGGTGGTGCCGCTGCGCATCGGCGGCGGCACACGGCTGAAGATCCTGGAGGCCATGGCGTTGGGCACGCCGGTAGTGTCCACCTCGAAGGGTGCGGAGGGTCTGGACGTCACACCCGAGGAGAACATCCTTATCGCCGATACGCCGCGGGACTTCGCTGCCCAGACGGTGCGCCTGCTGCGTGACCCCGCCTTGCGCCGACGACTGTCCGAGAACGGGCGCCGCCTGGTGGAGGACAGGTACAGCTGGGCCGAGATCGGCCGGCGGTTCAACGATCTGCTCGAGTCGGTGGTGGGCCAACGGAGCCAGCGATGATCGGTCACGTGCCTGGCAAACACGCCTTCATCGCCGTACCACGGCTGGTTCGATTCGGAGTCGTACTGGCGGTGCTGGCGCTGGCAGCGTACCTGGGCGCCAGCGCCTCTGACCGCACGCTGCTGCTCTTTGTCGCGCTGGGCGGCGGGCTGGTGCTGCTGCAGCGTCCCCAGCTGGGTATGCTGGCACTCATCCCGACGGCGCTGTGCGTCCCCGTCGCCATCGGCACCGGCACGCAGACGTCGCTCAACGCGGCGGTGTTGCTGACGACCGCGACTCTGGGCATCTGGGTGCTCGACATGCTGCGGCGCGGCGATATCCGGCTGGCGCCGTCGCCGGTCAACCGGCCGGCGCTCGCCTTCGCCCTGGTCGCGCTGCTGGCCTTTGCCGCCGGCCAGCTGCCGTGGAACCCCTTCGCCCGGACGGCCAGCCTGGCGGCCCAGGCGGGCGGACTGGCCGTCTTTGTCCTCTCGATCGGCGCGCTGCTCCTCGCGGGCAATCTGATCAGGGAGGAGCGTCACCTGACGTGGCTGGTCTGGCCGTTCCTGGGCCTGGGCGCCCTGGTGCTGCTGGGTCGCTGGCTGCCGCCGCCGGGCTGGTTGGCCGGTCGGCTGGTCGTGCGCGAAGCAACCGGCAGCCTATTCTGGGTGTGGCTGACGGCGCTGGCGGGCGGGCTGGCGTTCTTCGACCGCACGCTGCCGGCGGTGGCGCGCCTGGCGCTGCTCGGGCTGGCCATCGCCGGGCCGGCATCGGGATGGCTCCAGTTGCGTTCGTGGGCCTCGGGCTGGCTGCCGCCGCTGGTCGCCCTGTGGGTCCTGGTCTGGCTGCGCTCGTGGCGGCTGGGGCTGGTCGTCACACTGCTGGCTGCCGCCTACCTCGGCTGGGCGCGGCCGGACCTGCCCGCCGACGTGGTCACCGGCGACCAGCTCAGCCTGGATACGCGCCGCGTCGCCTGGGACATCCTGGTGCGCCAGGTCCTTCCGCTCAACCCAGTGCTGGGCCTGGGACCGGCCAACTACTACCACTACACGCCGCTCTACCCGATACTGGG
>Ga0073932_1006119_pt1 | contig 12530 bp, 9 predicted proteins | sample DewCreD2012metaG_FD_76967 | JGI IMG/M metagenome (GOLD analysis project Ga0073932, IMG submission 76967) | Hot spring sediment bacterial and archeal communities from British Columbia, Canada, to study Microbial Dark Matter (Phase II) - Dewar... ... | reverse complement strand
TCAGCCTGACCCAGGGCGCCGGCGAGGCCGCCACGCTCGTGGTCAACGAGCGCGCCCAGCCGTATCAGGGCGAAGCCTTCGAAAAAATCCTTCTGCATTCCTTCAACGCCGTCAACTACCTGATGCGCCACGATTGGGAGGGCGCCCGCGTCGAGGTCCGCCGCGCCTATGAACGCCAGCGCCAGCAGGCCAAACGCCACGAGGAGGAACTGGCCGAGCTGAACCGGCGCCCCCCCGATCCCAACTTCGACGGCGCCGCCGTCATGGCCAATTACAACCGCGCCGTCGCCGATCAAGACGCCGTCGCCGACCGCATCGCCAACGCCTACCAGGACGCCTTCACGAACTTCGTCTCGGCGATCGTCTTCAACGCCCAGGGCGAAGCCAATGAAGCCTACATCGAACTGAAGTCCGCCCATGCCCTGCGCCCCGGAACGCCGTGCCTCGGACCGCTCATCATCGAAACCGCCCACAAAGCCGGCTTCGCCGAAGACCTGCCGGGATGGGAGCGCGCCTACGGCCTCAACGCCGCCCAGGTTCTCGACTTTGCCCGCCGCAATCCCGTCGAAGTGGTCGTCATCTTTGAAAACGGCTGGGCGCCAATGAAGGAACAGATCACCATCCCCATCCCGACGCCGTGGGCCATCGCCACGCTGGCCATCCCCAAATACACGCTGATCGGCGGGGCGGCCCAAAGCCTCGAAGTGGACGTGGGGGGACAGCGGGTCGAGACGCGCCTCCTGAGCGACATCGAGGCGCAGGCCGTGCGCTCGCTGCGCGACCGCATGGCCTACTACATCATCAAGGGCGCAATTCGCGTCGGCGCCCGTCTGGCCGCCGAATACTACTACAACCAGAAGATGAAGGAAGAACACGGCGACTCGGGACAATGGGTTTCGTTCCTGTCGTCCACGGCCCTGAACGTCATCCTCGAACAGGCCGATCTGCGGGCATGGACGCTGCTGCCGCGCGACGTGCAGGTCGCCCGCCTGCGCGTGCCCGAAGGCCAGACCTCGGTCGCCCTGACAGTTCGTGGCGCCGGCTATGGCGGCGCGCCCGGCGGCGTCACACAAACCGTCACGATGAACCTGGCGCCGGGCCGTCCCAACGTCGTGCTGGCGCGCTGGACGGGCACGACGCTCACGGTCCGCGCCAACCAATGACACAACAGGAGCACAACCAGCGCGAGTGGGAGAATCCAGCAAACTGGCGGGGACCGAAGTGGCTGTCCATGTATTGCAGCCCGCGCGACACGCGCGTCTGGGTTCCCAAACAGATTCCCGCCATGGGGTGGACGGTCAATCTGGGCCATCGCGCCGGAATCGCATGGCTCATTGCCATCGCCGCGCTTGTGATTGGATTCGTTGGGGCGGTGATCCTTTTTGCTCCAAAAGGCGGATAGTCCAAACAACTCTCGCGATCCCAGCGATGATTTGGACGGCAAGATTCAGGGATTCGATCCGACTGGTGAGACATCTCGATGAACGAAAGGCGGCGACACATGAAAACCCAGCAAATGAAAATCATCGCGTCCGTGATGGCGGGCATGACGGCCCTCGCGATCCTGGCCGGATGCAACACCAGCCCCAACGTCATGCAGGGGAGCGAAGGACCGGCGGGCAACATGGCCGCGTTCATTTCGATCTCCAATCCCTCGCTCCAGAACAACATTACCATGGAGCGCGTGATCCACAAACGCGTCAACAACATCCTGCAAGCCAGCGCGATCATCAAGAGCCACTCAAAGAAGACGCAGGAGTTTGAATACCGGTTCCAGTGGTATGACGCCGACGGCGTCGAGATTCGCGACACCAAGACGCACTGGGTGGGCGATCGCATCTTCGGCATGGAAGAAAAGCAACTCCAGGGCATCGCGCCCAACGAGGCGGCCAACACGTTCCGGCTGATGATTCGCAAGCCGGAGCCGTTGACGCGATAGTCCGACATCCGGCAGAACGAACCGACACGAACCTTCGTGTTCGCTCATTTCAATTAACAGGAGATTGGGTATGCGCCACCTCATCGCAGTTCTCGCTTCGCTGGCTCTGACCGTGTTCGTTCTTTCGGGCTGCGCCCCCAAGGTCAGCTACGTCGATCCCGACGCGGTTGAAACGGTCAACATTGACTTCGGACGCACGGACCTTCAGACCATCGTCAACCGCATGACTTCGTCGCTGCTCGAATCGGTCGTCATCGCCGAAGGCCAGCGCCCCGTGGTGTATTTCCACCAGGTGCGCAACAAGACCGACGAACACATCGACACCAAGAGCATCACCGACTCGATCAAGGTGGCCCTGGTGCGCAGCGGCAAGTATCGGGTCACCGGCGCGATGGAAGTCTCCGAGGAGATTCGCAATCAAGTCCAGTATCAGACCGGATCGGGGATGGTCGATCCGAACACGGCCGTTCGCGTGGGCCGTCAGATCGGCGCGCAGTATTTCCTCTATGGCGATTTCGACAACATCCGCAAGCAGGGCGGCCGGCTCGAAGACAATTTCTTCAAGTTCACCCTCCAGATGATCAACGTCGAAACCGGGCTGCTGGAGTGGGCCGACGAAAAGCAGATCGCCAAGCAACAGAGGCGCGCGCTGATTGGACGTTGAACGCGGGACAGGACTCTGAAAATGTCCCACAGATGGCAGAGCCGACCCACAGATAGCGCCACCTCTGACGTAAACGCCTGCGGCAGGTTCGTCATCTGTGGGACGGCTCTGCCATCGGTGGGGATTCCCGTGAACTACGCCATCTGATCCAAACGTTGTCCGGGATGGTAGCCAAACCACACGTCAACGGCCTGCCCCTGCCGTCCGTCCAGCCAGTTGAACGTCCCGCGTTCGGCCAAGCAATTGCCCTTGCCGTCGTCCTGTTTCAGCAGGCGGTTGACAAGGCTGATTGAGCCGACTCCAAGCGCGTCAAGCGACACGAATTCGCCCGGATCGAGCTTCCCGTCGCGGTTGGCGTCGCGCAGCGCGCCCAGCGATGTCCATACGCTGTCACGGCGATCGATCACCTGGTCGGCGTTGTCATCAAACCGGGCCAGTTCAGCGAATCCATTGGCCGCGCCGTGCTGGTCGCCAAACAGTTCCCCGCCGTCGTCAATGGTTCCGTTGCCGTTGCGGTCCATCGCTAGCGCGCCGTCGCCGCCTGCGACAAAAGCCGTCTGGTCCGCCACGCCGTCGGCGTCAATATCGAACGTGACGCCTTCTTCGAAACCGGTCATCCGGACGCCGTCGCCATCCAGGTCCAGAACCAGCGGCTCGGCCTGCCGCGGCGCCTCGCGAACGCCCGTGAACTCGATCCGCAGCTTGAACGTCGAAGTTTGATCCACACGGATTTGCTGCACGTCCACGCCCTGCTCACGCAACTCGGCCAGACGCGCCTCCATGCTCGTCGTCTGCGTCACCTCCATCTCAAACACGAACGAGACCTGCTGCTGGCGCGGCGGCCCGCCGCCGGCGTTGGCGGCCCCCGGGCGTCCGGCCGCCTGCGACACGGCGGCCAGCGTCTCCATCAGATCGCCCGAGGCGAACTTCGCCAGGCGGTCCATCACCCGTTCGAACTCGGTCAGGAAATCCGTCGTGTCGCGGACCTCAATCCCCATCTCCTCCAGCGTCCGCAACAGCAGGTCCAGTTGTTGCCGGGTCTTGTCGTCGCCTTCAGCAATGTCCTCCAGACGGTCCTGAATGGACGCCATCAGGCGCTGGACCTGAGGGGTGTTGTTCAGTCCCCACGCGGCGGCGCGTGGCGGCTCCGACGTCCCGCGTTGTGTCGCCGGACGCAGGAAGCGGCGCAAGGCGCCGAACAAATCCGACAGATTCCGCCTTCCGGCGCCCGCGTCGCGCGCAAACGCGCTGCGCGCCTCCGAAGACAACGAAACACGATCTTCGGCCGAACTCAACGTTGCCGCCGCCGCCTCTGTCAAAGGCGTGGTGGATTGCTCGGAAACAACAAGGGTGTCACTGCCGGATGGCCGGGCCGGCGCCTGCCGCGAGGGCGTCGTCGCGGCGGACAACTGATAAACAGACGAGGCCAGACCGTTCGCCCCCGAAAGGTCCGCCATCTTTTCCATCCTTGGAAAGAGTTGCACTATCCCTGTGACAGTCTTATCGGCGCGTCCGGCCCTCACTTGAGCCCCGCGGACAGTGCGCGTTGCCGTTCTACGCCCTGCCAAGCCATGCGCTGAGTCCCCCATCCGACCCCTGCCAAGGCTTGATTATGCGGCTTATCACAACGTTTTGTGCCGAAGGCCGGGAGCCCTGGGGACACAAGAAACCATAGCTCATCCCGGTCGTTGACAGCAATTTACAAAAAATCAGCGGTCGTATCTGCGCGAAGCGCTTCGCGACTATCGGTCAAAAGCTTGGATGTTTGCGCCAAGGTCTTCGCCGCAGTTGGATGACGCTTCCGCGACATAATCACCGGATTGTTGCACAAAACTTTGTGAAGAACCGAATACGTTAGTGATTAAAAGAATCTCTCCACAAAGACATAAGCGTCAAAGAAGCACTTGGGCGTAAAAATTGCCGTTGAACCGCTTTTTAGGCTTGACAACATCCACAGGGATTCTAGAATGCCTTGCGATGGAGAATAAAGTGGATGTTCTGATTCGATTGAAAAAAGCGTAGCCCTGTAGAAAGCAGGTGTTGCGAATCGGTTCGGGCCTGACCCCTTGAGGAGCCTATTCGGATGAGCGCTTCCCCGTTGCATATTCTTCTTGTGGATGCCAATCCCGGCGATTCCAGTCTTGTCACGGACATGCTGGTCGAGGAATCGGGCGCCTACTACGACGTCACCAGCGTCGGCGACTTGGAGACGGCCCTCGATCGCGCCCGGGAGACGCCGTTCGAGGTCGCGCTGCTGAGCCTGCAACCCGCCGGCGCGCAGACAGCCTCCGTCGTGGCCCGCGCCCGCCAGGCCCTCCCCCGCACGGCGATCATCCTGCTGACGGAAGAAGAAATTACCGGAGGCGAAGACGGCGCCCTGCGACTGGGCGCGGACGACCATTTGTCCAAGCGTGAACTCAGCCCCCGGACGCTGGAAAGGTCCATCCACTACGCCATCGAGCGCCGCCGCCGCCTGACTGAGATGGCCCACGTCAAGGTCGGACTCGAACAGCAGGTCGAGCAGCGGACCGAGGAATTGCGCCAGTCCCGCGAAGCCATCCTGCGCGCCAAGCGCGAATGGGAGGCCACGTTCGACAGCATCCCCGATCTCATCCTCGTCCTCGACGACCAATACCGCATCCGACGCGCCAATCAGGCCATGGCCGACCGCCTGCGCATGCCCCTGCGCGACCTGATCGGACGGACCTGCTACAGCGTCCTTTATCATCGGACGCGCCAATGCCCGGACTGCATGTGCGAACGCACGCTGGCCGAAGGCAAGACGTTCCAAACCGAGGCGGTGGTCGAGACGCTCGGCGGGGAGTTCCTCATCACCACCACGCCGGTCGCCGTGCAGGGCCATTCGCCCGAAAGCGTCGTCCACGTCGCCCGCGACATCACCTATCTCAAGCGCATCGAGCAGATGCTGCGCGACCGCGGCGAACAGCTCGAACAGCGCAACGCCGAACTCGACGCCTTCGCCCACACCGTCGCCCACGACCTCCAGAATCCGGTCGGCAACATCATCAGCTCCTCCACGCTCCTGCTGGGGATGGCCCGCAACGCCCCGTTCGAAGGCGTTCCGCGCATGGCGGAAATGCTGCGGCGCAACGCCCGGGTCTGCAGCAACATCATCAACGAACTGCTCCTGCTGGCCGAAATGCGCGCCGAGGATATCGCGTTCGAGTCGTTGAACATGACTGAAATCGTCACCAACGCCACGGACCGCCTCGACCACATGGTGCAGGAATACTCCGGACGCATCGAAATCGCCGATCCGCTGCCGGCCGCCGTGGGACACGGCCCCTGGATCGAGGAGGTCTGGTGCAACTATCTCAGCAACGCCCTGAAATACAGCGGGCGAGCCCCGCGCGTCGAGGTCGGCGGCGAACCCGGCTGTGATGGCATGGTCACGTTCTGGGCGCGGGACTACGGCAAGCCGCTGACCTCCGATCAGCGCTCCAAATTGTTCCGCCCCCTGACCCGGCTTAATCCGCTGCGGGCCAAAGGGCACGGCCTGGGCTTGTCAATTGTGCGGCGCATCATCGAGCGCCATCGCGGCCAGGTCGGCGTCCGGCCCCATCCCGAAATGGGCAACGTCTTTTATTTCACGCTGCCCGCCGGATCGTGGGAAACCCCGCCGGTGGGCGCCCCGGCGGCCTCGTAGTTCACGCCACCACGACTTCCTTTCCGGCGCGGGACGAATCGTAGATCGCGTGCGTGATCTTTTGAACCACGGCCCCCTGCTCGAACGTCGTCGCCGGCGGCCGGCCCGTCTGGATCGCCTCCACGAAATCTGCGATCAGCGAGGTGTGAATCGTGTCCCAATTGTCGCTTCCCTGCCAGACCGTCTCGCTGACGATGCCCTTGTCGGGAACGGCGCGGTCGAAGATCAGCGCCTTGTTGTCGCCAGGCACAATCTTCAGATGCAGCGTCCCGCGCGTGCCGGTGATCTCCCACGCCGTCTCGCCGGCGCGGGGAACCTGCTCGCCGCGTTCATAGGTGAAGGCCACGCCGCCGGCGCACGTGATCAGGGCGGCGACGTGCGTCTCGCCGTCCGACCCGGGCGCGATATGGCCGCGGAACTCCGGCTGAATGGTCCACGTTCGGCCCAGCACGCGCTCGGGGCGCAACGACCAGTTCAGGATGCCGAGCATCGTGTCGAGGTCATAGCATCCCCAGTTGGACATGATGCCGCCGGCGTTCATCGCGCTCATATACCGCCAGACGATCGGCGGCCTGGAGGGCGGGGGCGTCGCGCCGACAATCGCGCGCGCCCGAATAACCCGCAGATCGCCCAACGCCCCGGTCGCGAGGAACTGCGCGGCCGCCTGGACCGACGCGGTGTGCCGCAGGCGCGACGTGCAGCTCGCCGCGACGAGGCCGCGCCTGGCCGCGATCAACCCCGCCGTCTCCTCCGGATTCATGGACAGCGGCTTCTCGTTCAGGACGTGCTTGCCCTGCTCGAAGGCCTTCAGGCACAGCGGCGTCCGCGCGCAGGCCGGCAGCGCCAGAATGACCGCCTCGACCGCCGGATCGGCGATCAACTCCTCGGCGCGGCCATACACCTTGGCCACGTTGTGCTTCGCGCCGACTTCTGCGGCCGCCGCGCGATTGATGTCCGCCACGGCTTCCAATCTGACGTTGGGCAGCCTGGCCGCCGCGTTGGCGTGCGTCTTCCCGATCACGCCGCAGCCAATCACGCCCAACTTCACCGTGTCATCCATTGGGTTGTCTCCTTAGTTTTTCGAGCGTTCGCGCATCATGGGCTTGATGCCGCCGCATTCCAGAATCCGCAACGCATGCATGCGAAAGCCTCGATCCATATCTGCCGGTGGGCATCACATTGATGCCCCGTCGCGCCGGTCCGTGCGCCTGCACAATTCGGCGCTTACTCCAGCATCACATACATCGCGTTGGCCGGCGGCGTGACCGTCAGCGCCCCAGCTTTCGTCTCGGCCCGAACGCTGTCGATGGCCATGCCGTTGATGTCGAGGAGGGTGGCCTTGCTCAAACCGGGATTGCGCACACTGACGGTCACATCCGTGTTGGCCACAGCCCAGCGCGGATTCTTCGACTTGCCCTCGGACAGGATGCGCCAGCCTTCGACCAGCGTCTTGTCGCCGGCGTCGCCCTTGCCCGCCTGGAACTTCGCCGGACGCGCCTGCCATCCCTCGGGGCGGCAATACGTCCCGATCTGGACAAGCACGCGCCGCGACGAGGCGATCGGCTGATCGTCCAGCGGCACGGCGACGACGGTGACATACTCATTGCGGCTCTGGATGGTGACATCCTTCAGGGCGATCTCGCCGGCGGCCTTCAGAAATCCGGCCGCGCCCTGCGCTTTGGGCGCGTTGACGCGATAGACCCCCGCCCCATAGTCCAGTTCGATCTCGCCCGTCACGCTCCGGACGATCTTCCTGTCCTTGTCAATATACGGCGCCAGATCGGCCACCCTGCTCTTGGCCGGATCGCCGCCATACTTGACCTTGACGGGACCGACGCAAAACGCCAGCGGGTCCACGCCGCCCTTGACGCTCGAATCCGGCGGCAGGTCGCCGGTGTCGCGGTTGGGGTCGAACGAGCCGCCTTCGGCGATCAACGGACTCTTGCGGTTCCACAGATTCTGCAGGCTGCGTTCCTCGACGACGACCGGCTCGCCTTCCTTCACGTATCCCTTGCGAAACAGCAGCGCCGTCGCCGGGAATTGCCCCAGCTGCATCGGCGTCGCAAACGTCCACTTGTTGCCCGGCTCCTGCCATTCTTCCTTGCCCGTCGCAAACCAGTAAAACGTGTCCACCCCCGTCAGGCTCAACTGCGCCGCGGTCATCAATGGACCTTCGGATTGATACAGCAGCGGCGGGACCCACAGACTTTCGGGAATGATGAAGGGGTGGCCCACGACCTGACGGCAGTTGAACGGCAGGGCCGTCGGGCGCTGCGTGGCCGACCAGTTGGCGTAGTAGTGATCGGCGGTGATTTTGTAGCCGCGCTGGAATCCCTGATGCGGCGGGCTGTAGTAATGATTCTTGCCGATAACGTCATTGGCGGTGTAGGACCAGCGCTCCGAATCCTCCAGCAGGATCGGATCCATCGTTTTCCAGTTGCCGGCATTGATGAGATGTTTGCAGCCGAGTTCGTCCCGCAAATAGCGCGCCATGTCGCTGTTGAACTTGCGCATCGTGCCGGCCATGAATTCGAGCTGATCCGACAGCCGCGCTTCGCGCCCCGGCGCGCTGCCTTTGAGCGCGCGGGCGGCGCTTGTGAACTCCCAGACGATATACATGCCCGGCAGGCCGTTGGCAAAGTCGTCGTCTTCGAGCTTGTCTCCCTGCCAGGCTTCCATCGCCTTTTCGAACGAGCCGTATTTCCTCACAAGCCATTCGCCGTATTGGCGGCGCAGAAGTTTCAGCGGCTCGCCCTTCACCTTCTGCATTGTCCCGAACAACATGCTGTCTTCGTTCTGCAGTTGAATGATCGCCACCGCCGGATCCTGGGCCAGCGGAATGCCCGTGTGCGGATTGGGCGGCGTGTAGATGGCCTTGAGCCACGCCTTGTAAGCGGCTTGGACGGTCGGCTCGAAGAAGACCAGCGCGGCCAGCGTCCCCGTCCCCGGATCGGGAACGCCCCAGTTCTTGTTCCAGTCGGTGTGCGAGCCCCAGTAAGGCGAGATGATGGTATAGATGCCTTCCTTCTTCATCGCCGCGACCAGACGCCAGATTTGCTCGACGGCGTCGGGGTCCACATCGGTGATCTTCGAGTCTGGTTTCTTGGAGGGCACATGACCGTGAAGGCGCACGACGTTGACGCCGCGCTTGGCCAGAAAGCGCGCATGATGCGCCAGTTCCTCCAGCCCGTCCTTGCTGCCGCGCCAGCCTTTTTTGAACGGCGCGGCCTGGACGTAAGTGGACCCGCCCCAGAACCGGATGGGCTGTCCATCGCCGCGCACGAAACTCTCGCCATCGCCGCTGCGGCGGATAAAGCCATGTTCGCCGGCGACCTTCTCGTTGAGATCGCGCAGGTCGAACGCGGCGCCGGCGTCGAACGTGTCGCGCGCCGGCTCGAACAGCCACGTCCGGCTCATGTCAAATTCCTGCGTGATCTCCCAGCCCTTCTCTCCGGGCTTGAACTTAGTGTTGGGCGTGAACTCGCCGGCGGCCAGGACGATGCAGTCGAGGGCGCCGGTGGGTTTGAAGTCCGCCTTGGCATCCGGTGGCTTGAAGCCCAGCTCAAAGGCGATCGTGTGTTCGCCCGCCTTGAGCGACAGCGTCCCTGCGTCGAGCCAGGCGATAAAGCGCGCGTCGCGCTCGCCGTTGAGGCTGATGTCCGACTCTTGAACGACGTGTGGCTTGGGCGGCGCGGGAGGAGGCGGCGCATCCTTGCCCTTGGTCTTCTTCGGTCGCGGCGCCTTTTCGAAAGCCTCCATTGCCGCCTTGTCAGCGGCGCGGATGGCCTTGAAGTCCAGCACGACGCGTTCGCCGCCGTCCACCCGATAGGCCATGCCCGCGCCGCGCACGTTGCCGCGCAGCCACAACCGATAGTCGCCGTCGGCTTCAATCGTGAAGCGATATTCGGCCGTTCCGATGGGCTTGTCCGGCTCGGAAAAACTTGCCAGCCATTGGCCACCGGATAGTTCGTCCGGATCGACACTCTGATACCAGGCGTTGGCGAAGACCTGCTTTTTGACAGCGTCTTCGCCCTCGATCCAGATCAACGACTCGGCCGCAGGGCTGACGGCTGACAGCGACAGTAGGATTGCGACGATCGCAAGATGATTTCGCATGATGGGGATTATCCTTTAATTGGATTGTGTGAGCGCGGAGACCCGATGGTCTTCCAGATGCGGAAACGAGTCAAGCCCAACACGCCCGCCACGCAGGCGGCGATTCTCCACCGCGCTCCAGTAGTGATGCTCCTTGCCGTCCTTGCGCCGTATCTTTACCCGAAGAAACATGCCGGCGATTCTGGCGCAGCACGAAAAGACTGTAAATGGGGCAGGTCGGCATGACAGCCGATTTTGAGAGGGTTTCCCGCAAGAACCTCAGAAAAACACCAAAATCCAGCGACTGGCGGGGCGAAAACAGTTGTTTTCAAAGACAAACTGCGAAAGTCGGGCTAGCCGAGCCGTTGTGGGTGGACGGCTCCACGCTGGCCGCGCGCAGCGCTGACTCACCGGGACTTCATGACCGCCTGGATGACAGTCGCCGAGCAGGGCGGCAGCTCCAGTTCGTAGTCATTGTGGAAATCCAGAACTGGCTTCTTCTCGACTTTAAGGTTCCAGTCCTTGCGGTTGGTCGTGCGAGGATCGGCATGGGCCAGGGTATGAAGCGTCGCGGCGCGCTCCGGCTCGCCGTCGAGGGTAAGGCGGACCTTGCGCGATTGGCTGAAGGCGCGGTTGATGAGCAGGACCGAACGCTGGCTTCCCTCGGCAAAGGCGTAGCACGTCGTGACGGGGACGCCACTGCGCCCCTGAAGCGTTTTGAGTTTCGTGTCCCCATCGCTGGTCATCTGTTGAACCGGCAGGTCGGGGAAGTCGAGTGTCATGACGCGGGCCGCGACCTCGCGCATGTCACCGGACAGCAGACGGTTCCTCATCGAGAGCGCGAGGAAACTGGAATTGGGAATGCGCTCGTGGGCGTTGTTGACAATGCTCCAGCGCGGGCCGCATTGCATGCTGAAGAACGCCTGCTGGCTGACGCCGATTTCCATGAGTTTCATGGCCGTGTCGAGCGTCAGAATCCCCGCGGCCAGCGACTTGCCAACGGCTTCACTGGCGTCGGACTTGGCCTCGGCCCCCTTCACGGCGTATCCCGGACCGAATTCATAAACCATGATCTGATAGGCGTCATCCAGACCCAGTGTGGCGCGGCCCTTCATGGCCCGTTCATAGCTGGGGACGTGGACCAGGGCGCCGTTGAACAGCATCTTGCCGAAGAAATCGCGGTCATCGCTGCCGGGGATGGTCAGGCCGTCCCATCCTCCATAGTAGCTGGCCATGTCAATGGCGTTGGCTTCGGTGGCTCTGCTCATCTGGGCGAAATTCCAGCCCAGCGCGGGCTGGCCGTCTTCGTCCATATAATACTCGCCGGTGTTGGGTTTGATCTTGTATCCGATGCGCGAATCGCTGACCCAGCCGTTGGCAACCAGCGTGAATCGCGTCCGCGCATGAAAGGGGCTTTTCTTCACTTCGTGAAAGAGGCGGTTTGCCACCGCGGCATACGTGCGAGGGCGGTAGGGATACGCCGTAGGCTTGAAGCCGTTGTTCCAGGATTCATTGCCACATTCCAGAATGATCTCGGAAAAGACCTCGGTCCAAGGCGCCGTCTGGCCATGAGCCGCGCGGCGGGCGCCCATCGCGGTATTGGTGTCGCCGCCCAGATACTCCATCAGGCCGGCGATTTCTTCTTCCGGTGTGACCGGGCTCAGGATGAGCCACGGCCTGGACTTGAGGTCGCGGCAAAGCGCCAGCGCATGGTGCAAGGAGAACCCCATATTTTCATTGAGGCCCATGGAGAAGGAGAAGCGTTGATCAAAATCACTGAAGAGCGCAGAATCCAGAGACGGGAAAACCTTGTTGTCGTGTAGAATCCAGAAGCGCAAAACGGCCGGTTTCCAGTCGGCCAGCATCTGCTGGATTTCCGGATACATCTCAAACGGCGGGATATCCGTGCTGGCGAGGAGCAGATTGTCAATCCAGAAGACGCCGGGCTGGGCGACGGTCAGGGCAAGGCGCTGGACATCGTCCCTGGCGGGATCGCTCGCCGGGAACTCGAACTCGAACTTTTTCCATTCCGCGCCGACGGTGACCGTTTGGCGCAGCCACTCGCCCACTTCGAGCGTGACTGCGCCATCGCCGACGCCTTCCTGGCGCAGCCAGACCGACAGGCGCATCGTCCGTCCTTCAGGGAATCGCAGAATCCGTTCCTT
>Ga0073932_1006115_pt1 | contig 12535 bp, 10 predicted proteins | sample DewCreD2012metaG_FD_76967 | JGI IMG/M metagenome (GOLD analysis project Ga0073932, IMG submission 76967) | Hot spring sediment bacterial and archeal communities from British Columbia, Canada, to study Microbial Dark Matter (Phase II) - Dewar... ... | reverse complement strand
TGCCGCCGGGCAGCATGAGGTCCAGAACGATCAGGGCCGGGCGCGCGTCGCAGGCCTGGCGCAGGCCTTCCTCGGCGTCGGCGGCGGTCAGGACCTGATAGCCTTGTAGCCGCAGATTCATGGCCAGCCCCTCGCGCAGGGAGCGGTCGTCCTCGACCACCAGCAGGCGTTCGGTCTTGCCGCGGTCCTGGGCGGGCGGTTCGTTCATGGGCTGCCTCCCGCGGCCGGAAGCCGGATGGTGAAGGTGGAACCCCGGCCCTTTTCGCTGACGACGCGGATGGCGCCGCCCTGGCGTCGGACCAGATGCTCGGCAATGGCCAGGCCGAGGCCGATGCCGCCGGCGTCGCCGCCCTCGGCGTCCGCGACGCGGTAAAACGGCCGAAACACGCGCCGGATCTGTTCGGGCGCCAGACCGATGCCGTTGTCGGACACATCGACGGCCACGGCCTCGCCGTCGTCCCGCACGCGCACGGCGATGCGTTTGTCCGCTCCGGTGTACTTGTAGGCGTTGGTCAGCAGGTTCAACACCACGGCGGTCATGGCCGTGGGATCGTGGCGTACGGCGCGGCGACTGGCGAGGACGCAGGAAAGCTGCGCCTCGCCGGGCGCGAGCATGCGGCGAAAGCGTTCCACGGCGCTTTCCACCGTCGCGCTCAGGGGGCGCGTTTCCAGGTTCAACTTCATCAGGTCGCGGGCGGACGCGCGCCAGGTGAGCACGCGCTCGATCAACACGTCGAGCCATTCGGCTTCGCGCAAAATGGTGGCCACGCACTCGGCGGTCTGCCGCGGGTCGTGGGCCAGCCGGCCCGATTCCAGGGTCTGCGCGTACAGCCGGATGGCGCTCAGGGGCGTGCGCAGTTCGTGCGAGACATTGGCCAGAAAGTCGGCCTGCAGGCGCGCCAGACGCGCCTTGCGTCCGGCGAGCACCACGGTGATCAGCGCGCTGCCCATGGCCGTCACGGTAAAGCAGAGCACCAGGACGCCGGTCACGATGCCCCCGGCGTCGCGGGCAATCACCAGCGCCACGATGCCGACGACGGCGGCCAGCATCACGGGCAGCAGCACGCCGACGGCGATCAACACGATCACGCTCGTCAGGCTCAGATGGAAGCGTTGTCGGAGCATCGGCGCTCCCGCGGTCGGCCGCGGTCAAAGGCTCAGCATGCGCTCCAGCGCCCGGCGCGCGTCGGCCGCGATCTCCGCGGGCACGCGCACGACGCGGTCCGGGGGCCAGCGCTGCAGCAGCTCGAGCAGATTCTGTTCGTTGGTTTTGGCCATGTTGGCGCACACCGAAGGCCGCAGGGCCTTGACGGCCACCCGGCCGCGGTATTCCTCGGCCAGCCGTTCGATCAAGTTGATTTCCGTGCCGATGACGACGGTGGAGCCCGCCGGGGCCGCCGCGACATAGCGGATGATTTGGGAGGTCGAACCGTGGGCGTCGGCCAGGCGCGCGACCTCCGCCGGCGTTTCGGGATGCACGATGATCTTGGCGGCGGGCAATTGCTCGCGCACGCGCCGAATCTGGTCCGCCGTGAAGGCGATATGCACGATGCAGAATCCCTTCCAGACCACGATCTGCGCCGAGCGGGCCGCGGCGGGCGTCAGCCCGCCGTCGGGCAGACGCGGATCGAAGCGCGCCACGCGCTCGTCGGGGATGCCGAGGTCGCGCGCCGTGTTGACGCCCAGGTGTTCGTCGGGCAGGAACAAAACGCGGCGCCGCTGCGCGAGGGCCCATTGCATCACGCGCGCGGCGTTGCTCGAAGTGCAGGCGCTGCCGCCGCGCCGGCCGCACCAGGCTTTGAGGTCCGCCGAGCTGTTGACGTACACGACCGGCAGCCATGCGTCGCCGGTCGCGGCCAGGAACTGCCAGGCGCGTTCGGCGGCTTCCACCGTGGCCATGTCGGCCATGGGACAGCCGGCGGCGGTCTCGGGCATGTACACCGTCTGGCCGCCGTGGCTCAGGATCGCGGCCGATTCGGCCATGAAACGGACGCCGCAGAAGACGATGCGCTCGGCCTCCGGCCGCGCGGCGGCCTGCCGGGCCAGTTCCAGCGAATCGCCCACGGCGTCGGCATGGCGCAGGACCGAGGCGCGCTGGTAGAGGTGGCCGAGGATGAAAAGACGCCGGCCCCACTGCCGCCGTAACTCTTCAATCTGTTCGTTGGCATTGGGCATGGCTGCTCTCCGTCGCCGGCCAAACCACTATACCACCATCTCCCGGAAAGCCAAAGCCTTCCCATCGGCAATCCTACCCTTGATCTATCCCGCAAACCGTTGTAGGAAAGCGTCCATGCCTCGCCGCTTTACAAGGCATGTTGATGGAGGCCGGAGGGAGGACCTGCGTGTCGTTTGCTGACGTATTCAGCGGAAACGGCTTTCCAAACTGCGACGTTGCCGCGCTATGAACGTTGCGTCGGAAAACCCGCCCCCCGCCGCGCGCGGCCGCTGGCTCGAGGCGCTGGCGACCCTGTGCCTGCTGGTGGCGCTGCCGCTGGCCGGCCTGCTCGCGGCCGGCCGGCCGCTGGCGCCTTACTTGGAGTTTCCACCGCGCACCCGCTATGTGACCCACGCGCCGTTTTCGTGGCCCGTGTTTCTCGTGCTGGCCGGCGTCATCCTCGCCGTGCTCTGGCCCTTCGAGCGGCGCGTCTTCGCCGCCCGCCGCGCTATGCCGCCGGAGCCGGCGCCCGCGCGCCGCTTCCCGGCCTGGGGCTGGGCCGGAGTGGCGTTCGGGCTGGCGGCCTGGCTTCTGGCCTGGACCCGCTTCGCCTGGTTCCGGCCCTGGCAGCCATTCACCTTCACTCCGCTCTGGATCGCCTACGTGGTCGTGGTCAACGCCTGGACCTGGCGTCGCACCGGGCATTGTCTGCTCCGCGACCGACCCCGCTACCTGGCGCGGCTGGGCGCGTTGAGCGCGGTCTTCTGGTGGTTGTTCGAATATCTCAACCGCTTTGTCCAGAATTGGCACTATGTCGGCATCGCCGAGATGTCGCCCTGGCAATACGCGCTCTTTGCCACCCTGCCGTTCTCCACCGTGCTGCCGGCGGTCATGAGCACCGCCGAGTTGCTCGGCTCCATTCCCCGCGCCGGAGCGGGACTCGACGGGTTCGCGCCGCTGCGCTTGCGCCGCCCGCGCCCGGCCGCGGCTCTGGCGCTGCTGCTGGCCGCCGCCGGCCTCGCCGGCCTGGGGCTGTGGCCCGATCTGCTCTTTCCGTTGCTCTGGGTTTCGCCGCTGCTGTTGCTGACGGCGTTGCAGGCCCTGCGCGGCCGGCCGACGATCTTCGATCCCATCGCCGCCGGCCGCTGGCGGCGTCTGTATCTGCTGGCCGCCGCGGCCTTGATTTGCGGGTTCTTCTGGGAAATGTGGAACTACGGCAGCCTCGCCAAATGGGTTTACGCCGTGCCCTTCGTGCACCGCTTCCTGCTCTTCGAAATGCCGCTGCTGGGCTACGCCGGCTACCTGCCTTTCGGCCTGGAATGCGCCGCGGCCGCCGAATGGGCGCAGCCTTCCGCCCCGAGCGCCGCAAAATGAGCGGTTGTGCGCAGGCGCGCCCCTGGTCTATGCTCTGCAACCGCGGAAACCGGCGGGCGCCGCGGAGCAATACGCCGCCCGCCGCAAGCAAAAACGGAGCAGCAGGCGTCCCCATGAAGACGAGATGCGCTTGGCCATTCGTGCCCTGCCTCGCCGCCGCCATCCTGGCGGCCGGGTGCGCGCGCCGCGAAACGCCGGTTGCCGCCGGCGACCGCGAGCAAGTCCTGCACCTGGGCAACCTCTCCGAGCCGAAAGACCTCGATCCGCACCAGGTCACCGGCGTGACCGAATTCAACATCCTGGCCGCGCTGCTGGAAGGTCTGGTCGCCGAGGATCCCGCGGATCTGCACCCCGTGCCCGGCGCGGCGGAACGCTGGTCCGTCAGCGCCGACGGCCGCGCCTACACCTTTTTCCTGCGCGCCGACGGCCGCTGGTCCAACGGGGATCCGGTCACCGCCGCGGACTTCGTTTTTTCTTTCCGGCGCATCCTCTCGCCCCGGCTCGGCAGCCCCTACGCCTACATGCTCTACGGCCTGACCAACGCCCGCGCTTACCATCGCGGCGAGCTCGACGACTTTGCCCGCGTCGGCGCCGAGGCGCTCGACGAGCGAACCCTGCGGCTGACTCTGGAAGCCCCGATTCCCTATTTTCTGCCGTTGCTGACCCATCCCTCCTGGTTCCCGGTGCACCCGCCCACGATTCTGGCCGCCGGCCCGATCGACGCCGTGGGCGCCAAGTGGACCGCTCCCGGCCGCTTCGTCGGCAACGGTCCGTTCGTGCTCTCCGCCTGGGAGCCCGGCAGCCGAATCACCGTTGTGAAAAGCCCGACCTATTGGGACCGCGCCGCCGTGCGCCTCAACGCCATCCACTTCTACCCGATCGGCGACCACCAGATCGAGGAAAACGCCTTTCGCGCCGGCCAACTCCACGTCACCGGCACGGTGCCCATTGACCGCCTCGATTACTACCGCCGCGCCGCCCCGGAACTGCTGCGCCTGGCGCCCTACCTCGGCACCTATTACTACCTGCTCAACGTCAACCGCCCCCCTTTGAACGACGTCCGCGTGCGCCGCGCCCTGGCCCTGGCCATCGACCGCGAACAACTCGTCCGCCGCGTCACCCGCGCCGGGGAAGATCCGGCCTGGAACTTCACCCCGCCCGGCGCCGGCGGCTACGCGGCGCGCGCGCGGCTGCAGGGCGATCTGCCGACCGCGCGCCGCCTGCTGGCCGAGGCGGGCTTCACCGACGGCCGGGGCTTTCCCCGCCTCCAATTGCTCTACAACACCTCCGAGGGCCACGAACGCATCGCTCAGGCGGTCCAACAAATGTGGAAAACCCACCTGGGCGTGGACATCGAACTGGTCAACATGGAGTGGAAGGTCTATCTGGCGCAAACCCAGGAAGGCAAATACGACCTGGCGCGCGCCGGCTGGATCGCCGATTACGCCGACCCGGCCACGTTTCTGAACCTGTGGGTCACCGGCGGCGGCAACAACCGCGCCGGCTGGTCCAATCCCGAATACGACCGGCTGATCGCCGCCGCCGATCGCACCGCCGATCCCGCCGCGCGGTTCGAGTTGTTTCAGCAGGCGGAAGAAATCCTGATGGCCGAAGCGCCCATCATCCCGATCTATTTCTATCGCAGCAAGTCGCTGGTTCGCCCGTCGGTTCAGGGCTGGCTACCCAACCCTTTGGACCACCATCCTTACAAACAGGTCTATCTGAAACCCGCCGCCCAGCCCTGATCCGCCATGTTGCGCTTCGTGCTCCGCCGTTTCTTCGAGACCTTTCCGGTGATCCTCGCGGCCGTGACGCTGACCTTCTTTCTGATCCGGCTGGCGCCGGGGGGACCGTTTACCGACGAGAAGAGCTACCCCGAGGAAGCGCTCCGCCAACTCCATCGCCATTACGGGCTGGACGCCCCGCTGCTGGTGCAATATGCGCGCTACCTTGGCCAGGCCCTGCGCGGCGATCTCGGCCCCTCGCTCAAGTATCCGAACCGCACCGTGGCGGAGATCATCGCCGAAGGTTTTCCCGTCTCCCTCGAACTGGGCCTCTGGGCTCTGCTGTATGCGGTCGTGATCGGTCTGGCCGCGGGCCTGGCCGCCGCCCTGCGGCCGCAGCGTTGGACGGATCACGCCGTCATGGCCGCCGCGATGGTCGGCATCTGCCTGCCCTCCTTCGTCCTCGGACCGCTGCTGGTGCTCTTGTTCGCCCTTCGCCTGCCGCTGTTCAACGCCGCCGGCTGGCTGACCGCCGGCGACCGCCTCTTACCGGCCGTGAGCCTGGGCGCGGCCTATGCCGCCTACATCGCGCGGCTGACTCGCGGCAGCATGCTCGAGGTGCTGCCGCAAGACTACATCCGCACCGCGCGCGCCAAAGGCGTGGGGCCGCTGCGCCTGCTCGCGGTTCACGCCTTGCGCAACGCCCTGCCGCCGGTGGTCTCGTTTCTCGGCCCCGCCGCCGCCGGCCTGATCACCGGTTCGTTCGTGGTGGAAACCGTGTTTCACATTCCCGGCCTGGGCCGCATGTTCGTCGCCGCCGCCTTCAACCGCGACTACTGGCTGCTGCTGGGCCTGGTGGTCTTTTACGCCGCCTTGATCGTGCTGTTCAATACGCTCGTCGATCTGCTCCTGGCCTGGCTCGATCCGCGCGTGAGGACCGCCCGATGAATCCCGCCCCTCTGCCGCCTGCCGCTGCGCCGCCTTCCTTCTGGCGGGCCACCGGCCGCCGCTTCCGCCGCAACCGCGCCGCCATGGCCGGTCTGGCCCTCCTCGCCGCGCTGGCGGCGCTCTGCGCCCTTGCGCCCTGGCTTGCTGCCTGCCCGCCCGAGCTCCAGGACCTGGAGCTGGGCGCCGCGCCGCCCAGCGCCCGCCATTGGCTCGGCACGGACGTGCTGGGCCGCGACCTGTTCGCGCGTCTGCTCTACGGCGGCCGCGTCTCGCTCAGCGTCGGCCTGGCGGCCACCTTCGTCTCCCTGGTCATCGGCTCGCTCTACGGCGCCGCGGCCGGCTACGCCGGCGGCCGCCTCGATGCCGTCTTGATGCGCCTGGTGGACATTCTCTACGCCATTCCGTTCTCCATCTTCGCGATCGTCCTGATGGTGGCCTTCGGCCGGAATCTGCTGTTGCTCTTCGTCGCCATCGGCGCCGTGGAATGGCTCACCATGGCCCGCATCGTCCGCGGCCAGGTGCAGGCGGTCAAACACCAGGCCTTCGTCAAGGCCGCGGTCGTGCTGGGCTACTCTACGCCGCGCATTCTGTGGCGGCACATCCTGCCGAATGTGATCGGACCGGTCATCGTGTACACGACGCTGACGGTGCCCCGCGTGATGTTGCTGGAAGCGTTTCTAAGCTTCCTGGGGCTGGGCATTCAACCGCCGCTCAGCTCCTGGGGCCTGCTGATCCGCGACGGCGCCGCGGTGATGGAATCCTATCCCTGGCTGATGATCTTTCCCGGTCTGACGCTCTCCGCCGCGCTCTTCGCCCTCAACTTTGTGGGCGACGGCCTGCGCGACGCGCTCGACCCGCGCTTCAGCCTACGTGCGGCGCGGGGTTGAGGCCCACTGCGCGTGGAGAGAAGCGGAGGCGGACGGGAGGAGGGGAGCGCGCCTCGCGCCGCCCGTTTGGGACGGGTGCTGAACACCTGCGCCGAATCCGCACCACCGCCCTGGGATTTTGGAAACTGGGGGCACGACCCTCCGCCTTCGCGCCGACGCTTCGGTTGGACGAGCCGTGTCGTCCGTGCCGGTGATTGAGGCCCAACTGAAGTAAGCCGCGAAAGAAGAGTGTGTGACGGATCGAACCGGCGCCCAACGGTTGCGATGCCGGCCGCCAACACTCATTTCCTTTGCGTTCCTTGCGTTCTCTTGCGGCGTTCCGACGGCTGGAACCCTTGACGGCTTGCGGCGGCTTGTGGCGCAAATGGAGGGCGGCCGGCCCCGGCCGCCGGCGGCGTCGCTGGCGATGCGGGGGAGTTCCGCTCATCCGCGGCGCTCGGGGCCGAGCGCCCTCCACGGCCGTAAGCAGGGGTTTATGCCGGAAATGGCCGCCGGCGGCAGGACTTGGGCGTCAGCGTTTTGGACTGCGCCAGTCCTCTGGCGCTTTGGATGGGACCCGGGGAACCGCCGAACGACATTCGTCCGTTGCTGCTTACCGCGGGGAGGACTTGCACACTTCGCAAAGTGTGCAAGTAGGAGATCGTTCCCGTGGAAGCTGTCACGCAGCAGCACATCGTTTCTGTGCTCTCGCGAAGACGCGAAGGCCGCGAAGAAAGCCCGTTCTCTGCGTCGTTGGCGTCTTGACGCGATAAGCTCTTCTGGGTGGTGCGAGGAGGTGCGAGGAGGGGACAGACCTTTCCCGCCTTGTTGGGGCCGGTGCGGCTCACGGCGGCTTGTGGCGGAATTGGAGGGCGGCCGGCCCCGGCCGCCGGCGGGGGACGACGGCGCTCGAGGCCGAGCGCCCTCCACTGCCTTAAGCAGGGGTTTATGCCGGAAATGGCCATCGGCGGCTGGCAGGGATGCCGGCAGGATGCCGGCAGGGACAGAGCTTGCACGCCCCTTCTGTTTTGGCGGCAAAGCGCGGCGGCCAATCGCTGCCGGCTGCGGCCGTGAGCGGCGTTCGGTTTGACGCACCCGGCGGCGTTTTGATAGGCTGGCGGCGTGGTGACGGACGGTACAGCCGAAGCGGAGAGGAGACGGCGATGAGCGGCGCAAGAAAGTGGTTGTTGAGTGCGGCGCTCGTGGCGGGCCTCTGGGGCGGCGCGGCGCGCGCGGAGGAGGCGCTGGGGGACGTCTTGGAACTGGCCTTCGGCAAACTGCGGCTCAAGGAGGCCGGGGGCGCCGAGCTCGCGTTGGCGGTGACGCAGCGCGAAACGCGCTATCAGCCGGACACCTGGCGCCCGGCCGCGGGCGATCGCGTCAGCGTGGCCTACACGCGAAGCGAAGGCCGGCGCGGGCCGGTTCTGACCGCGACGCTGGTCAAATTGCTCAAAGCCGGCGCCAACTCGCTGGCCGATCTGAAGAGTCCCGCGGAGGTCGCGGTGCTGGGGTTCGGCCGCTCCGGGCTCAAGGCCGAGATTTCCGGCCGACGGAAGGTCACGTTCCTGCCGCACGCCGGCACGGTGTATCTGCCCGCCGGTTGGCAGCCGGCGGCGGGCCAGCAGGCGCACGTCGAGTTTCGCATCCAGCCGGCCAAGGTGGGGTTCGGGCTGGTTTACCTGGCCGACAAAGTCGAGAAGCTCGACTGAGCCGTCTCGGCTTACGCCTGGCCGTCGAGAAAATCCGGCGCGGTCAGGAAGCAGGTGATCGCCTGGCCGCGCGCGTCGGCGCACAGGGCCAGGACTTGCTGCTCGCTCGCCAGATCGCGGCTTTCCACAACGCGCACGGCGTCGGCCAGGGCGGCGCTGTCCGGGGCGTGGTCGGTCAGCCGGTTGGGCGCGGCCAGCAGCCGCGCGTGGGCCAGGAAGGTTCCGGCGCGGTCGGGAAAGACGGCCAGGTAGAGCATGTTCAGCTCCACCAGTTCGTTCAGGAAATGCGTGCCCAGAGAGGCGTCGGGCGTCAAGTGCTCGTGCATCTGGACCAGTTCGCACACGGCGCGGGCGCGGTTGATTTCGGCGAAGGCCACGGGGATGCCGAGGGAGGGGCTGCGGGTGCCCCAGCGGCCCGGCCCCAGCAGCATGGTGTGGCCGGTGTCGGCGCGATTCAGGCGGCCGATCAGCCGGGCGATTTCGTAGCGGTCGCGCAGGGGCAGCTTGCCGTAAACGGCCGGCACGACGTACACCAGGCGGTCGAGCTTGAGGAGGCGGCTCTGGCCGATGACGGCGCCGCGCGCCCGCAGGAGCAGATTCTCTGGCGCGACGTCGAGCGTCGGCAACTCGCCGCTGGCGATGCCCTGCACCTGCAGGGGGCGGCATTGCAGCAGACTGAACGTGTAGGCCCCGCCGGGCTCGAAGTTGGCGGTGAACTCGATATCGACGGGATTGGCATAGGCCGCTTCCAGGAGCGCCAGGATGCGGCGGCAGTCGGCCACCAGCGGCGTTTCCCGCAGCAGTCGTTCGAAGGTTAGAATGCGCTGCGGCATACCGTCCGCGCCGCTGGCGCCGTCCGGGGCGAAAAAGAGATCGAGCGGCAGCTCGGCGGTCTGGCGCGTGAGGTCCGCGACCTCGGCGGAGGCGAGCTGGTTCGCGTCCAAGTCCAGGTAATCCATGCGGCGTTGGGAATATTGCCGCAACTCGTCGAAGCCGGACTCCGGGCGTCGTTCGGGGGCGTTGAGGGCCACCAGCCGCGTGTAGTCGTCGTCCGCGCGGTCCACGGCGCGCGTGCCCAGTCCGAAGACCAGGCGCAGCACGCCGGCGGCGGGGTCGATGTCGGGATGCCAGGCGTAGGGGTTGAACGAGAAGCCCACGCCGGCCACGTGGGGGAAGAAGGCGTGGCCGTACAGGAAGCCCGAAACGCGCATGACCAGCAGGGACATCTGCTCGTCGCGGTCCAGCAGGCCGCGCTGAGCGCGGTAGCGCAACGCTTTCTCGCTCATGCTGCTGGCGTAGATCGAACGCACCGCGGCCAGCAAGTTTTCGAGCCGGCGTTCCCGGGGTCCCTGGTTGACGCAGAAGATGCTCTCGTATTTGCCGGCGAAGGAGTTGCCGTAAGCGTCCTCGAGCAGGGAACTCGAGCGGACGATGAAGGGGGCCTGTCCGAAGTAGTCCAGCATGGCTTCGAAGGCCTGCAGGACTTCCGGAGAAAACGAGCCGGTCAGGATGCGTTGCCGGCCTTCCTCGGCCACCTCCAGGCAGCGCTCGGGGTCGCGCTGGCGGCGGCGCAGGCGCCAGATGCCGTTGCGGACCAGGTAGGTGTAAAACACGTCCGATCCCACGTAGAACGAGTCGTGCGGTTCGAGGATGGCGGCGAGGCGCCGATCCTTGCGGCGCACGATGGCGCGCGCCAGCAGCATGCCCGCCGCTTTGCCGCCGATCAAGCCGCTGCCGATCAGGCGGCGGCGCACGGCGCGCAGGTCGGCGGCCGTCAAGTATTCGGCGAACAAGGGGAACATGCGTTCGTCGCGGGAAATCAGCGCGCGGATTTCCCGCGCCAGATCGAGGGCGGGCAGGGCCGGGAATTCGAGGGCCGGCAAAGCGCCGGACTCGTCCGGCGTCTCGGGTTCCTGTCCGCTCTGCAGGATGGCCGCGGTCAAGGCGCTCGAGATGACCGGTTGGAACTCCGTGTCCTGGCACGCATGCAGCATGTTCATGCGGGGAGAGTAGCGGTGCTGGACCTTCAACGGCCGGACATAGCGCCGGTCGCGGTGGCGGTAAACGTCAACCACGATCTGGGCGGTGGCGACAATCGGCGCGACGGCTGCCGGCGTGTGCTGGCGGCGGCGCAGACCGAAGTAGGCCACGGCTTCCATGTCGAACAAGTAAGGGCAAGTCAGCACAAAGAAGTTGCCGAGCATGGCGTCCGAATGCCAGTCTTCGGCCAGGTCCGAGAGGCAGTCGAAGACGTAGAAGGCGCCGGCGCCGCAGCGGTCGATCACGGCATGGATGCGGTCCACGAAGGGTTCGAAGCCTTCGCGCGGCTGTAGCTCGCAGATTTCCGCTCCGCACTGGGCGGCGGCCAGCGGCGGATGGGCGGCGAAGCGGAAGTACACCAGCGGCCGGCCCGAGGTCGAGGCCGCCTGGGCGTAGGGCGCGGCAAACGCGTCGTAGTCCTGGATCGTGTCCACGCGCCACACGAGATTGTCGCCGGGCAGCAGGCCCTTGATCAGGCGGTCGAAACCCGGCAAACCGCTCGTCAGTTTTTCGGCCATGGCGTCTCCTTGGTTGCGGCCCGGCGGCGACAGGCCGAGGGCCCGCTGCCGGCTGCCCCGCGTCCAGGCTCAGGCAGTATGGCCCGGCCGCGGCGGGAAGTCAAACCGCGGGACACCCCAGCGCATCTTGTTTCGGGCTTGTTCCGCACTCCAGCGGTGGCGCATGCCCCGCCGCAAGTCTTGGAACAACGGATTGAAGCACAGGCACAGACACTCGGGCTGAGCTGCCACCAGATGCGGACGATCTTTGCCAAACTTCAGCTTGAAGTTCTGGGCTTGTTCGACGCGGGTGAACACGCATACCAACCCCTCCCGAATTCCGTCGCGCTCGGCCAGGACACGGGCCACGGCTTATTGGTCCACTTTGCCGTGAATGTGCCGATCCGGACGCCGGGCCTCTGCGGCCACGACCCGGGCGTGCTCTACCACGCGCTGCGACACCTTCGTGACGTAGGACTTGAAATCCTTCACCAGCACCTTTTCGCGGCCCAAGCACGACTCCATTCCTTCCGGGCAACTGATCGGCAGATGTCCTTCTCCGCGCCCTGGGAATACCCAGGGAAGAGGTGCACATGGCTACACGAAGCCGCAAGGGGTACTGGCGGATGAGTGCCAACCGCATTCTCCAACGCGCCCTGACGAACCGCTGGCTGCACGAACCAGGCGTTCCCGACATGCGCACGGAGTGGATGGCTCTTCACGACGGGCCGACTTGCCCTCCGAAGCCTTGGCGAAGGTAGGGAAGCCCGCCTGGCGCTCGGAACCGCCGGTTGCGGACCTGACTTCGCTGAAGCTACGTCAAGGCACGCCCGCATGACCGGTGGTGTGGCACTCCTATGTCAATGCCAGGAACTCGTCCACGCTGAGTCTGGCCTGCTTGAGAATGTGCGCCAGCGTGGAGCGTTTGATCGGACGATGGGCGGGAACGGTAAGTTTGAGCGTCTCGGCAGGAGTGTGCTTCAGCAGACGAATATGGCTTCCCTTCTGCCTGACCACGACCCACCCGTCCCGCTGCAAAGCACGTATGATCCGGTCATACGGAAGACTGGGAACCTTACTCATACGGCGATTTCGAGTTGGTGGACTTTCGCACTTTCCAGACCCATCTGATCTGAGCTTCCGCAGTCCCGTTTCGTAAGATTTCCCGATTGACCCTGCGGGTGGTTATCGGCATAGTCTGTAAGCTGGTACGCTAACAGAC
>Ga0073932_1006114_pt1 | contig 12535 bp, 13 predicted proteins | sample DewCreD2012metaG_FD_76967 | JGI IMG/M metagenome (GOLD analysis project Ga0073932, IMG submission 76967) | Hot spring sediment bacterial and archeal communities from British Columbia, Canada, to study Microbial Dark Matter (Phase II) - Dewar... ... | reverse complement strand
GCCAGGATCAAACTCTCCAGTTCTTCCATTTCCCTCAAAAGAACCGCGCTAGGCCCATCTCTTTCTTGCCCACTATTTAGTTTCCAAAGAACAAGGTCGGATCATGTCGAGAGAAGCGTTTTGTACCGCACCGGCTGACCGAAGTCAATACTTTTTTTTCGCCTCTCTTTTTCCCGTCTACGAACCATCGGATCGCTTCCTACGAATGATCCATCGCTGTCGAGCAGCCTTCCCTCCGGCTATGACTTCCACCCGCTTGAATCCTTCCTGGTGGCGCCCTCACCGTGAGAAGCCGCCTTCTACGCTCAAGGCACCCGGGTGTCAAGCAAAAAAACAGAAAAAAACAGCAAAGCCCGAACAGCCCTTCGATGCCGGATTTCCCGTCCCTCAGCCCTGCCCGGTCCGGTGCTGCCTGGCGAATCGAGCGGCCTCCATCCCCGCGACGCACCCTTCACCCACGGCTTTCGCCATCTGCCATGGAGGTCCGCAAAGGTCCCCCGCGGCGTAGGCGCCCGGGACATTCGTCTCCTGCTTCTTGTTGGCGGCCACGTACTTCATTTCCGAGTCCAGAGCGATGTCCAGCCTGGCGGCCAACTCCAGGGCCCCCTTGGCTCCCAGTTCAATGAATATCCCCTGGGCCTCGATGATCTCGCCGTTGTCCAGTTCAACCTTCTCCACTCCCTGCGTTCCCCTGATGGCCTGGACCCGTCGACCCCGGTGCATCTGAATGGAGCTGTTCTCCACCTGGAAGCGGAGGTTTTCGGCAACGAGGCTGTCCGAGCAGACCAAATGCACCTCATCGGCAATGAGCAGCAGTTTCAGTGCCCCATGGAAGGCGGCACTCTCGTCTCCGACCACCACGACGGTTTGGCCGCGGTAGAAGTTGGCGTCACAATCCACACAGTAACTCACGCCCTTGCCGAGGAATTCCTTCTCGCCAGGCACATTGAGCCGGTTGCGCGAGATCCCCATGGCGAGAATCAGACTCCAGGCCAGTATCGTTTCCCCGTTCTCAAGGTCGACCCTGAACCGGCCGTCGGGCTCCCTGGATATATCCACGACATCCACCTCGAGAAATTCCGCTCCAAAGCGCTCGGCCTGCCGACGTCCCTGATCGAGCACTTCCCGCCCGCTGAGGGTGCCGTCCATGCAGCAGTAGTTTTCGATGTGGGCTTTGTACAAGGAACTTTTCTGCATTCTTCCGAGCACGGCCACGCTCGACTTGGATCGCGCCGCGTGCAATGCCGCCTGCAGTCCGGCCGGTCCGCTGCCCATGATGACCACATCGTATTCCGAGACAACAGCCTCCACTTGATTCTCCATCGTTGGGGTGATCAGCCGGCCCGCTTCATCGTGACGGAATTCTCGTCATGAGCCCGCCGATTTCTGAAGGTGATGCCCTCCTCAGTCCCACCGTGATCGGCAGCCCTCAAACGTTGGGGTTTGAAGCCACGGGATACCATGCTATATTCTTCTTGCTGGTTAACGGTAAACTGATGGAGGGTTTCCACATACCATCAGAAATGACATTAATTACGTATTGACTCCGGCGCAAATACGCTCCCCGATGCAGATTCATTCTTGAGCGAAGTCTCCCAGGCCGGCGCAGGCCCGACATGCCTGAGTTATCAGCTTCTCCTGAAATCAATCGAGGCGGCATCCAGGTGACCGCGGCCCTCATCATTGCCGAGGGAAGGATTTTTATCGCCCAGCGTCCTCTACACAAGAAATACGGCGGTCTCTGGGAATTCCCCGGAGGAAAGGTGGAGAGCGGAGAGACGCTTCAAGAGGCTCTCTACCGAGAGATCATCGAGGAACTTTGCTGGAAAGTGAGGGTCGGCGAACTGCTCCATCGCGTCAGGGACCCGGGCCAAGCCGCAGGGGTGGAGCTCTACGCATTCTGGTGCTCCATTGCCGAAGGCAATCTTTGTCTCCGAGAGCACATTGACCATTATTGGGCCCTCCTCGAGGAACTCCATCGATTCCCCTTCACCCAGCCCGACCAGAAGATCATTTCGTTCCTCCAAAAGCTGAAACGTCTTCCCGACCGATGCCCCGATCCCTGATTCCCGGATTCCGGCGCCTCGTTTCCTTGCGGACGACCCCGCCAGCCGATCCATTTCATGACCCGCCGAGGTTTCGCCAGTCAAAATCCGTCAAGGATGAAAGGGAACGCGTCCTTCGAGAAGCGCACCCGGAGAAGTATTGCCATGCACAAGGCTTGAAGGTTAAATATGCTCCTCCGTATCAAGAAATTTGAAATTGATCGGGGCAACGTTGGGACTGTCTCGCCGCAGCCATCCCGGGCGGGGATCTTTCCCGGTACGATGATGCAGGATGATCACTCACAGTTGAACCGAAATCCTTTCACATGGAAGAGGAAGCAATCCATGGAACAAGACGTCGGAATATGGCAGAAAATCAGCAAAACCCTCGGCTCGCTGAAGCTCACTCTCTTCGTCTTCCTCATGCTCGCCATATTCTCTGTCGTCGGCACCCTTTTGCCACAAGGAATGACCGAACATGAGCTGCAAGAACGTTTCGGTGCCGGCCTTGGGGATTGGATCGTCGGCATGGGCTTCCACGATGTCTATCGCACCGGCTGGTTCCGAGCCCTGATTATGCTGTTGTGCGTGAATCTCATCGTCTGCAGTCTCCAGCGACTGCCCAAAAGCCTCAAGCTGATCACCCACGAAGATCAGAGCCTGAATCCGGATAAACTGCTCAAGCTTTCGTATCACATGGACATGACGACCCGGCTTTCGTGGACGGATACGCAATCGCGTCTGACAAGCATCCTCGCCGAGGAGTTCGCACCGCCCAAGACCAGGCAAGGCTCCGAGTCCTACACGGCGTACGCAATCCGCGGGAAATGGTCCCCCGTCATCGTTTACCTGGTCCATCTGAGCGTGCTGCTGGTCCTGGCCGGGGCACTGCTCGGGTCGATTTTCGGCTTCAAGGGTTTCATGCAGGTCTCTGAAGGTGAGAGTTCGAACCTGGTGATGCTGACCTCGGGGCGGCATCAGGTTACCCTCCCTTTTGCGGTGCGGTGCGATGACTTCGACGTTTCGTTTTACGATACCGGCGCTCCCAAGGAATACCGATCGGACCTGACCATCCTGAGGAACGGCGAGTCGGCCCACACTCAGACGATCCGGGTGAACGATCCCATGACGTATGAAGGAATCACTTTTTACCAGTCCTCTTATGGAAACACCTTGAAGCGTGCCGAAGTCGAATTCCAGGACAAGTCCGCTGGGGTAACGGAGAGGCTGACCATGAACTTTCGCGAGACGGTCACCATTCCGGGGACCCGGGATCGCGTTCAGGTGGTCCGGTACGAGCCCGAATTCAGTCGATTCGGGCCCGCTGTCGGAGTCGTGCTGCAGAAGCATGGGGAAAAGGAATCCAGCGGTTCGTGGATCCTGGTCAACATGCCCGATTTTCATGGGAACCGCATCGGAAACTACCAGGTGAGAGTCATTGGCGTTGAGGCTTCGCAGTATACCGGCCTTCAGGTGAAAAAGGACCCGGGAATCTGGATGGTGTACACCGGGTTCACGGCCATGCTCATCGGCATTGGCATGGCTTATCACACGAGCCAGCGAAAGATATGGGTTTGGGCGGCTCCCAGGGGCAGCTCCCAACGGGTTGTGGTCGCCGGGCGGGCCAACAAGAATTCCCTTGCCTTCGAGGCGGAATTCACCCGATTATGCGAGCGCTTGGAGCAGGACCTCCGGCAGGATCCTGGAAAGAGAGAGATTTCTTGATGACAAGCTCATTGCTTCTGAGTCTGACGACATTCGCTTACTTCGGGTCGGCCGCTCTTTATCTGGGCGGTGTGGTTTTCCGGCTGAAGAGCGTCCTCTCCCTGGGAAGTGTTTTGGGGCTGGGAACGCTCGTCATCCAGACGGCTGGACTGTTGCTGCGTTGGAGGGAATCCTACGAGCTTGGTTACGGTCACGCGCCGCTTTCGAACCTCTATGAGTCCCTGGTCTTCGCTGCATGGGCCATCATGCTGCTTTACCTCATCATGGAGTATCGGACCAAACAGCGCACCCTTGGGGTGTTTCCGGCAATCTTCGCTTTCCTGGCCATGGCCTATGCCTCATTTTCGACCAGCGTGGACGCCAGGATCCAGCCGATTCTCCCCGCCTTGAAAAGCAACTGGCTCATCGCGCATGTCATCACCTGCTTTCTCGGCTATGCGGCGTTTGCCATCGCCTCCGGAATCAGCATCTTCTACCTGCTGAAGAAGTCCGGTGAAACCAGCGGCAGGCCCAGTGCGCTGATGGCCATGATACCCGAGGCGAGACATCTGGACGAGCTCAACTATCAGCTCATTCTTTTCGGCTTTCTCTGGCTTTCCCTCGGCATCATCACCGGTTCGGTCTGGGCCAATTCGGCCTGGGGGACCTATTGGAGCTGGGACCCCAAGGAGACCTGGTCCCTCATCACCTGGCTGGTCTATGCGGCAGTGCTGCACGCCAGGACCATTCAGGGCTGGCGTGGAAAGCGGGTGGCCTGGTTATCGCTTCTCGGTTTTGGCTGCGTGCTGTTCACTTATTTTGGCGTGAACTTTCTACTGAGTGGCCTGCACAGCTACGCCACTAAATGAGACGGCGGAAGGAGGCAGGGTGCCATGGGTCTGGGCATGAGCGAACTGATCATCATTCTGGTGCTGGTCCTTTTCTTCTATGGGGGCAAGAAGCTCCCCATGATCGGTGAGGGTCTGGGCAAGGGGATAACGGAATTCAAGAAGGCCATCAGGAACCTCTCCGGGTCGGAGGACGAGCCAGAAAAGAAACGCGGAGCACCTTCCGACAAGAAGGGTTAGAATTGGAGTGGCGGAGAGGCGCTTTCGAGGAGAAATGACGAGATGTTTGGAATCGGATTTCCCGAGCTCCTCATGATTCTGGTGGTCGCCCTCATCGTGGTGGGTCCGAGCAAGCTTCCGGACCTCGCCCGGGCATTGGGCCGGGGGTATGCCGAGTTCCGTCGAGCCACCGATGAACTGAAGGAGACCTTCGAGCAGGATGACACCGTGAAGGAGATCAGGCAGGAGTTCCAGTCGGCTCAGCACGAGGTTCTTTATGGAGACCGGCCCTCCCTCCGGAAACCCGACAACCCGACTCCGAAGGATCAGGCCGTTGACGAGTCGAAACCGGTGGAGCCCGCCGACGGAAAGCCTTTGGCGTGAAGTGAGCGGGCCCTATGAATGGCCCGGCTTTTACGGCGCGAAGACAATCGAGGTCGCGAAGATTCATGTCAAACGATGACAAGATGCCCTTCACTCAGCATCTGGACGAGCTCCGCAAGAGGTTGATCATCTGTTTCGCGGCAGTTGGCGTGGGGTTTCTAATCGCCTTTGCATTCAAGGAAAAGATCTTTGAAGTGCTCATGCGCCCCTGGATTCAGGCCATGCCAGCCGGTCATGAAGCAAAGCTCATCTACACGGCCCCCCATGAAGCCTTTTTCACCTACCTGAAGGTGTCTTTCATCGCTGGGCTCGGCCTGGCGATACCTGTCATCATTTTTCAGTTCTGGCGATTCATCGCTCCCGGACTCTACGAGAACGAGAAAAAATACCTGATTCCCATTGTCCTGTTGTCGAGCCTGTTCTTCCTGGGTGGGGCGCTATTCGGGTACTTTTTGGTGTTTCCCGTCGGCTTTCAGTTTTTCACATCCTTTGCGAGCGACTACATCACTCCGCTCATCAGCACCAAGGAATTCCTGACCTTCACGTTTCGGGTCCTTCTGGCCTTCGGGTTCGTCTTCGAATTGCCCATCTTCGCCTTTTTCCTGGCCCGGCTTGGGCTCATCAGCGCTGATTTTCTGAGGCGACAGCGCAAGTTCGCCATCGTGCTGATTTTCATCGTCGCCGCCATGCTGACCCCCGGACCGGATGTCTTCTCCCAGCTGCTCATGGCGGGACCCCTTCTGATCCTCTATGAAGTGAGCATCTGGATCGTCCACTTCTTCGGGAAGAAGCCCGAGCCTGACGACATCAGCTCCGAGCAGCTCGATTCCTCGTCTTGATCGCGTGAGAACCTTCGTCCGGATTTCAATCGATTGAACTGGGGGGACAAACATCCATGCATAAAACCATGCTGGTTCTGGCAACAAGGAATTCGGGAAAGTCCAGGGAGATACGGAGCTTCCTTGAGGGCTTCCCCGTTGAGATCCTGGACCTGAATGACTTCGGCCCCATTCCCGAAGTGGTGGAGGACGGCGCCACCTTCGAGGAAAACGCTTACAAGAAGGCCCAGTTCACGGCCAGAGTACTGGGGTTCCCGGCGCTGGCCGATGACTCGGGACTCGAAGTGGAAGCCTTGAACGGAGCGCCTGGAGTTCATTCGGCCCGGTACGCAGGCCCTCATGCAACCGACGACGAGAACAACGCCAAGCTCCTGGAGAATCTCCGGGGACAGGGGAACCGGAAGGCACGGTTCTGCTGCATTCTCTCCCTGGCTGTTCCCTCGGGCCCCGCTCTCACCTATGAAGCTTACTGCGAGGGGACCATCCTGGACCATCCCCGGGGCACCAGCGGATTCGGCTACGACCCGCTTTTCTACCATGAGCCCTCGGGAAAGACGTTTGGGGAGATGACCCTGGAGGAGAAATCCCGGGTCAGTCATCGGGGAAAAGCACTGAGCGAGCTCAAGCGGGAATTTGATAAGGTCCTCAAGTGGCTGGAGCTGCGCATGGCCGAGGAGGAGGCCATGCGACGTCACGAATGCCACGACGCCAAGGCCTGAGGGTGTGGTGGCCGCCCTGTTGCCCCGAGGTTTGGTGATGTCTGGAAACAGCATCGTTGAATCGCGAGCCGCTAAACGTCCGCGAGCTCCGGCTGGATACGGATCAGGTGGATCGGTAAAATTTCCGCCACGGCAGCCGCAAAGTCTCCTGGGCGTCCGTGAGTGCCAGTTGAAGGACTGTCGCGGCCAGTTCGGCACAATGCCGCTCGTGCTCAGGGAGGGTCTCCAGGTAATCGACGATGGATGCGGCGGTGATGGACCTGGCTTCCGGCAAGGACTTGCCGAGGGCCAGATGAACCGCCGCGTTGGCGCAGGCCACCGAGTAGATGCAGCCGTTGGTCTCGAAGGACGCTGAATCGATGAGGCCGTTACGCAGAATCACATAGATTTCGATGGTGTCTCCGCACTCCCTGGTTTGCCGCCCATAGCCGTCCGGCTGCTTCAGCGACTCGCGCCTGTCGGCCTTGAACACCATCTCGAGAAAGCGAAGCGAGTGCTTCTGCCAGAAAGCCATGCCATTGACGTTCACTTCCGCGACCTTTCATTTTCACGCGACCGATCCTCAACCCGGCAGGTCTGTCGGTTCGCCGGTTTCCCTTCGCAACACGTCATCCCTGGTTTTTTGACAATTTACCCGATTTCCGCGTGCAACCAAAGAGGGGGCTGAATCGCACGGCCTTCCAACGACTCTGGGGGTATTACCATGTCTCATGAAAATCCCGGCGCTGATGTCAAAAGCTCCGACCTGCAGAATCTCGGCAATCCCGGTTGCAGCGGGGATCGCATGTTCGAGACGGCGACTGGCTCCTGCTGACCTCCGGCCGAAAAGGCCCAGGGGGGCTTTCCGGATATCGGCCAGTCTTTCGTGAGGGGTGGTTTTCCCACCCCATTGGGGGAAGTTCCGCGGGTGGATTCCGATCTCACCTGGCCTGACACTCTGGGGTCCTGGAGAGCTCGCTGGGGGATTGGACGCATGCGGTACATCGTTCAACCTGGCCTTTATGCGCTCGGAACGCCCGACGGACGGTCCCCCGTCTTCGTGACGGCCAGCTACAAGATGAGCTTCGACCGGCTGAGAAATGGTTTGAAGGGCAGGACCGGCTGGATCCTCGTCCTGGATACCAAGGGGATCAATGTGTGGTGCGCGGCGGGCAAGGGGACATTCGGCACCGCCGAGCTCGTCGCAAGGATCCACTCGAGCGGCCTTGCGGACCTTGTGGACCACCGTCGAATCATCGTCCCACAACTGGGGGCGCCAGGCGTTTCCGCCCATGCGGTTCACAGACAATCGGGGTTCAAAGTCGTATTTGGTCCCGTCCTCGCCAAGGATCTGGGAGAATTCCTCGATGCGGGAATGAAGGCCGCCCCCCGCACGAGGATCAAGGATTTCCCGCTGCGTGAAAGACTGGTCCTCATCCCCATCGAGTTGGTGGCGGCCCTCAAGTGGGCTTTACTGCCGATTCTGACTCTGGCCATCATTGGCGGGATCGGCGGACGGGAACCGTTTGCAGCCGGCGCCTTCCAAAACGGTCGCTTTGTGGGCGGGGCCATTCTGAGCGGCCTGCTCTCCGGAGCCGTCGTTGCGCCAATCCTGCTGCCCTGGATTCCGGGCCGCGCATTTTCGACCAAGGGCCTGGTCCTTGGTTTTATCAGCGCTCTCAGCTTTCTGGCTTTGAGCGGGCGTGGATGGGACAACTGGTCGACGCGTTTCGAATCCCTGGCCGCTTTCTCGCTCATTCTGGCGGTGGTGTGCTATCTGAGCATGAACTTCACGGGCTCGTCGACTTTCACTTCGCTTTCCGGCGTGAGACGGGAAATGCGTTGGTCGGTGCCGGTTCAAGTGACTTTGGCCGGACTGGGCCTGGTTTTCTGGGTTTTGTCCAGGGTGCTTGCATAGGAGGAAGAAGACCTTGAGCCGACTGGTTTACATCGCAAATGTGGCAACGCTGCGTTTGGATCCCTCTCGGTGCTGCGGCTGCGGCATGTGCGCGACGGTCTGCCCGCATGGGGTGCTCCTGGTTGTGGATGGGGTTGCCGAGATTGTTCATCTGGACGCATGCATGGAATGCGGTGCGTGCGCGAACAACTGCCCCTCGGGTGCCCTCCAGGTCGAGGCGGGAGTGGGTTGTGCCGCCGCAGTGGTCAACAGCATCCTCGGACGCACCGACCCCTCCTGCTGCTGCGTGATCGAAAAACCTGGCGGAGAAGCCTCCCATCGCGAAACGCCTTCCGGATCCAGTTCGGGCTGCTGCTGACTTGAGCCCGGCACTCGGAGGAAAAGCGCCTGGGGTTATTCCAGCCCGGCGCTGTTTGCCTCCACATCGGGGCGGCATGGAAGACTGCCAAGACTCAGGGGCCTTTCGCGTTTTTATTTTGAAATCGCTAAAGAATTTCGTATTATTTGAAAATTGAAGAAAGGACGCGGGGTAATCATCATGCATCGTTTCGGGACAAACGGCCCAGGGTCTGGGTTGAGGCTCGTGTGTGCCTGCTGCCTGGTGCTTGCCGTTGGGGCATCCTGCGGCTCCATGGGAAAATCATACAATAATGCCAAGGGATTCAACCTTGCCGTGGACCAGTTTCACAACGCCATGCGCTGGGAAGCTTACGATACCGCCCTGCTGTTCGTGAGTCCGCCGCTCGTGGATGACTTCTGGCGGCTGGCGGACATGCTTCAGGGGAAGATCCGGATAATGGAATACGAGGTTCGACAACCCATGTGTGACCCAAGAAACGGGACGGGGTCCGTGACCGTGAACATCAAGCTGTATCATCAGGATGGTCCAAGACTCATAACGAGGACGGTCCGCGAGAAATGGGTCTATCTCGGAAAAGCAGATGTGTGGCAGATCGTACAGCACGATTTGCAGGAACTCATGAACTGAACCTGTCTTTTCGGCTGGTCCTGTCCTGACGAGCCCGCGGTGCCGCGGAGCCTTCCCGGCATTCAGACTGGCGCCCCGCCGGATCCGTTTTCGGCAATAACCTTACGACCTGTTTGGTGCTCCAACGGACAAAGAATCGATGTCCAGCCGATGAGGTCTCACCGCGGCGTTTGCCGGCAGTGAGGGCCGATGCTTCGAAAGCGTGGCCCGACGTTTCAAAGCTGGCGGGGTGATGCGCAATGACCTGTCTTCTCATTCGCCTTTCCATGGTATTGTTGTTGGCTCTCAGAATTCCGGCCCCGGCCTGCCGTTCCTTCGCCGCGGAGACCGGCCCCACGGACGAGGATAAAGCTGCTCGTTTTCTTTACAGGGAGTTTCGAGAAGTAAAGTCCTTCGGCATGATTGCGGTATCCCTGGTCGGTCAGGCGGAGGAATTGGGTTTGAGAACCGAGGAGGTCACCCGGCATGCCAGGAACCGATTTCGCGATTACTTTTCAGGGGTAAGGTTGGAGGACGTATCGACGGATTCCAAGAAGTTCCTGGCCCTCATGCTCTCGCGGGACAGAACCGTTGGAAACATAACGTTCAGGATATGGGTCCTTGGAGATGAATATCCCATTGTGTACCATATCAAGTGCGACGCGGGTAATTTTGACAACCCTTCCATCTGGACCGAGGAGACTCTGGGGCATGCATCCAAGAACAATTTACAGGAAACGGTTCTGGGCATCATCGATGAAATGTTGAAAACGTTGGCGATAGCCTTCATGAAGGTCAGAGCTCAGGAGATGTGAAGACCGATTGGCGCGATTCTTGATCGCAGGGGTTTGAGGGTCACGACCTGCGTTCGACGCCCACGATCAAAAGCCAGTGGACAATGATGTTTGCTCCTTTTCCATCGCGCGTTGATCTGCTATAAATTTGTTTTTGGTATTTTAGCTCATTGCCCTGAACGGCGCGGTGGGCGATTTCAGATCGGACCCTGGCCCTCGGGGTCTGGTGCGGTTCGCCAATAATCTCTCGGAGGCGTCGACATTGAGTCCCTTTTATAAAAACCTGGCCTTATGGCTGGTGATCAGTCTAATGGTTATTCTCCTTTTCCACATGTTTCACCAGCCCCAGCACACCAGCAATGAAACGACTTACACCCAGTTTCTCACGTCGGTTCAGAGGAGTGAAGTCTCCCAGGTTACGATCCAGGGCGACCGCGTCCTTGGCACCTACACCGACGGCAAGCCGTTTCGCACCTTCGCCCCGAGAGACGCGGAGCTGATTCGCATTTTGCGGGAGCACGGAGTGGACATACAGGCGAAGCCGGAGGAAGAATCCCCCTGGTACTACACGGTGCTCATCAGCTGGTTTCCCATGCTCCTGCTTATCGGAGTCTGGATTTTCTTCATGCGGCAGATGCAGATGGGCGGCGGCAAGGCCATGAGCTTTGGAAAAAGCCGGGCCCGGTTGTTGAATGAGAGTTCAAGAAAGATTCTGTTTGACGACGTCGCGGGGGTCGACGAGGCCAAGGAAGAGCTTCAGGAGATCGTGGAATTCCTCAAGGACCCCAGGAAGTTCACCCGGTTGGGTGGGAGAATCCCCAAAGGGGTTCTTTTGGTCGGAGCCCCCGGGACCGGCAAGACTTTGCTGGCCAGGGCCATTGCCGGCGAAGCGGGGGTCCCTTTCTTTTCCATCAGTGGCTCGGATTTTGTCGAGATGTTCGTGGGCGTTGGGGCATCGAGGGTCCGGGACCTGTTCATGCAGGGAAAGAAAAATGCACCCTGCATCATCTTCGTTGACGAGATCGACGCCGTGGGCCGACACCGGGGAGCGGGGCTGGGCGGCGGTCACGATGAGCGTGAGCAGACTCTGAATCAGCTTTTGGTGGAGATGGACGGCTTCGAATCCAATGAGGGGGTCATCCTGATTGCGGCCACCAACCGGCCGGACGTGCTGGATCCGGCGCTTCTGCGGCCCGGTCGTTTTGACCGGCAGGTCGTCGTCCCCGTCCCGGACATTCGCGGTCGCGACGGAATCCTGAAGGTACATCTGCGCAAGAAGCCTCTGGCGCCTGACGTGGATACGCATGTCCTGGCCAAGGGAACTCCCGGGTTTTCGGGCGCGGACCTCGAGAATCTGGTCAATGAAGCAGCCCTGCTCGCCGCCCGCAAGAACAAGGACCTTATCGACATGTCCGACTTTGAGTCGGCCAAGGACAAGGTGATGATGGGGCTCGAGCGCAAGAGCATGATCCTCAGCGAGGAGGAGAAGCGCACCACGGCCTATCACGAGGCCGGTCACGCCCTGGTGGCGCGGGTCCTGCCGAATGCCGACCCCCTTCACAAGGTCACCATCATCCCTCGAGGCCGCGCCCTGGGACTGACCCAGCAGCTGCCTCAGGATGACCGTCATACCTACTCCAGGGACTTCCTGCTGGACAGCATCGCCATTTTCATGGGTGGCCGCGTGGCCGAGGAGATCGTCCTGGCGCAGAGGACCACGGGTGCCGCCAACGACATCGAGCGCGCCACTCAGCTGGCTCGTCGGATGGTCTGTGAATGGGGGATGAGCGAGGAAATGGGACCTCTCAGCTTTGGCAAGCGGGAGGAGCAGGTCTTTCTGGGGCGGGATATCGCCCAGCACCGCGACTACAGCGAGCAGACGGCCATCAATATAGACAGGGAAATCCGAAGGATCGTCGAGACCAACTATCAGCGGGCCAACAGTATTTTGACGGAGCATGTCCAAATCCTCCACGGCATTGCCGGAGCGCTCCTCGAAAGGGAGACGCTGGAACTCCGTGACGTGGATCAAATCATTCTCTCCACAAAACCAGAGCTGATGGCGAGTATCACGGAACGGGACCGCAACAGGGCGCACCTGGAAAGACCTCTTGGGGAG
>Ga0073932_1006107_pt1 | contig 12544 bp, 8 predicted proteins | sample DewCreD2012metaG_FD_76967 | JGI IMG/M metagenome (GOLD analysis project Ga0073932, IMG submission 76967) | Hot spring sediment bacterial and archeal communities from British Columbia, Canada, to study Microbial Dark Matter (Phase II) - Dewar... ... | reverse complement strand
GCTGGCGCTGGCATACAGCAGATCAGCATACCTGCTGGATAGACCATCACCCCCCTGATTTGAGCCTTCCGCGAGCCTTTCCTCCCACTCGACGAGGATGCCCGCCACATGGTCGTAGTCCATATACTGTGAGGAGGCGATAAGCTTGCGGATGAGCTCCCGGGCCCTTTCGAGCTGAGCTCCCGTTATCCCGCCTCTTGCCCGTGAATCATTCAAGGAGGCCAATTCGGAGAAGTGCTGATGAAATGTCTCGAGGAAAATCGACAGGAGCTCCTCGTCGTCCTCCTGAAAGGTACTCTCCCCGGAGGGGTTCTCGGGCGTTGCGCAGGTTGGATGGAAGTCAGGCAGCTCCAGTTGAGGCAGATGTTCCTTGAGCGGCTCAGCGCAGGAAATCCGGAATTCATGCAGGAGGTCGATTCGGGACCTGGAACACTCATGGCCCTTACAGATGATTTCCTCGGCCTTCAGCACCAGGTCCGCTACCGGCTCGTAATCCATGTACTGGCTCGATGCATGGAGTCGCCGTAGGCTGGAGGTGATCCGCTCAAGCTCGCCTTCAGTCAGGGGCGAGTCCGCTGGAGACGCCAGGATGGAATAGAGCTGGTCCACACTCTCCTTGAATGAACCGAGGAATATGCTCATCAGTTCGGCATCCTCCTCCTCCAGCTCCATGGACCGCTTTTCCCCCGAACCTTCGCTCGACATGAATGCTGAGACCGGCTGCCTTTCGAGAGCATGTTCCGCGGGCGGGGACAGGTCCGGGAAATCCACGGAGGAGAAATCCACTTCATAGTCGCCGAAATCCTCAGGGCATGTTTCCTCAAAAACGGCAGGGACTTCGGGCTCCTCGCTCGCCCCCCCTCCACGGATGCCTTGCAGGGCGGACAGGAGGGAATCCGGAACCGAGGGTTCAGACCCGGAATCCTGCAGCTGCCCCACCGCGCCGGCAATATAGTCCACGCAGGACAGAAGTGTGCTGATGCCCGCGGGGGTCACTTCCAGGGAACTCGACTGCACTTCCGAGAACAGACTCTCCAGCTCGTGGGTCAGGTGGGCGATCTGTTCGAAACCCATGTACGCGGAAGCCCCCTTGATGCTGTGGGCGGCACGGAAGAGCTGACCGATCTCGTCCCGGGTCTTCCCCTCACGCTCCAGCATCAGCAGGGACTGCTCCAACTCCTGAAGATGCTCCCTCACTTCATCAACGTATTCCTGCAAAAAATCCTGAGGTTCCATTGCGTCCTCAACTCCGTGGTTGTGATCCGGTCAGCTCATGGACGCCAGCGTCTGCAGCAGCCCGTGCTCGTCACCCTTGCGGATCAGTTTCTTGACGGCAAGCTTCTCGATTTGAGCGGTCAAATGAGGAGCGTCAAGCAAGGTGTAGAATATGATGGTGGCTCGGGGATCGATGGCCAGGATCTCTTTTGCGGCGGTGATGCCGTCCTTCCCACGCATGGTCGCATCCATGGTGACCACATCCGGAGACAACTGTCGGTAGAGGTCGATGGCCTCGCCCCCGTCCCTGGCTTTTCCCACAACGCTGTGCCCGGCGTCGGTCAGGCACTGGACAATACGATGCCGCATCAGATTGGAATCATCCACGACAAGAACACGCTTTGACATCTGTTCACCTCAGACCTTTCTAAACACCAACCATGACGCGCTGTGGGGAGTCCTGGTCCCGGGCAGGGGGATCCCGCCGCGGGACCAGGTCTGGCAAATCAGGCGTTGCCGACTTCCGATCGTTCAGTGGATTGGAGACGCTCTTCCAGCTTCCGGGCAGTGTTCATGTCGGCGACGAATCCATCGCCTCCCCTGGCTGCTGATCGGCCATTGCCATTCCCATTGCCGTTGCCGTCTCCGATCTTGAACTGCTCGATCAGTGAGCTGAACTGGTCCATCACCTCGGAGAGTCTTAGACTGAATTCCTGAGAGTTCTTGGCACCGGAGGCATTGGTGAGGGCGACACTGCTCATTTCATTCATGATATCCCTGAGATTCTGACTCCGCTCTTTCTGCTGAGTCGTCATCTGGGTGATGTTCTCGGCGCGTCGGTTGGCCTCGACGACCTCTTTCATCACCTGGTCCGCACTGCGCACCTGCTCCTGGGTTGAGAGCGAAACGTTCTGGGAGAGCTTCGAAATCTCCTCGGTAATCTCGGCGGCGCGCAGACGGCGCTTACCCTGCTCACCGGTCATGTCGGTGATTTCCTGCGAAAGCTGTCGCAGTCGATCCATTTCCTGGACCACGCGCTCGATGCCCCTGGCCTGCTCATTGGTGGCCTTGTCGATGTCGCGCACCAGGGCATTGGTCTGCTCGACGGCGGACACGATGTTGTCGAGGGCTTTCTGGCTCGACGTGGCCAGACCGGCCCCTTCCTTCACTCGCTCCACGCTGTTCTTGATCAGAACCGAGATCTCCTTGGTCGATTCGGCCGTCCTTTCAGCCAGTTTCCGGACTTCCTCGGCAACGACGGCGAAACCGCGACCATGCTCACCGGCGCGCGCGGCCTCGATGGCGGCGTTCAAGGCCAGGAGGTTGGTCTGGTCGGCGATGTCCGAGATAACCTCGATGATTTCCGTGATCTGCTCCGAGCTTTCCGCAATACTCTGCATGCCCTGCGCCACCTGCTCAACCGCCTGGCGCCCCTCAAGAGCCGCACCGTGGGAAAGTTCGGATTGCTTGTCCGCCCTGGACGCCTTGTCAGCCACGTCGCCGATGGAAACGGCCATCTGGCGCGCGGCCTCGGCCGTCTCTACGGCCGCCTGATGCTGCTGATGGGCACGAGCGGAGACTTCCTGAGCCGTTTCACCCATCTGGTTGATGATTTGGCGAGCTTCCTCGACCATTGCGGCCTGGGTCTGCGCGGCTTGAGCGATCTCCTGGATGCTCGAGGTCAGCTGAGTGATGGACACGGCGGTGTCATCATAGGAGCGCTGGCTCTCCTGGGCGTTCTCCTGGACCTGGCTGGCCGTGACGCCCATGGTCTCGATGCGGCTGAGCACGTCCTGGGCGCGTTTCGCCTGCTCGGAGGCGTTGGTCACAATGCGGCCGGAGATCTCTTTCACGCGCTCGACGGCGCTGGACACCTGCTGCTTGCCGTCGACGATGGAGCCGAAGGTTTCGCGCAGCTTCCTGAGCAGCGAGTTGAAAGCTTCCTCCATCCTGGCGATTTCGTTCTCGCCCTTGACTTCGATCTGCCTGGTGAAATCCAGGTTCCTGGTGATATCGATCATCATTTCCGCTGTGTTGAGGATGGGCCTCGAGATGTACCGGCTGAGAAGGAAGGCGCCTGCCATGAGAATGCCGATGAAGAGGGCGGAAATCGCGATGCTTCGGTTTCTCATGGTGGGAAGGGCCTCGAACACCTCCTCATAGTTGGCGCCCGACCCCACGCTCCATTTCTTGGCGACGCCGGCATAACCCTTGTTGTGATGGAAGCCGACCGTTCGCATGGACTTTTGATTGGTGACCGGGTTCTTGAATTCATAGATCAGAAAGCCGACGTCGCTGGAGCTCATGGCCTCCGCAATCTGGGGCAGGTTGATCTTGGGGTCCGTGAGCTTCATGCCGATGATTTCGCGGTTGGGGTGAGCAATGACCATCATGTCCGAAAGATTGATCATGTAGGTGTAACCGGTTTTGCCGACCGGGAAGGCATCGACGATCTGATTCATGACCTCCCATCGCAGGTAGCCCACGAGGGCTCCCTTGACTTCATTCATGATCTTGACCGGCATGGCCACGGGCAGCGACCACCCATTGGAATTGGGAACCAGGCTCTTCACGATGGGGTAGTTCCCGAAATCCCCCACAACCTCTTTTCCCTCCAGCACGGAGGCAAACCAGCTCTGATCGCCCATCCGGTTGCCCAGGGCCGCCGGCATGCTCGCCGCGATGCATTTGCCCGATCGATCGAAAAGCATGATCAGGTCGAAAGTCCCGTAACCCTTGACCAGGTTCTCGAAAAGGGTGTTGCCGCCCGCCTGGCCGCCGCCGATTTCGATGGCAGTCTTCACCGTCTCCAGATTGGACCAGGCCGAAACATCCGCCACGCGCTGAGCGAGTGCCATATCGATGGCCTTGGTGATACGCTCCGAGTACCCGCTCAGCCGCTTATCCTGATCCTCGTAAAGCTGCCGCCGCGCCGTCTCGTAGTTGATGAAGTTGAGGATGCCCAGAGGGACGAGTGTGATGAGCAGAAGGATCGCCAGCAGAAAACTTCTCAATGATCTTCTGAAAAAACTCAAACGAAACATGATGACAACCTCCCTAGCCTTCTCATTGGTTCTCAAGATGAGCTGAATGGGGAGCCCCCAGCCTGGGAGCTCCAACGTCTCTGTCATGGTTTGCATTCTGGAGATCGAGCCGCTCCATGTCCCTTCCTTCCTGCGGGTCGAGGATGCGACTGAAGTCCAGGAGCATGATCAGTCGGTTGGGCAGCTTGATCACACCCTGGATGTATTCCGCATTGATGCTGGAGGCCACGAGATGCGGAGTGGGCTCGATCTCGGCATCGGCGACCTTCATCACTTCCGAGACGGAATCCACGATGAAGCCGGTGACATGGGTGAACATCTCGACGATCAGGATTCGACTCCTGCGATCATTTTCGCTGCGCCCCCCCCCGTTGATCCGGAGCCTCTGCCGCAGATCGATCACCGGAATGATCTTGCCGCGCAGGTTGATCATGCCCAGGATGAAGCTGGGCGCATTGGGAATGGGCGTGATGTTCGGCAGTCGGATGATCTCCTGGACCATCAGGATGTCGACCCCGAATTCCTCCTCACCGATCCGGAAACTGACCAGCTGCCGGGTCTGCCGCGGCTCGTCGTCGAGCGCGCGGGGCGTACGTGCCATTAAAGCAGGCAATCCCATGTTCTATCCTCCCCTGAAGGGATTGGTGGTTCACTGCCGTCTCACTGGATCTGCTCAATCAGTGAAGCCATCGCCGCGGCGCTCTTGACTTCCACCGCACCGCAGCGCTTTATGACCGTTTTCGGCAATTCCGGTTTCAAACATGCACCGGGACTGAGCGCATACACTCGCCCCCCCCCGACCTTGACCTCGAGCATCCCATCGATGCCGTCCGTCCCGCTGCCGGAGAGAAGGAAAGCCACCGTGTCGGGTCCGAAGCAGGCTCCCGCACTGAAAAGGAGCCGATCAAAAGGCTGGCGACCATTAATATCGGTCGCACTCGGTTTGACCATTATGGCTTCCGGACCTCTTTCGAAACTCCACGGCATCTCGCTGGAGCAAAGGTAGCATTTCCCGGCCTCCAGGTTTTTGGCTTCCTTGAGGCACTCCACCGGGATGGCGACGTCCTTCTCGATGTTGGGAAGCAATGCCTCCACCACGCGACCAGGCATATCCAGGCATGCCAGAACCACGCAGGGGAGGTCTCTGCGCCGGATCGAAAGCAGGATGCGAACCAGGCCTGCAAACCCGCCCACACCGCAAAGGATCAACGCGGCTCCCCTTGCAGGAACGGGCTGCACCGGCGCCATCGGAGTGGATGGGCTTTCGCCGCCATGTTCCAATCCAGCTCTCCTGGACCGGATGACCTGGGCCGCCTCCAAGCGCACGGCGCCGGCTTCCTTGACGCGCCTGCACAGATCCTCCTCCTCCAGGCTCAGGCTCCCGCGGGAGCCTGTGGAAGGCTTGGTCAAGACATCCACGGCCCCCAGTTTGAAGGACTGGTAGGTAAGGGGAGAGGTCTGAGGAGTGAAGGCGCTCAGGACGACCACCGGTTTGGCGTTACGGATCATGATGTGCTTAAGGGCCGTGAGTCCGTCCATCCGCGGCATCTGCAGGTCCAGCGTCACGACATCCGGATTCAGCTCATCGATGAGCTTGAGCGCCTCGATTCCGTCGTGAGCTTCCCCGACCACCGTGAGCTCCGGATCCCTGGAAAGTGCGGCCGCGAGGGCCTTGCACATGAAGGTTGAATCATCGACGATCAAAACCCGGCACGAAGTGTCTTTCGTCACACGCTGGTCCACGCGGATGTCCTCGAGGGAGAACCACTTGGCCAGGCAGCTCATGGTCCTGGGAAGTGAAAGGGGAGAGCTTTCCAGGATCTCGGCAATGGATGATTCACCGTTGATCATGGAATAAATCTCCTTGATCGAGGAGAAATGAGCAACGGCCCCGTCGTCCAATGCCGATTCGGAGCTCGTCCTGCCGACCCGCTGCCGAAGGTTTGAAACGAAATGAAATATGAGATTGGCATCCTGGATAAGGCGCAAGGCTTCGCTCTTCAGGCTCGCCAGGGGCTGAGGATCGATGGCTCGGCTCAACGATGCCGCATTCTCCCAGACATAGTCGCCCTCGGACCAGCAGAAGAAGTCGAAAAACCCCTCGGCGCCGCAAAGGTGCCTCACCCTGGCGTCGATCAGGCAGCCCTTCTGGAATTCCAGCACTCCCTCGGCGCCTTTGGGGGCAAATACCCTCAGCGTCCCCGTAGCGTTCCTGAGAGCCAGGGCGCTGATGAATTCGAGTGGGGTCCTTGAGGAGAGCTTTCCCTGATCCTGAACGATCATGCGTGATTGCTGCCACTCGTGGACTTCGTTCACCCAATCAGCGAGGTCCTGTGGCGCCCGAGGCTCCCGAACCACGTCGATGGAGAGACGCGGCCACAGGCAGTGGTCATGAAATTGCCGGGGATCACCCGCAATCCAGCATGGGATCATCTGGGTGTCGGGATGGGTACGCCAGCTCAGCAGACCGTCGCGAAACATCGGATTGCCGACCTGGGAGCCGTCGGCAACGATGATATCGATGCCAGGCTCCTCGGACGGGAGCGCATCGCCGAGCCTGGGCGCGATGAGCTCCATGTCGTCGCTGATCCGCTGCAGCTGCCCGACGAACTCATTCAGGCGATTCTCGGGATCCAGGACCAGGATCTTCATCACCGCTCCTGCCTGCAGATCGCCAGAAGGTCGGGAATTGAATGGCTGCTCTCCGCCATGGCTTCAACGGCGAATCGATCGTCGAACGCCGCCGCCACATCCGCTTCCTCTCTGACCAGCCCCGCCCTGACCATTTCGGCGGCGACCAGCGTCAACTCCTGGGCTGAAGGGACCGGCCTGTCGAAACGAAAGCGGTTCGGGGGGTTGTTGAACGTGAAGCGCACCAGGTCGGCGGACTGGCCCCAGCTGGCCGCCGCGAGCTCGACGGCTTCATCCGGGTGAGCCTGAGCCCACATCCCCGAACGAATGGCCGAAGAGACCAGTCGCCTTACGCGGCCGGGATGGGATCGAATGAGATCTTCGCGGACGATCATGAGGTTGCAGATGAAGTCCGGCCAAATGGACTCCACGTCCATCAGTCTCCGTCCCACTCCGCTCTGAATGGAGCGGCTGGCGAAGGGCTCACCCACGAAATACCCGTCGATGCCTCCTGACGAGAGGGCCGAGGGCATGTCCGGCGGTGGGATTTCAACCAGCTGGACCGCTGAATCACCGTAGCCGGCTTCCCTGAAATACCGTTTGAGAGCCAGAAGATGGCCCGAAAAGCGGATGGGAACCGCCACCCTCCTGCCCACAAGGTCCCGCATGTTCCGAATGGAGCTCTCGGTCCTCACGACCAGAGTGCTCTCATGCCGGTTTCCGATGTAGACAATCTTGAGCGGCACCCCCTGCTGGCGCAGGGCAAGGGCAAGAGGCGCGATGATGAATGCGACTTCGATGTGGCCCGCGCGAAAAGCCTCCGCCATTTCCGCAAACGACGCGAATTTGATCGCCTCGAACTGTAGATCGGACTGCCTTGAGGCGTGATCCATGAGGGGAGCTGCCAGATTGGTGATGACGGGCATGTATCCCATTCGAATGATTGCCCGCTCCTCCGCGGGCTCGCCGTTCAGCAGGTTGTGGAGAACGCTGATCAGCATGAGCCAGAGGATGGCAACAGCCATAACCGCAATGCCTGTCGGCAGCTTGTGGAAATGTTCTCTCATCATAGCGAGGAGTGCACCCCGAGGTGGTGATGAATGAGCGAGCGCAGCTCACCAAGCTCCGGAGTCGTCAAGGTTCTCGGGTGAGGTATGCTTATGGTGCGACAGCACTTGATCTTCGAGGGCGGCTCTCCCAGGATCACAAGGCGGTTGCTCAGCTGCAGGGATTCGTCGATGTCATGGGTGACGAAAAGAATGGTCGTGCTCGGCAGCATCACATGAAGGTAGAGCAGCTCCTCGCGCAGATGCAGGCGGGTCAGCTGGTCGAGTCCGGAAAACGGCTCATCCATCAGGAGCACGTCAGGTTGCGCCGCAAGGGCACGGGCGATCTCGGCCCGCTGGCGCATGCCTCCCGACAACATGTAGGGGTAGTGATTCTCGACACCTTCCAAGGCCACGAGCTCGAGATACTCCCTGGCTTTGTCGTATCGCTCCCGCGAGTCACCGATGCTCCGGAGAGCCAGGGATACGTTCTCAATGATGGTCAGCCACGGGAACAACGCTCCTTCCTGAAAAATGAAGACGTGCTTGGACTGCGGTCCCTCGACCTTCTTGTCATCGATCCAGACGCTTCCACCGTCAGGCTTGAGGAAGCCCGCAATGATCTTGAGGAGCGTTGACTTGCCGCAACCCGAGTGCCCTAGAATGGATACGAATTCCCCCGCATGGATATCGAGATCGATGCCTTGCAGGACAATCCTCTCGCCATTGGAAGGACCTTCGAGAGCGGGCTCCGAACCTCGTTTTCGCCCCAGCGTGGAGCTGCCGTTTCCGTAGCGGACCGTGACCTGTTCGAGACGTATCTTAGGCTTGCTCAAGTCGCCACCTCAAGGATTCGAGCCGCTCGAGCCGGGTCATGACGCTGTCCAGGGCAAGCCCGATGGCGCCGATGGTTACAATGGCCACCACCACGTGATCCAGGCGAAGGGCGTTGCGCGCATCGATGACCAGGTATCCGAGACCACTCTTGACAGCGATCATCTCGGCCGCCACGACGACCAGCCAGGCAATGCCCAGACTCACCCGAAGGGCGAGCACCACCTGCGGGAGAACGGCGGGAAGTATGACGAAGCGCAAGGTCTCGACCAGCCCGAGCTGCAGGTTTGCCGCCACCTGAAAGTACATGGCATGAATGGAGGCGGAAGCCTTGACTGTGGAGATGAGCAGGGGAAACACACTTCCAATGAAGATGATGAAAAGAGCCGGTTTGTCCCCGATCCCGAACCAGAGCATGGCGAACGGGATCCACGCCAGGGGAGACACCGGCCTCAGGAATTGAATCAAGGGGTTCAGCAGTCGGTTCACCCGTTTCATCCGCCCGAGGACAATTCCCAGGGGGACCGCCACGAGGATGGCGACGTAGAAGCCGACGGTGACCCTGAACAGACTGGCCACGCTGTAGCGAGCCAGGGTCCCGTCGGCGGTCAGCTCCCAGAATGCCTCTAGGATCCTGCCCAGGCCCGGAACGCTGTTGGTGCCTTCCCAGAAGGTGTCCCAAATCATCGGATTCCACCATCGTTCAGTTTGGCTGTGAATGCCGCCGCTGTCAGTTGTAAAGGGGCTCAAGATGTACGGGGTTCTCTTCCCGGGTCTGAGCCAGCTCCTCGCCCTTATGCGCTTCAAGCACGTCGAAGACATCCCAGATGTCTTTTTTTCCCGCGCCCTTGCCCTTGACCACATAGACACTCTGAAGGGTCTGATGATCCCAGGAGCGTATGGTCTGCTCGTCTTTCAGGAGCTTGAATGAATGGCCCTCCAGCGCGCGGACCACCGTCTTGGGATCGAAGGACTTGGACTGCTCGACAGCCCACTTGTAGAGCATGATGTTGGTATAAGCCGTCGCGGCGCCCGAGCAGGGCGGCTTTCCGAAACGGGCTTTGTACGACTCCACGAACCGCTTGCCGCCCTCGAAGTTGTACTTGTAGGGAATCTGCCAGTACCAGGGGACGGCCCCGAGGATTCCCTCCGTGGACTCGTCGCTCGATCCCAGCACCATGTGCATCTCGAGGTTCGGCACAACGATCTGCATGGTGTGCTTCACCCCCATGTTCATGCACTCCTGAAGTGCCGCCATCATGTCTCTTCCGAACAGCACCAGCACGAGCACCTCCGCCCGCTCGTCGATGGCTTTCTGGATGGCGGCCCGGTACCGGGGCGACCCGATGGGCTCGCCGAACGGCATGAGCACGTCGCTGGCCCCCCCGGTGCCCGTGAACTGTTTCATGGAGTCTCGGGTCGTCCATCCCCAGGAGTAATCGGAAGTGATGTAGAAGTATTTCTTGCCGGAAAAACGGGCGTTGAGGTGCTTCGACAGCGCCTTGGCGGCCATCCAGGAGTTGTAGGTTTCCCGGAAGGTGAAGCGGTGGGCGTCCTTTCCGGTGAGGTCGTTGGAGTAGGTCAGCGTGGCCATGAAGAGCTTGGACTGCGACTGGCACAGGTTGCTCACGGCGATGGCCACCGCGCTCGATGAGCCTCCGGTCACCATGTCGACCCCCTCCTCAATGAACTGCTTGACGTTTTTGAGCGAGACCTCGGGATTGGACTGGCTGTCACCTACCAGGTAGCGTATCCGCCTTCCGAGAATCCCCCCCTGCTGCTCGATTTCCAGTTTAGCCAGCGCATAAGCGTTGATTTGGTCCTTGCCCTGAAGAGCATAGGGGCCGGTTTGAGGCACGTTGAGGCCGATAACGACCTCCTGATCGGTGACACCATGAACCGGGGACACGCAGAGTCCGAGGGCCAGGATCACCACAACTGGATCAAATCTGAATCGACGCATGACTTCTCACCTCCAACCCGAATGGTGGTCTTTGCCTCCAACTGCATTGAGAGGTGGACAACGTTAAGGAAGTGAGAGCCGAGTGCGCAATCGGAAGCATGGAACCGGGTGAAACGCCTGAGTCCGCGCGGCCATTGTCGATGATCTGCCGCAGGGAGCCTCACGAGGAACCGATATCAAAGGTAAAAGTCGGGAAGGGCGGGGAGAACTTGAGTTTTTTCTTGGATATCGCGGAAGGGATCCGCCCCATCAGCCGGCACCAGGCTGGAGCCTGGAAGCCGACCGGTGGTCGGGGAGCCGGTGAGTGGTCAGGGGATTGGGCCTGGCACGCCTATAGTCTCACCTGCTGGACGGAGATGATGTTGGGATGGTTCAGGAGATCGGTCAAGACCTCCGCGGGGGCTTCACCATCGATGCGGATGATGGCGATGGCACGGTCTTTGTCGGGAGTGCGGCTGAGGTGCATATTGGCGATGTTGACCTGATATTGGCCCAGCGTGGTGCCGATGACGCCGATGACTCCCGGCTTGTCCAGGTTCTGAATGATCAGGTTGATGCCCTCGAGCTCCGCTTCCAGTCGATAGGTGTTGAGGCGAACCAGTCGCACCTCGTCGTGCTGGAACACGGTGCCGTCAGCGGCCCCCTCCTGCTCTCCACCGCGCACCCGGACTGAGATGAGTCCGGTGTAACCCCTGGAGTGAGACGTGGTGGTGGTGACCAGCTCGACCTGGCGCTCTTTGAGCAGGATGGGTGCATTCACCAGGTTGACTTTTTCACCCAGTACGGGCTCCAGAAGCCCCTTGACCACCATCTGAGTCAGGGGCTGCAGGGGGAGCTCCTGGAATTCGGGGCCGCTGTACTCGATCTCGATCCGCTGGATGGGCGTGACAAGCTGGCCCTGCAGGCGCCCAAGGGACTCAGCCAGCGCCAGGTAGGGGCGGATGCGCTCGTAGTCCTTGGCGCGAATGGAGGGAAAGTTCACGGCGTTTCGAATGATGCCGAGCTGCAGGAAGTCCAGGATCTGGGAGGCGATGGTTCGGGCCACGTTGGCCTGGGCCTGAACGCTCGAGGCTCCCAGGTGCGGAGTGACGATCACGTTCTGGAGGCCGAGCAGAGGGTTTGCCGTGGGAGGCTCCTGGGCAAAAACGTCCAGAGCCGCCCCCGCCACGCGCTTTTCCAGGAGGGCATCGTAGAGGGCCTCCTCATCGATGAGCCCACCCCGGGCGCAGTTGATGATGCGCACGCCGGGCTTCACCTTCCTCAAGGCTTCCCGGCTGATGATGTTCCGGGTTTCGGCCGTCATGGGCGTGTGCAGGGTGATGAAATCCGAGCGCTCCAGGAGTTCGTCGAGGCTCACGCACTCGACGCCCATGACCGCGGCAGCCTCCGGGATGATGTAGGGATCATATCCGATCACTTCCATCTTGAGGCACAGGGCACGATCGGCCACAATGCTCCCGATCTTCCCGAGGCCGATGATCCCGAGGGTCTGCTGGTAGAGCTCCGTCCCCGTGAAGAGCTTCTTGTCCCATCTGCCCTCCCGCATGGACTGCGTGGCTTGGGGAATGTGCCTGGCGAGGGCAAACATCATGGCCAGGCTGTGCTCCGCCGCCGCCATGGCGTTGGCTCCCGGCGTGTTCATGACCAGGATTCCGCGGCTGCTGGCCGCCTGGACATCGATGTTGTCGACACCCGTTCCGGCGCGGCCGACCACCTTGAGCCTGCCCGAGCGTTCGAGGAGATCTTCAGTCACCTTCGTGCGGCTGCGCACCACGAGAGCATCGTAGTCCGGAAGCATCTCCCTGATTTCG
>Ga0073932_1006106_pt1 | contig 12545 bp, 8 predicted proteins | sample DewCreD2012metaG_FD_76967 | JGI IMG/M metagenome (GOLD analysis project Ga0073932, IMG submission 76967) | Hot spring sediment bacterial and archeal communities from British Columbia, Canada, to study Microbial Dark Matter (Phase II) - Dewar... ... | reverse complement strand
GTTCTTCTGGTTGAAAAACTGGACTCCCACCACGTCTGAGGGCAGGAGGTCCGGCGTGCACTGGATTCTCTTGAAGCGGGCGTCGAGGGACCTGGCCGTGGCCTTGGCGAGGAGGGTCTTTCCCACCCCGGGCACATCCTCGATGAGCACGTGACCTTCACAGAGAAGGGAGATGAAGATGAGGTCGATGGTACGCTCTTTCCCTACCATGACGCTGGAGACGTTGGCTCTGAAGTCATCCGCTTTTTGTTTGATTCTCTTCGCAATGTCATTCTCTTCAGTCTTAAGGGAATCCATCGAAATCGTCTCCACAGGGGTTTCACTACCCGCAGCTTGCTGCGGCGTTGTCATTCCCGCCCGCCTGAGGCGAATAAACTCCGGCGGGAATCCAGTCTTTCTAACTAAGGTCTCCTGGGACTCCCGCTCCCCGCCTGCGTGGGTATAGGCTTCATTCAGCGGGAGGGACGGCTCCTTGGACTTTTTACCGTGAAAATACACCCGTAGGGGAGGGGTTTACCCCCTCCCGCGGGCGGGCGTAAAGCCCGCCCCTACGCTTTCATGCGCGGGGGCGACAAGATCAACGTGTCATGAGCATTTACGAGGCCCTCAGGTTTAAACCGTCTCAAGTTCTCCCAGGCGGCCCTGACCTGTTGCAGTGTATCATGATTGGGCATGAAATCGCCATAGCGCACAAGAACATAATGGTCGGTCATCAGGGTGAAATCTTGTCCTCCTTCAGGGAACCACTGGACGAGAATCCCGAGGTATTCGTAAGGCGTCTGATCCGGCTTCCGGGGACAACCCGCTGAAGCCGCCCAATCCAGCATGCGGCGATAAATGGCGCGGATGGAAGAAACCTCGGGGGACGGGGTGCGGCGGCTTTTTCGAGGCCGGAACGGCCTGAAAAGAAAACGAAAGAACCGGGATACCCAGAGGAGCATTGCCTTGAGCAGATAGAGGAGATCATTCAGGAAAGCACCTGACAGGGGTTCGACCTCCACCTCGTTCAGGTTCTCCAGTCTCTGGCGCAACCAGTGGATGATTTGGGAGGACACGCTCCAGATGGCCCCAAGGATCAAGATCATCCAGATCATGACCATCAGGAAGCTGCCCACTTTCCGGACCCATTCAGGCATCTTCAGGAAGCTCACCCAGGAGGGAGGCTCTGAAGGGATTTGGGGCATGGAAGGAAGGGCGGGTTTCGCCGCGGGCTCAGGGTTGGGAAAGAGACCGGCGAGGAAGGAAACGATTCTGAACACCAGGTCCCAGAAGAAGTTCCAGGCCATGGTGAGCAGGGAAAGGATAAGCTTCAGGATATCCGGTTTCACGAGGGCAACGAGGAGCATGCTCCCGATAAGAACGGTCGCCATGGTGAAAAGGAGAAGGCCCATCCACCGGCTCCTGAAGGGGCCTGAAAGCCATCCCCCGCTTTCCCTGGCATGGGTGACAGCGGTCCCCGCAATGGAGAAAACGAAAAAGGCCATGGTGGTGGGAACCAGGCCCGGGAGATCCAGATCCCACATGGCTTCGAAGAAGAAAAGGATCAACAGGACCGCCACGCCGAACTGGAACTCCGTGAGGGAAGTGGAAAAATCAAGACGAAGGCGGAGAAGCCTGCCTCCTAGCCACCAGAGAAGGAGGCTGCCCATGAAGAGGAGCTGGGGAGAGGAAACGCTTGAGACCTGAAGGAGGCCGGCGCCAAAGGAGCGGAGCCACGCCGGCTCCAGGGGATTTCCAAAGGGCGCGGCATAGTGCTTTGCAAGAGCGAGAAACCAGACAAACCACAAAATCCAGTGCAGAAGAAAAAGCCGGATGTTACCCCAGGAAAGACGACGGGTCGCTTTTCCCGCGACGAAGGCAAGGGGATAAAAGGACAGGAGCCCCAGGAGGGGAAGATCTCCGCCCGCCGCTTTCACATCGATAAGAAGCAGGGCCGTGTAGATCCAGCAGGCTTCAGCCCCTACAAAGGCCAGAAAAAGTATGTCCCTTTGGCGCGCTTGGTTCATCCTGCGATGCTCCCCAGGTCATCGGCCTTTCGAATGCGGTGAAACGCGATGCCTTCTCCCAAGGGCAAAAAGTCACCTTCTCCGATCAAAAAGACCATGAGCCGGAAGCCGCGCTCTTTCAAAGAGCGGATGAACAAGGGCAGGCTATCCGGAGGCTTGGCAAAAATCAGGATCACGGTGGTGCCGGCATGAAGGATTTCCAGCTCCTTGTCGAGAAAGTGCTCAAAGGGACCGGAAGAGGAGGCGGTTACTTTGGCGAGCGCCTCCAGGATGTCGGTCAACTGATCGCGACGGCCGCTTGGCGCGATGCTCACCGGCTGGCCGGTGTCCACCTTTTGCGTGTTCACAAAAAGCCCCGCGGGGCTTCCCTTCTCCATGACCTGATGGGCAAGCGATGCGGCCACGCTGATTCCCAGTTCAAAAGTTTCTTCCCTGAAGGAGTCGTTGTGGATGAAACTGTCCATGGAGAGAAAGAGAGCCACCTTGGAGGCCGTGGTGGGTTCGAAGATCTTGACCTGCAGAGCCTGCAGTCGTGCGCTCGCCTTCCAATGGACATGCCGGAGACTGTCCCCCTGCTGATAGTCCCGCACTCCGATGGGCCGCGTGGGATCTTGAAACATGCGGTATTCGCTCTTGGTGTCGCCCATGGGTTGCTGGGAAGGTATTTCCAGGGGGCCTACAGGGAAGATCTTCGGATAGACGATGATGTGGTCTTCCAGGTCGGCATGAAAGGAGCGGGAATAGAGTCCCAAGATGTCACCGGAACTGATGACGGTCGGACCGAGGGGATAGTAGCCCCGCTTGGAGCAGGGAAGTTCGTATTTCCACTTGACGCTGCTGTACCAGAGCATGGCGGCGGTTCGGCGGATCACCACGGAGCCTGGTTTGTCACACGGCGCAGTGGAAGCGCAGTGAAGGGCCTGCGGGATTTGGTCATCCACCCGCACCCAGGGAAGGGGCAAAGGCTTCCGATTCGCGACCTGGAACTTCACCTGGATGGTCTCTCCTGGAAAAACCCTCCGCTCGCTGAGTTGGCGGCGGCAGGAGAGACGGGCCACGGAGAGATGACTCCAGAGTTTGGCCAAGCCGGCGGAGGAGACCAGAAGGCTGGTGAGCACAACGATCGGCACCTGGCCGTTCCACGCGGCGAACACCAGGATGGCGGCCATGGCCAGCAGCCCCGGCCAATGGAGAAGAAACCCGGCAGCCTGGGAAGTGATCTTGGTCGGTTTGGCAGGACGGACAGAGGAAGAAGACGGAGAATTCATGGACAAGGAGACTCGACCTTACACGGGAGATGAGAAGGCCGCAAGCGGTCGTTCCCAAGAGATCTGAAAGGGAGTATAGGAACCTGCGCTTCGCACTGTCAAGGGAAAAGGGCGAGAGGGTGGCGGCTTTAGCCCTCTTCATCGGCCTAAACGGTGCTTCACTCTAGACATCCGGCATCTCCCTTATATTTCAGTTGGGAGCCTTTTGCCGAAGGATCGCCAAGAAAGGACCCTTCCCTCTTTTCGTGCCTGATCCATCAGCCCCGCATACACCAGAACCATATCCTTGGCATCGGTTCCGGAAATCCGGGACCAATACCTGAGCCCCTTAAAGAAGTCATTCGAAACCGTCTTTCCCGACTTGATCTCGATGGGGAAGAGACGATGGCTCTGGTCCACGATGCAGTCCAATTCATGGCCTGTGTTATCTCTCCAGAAATAGATATTGTCCCTCATCCCTCTGTTGAATCTTCCTTTGAGAAGCTCGGAGATGACCCATGTCTCGAACACCTGCCCTCGGGCTGCGTGGGTGAGCAACGCATCAGGATCCGAGATCCCGATCAGGTAGGACAGGAGTCCCGAATCATAAAAATAGATTTTGGGACTCTTGATCAAGCGCTTGTTGAAGTTCTGATAATGAGGTTTCAGGAGATAGACAATATAGCTGGCTTCCAGGATGGAGAGCCACGATCTTGCCGTGTTGTGGGTGATTCCGCAGTCGTCCCCCAGGGAGGACAGATTGAGGATCTGGCCTGAGCGAGCCGCGCACATCTTCAAAAACCGCTGAAATACCGAGAGATCACTGACGGCTTTTACGGCTCGAACATCCCTTTCAAGATACGTGGTCACATAGTTGGCATACCATTGTCGAGGCGCAAGACCCCGGTCGTAGATTCTTGGATAGCCGCCGGCGATCATCAGCTCCTCGATGGAGTCCGGAAGGACCCCTGCCCGGGTCATTTCAGTGCAGGCCAGCGGAAGAAGCTCCAGGACCGCGACCCTGCCGGCAAGGGATTGGCTGATCCCCTCCATGAGACCGAAATTGAATGAACCGGTCAGGACGTAGACGCCCTCTTTGCCTATCGCATCCACATGGGTTTGGATATAGGAAAAAAGATCGGGCGCGCGCTGAACCTCGTCGAGAATGACCTGTTCGGGATAAGCCTCAATAAATCCTCGAGGGTCGCGCAAAGCGTATTCCCTGATGTCAGGCGCCTCCAAGGATATGTATGTCCAATCGGGAAATACGGCCTTGACCAGAGTCGTCTTTCCCGACTGCCTCGGGCCGGTCACCGTGACCACAGGATACTGGCGGTAGAGAGCCTTCAGTGGTGGAGCGAGATCTCTTTTAATCATGCCTGCAGGTTAGATCTGTTCTTACATTTTGTCAATAGGATTTCCAATTTGTAAAAATTATGATTTGGGCCCCGGCATGAAAAGTTGATACGATCAACCACCCTGATGCGTGAAGACAAGGGGGCGGTTGTCTGAAGGAGTCCACTTCCGGTTGCGGACTCGCCAGAGACCACACCCCCCGTCCTGGGCTCCAACAGACTTTGGTTGCGGCCAAAGGCCTGCATTGGGAATTCATGTCTTTTCACGGTGAAAGGGGGAGTAGGGGCTCTTGAACTTTGGACTTTGACATTTGTCGGAGTTCGATTGATGATGAAGCGTCATGAAGATCCTGCTCATCTATCCCTATTTCGTCGAAGAGCGAATGCGCGACGAGGACGTCAGAGCGGTGCCCATGGGGCTTTACTCTCTGGGAGCGGTTCTCAAGGACAACCAATACGATGTGGAGATCCTGGACTGGCACGAAATCCACAAAACGCCTGAAAAGATCAAAGAAGAGCTGGCCAGGAAAAAACCGGATGTGATCGGGTTTTCCGTGCTTCACGGAAACCGCCGGGGCGCCGTCGAGATCGCTCGCGCAGCCAAGCAACTTAAGCCCAAGACCAAGGTTGTTTTCGGAGGGATCGGAGCGACTTTTCTCTGGGAGCACCTGCTCACTCATTTTCCTGAAGTGGACGCTGTGGTCCTGGGTGAAGGGGAATGGACGTTCCTGAGCCTGGTCAGACATTTTGAAAAGAAGGACGATAAAGGGATCGGGCAGATTGGAGGAGTGGCCTATCGAAAACAGGGCAAACCTTTCAAGACGGCAGATGCCGAACCCATCAAGGACCTCGACAGCCTGCCGATTCCGGCAAAACACTTTACCTATCCACATGTCTCTTCCTCGCGGGGATGTGCCTGGAACTGCTCTTTCTGCGGCTCCCCGGAATTCTGGGGAAGGAAGATCCGATGGCGCTCGCCTGAGAAGTTCGTGGAAGAAGTGGACATGCTTTTTCAGAAAGGAGTGAGCTTCTTCTACTTCTCCGACGACACTTTCACCCTGAAGCCCGAGCGGGTCGTACAAATCTGCAAGCGCATCATTGAAAAGAACCTCAGGATTTCCTGGTACGCGATCTCGCGCGTCGATCAGGTGGAGGAGGAGATGCTTTACTGGATGAGAAGGGCCGGGTGCATCCAGATCAGCTATGGGGTGGAAAGCGGGTCTGAGAAAATCAGGAAGGCGCTGGCGAAACCGGTCAAGACCGAGGACATTCGGCGTGCCTTTGCCTTGACCACCCGGTATGGGATTCTTTCCAGGGCCTATTTCATCTACGGCGCTCCCGGTGAAACCTGGGAGACCATCCAAGAAACGATAGATCTCATGGAGGAGATCAAACCCCTGAGTGCGGTCTTCTACATTCTGGATGTGTTTCCCGGGACCAAGCTCTATTCAGATCTCAAAAAGAAGCACGGCCTCACGGAGGATATCTGGCTCAAGCCAATCGAAGGCATCATGCACTTTGAAACCGATCCCGCCATGAATGATGAGCTTATGCTCGCCTTCGGCAAGAAGCTTCGCACGGCCTTCTATGAAAAAGTGTCCTCCTATGCGGGTGCCGTCGAGCTCGTGGATCGAAAGGAGCTGTATCCGTGGCATGCGGATTTTTGCTCCAGGCTGGGCATGACCTTCAGCCATGGCGATTACTCCAAGAACCAGGAAGTGAGAGATACACTTGAAACCGCGGAGAAGCTCTTCAGGAAAGCCCTGGGCTACTGCCCGGATCACCGGGCTTATCTGGGGCTGGGCATAATCCAACAGAGACAGCGGGCCTTGGAAGAGTCCCTCCAGACTCTTGAAGAAGGTCTAAGGCATTGGCCTGGAAGTGAAGATTTGAACGTCTGCCTCGGAATCACCTATATGAACCTGGGCGACTTCAGAGCCGCTCTGGATCTCTTCTCCAGGTTTCCGCAATCTAAGACGTCCCTTCAGTTCAAGGAGGAATGTGAAAGGGCGCTGAAGGGGTGAGCCTGATAGGGGGTGAGAGGGGTGTGGATGCCGGGAACTGAAATTTAGGGGCGCTCTTCACGTGAGGCCGGGGATAAACCCCGCCCCTACGAGGGCTTTAATGAAGAGGATCACCTCTCTTTGTAAAAGAATGTAAACAGGACCAACCCAAGGAAAAGGCTGAGGCCGGCGGTGAGGAACAGCGCCGGAAACCCGGCCAGCTCCCCAATGTATCCAAGCAGCACGGAGCCAATAAAGGCGCCTGCGTCCATTGAGCCCGTAAAGGCGCCGGTCACTTTCCCCCGAATCACGCCGGGGACCTCTCGGACAGCGACCGCGGTGAGGCATGGAAAGAGAAACCCATGGCCGAGTCCGGACAGAAGGCCTGAGATCACGAGAATCACCTCCCCACCCAAAAAACACAAGAGAAGAAGGCCCGAACCCGTGACGATCATCGCATAGGGTATGATTCGCAGCTCTCCCCATTGGTCGGCCAATCGGCCTCCCACAAGACGGGTCAGCACAGCCATCCCTGAATAGGCCAGATAGTAAAGAGAGACAAAGGCAAGATGCTTTTCCTCTCCGTAAGGGGACACAAACCCTCCTGACGCGGCCAGAGCATACCCAAAAAGGAATGCCAGCAAGGCCACCTTGAGCGTTTTCTTTCGAAGAAGAACCGAGAAGAAAGAGGGGGAGCTGATCGGGGAACGCTCGAAGAGGGACTCGGGAATCCGAAGATGGAGAATGAATCCCATGGCGCCCATACCGGAGGCCGCAAGAAAAAAGGGGACAAATCCAGCGTGCCGGATGATGACTTCGGCGATCGCAGGCCCGATGGCCATGCCTGAAAGGCCTGTGATGCCGAACATGGCCATGCCTTCATTGAGCCTGCTTTCCGGGATAATGTCCGCCATATAGGTGAAGGCCGAGGTGAAACAGAAGGCGAGGCCGATGCCGTGAAGAATGCGCGCAAGGAGGAGCGCCGGATAGAGGCGGCTCAATTCCTGCTGGAACAGGAGGTAGGAGAGAGGAAGGGCGGTCATGATCGCGCATCCCAAGGTGTAGCTCCTTTTCCGGCCGATGCGATCGATCATAGATGAAATCCAGGGACGAGAGAGGACAGAGGCAAGAGAAAAGGCTCCCATCACAATGCCGATGTCCAGCTTGGATCCTCCAAGGGATGAAACGAAAAGCGGAAAAAGGAAGAAACAGCCAAAGCTCGAGGTGGTAAAGAAATTGGCCGCCGACATCGTCAGAAAGGTCCGGGTAAAGAGGGCGGGCGAGGCTTGCATGGAGGGCAAGCATACAGCGAGAGAGGGCATAGTGCAACAGGGGCGTTTCACCCGCCCCTGATCCACCATCAAGGCCTCCTCTGCGGCGTCGCCTTCGTTCGCTCCTATCTTGTTGACAAAAGATGTTTATCCAGGGATTATTTTGAGGTGTCCCCGGCGCTGGAAGGGGGCTGACAAAGCAAGACCGAGCTGCGAGGCAAAGCTCAATGGAGTCAGGGAACAGTTGATGAAGAAAAAAATCGCTTATGCCGTGGTGATCGTCGTCCTGGGTCTGGTGGCCTGGCAGATTTATGCGAGACTCTCGGCCTCTGGAAAACCCAACAGGATGCAGCGGGCAAGAGGCCCGGTCGCCGTGGAGGTCAAGGAGGTTCAAAAGAAGACCCTCAAAGACATCGGACGGTTCACCGGCACCCTTTATCCCAAGTCCCAGTTCATTGTGGCGCCGAAAGTGGCAGGTCGTCTTGAGAAGCTCCTGGTGAAAATCGGCGATCCCGTGAAAAAGGGCCAGCTTATCGCCACGCTCGAAAACGATGAGTATGTGCAGCAGGTGGACCAGGCCCGGGCTGAGCTGGATGTGGCCAGGGCGAATTTCGAAGAGAGCCGGAGTTCTCTTGAAATTGCCCGCCGGGAGCTGGATCGGGTCAGAACGCTCCGGGAGAAGAAAATCGCTTCCGAGTCTGAGCTGGATTCGGCCGAAGCCCAGTTCAAGACGCAGGATGCAAGGCACAAAGTCGCCGTGGCCCAGGTGGCTCAAAAAGACGCTGCGCTCAAGGCCGCCCAGGTGCGCCTCTCCTACACGCGTATCCACGCAAGCTGGGAAGAGGGAGACGAAACCAGGGTCGTGGGCGAGCGGTTTGTCGATGAAGGCGCCATGCTGGCGGCCAACGCCTCCATTGTATCGGTCCTGGATATTCACACCATGATCGGCGTCATTCATGTCATCGAAAGGGACTATTCGAAGATCAGGTTGGGGCTGGAAGGAGAGGTGACAACAGATGCCTACGCCGGAAGGACCTTTTCAGCCCGGGTCGTTCGGATCGCCCCATTCCTGAGAGAGACGTCGAGGCAGGCCCGCGTTGAAATGGAAATTCCCAATCCGGAGACTCTTCTGAGGCCGGGCATGTTCATCCGCGTGAAGATCGAGTTTACCACTTATCCCGACGCGACGGTGGTGCCGCTCACCGCCCTGGTCAGCCGAAACGGCCGGCAGGGAGTGTTCCTTGCCGACTTCCAGGAGAAAGTCGCCCGGTTTTTACCCGTTCAGGTCGGTATCGTAAACACGGAATGGGCGCAGGTCCTGGAGCCTGCCCTTTCCGGATCCGTGATCACTCTCGGGCATCATCTTCTTGAAGACGCTTCGGAGATCATGATCCCGGCAGCCGGGCCCGGCGCTGTGCCGGCTGAGGGCAAGGGATTGAGAAAGCCTGGCGCGACACCCTCCGGTGACAGAAAATGAAGCTGGCACGATTTTCCGTTCATCGCCCGGTCCTTACCATCATGTCGGTTCTCATCGTCATGATCCTGGGGGGAATTTCCCTTTCCCGACTTCCCATCGATCTGATGCCGGACATCACCTATCCAACCCTCAGTGTCACCACAGAATATGAAAACGCGAGCCCTGAAGAGATCGAAGAGCTTATCACGCGGCCCATCGAGGAGGCGATCAGCGCGGTCCCGGGAGTGGAGGAGGTGACCTCCACCTCCCTGGAGGGCCGCAGTGTGGTCAGGATTTCCTTTGGCTGGGGAACGGACCTGGATGTGGCCACCAACGACGTGCGGGACCGCTTGGACCGAGTCAGAGCGAGGCTCCCTGACGAGGCGGAAAGGCCCATTCTCCGCCGTTTTGATCTGGCCAGTTTTCCCATCGTGATTCTCGGGGCCTCCAGCCACCTGGACCCGATCCAGACCCGCCTCCTCATTGACGATGAAATCAAGTACCGCATCGAACGCTTACCGGGCGTGGCGTCGCTGGATGTGCACGGAGGGTTGGAGCGGGAAATCCACGTCAACCTGTCCGCGGACAAGATCAAGGCCCTCGGGCTGCCGCTGGATCAGGTCCTTTCCAAAATCAAGGCGGCGAATGTGACTATTCCCGCAGGTTCCCGGGAAAGGGGCACCCTGGAGGTCATGGTTCGGACACCGGGACAGTACACGAACCTAGAGGAGCTCAGCAGTACGGTCATCGCCGTGCAGGAGGGAGTGCCTGTCCAACTCAGGGAAATTGCGACCGTTGAAGATTCTTGGCAGAAGGTGACGAGGATCGTGAGGGTCAACGGAAGCCCGGGCATCCGGATGGCGGTGTTCAAACAATCGGGCACGAACACGGTGGAGGTGGCGAAAGGGGTGCTTCAAGAGATTGAGAAACTCAACCGCGATTTCCCCCAGATCCAGCTGACCCCGATCATCGACACCTCCGACTACATCCAGCGTTCGATCAACAATGTGGGCTCCTCCGTGCTCTACGGTGGAGCGCTGGCGGTGCTTGTGCTGCTTTTTTTTCTCAGAAACGTGCGAAGCACGGCGGTGATTGCCACGGCCATCCCGATCTCTATCATCGCCACCTTCGCCCTCATGTATTTCGGAGGCTTCACCCTGAATTTGATGAGCCTGGGAGACCTGGCCCTGGGCGTGGGGATGCTGGTCGACAACGCGATTGTGGTGCTCGAAAACATCTTTCGCTTTCGGGAGGGGAACGTTCCGGCCATGAAGGCAGCCGTGGATGGAGCCGAGGAAGTGACGGCTGCGATCGTGGCGAGCACGCTCACGACGCTCGTGGTCTTTCTTCCCCTGATTTTTGTGCGCGGCATGTCGGGCGTGATGTTCAAACAGCTTTCCTATGTGGTCGCTTTTGCCCTGGCCTGCTCCCTGGCCTCCGCTCTGACCCTGGTCCCCACGCTCTCCTCCCTGATGTTCAAGTCCGGGGCGACCGACCCTTCCAGCCGATCGGACCTGCCACGGCGTCTGTTCCTGGCGAGCGGGCGCTGGTTGATGGCCCTGGAGCAGGAGTACCAATCGGTTCTTGAGTATGCGCTTGGCCACAAGAGACGAGTGATCCTGGGCGGGGCGCTTCTCTTGGCCGGCTCCCTCGCCCTCATCCCGCTGGGGGGGACCGAGTTTATGCCTGAGGCGGATGAAAGCGAGGTTCGCGTTGCGGTGGAGATGGAGGTGGGCACCCGCGTGGAGATCCTGGAAAGGGTTTTTGAAAGGATCCAGGCCGTGGTGGACAGAGAGGTCCCTGAACTGAAAAACACGATCACCTTTATCGGCGGGGCCCCCTGGGGAGGGGCGCCGCACCGGGGAGAGATGCGAATCAGCCTCAAGCCGGAGGCTGAAAGGACTAGGAGCAGTTAACAGATCGCCGGAGACCTCCGGAAGAAACTCGCCGCCACCCCAGGCGTCGTGATTCGGACAAGAGCCGGTCAAGGACTCTGGATTTTGCGCATGGGCAGGACCACGGTGGAGAAAGTGACGGTGGAAATCCGGGGACATGACCTCAAGGTGGCTGAGGGGTTGGCTCAGCGAGTGAAGACGCTTCTCGAACAGGTGGACGGCGTCACGGACGTCCAGGTGAGCCGTGAGTCCGGAAGCCCGGAGGAAATCGTGGGGGTGGACAGGCTCAAGGTTGCAGACATGAAGCTGACGGTCTCCCAGATAGCGGATATGCTCCAAACCGTTCTTTCAGGAACGCGGGCAGGATATTACCGGGAAGCGGGGAAGGAGTACAAGATTTTGGTCAAAGTGAAGGATGCGGAGCGCATGGATATCCGCGAGATCCTCGATCTGACGGTCACCAATGCAGAGGGAAAGCCGGTGGTGCTCCGAAACGTGGTGGAGGTGAAGCCCAGAACCGGGCCGGTGCTGATTGAGCGCAAGGATCAGGAAAGGATCATCACCGTATCCGCCAATATCACCGGAAGGGATTTGGGCTCCATCCTCAAGGATGCGGAAAAAGCCTTGTCCTCGATCCCTGTTCCGACCGATTTCAGCATGTCCTTTGGCGGGGACTATGAGGAGCAGCAAAAAGCCAACAGAGAGCTGCTGCTGAGCTTTGTGCTTTCCCTGGTCCTCATCTACATGGTGATGGCATCGCTCTATGAATCCCTGCTCGACCCGTTTATCGTCATGTTCTCGGTCCCTCTCGCGGCGATTGGTGTGGTTCTCATGCTTTTTTTGACCCATACCACCTTCAATGTGCAGAGTTTCATCGGATGCATCATGCTGGGCGGGATTGTCGTGAACAATGCCATTCTTCTCGTGGACCACGCCAATCTGCTTTACCGCGAACAGGGGATGGCCCTCAGAGATGCGATTATGGAAGCGGGCAGGCGACGGTTGAGACCGATCCTGATGACGGCTCTGACGACCATGCTGGCGCTCTTGCCTCTTGCGCTGGGTCTGGGGGAAGGAGCGGAAACTCAGGCTCCCATGGCCCGCGCGGTTCTGGGCGGGCTTCTGAGTTCCACCCTGATCACCCTGGTGTTTGTTCCCGTGGTTTACTTCCTGTTCAAATCCAAACTTGAAAAGAGGTAACCGTTTAGCTCTTTGCAATGGATGGCTCGGGACATGGGGGTCTCTCTAAAAACAGAACAACGAAGATGCCACACCCCCTTGGCCGGCTTTGGGCCATGGGTGAGGCGGGCGG
>Ga0073932_1006094_pt1 | contig 12567 bp, 7 predicted proteins | sample DewCreD2012metaG_FD_76967 | JGI IMG/M metagenome (GOLD analysis project Ga0073932, IMG submission 76967) | Hot spring sediment bacterial and archeal communities from British Columbia, Canada, to study Microbial Dark Matter (Phase II) - Dewar... ... | reverse complement strand
TAATTGTCCCAGAACTGCATGCCGCCGACCAGTCCCTGGCTCCACTGTTGCAGGAAAACCTGTGAATGGCCGATGCCGCTGGAGGTCACCGGCGTGGCCAGGCCGTACCAGCTCCACTGCTCCTGCTTGTCCTCGTCGAGGTGGAGGTTGCGGTACTTGATCTGCGGCCAGTGCCAGCTGGTCGAGGCCGAGGACACGTTCTGGAAGTTGATGCGGTTGTCGAGCTGGCCCCAGTGCTGGCTCCAGCGCGTCGATATGTCGATGCGGAAGTGCCACGGCGCGTCGGTCACGCCCGACTGCGCCTGGCCCTCGCGGTAGAGCTGATGGAAAAAGCCCACGGCGCGGAAGTCGTCGGCTGCCTCGCATTCCTCGAGCAGCCACAGCGCGGGGCAGTCGCCGTAGTCCTTGTAGTAATACTTGTTGTTGAGGTAGATCTGGAATTTCGTCTTCGTCCAGCCCTTGTCGTGCGCGTGCCGGAACCAGTCGGCGATCACGTTGCGCGTGCCCTGCTTGTAGCCTTCCGGAAACGCCGGGTAGATGTCCGGCATCGTGCGGAAGAAAGTGGTGTAGCTCGACAAGGTGAACTGGTTGACCAGGTTGTTCCAGTAGGCTCCGCCTTGGCCTGCGGCGTCGAAGCCGTAGGTCGTGTCCAGGATGTGAACGGGCCAGGCCTCGAAGAACGTCGTGTACAGGTGCGTGATCGGCGTGTTCATGCCCGGACCATAGTAAGGGCTGTTGGGGGTGCTCGGCGTAAAGGCGGTCCCGTCAAAGAACCGGCCGTACTTCGTGTCAAAGGCGGTCCAGTCCGCCGCGTGGACAGTCGGGCCGGCGCCTGTGAGTGTCGGGCAGCGGTCGGGCCGAACGTTGCCCGCCTGGCCGTACGGCAGGGTGTTGCACATGGCGCGGTGCTTGTGGGCCGCCTGGAAGTACCGCAGGCACGTGAGCTGTGCGTCGCCGAAGTCCCACGGGTTGCCGTAGCCGTTCAGATCCACCAGGAACGTCGGATAGTCCGGGATGGTCACGAAGCTGACGCGGACCTTCAGGTTGACGGTCACCGGCGATGCCAGTTCGTTGGCAGCCACGCTGATCGTGCCTGTGTAATCGCCCGCCGGCAGGTCTTTGGGCACGTACAGGTCCATCCAGACCGACTGGTTCTTGCCGGTGGCGTTGTGATTGGGGTCGGGAATGGCGAAACTCGTCGGGAATGGCGATGCCAGCGGGATTGCGGCATCGGGGTAATAGTAGCTGCCGCTGCGGACGTAGTCAAGCAGGAACAACTCTGCCGACGTGCTCGCGGGGATCACTCCGCCCGACGGCCCCGCCAGATCGCTGATGCTCACCCGGATGTTGCTGAGCGTCGTGCCCAGTTTCTCGAGGATCAACTGTGCCCCGACCACCTCGTTGCGGCAGGCGGTTAGCGAGATGGTGTTCGTGCCGGCGTCCCAGACGGCGTTCGCCTTCTTGTAGTTGTCGCCCGTGGTGCCGCTGTAGCCGTCCTCGATGCGATTGCCCGTGACCGGATTGATCTTGGCGACTTCGCTGGCGGCCCAGTACCGCATCACGCCGGCAACCGTGCGAATCGTCTTGCCCGCTGGATCCGGCGTGACGAAGGGGCCTGTGGCCAGCGTCGGCGTGGCGATCGCCGGTGGTGCGAAGGTGACGCTCTGCACCGCCGAACCGTTGCCCGCGGCGTCGTACGCCTGGACGAAGAAGGTGTACGTGATCCCGGGCGTCAGACCTTCCAACAAGACCCGCTGCGGCGTGCCCGGCGCGCGCGGACGAGGGATCCGCCAGCGCGCGATATCGGTTGCCGTCGCGAACTCGGCGCCTGTGGAGTAGCGGACGTTATAGCCGAATGCACTGGATGCCTGCGGGTCAGCCGGTGCCTCGAATCGCAGCACCACCTCCCCGTTCTCCTGGCCCGCGGCCGCGGTGAGGTTGGCGACGCTGCCCGGCGGGCTCGTGTCAGTCGTCGCGGCGAACTTGATGTAGAGCCGTGGCTGGACGGCACTGCCCGATTCCTTCGAATAGACCGGCGAGGCATACTGCGCGTTGTAGCAGATACGCGGGTCGGTCACCGCCAGGCCATACTGGTCGAGCATCAACGCCTGCACCAGGGCCGCATCGAGCCGCGCGCGGATCCACGTGTTGCCGCCGGCGGTGTAGGTGCCGTAGTTGCCATCGGTCGCATAGGCGTACGACACGAGCGAACCGAAGCTGCCCATCGTCGCCGTGGACAGGTCGCTGTGCGAGAACGTCCACTCGGTGGAGGGTAGGGCCTTCCACCGCCAGCAGGTGTTGGCCTCCTGCCAGTCGGTGTTGAACGTCGCAGCCACAAGGGCGAAGTTCGCATCGGCGCTGGCCTTGGCCAGGTGTAGTTCTGCCTCCTCGACCGTCTTGCCCCGGTGGGCCGCCAGGTCGAACTTCAGCCCCGTGCACGAGAACCACCCGCTGAGCTTGAGCGTGGCGTCGCTGCCGTGGTTGTTGCTCCATGGCCCGGAGTTGGGCGACGTGCCGAAGTCGAACTGCGTGTCGGCGGTGTTGAGCACAACGGTCACATCGGGACTGGCCGGATCAAGCCAGGCAAGACTCGTCGAGGGGACAAGGCAAAGCGCAAGAACCACAACCGGCGCGCAAAGGCGATAGGCCCGCATTCCCGTTCCCTCCAAGAATAGTTGCGGATGGAAAACATCTGCAACAGCCTGCCATGGTACCAGATTCAGGCCGGCGACTCCATCGTTTTCTGGGCCTGCGCTAAGCAAAAGCCTCCACGATCGGCTGTCACGAGTTCCGCCACGTGCGCCGCGAAACCAGGCACACGGCGTAGCAGACGGTTAGTGCGCCCAGGGCCTGCCCGGTGCCGGCGCCGCAGGTGCCGCACTCCAAGGGCGGCACGCCGGCATTGCCGTCGCCATCGCCGCTGTCGCCTCCGCCCCCCGGAGTGGTCTGGGTGCTATCGCCCACGCGGGTGAGAGTGGCACGGATCCAGTTGCTGAATTCGCCGTTGATGTGGATCCCAATGCCTTGGATGGTGGTCTGCCCATTGTTGTCGGTAAGGCTGCGTGTGCCCTTGATCACCCCCACGATGAACATGTCCCCGCCGGATTCATACCAGATCGGCGAACCGCTCTGGCCGAACTCCGTGTCGATCTCCTCGATCAGGATGTTGCCTTCGATGCCCCGGCCGCTGCCGCTGACCGCGTACATCCTGTCGCCGGCCAGGTCGCTGGGGTAGCCCGCCGACTTCAGCGTCCGCCCCGCCAGGAAGGTATTGGTCTGGACGGTGAAGGGGATGACCCCGGTCTGCTCGCCCAGCGATTCATCTAGCGCAAGCAGGGCGATGTCGTACTCCTCGTCCTGCCGGTCCGTCCAGTCGTCGGGAATGACCGCGTCGCGGACAGTGGCCCGGCCGAAAGGTTCCCTGAACTGGTCCAGTGCCGGAATGAACTCGATGCGGTCGGGCGCGCCGAGTTCCCAGTCGTAGACCACGTGTGCCGCCGTCAGTACGGTCTTCTTGCCGATCATCGCGCCGGTGCCGGCGTGGATGCTGTTGCCGTACCAGGCCCTGACCTGCCCGATGGCGGAATACGGGTACTCCGTGGTGTCGCTCACGCGGGTGCGGTTGTCGATGCCGAAGATCTCGGCCACGCCGGGGATCAGGCGGATCGGCTCGTACTGTGGGGGCTCCGGCCGGCTGGCGCCGGCGGGCAGGACGCTGCACAGGAGCAGGACCGCCATAAGCCATCCGATGCGCCCCGGCTGCATCCGCTTGTACGATGTCGTCCCCATTACCAACCTCCTGGCCAGAACCCTACCCTGCTCTGCCGCGGCCACAGCCTATGTGTGAGCGCCCCGGAACGTCAATAGGCACACCCGCAACTGCCTGTTTCGCAAGCCGTTAGCCGGTGCCTGCCACCCAACTGCGGCCTGTTTTCTGCACAGACTGCCGCGTATAATCGCCTGCCATCGAATTCTGCACTATCGGAGGCTCACAATGCCCGAACTCAGCAATGAAGAACGCTTCTTTCGCGAACAGGAAGCCCAGCTTCGCCGAAAACTGCTTGCGGAGATGGAGGCCAAGGCGGCGGCTGCCGCAAAGAAAGAGGCCCTGACCAGGCAGCTCGGCGGCCGCGAGGAACTGGCGCAGCGACTGCACGATCTGGGTTTCGATGCGGATACCGCCCCTGCCCTCCACCTGCTCCCCCTGGTGGCTGTCGCGTGGATCGACGGCCAGGTGACCTTGCGCGAACGAGAGGCCGTCCTGCAGGTCGCCGCTGCGCACGGGATCCAGCCGGGCAGCAAGGCGGCCCTGCTGCTGACGTCGATGCTGGAGCAGAGGCCCAGCCAGACGCTCGCAAACGAGGTGTTCGATCTGTTGCACGACCTGCTGGCCGCCAAGGGGCTTCACCCGCACTCGCTGGTCGAGGCGTGCCTCGAGGTCGCCAACGCCAGCGGCGGCTTTCTGGGCTTGGGCAACAAGGTCAGCCCGCAGGAGCAGAAGCTGATCGAATCGCTCAACGCCACCTTCAGCGCCGCCAGCCGCGACCGTGTCGTCGACCGGCTTCACTGAGCCGCCCCGCGTGCCAGGCCGATCATGCCCTGCAAGGGCTTGGGCTGCCGGCCATGGGAGGCACATCTGTCCCGTCCGGTTGGGGCAATCGCGTGTTCCGGTGTTGCGGCCGTACCGCTTAGCGTCCTGCGGGAACAATTCGCAGCCGATCAGTCATCCGACCGAACGGTACGGTCGTCCCATCGGCAGACCGTGGCGCCCAGAGTGCGGAGTCATTCCTGCAACGACCCTTACAGCAGATCCTGCCATCTCGACCGACTCTCCCCGGTCACACCGCTGCAATTCCCGCCGCCGCAGGCCCCAACCGTCCGACCCCATTCTTGCCTGGGCCACAGCGAAACGCCGCCCCAGGAAGGCCAAGCCCCTCAATCTCTTTCGTTATTGCCGCCGCAGTGCAGCGCCGCCCCAGGAAAGCGAGGCCCCATACCCATTCGTGCCTCTTCTGTTCTCGTGGTTGTTGAGCCCTGCAAGGGCGGCACGGACGCGACATCCCCGGTATACATGCCATCGAAGGATTGAACGACAGCCCTCGCCGAACACACCCTGCGCGACCGTACCGCCTGCCGTTCCTGTTGCTGTAACAATCCGCGCCCACCCGTGTTCATCCCTGGCCAAGCCATTGCCGTGGCCGTCCTGTCCCCTTAGCCTCCTTGGCCTCTTGGCGATTTTCATCTGCCGATCCAGCCACGCATCTGGTCCAAGTCCCAGATACGCCCGCCCCTTGCCGATCCACTAGGAATAGAGGAAGATTATTATTCCGGTTGCGTACCGACGGAAATCTGAATCGAGGATCCGCGCTTGAACGGTCAACAGTTGTCGTCCGGCCTGGCCATCGCAGTGACGCTCGCCTGCCTGCTGAGTGCTTTCGGCGTCAGCGTGCTTCTGACGGCCGGAGTGCGCCATTGGGCGCGCCAATGGGGCTTTCTCGACATGCCGGGCGGCCACAAGGCCCATGCTGCTCCGGTTGCCTTGGGCGGTGGCGTTGCCATCGTCTGGACTTTCGTGCTGATCGTGGCAGCCGGCCTGGTCATGGTGATGCTCTCAGACCACCTGCCAGGTCTGGCCTGGCTGGCAAAGCACAAGGCCGGCGTGGTCGCCAAACTGCCCTCGCTGCTGGTGGTCATCGGCGGGGCGCTGATCCTGCACGTCGTCGGGCTGATCGACGACGTCCGGCCGATGGGCCCTCTACAAAAACTCCTGGCGCAGATCTTCGTGGCCGGCCTGGTCGTGTTCGTCGCGGGCATCCGCGCCGCCGAGGTCCTCGGCACCGTGCCCAGCATTGTGCTGACGATTCTGTGGCTGGTCGGGATCAGCAACTCGATCAACCTGCTGGACAATGCCGACGGACTGTGTGCCGGGGTGGTCGCGATCGCCGCGGCGATCCTGGCGATTTCCGCCCTGCTGGTCGGGCAGATCTTCGTGCCGGCCCTGGCGTGGGTGCTGGCCGGCGCGGCGCTGGGATACCTCCTGTTCAATTTCCCACCTGCTACCATCTTCATGGGCGACGCCGGCAGCCTGCCACTGGGCTTCCTCCTGGCGGTCTCGACCGTTCTGACGACCTACTACAACCCGACGCTCAAGATCGAGCCCTACGGCCTGGCGGCCCCGCTTTTCATCCTGGCCGTACCGCTTTACGACACCATCAGCGTGCTGGTCTACCGCTATCGGCTCGGCGTGCCGCTGTTCAAAGGCGACCGCCGGCACTTCTCCCACCGGCTGATGCGCAAGGGCATGACCTCCTCCGCGATGGTCCTTACGATCTACCTGGCGACGGCGACGACCGGTCTTTCGGCCCTGCTGCTCCCATGGGTGAAGTGGCCCGCGGCGGTGCTGCTGTTCGTCCAGTGCCTCTGCGTGTTGAGCGTGGTGGCGATCCTCGAAGGGGTCGGCGGCTATGAAAAAAGCACCAGGTAACCCCGCCAGGACCCCCGGCCGTGCGGCGCGTTGCACGACGAACGTGGCTCTCCAGGCGGTGCCTGCGTTCGCTGCAGGCAACACGCTCCAGCGAACTTTGGCGCTGATCGCCTTCTTCCTGCTCGCCACAGCCATGGCAGTCCGGCCGATCCTCGGCGAGTCCTGGACCGTCCGCGCCAACGACCTGGTCAGTCCCTCCCCGCTCTGGTGGAACAACAGCCCGATCGTGATGTACATCGCACACATCCTGGCTGCGATCGGCATCCTGGTGGGCGCGCTATGGGTGGTGGTGCAACGCAGGCCGTGGCGATTCAGCGGACTGGAAATCGCCGCGGCGATCCTGGTGGTCGCCGCGTTTGTGTCGGTGCCTGCGGCGTCCGACAAGAGGCTGGCCGTCAACGTGGCCGTTGGGACGATCCTGCCGCTGCTGGTCGCTGCGATGCTGTATCAACTGCTGGCGACCGACGCTTTGTGGCGCCGCGCGCTGCTCGCTGCCGTGGTCGCCGCCGCAGTGGCCAACTGCTACTCCTCCACCCGCCAGCAACTCGAACTGAACGAGCAGACCTGGAAGCACTACCTCGAAAACAAGCAGGAATACTGGGCGTTCCAGGGCAAGAACCCGAACGATCCCGAGGTGGCCATCTACGAGGCCCGGATCAAGGCCCGCCAGCCCATGGGCTACTTCTACCACCCGAACGTGCTGGCCTCGTTCCTGTTGCTCGGGCTCGCCGGCACAGGCGCCGCGGCAGCCGGCTTCGGGTTCCGCCGGACCTGGCGCAAGTGGACAACCCCCGATGCCGATCCGCAAAAAGAACCTGATAATGTCCCTGCCGATGCCCGCGCAAGTGGGACCAGCCGCCGGTGGCGCGCACTGGCTGGAATACTCGCCATCGGTGCCTTGCTGGCGGCCATCGCGATCTGGCACCTCGTCGTGATCCGCTGGGTCGGCAGCGCGGGGGCGATGGCGGGGATCGTGCTCGGTGGTGCAGCCGCTGTGGGGGTCTGGTTCCTGCGCCGCACGCCTCTGCTGGCGGGACTCCTCTGCCTGGCGGTACTCCTGGCGCTTCAGGTGACGCTGGTCGCGCTGAGCACGAATGCGGCGGTCCTCTATCCCAAGTGGGCCGCCGCCGACGGCAAGTTCAAGAGCATGGCGGTTCGCCTGGTCTACTGGAAGGGGGCCTTGGATCTCTTTGCCCGGCATCCGCTGACCGGCGTCGGGCCGGGGCAGTTCGGCAAGCACTACATTTCCGTGAAGCCTCCGTACGCCGCCGAAGAGGTGATGCACCCGCACAACTGGCTGATGAACACTGCGGCCGAGTGGGGCATCCTGGGCCTCGTGGGGGTCATCGCCGCCCTGGTCGTCCCGGGCTGGATGATCCTGAGGTCGCTAGCCCGGTCGGACGAGCCGGCTGAACAGGACCGCCGGCCTGCGTCCGCCTTTCTGTTGGCGTTCGGCCTGACGCTTGGGTGTTATGTTGTCTCTTTGCCGGGCTTCGTGCCGGCCGGCCTGGCCGTGTTCCTCTACATGTCCGAGCCGCTCCCGTATATGCTGATTGCCGCCTCGCTCGTGAGTATGTCGTGCCTGCGAGGTCGAGCCGGCGGCGCGATCCTGTTCGGCGGACTCGTCGCCTTCTTCGTGCACGGTACGGTGGAGATGGGCTCGGCGGTGGCCGCGGCGGCGTGGCCTTTCTGGACGTGCATGGCGCTGGCTTTGGCGTGGATGGGCGCGCCTGCCGTCGAGCCGAGTGCCGTGCCGGGTGCCGCCCCCGCCGGGTCGCCCGCGGCGTCGTTTGCCGTTGCTCGTGCGGCCTTGCAGAAACGGCCCTGGCCCGTGATCGCCGGCGTTGCGGCCGCTGCGCTGCTTGTGCTGTTTCTGACCATCGCTCCCCTGCGCAGCGTGCTGGCGATGAACGATGCCCGCGATCCGGTGGCGGACCTGCAACAGTTGCAGAAAAAGCGAATCGAGCCGGCCCGCCAGGTCCGCTTGGCCCTGGCGCTGATCGGCCAGGCGCAGGCCTCGCTCCAAGAGGCGAGCCGGCTCGACCCGCTCGACCCGGCTCCGCACGCCGCGCTCGGGATGCTGGCGCATCAGGCCGCATTGTGGGACCCCGCACGCGCCCAAGACCACCTGCGCCGGGCCGTGGATGCCGCGCAAGCGGCCGTGGATCGTGACCCTCTCGACAACGTGCTCTGGCACGACCTCGCATTCGCATATGTGCGCCTGGCAGTCGTGACGCGCCGGTTCTCCGACGCCCAGGCCGGCATCGCCGCGATGCGGCGCGCGGTCGAACTGTACCCCACCTCCCCCCGAACCAGGTTGGATTACGCCGCGATCCTTGCCGGTGCCGGCGAACCTCCGGACATCCGCCCCGAGTTGCTGCGGGAGGCGATCGTCCAGGCCGACAAGGCGCTGGAACTGGATGCAGGCTGGCCGGCCGAAGACGCCCGGAAACTCAGCCCCGCGGCCATCGAGGAGATCCGCGCCAAGCGCAGCCAGATCCTCGGCTGGCTCGACGCCGCCGCGAGCCGGCCGACAACGCAGTCGGCGCGCTGACGATCCTCACATACTATATGTGATAGTAATATAGAGTAACGGTCCGCCCCTGATCTGGTTCGTGCCAGGCCGCAAGCCGCGCCTGGGCCGGCAACCTCCTTTCCCTCATGCCGCAGGTATCCCGCCTCTTCAACTCCGACTTTCACGCAAGCCTGTCGCTGTCCATCTCTGCGCCTCCGTGTGCCGCCCGTTATGGGAACCCCTCTGCTGCTTCTGGCCGCAATGGCCGGCCGCCGGAGAATGGGCATCTTATAGGACAGACTTACACCTCCTGCGGTCGCAGCGGACAGCCTGGAAATCACCTCAAGATTTGGGGGGTCTCCGGGCCGATGCCTACCATGCGTTGAATTGAACGCAATGGGGCGTTTCCTCTAAAGTTTGCGATGTCATCTTGACGTTAGGTAAACGGTAGGGTATAACCAGTAGTGCAATTTACCCCCTGTTTCCCCAGGGCGCAGTCCAGGAGACCTGTTATGCCAGGACGGTTCAGACGGCTGTTGCGCATCGGATCGCCAGCGGTCGACCAGGAGCAGCACGACGGGTCCACCGCACTGTGCTTATTCGGAACGGGCGGGTCGTATTTGCGGCCCTGGCCGGCCGAGGCGGTCTGCAAGCCTGGACCTCTCTCGGACCAACTGGGGATCGAGTATGGCCGGCGGTTGCGCGCCCGGGCGATGGAGTCGCTCGGCCTGGTGCCGCTCGTGGTGCTCGGCCCGGAAGGCCTGGATGGGCTGGCGGCAGACTGGTTAAACCCAAAGGAGACGACCGATGCCGAAGGCACCGTTACGTCGAGAACCGCAGGAACGTTCCCGCATCGTGGTCACGCCGCGGCAGCTGGAGATCTTGCGCTATATCCGGGACTACCGGACCAATCATGGCTATTCGCCGACGATGCAGGAAATCGCCGCCGCGCTGGGCGTCAACAAGGTGACCGTGTTCGAACACGTCGAAAGCCTGGTCAAGAAGGGCTTCTTGCGGCGACTGCCGTTCAAGGCACGCTCTTTGATCTTGAGCGATCAGGTGCAGTTTGACGACGAGCAGGCCACCGAGATGCCCCTGGTCGGCTACATTGCCGCTGGCGCCCCGGTCGAGGCCCTGCAGACCCCCGAAACCCTCGATCTCAAGGACATGTTCCAGCGCCGCAGCGGCACCTTCGTCCTCAAGGTCCGCGGCAACAGCATGATCGACGAACAGATCCGCGACGGCGACTTCGTCATCGTCGAGCGACGCGAGAACGTGCGCGACGGCGAGACGGTCGTCGCCCTGCTGGACGACGGCGAGGCGACGCTCAAGAAGTTCTACCGCGAGAAGGGCGGCAAGGTCCGCCTCCAGCCCGCCAACCCCGACTTCTCGCCGATCTACGTCGACCACGTCCAGGTCCAGGGGGTCGTCGTCGGCGTGATACGCAAAATGCAATAGACGCACCCCAACAGGCATACGGTCGTGCGCGACCGGCGGACGCGATCTCGGCAGGGGGATGATTCCCCTGCCGTGTTCGTTTCTGGCGTGCCTATTATTGTAAGACGTAACCAGGTCTTGGAGGGACGGGCAATGGACCTTTTCGAAGCGATCGAGGCGCGCCGCAGTGTGCGGGCTTACCTGAGCAAGCCGATCTCCCGGGTGGACCTTGAGAAGATCGTCGATGCCGGCCGGAAAGCCCCAACCGGGCGAAACGAGCAGCCCTGGGAGTTCGTCGTCGTGACCGACATGTACACCCGCCAGAACATCGCCGAACTGACGACCTACGGCAAGTACATCGCCGATGCCGCCGCGTGTATCGCCGTCTTCTGCCGCGGTAACACACCCTACTTTCTCGAGGACGGCGCCGCTGCCACCGAGAACATCCTTTTGGCTGCGACAGCCCTTGGCATCGGCAGTTGCTGGGTCGCTGCCGACAAGGCGCCCTATGCCCAGAACATCGCCGATCTGCTGGGCGCTCCCGAGACCCACCGCCTGGTCACCCTGGTCGCCCTCGGTTATCCCAGCGAGGAACCCCCGCGCAAGCCCCGCCGGCCGCTCAGCGAGGTCCTGCATTGGGAGACGTGGTAGTCGGCGCTGGACCGGACGCACGCGGGCGACCTACACAGTCGACGATCACTCCTCGACACACTGCCCTCGACAAACCGCACGCACCCAGTATCCTGCACCGCCTGAGATGACCCATTGCAGTCATGAATTTGCAAGGACGATCGTATGCAATCAGGCTTAGGCGAAGCGAACGCGGTTGGACGAGTGGGGGCCTATCGGCCGGGTGTGTGGACCGAGTATGTGCAGGTCGGGACGGTGTTCGCCCACGGGCATGCGTTCTTTACCCACGGCGAGTCGTCCGTGGAACTGCTGAACCTGCCCGTCGGGCCGAACTATAGCCGGCAGGTCCTCTCGAGCAGCTGGACCGGCCGGAGCATTCGCTGTACCGGCGATCACGGTACGATCGACCTGCACCTGCGTTGCACGCTGCCCGGGCCGCTTTTTGCCAACTTCGGCCGGACCCTGGCGCTGCGCTGGGCGTTCGGCAGTGCCCCGGCGCTCGTGCGGAATCTGGAAACCGACCGAACGTATCGTGAGATGGCGCTTGCGAACCTCGGTCGCTGCCTCCTTCTGCTCGGGCCGCGCCGACCCATGCTGCTGGTCGCCAGCCAGCCGATCCGTGAGTACCGCGTCATCTCGCATGAGCACCTCTGGCTCACCTTCGACGCGCCGGGTGCGAACGTGCTCTGGCTGCCGCTGCTGGACGATGCGGATATCCCGACCGATCGACAGCGGCAGCAACTCTGGTCTTGCCTGGTCGCCGTCCCGCCGATTGCCTGCCAGGAGTCGTACGAGATCAACGGCGACACCGTGCACATCCGCCAGCGGTTCGCCGGCCTCGACGACAAGCCGCCGCAGTTCGTGCCCCTGCCGCTGATCCCGGCCTTGCTGGGTGACGGCCGCGGCATCCAGTCCCTCCCAGCCGGCACGACGCTCTGCAAGTGCCTGCTCGGACCGTACAAACTCGTCGAAGGCAATCAGTTCGACTGGACGATCGACACCGCCTGGATGCGGGCGAAGGTCGCCCCTACGCGCAAGATCGAAGGACATCTGGCGGAAAACCTCTCGCCGATTCCGGAGGAACTCGTCTACGCCGGCGATGTCAGCTGGGAACCCGGCAGCCCGATGGACCAATTCCTGTCGTTGAGGGTCTGGGCACAACTGGCCGGAGTGATGCCGCCGGCCCTGTGGGCGAAGCTCAAGCCGATGCTTTGTCCGCCGACGGTCCAGGCGTTTCGCGACAGCCTGTTCGTCATCGACGAACCGTTCACGCACCAGCGCTGGGCCAAGGACAAGGGCATCTTCGCCGAACGCAACGAGGTCAGTTTCGACAGCGACTGGTACAACGGCCTGACGCTCTCGGGTATGTGGCGGGGAATCAACTGTGCCGACCGCGACATCGCCGACGCGTGCCGCGCGCTGGCCCGCCAGGTCAGGCAGGAACGCCAGTGGCTGGCGAACTACCTCTGGATCGCCCATGACTGGGCGCTGTCAAGCAGCT
>Ga0073932_1006092_pt1 | contig 12568 bp, 10 predicted proteins | sample DewCreD2012metaG_FD_76967 | JGI IMG/M metagenome (GOLD analysis project Ga0073932, IMG submission 76967) | Hot spring sediment bacterial and archeal communities from British Columbia, Canada, to study Microbial Dark Matter (Phase II) - Dewar... ... | reverse complement strand
GAAATGGACAAGAAAATCAATCCCCTTGCGGGTGAAGTCCACTGGGTCCACAATGTCCATCTCGTCCATGGTTTGGTCGAAAGAGCCGCGTTCAACTGCCGATTTTAGGGTTATTTATTCACACCATCCGCTTTCCGCGAACGAATGATCCGATCGTCGGCTGGATCCGTGGCTATTTTCCCTGGCCCGAAGTATTAGCAGTCGGATTGGGAATGATGGCCGTTCCCGGCGTGGCCGGATTTTCAGCCGTTTCCGCCGGAATGACTTCGAGCAATTCGACTTCGTAGATCAGCATTTTTCCCGGTGGGATATTCGGACGTCCGGTGTCTTTGTAGGCGAGTTCAGACGGGATGAACAACTGCCATTTGTCCCCTTCTTTCATGAGTTGGAGGGCTTCGGTCCAACCGGCAATCACCCGTCCGACCTGGAATTCGCCCGGCATGCCCCGCTTTTCCGTGCTGTCGAATTCGGCGCCGTCCGGCAGGGTGCCGCGATAATTCACTTTCACGGTGTCCTTGACAGTTGGCGATTTTCCATTTCCCGATGTGAGCACTTTGTATTGCAGCCCGCTCGGCAGAGTGACAACGCCTTCTTTTTTAGCGTTCTCTTCAAGAAACGCGGTCTGCTCGGCTTTGTTTTCCTCGATTTGACGCTTTTGTTCTTCCTGGCGTTTCAGCATCATGCTTTGCTGGAACGTTATCATAATCTGCTTCATCTCGGCGTCGGACATCAGCGTTTCTTTGTCGCCCATGGCGTCTTGCAGTCCCTGGATGAGATGCGGCAGATCAACATCCACCTTGGCCTTTTTCAGGCCGCCGCCCCATTGTGCCCCAAGGCTGTAACTCACTTTTTGGATTTCGCTCATCGCGTTGACGGCCGCGGCTTTTTCGGCATTCTGCGCCTGATCCGGCGCGGGGGGCTCCGCCGGCTTTTCGTCCGATCCAACAGCCGGTCCGATAGCCAACATCCCCAGCATGATACACAACAACATCTTTTTCATTTTCGGTTCCTTTCCTTGTACAAAGGGTAGTGTACGTCCGCCGGGCGGTGTTGGGCAAATCGGGCGCAGGCTATTGCATTTTTTCCCACGGTGTATTATCTTGAGGCTCAGGCGGGTTGGACGGTTGATTTTTTCGGTGGCCGAGGCCGCGTTATCGAGGAGGCGATGCCATGGAGCCGATGGAACTGGCCGGATTTGCGACGCGTTTTCTGGATGCGTGGAATTCGCAGGTGGTGGAGCGGGTGGTGGCGTGTTACACCGAGGACGTGCGGTATCGGGATCCGTATCTGCGCGAGGTTATCGTGGGATCCGATGCGCTCCGGCGTTATCTGCGGAAACTGTTTTCCAGGTGGGCGATGCACTGGACGCTTCGCGACGGCTATCCTCTTGCGGGCCAGGAAGGCGCCGCGATTCTCTGGCACGCCACGTTTCGCTATCTGGAAGGAACCGAGGCCGTTGATGCCGACGGCATGGATCTCGTGTTGTTGCGTGGCGGAAAGATTGCGCGAAACGACGTCTTTTTCGACAGGACGGTCCTTCTTCAGTTGAGGCCGCCGGAGGAACGGTAGTGGCGGCGCGCACACGGCTATTGTATGGCCGGCGCGGTCCGATTCAAGGGGATGCGGCCAAGATTCACGGCGCCGCCGGGTGGAAGCCTGACTTCCGCAAGTTCCGCGGAAGCGCCGTCTTGCGTCTTGACACGTATGGAATAGATACCCGCGGGCACGGCTCCGAAACGGACATGTCCGGTGGCGTCGGATATTTCGCGCGCCGGCCACCAGGGGCCCTCCCGGGAATGCAGCATCATGATGTCAACGGCCGTGCCGGGCGTGTCAATGTCCATTTCGAGCGATGCGCCGGGAACCATTGCGATGTCCATGGTTTCCGCGCCGGGATGGCCGTCCGGCTGCACTTCAAAAAAGTTGTTCGCGAATTTTTTCAACGCCGGATCCCACATGCGCAGGTAGAGATGCCGGCCGGCGGGAATGGCCAGCACACTGGCTCCGTCGTCCGCCGAGGGCGCTCCGCGGGCCAACGGTTCGTCGAAGGCATTGGGCTTTAGCGTGGCGATGGGGATCATGCCGGCGATCGGATGTCCATCCAGATCGACGGCGCGAAGAGTGACCGAAACGGATTCGGGAACGGGAGGCGGAGCGGGCGGCGCGGATTTGAAGCACCCCAGCGCGCCCGCCATGAACAGCATAGCCGCGATTACCCGCGCGTTGTCACGGTTCACGGTGCGTCTTCTCCTCGCCGGCGAATTGGACGTCATAAAGCCGGCGGTACAATCCGCCGCGCGCGATGAGTTCGTCATGCCGGCCTTGCTCCACCAATTCGCCGCCGTCTATGACCAGAATGCGATCCGCGCGCTGTACCGTCGAAAGGCGGTGCGCAATGACGAGCGTTGTCCGGCCGACGACGAATTCCTCGATGGCGGCCTGGATGGCCCGTTCGCTTTCGGAATCGAGACTTGATGTGGCCTCGTCGAGAATCAGAATGGCGGGATCCTTGATCACGGCACGTGCGATGGCAATCCGCTGGCGTTGTCCGCCCGAAAGCGTTCCGCCGGATTCGCCGATGGGGGTATCGTATCCCTGCGGCAATTTCTCGATGAACCCGTCGGCATGGGCGGCTTTCGCGGCCTGGCGGATGCGATCTTCGGAATACTCTTCGCTGCCGTAGGCGATATTTGCGCGGACCGTGTCGTTGAACAGGATGGTATCCTGTGTGACGACGCCAATCTGCGCCCGAAGACTCTTGAACGTGACATTCCGGATGTCTGTTCCGTCAATAGAGATTACGCCCTGAAGCGGATCGTAGAAACGCGGAATCAATTTGGCGATGGTCGTTTTTCCCGAACCACTGAATCCTACTAATGCGGCCATCTCCCCTTTGCGAATCTCGAATGAAATGCCTTTCAACACCGGCGTGATACCGTCGTAGGAGAAATGGACGTTGTCGAAACGAATGGCTTCGCGCAACGGCGGCAATGGTATCGCGCTGGGCGCCTCGACGATGTCCGGTTTCATGTCTATGAATTCGAACACGCGCTCGGCGCTGGCCACGCTGGTCTGAATCATGTTGTTCACACCGGAAAGTTTCCGGAGGGGATCCATCATGGCCGCGAGCGCGCCGAAAAGGATGACCAAGCCGCCGCCGTCAATCTGGCCCGATTCAAAGGCGTTGTTGGCCATCAGGATGAACAGCGCCAAGCCGACCATCATGAGGAATTCGGCGGTGGGATCGATGGCGGCGTCCGCCTTGACCATGCGGGTCATGTAGCGCCGGATCCGCTGAAGTTCCCCGTGTACGCGCCTGGCCTCGTAGGCTTCCATGCAATAGGCTTTCACGATGGCGATGCCACCGACGGTTTCGGCCACCATGCCCGACATGGACGCGATGCGCTGCAACGAATTCTGCACGCTTTTTTTTACTTTTCGTCCGATGGCGTAAATAACATAACCGATGGCGGGCAGAACCAGCATGACCGTAAGCGTCAGGCGCCAATTCACGCTCAACGCCAGAAAAAGGCAAAACAGGATTTTCACCGGTTCGCGAAACAGGCGGATGCACACCATCGTCAGCCCACGATTGACCATGAAAATGTCGTTCGTGAACCGGGCCAGGATCTCGCCCGTGGTCCGGCGTTCAAAAAACGGCATCGAAAGCCCGATTGTATTTTCATACATTTCATGGCCGAGGGTGATTGAGACGTTTACACCGATGGCGCCTGCGAAATATTCCTGAAGGAACCGCGCGAATCCCGTCGAAAAGGATATCAGCACCAGCGCCAGCGCGAGATAGGAAAGCGCGGTCGAACGATTGGCCCGCAACATGGTAAAAAGGTTCCGCAGGCGCGGCTCCACGTTGTCCGGACGCCATCCCGTCACGCGTTGAACGGCGCCCGCCATTTCTTCGGCGCGCGCGACCGCCGCGTCTATCTGGGGCGCCAGTGTGGCTTCGTCCACGTACAGCAGTTTGATCACGCCGCCTATTGCCAAAATCATCGAACTGAACAGCGAGGCTACGACCATCGCGAAAAACAACGATAGCAGCAGGCGGAACTTGTATTTCCAGGCATAGCCGAGCAAGCGGCGGTAAATCCGCCAAGCGCTCGTTCGCGCCTGTAACAGGTTCCGGGTGTTGTATTCGGGTTCGGCCAGGTCGGTCATGGCATGTTGCGTCCACCATTCCTTTTACTGTGCGGCTACCCTACTCGCTGGACCTGCCAAAGGTCAAATGAAAAAGGATTCCGCCGGCTCAACAACAAGAAGTTTTTGAACCATTTGCGTAACAAAATGAAGTCCGATGATTTGGCAAACACGAAAATGGCGGGTTTTTTGAGCGATTACGATGACGATGACGAACACGAGCACGAAAAGAGACGGGGTTGTGGGCAGATCCCGCGTTGGTACCTTATAGTGTGGCTTCTATCAACAACTACAAGAAGTTTTTAGGCAACTTACACAACCAATTGAAGTATAATGATTTGTCGAGTGCGAATACCGCGGAGTTCTTGCCGCGATTACGATAACGATGACGCGCACGAGCACGAAAAGAGACTGGGTTGTGGGCAGAGCCTACGTTAGAAGTTGTTGGGCCATGTGCGCAATCAATCGAAGCCCAATACGCTATTGATCGTGAAAAGCGCGGGTTTTTCCGCGATTATAAGGACGATAACGAGTGCGGCAAGAGGCCGTACTGTGGTCAGCGCCCATGTTTACTCGCGACTTTTGCGCGCGGCGCGTGGAAGTTGCGAGCAAAGAATTTATACTCTTGATGGAGATATTGCGGCGTGGCCGGGTTAGGAAGGAGTATGACGTGCTGAGAGTCGGGATTGTCGGGATGGGGCCGATAGGCAACCTTCATGCCGATTGTTATGAAACCAGCGCCCATGCGCGCGTGGCGGCGGTGTGCGATCGAATTGCGGAACGGGCGGATAAGGCGGCGGCTCGGCTGGGTGTGCCGGCCTTTTACGATGCGGCAGAAATGTTGAAGCAGATTCGCCCGGATATCTGCGGTATTACGACGGGCGGCTATGAATACGCAAGCGATCACTACGAGCCGACGATGCAGGCGTTGAAGGCGGGCTGCCATGTGCTGGGCGAGAAGCCGATTTCAAACGAGATCGCGCAGGCCGAGGAAATGGTCGCGCTGGCCAAGTCCCAGGGTCTTTGTTACGGCATCAATCTGAATCACCGGTTTACGCCGCTGGCGCGCATCGCCAAGGAATGGATTGCATCGGGCCGGCTGGGCCGGCTGCTTTTCGTGAACATGGCGATGTGGATCAAGAATCCCGCCGAGAGTTCGCCGTGGTTTCAGATCAAAGCCCTGCACCCGCACACGGTGGATATCATGCGCTATTTTTGCGGCGACATCACGCATGTCCAATGTTTTGCGATGAAAGCGCCGGGACGTTCGATTTGGAGCACGGCCCATTTCAACATGCGGTTTGCAAACGATGTGGTTGGAGGGCTGACGGGCAGTTACGACATCGAGCGGGGCCATCCCATGGAACGGTGCGAAGTCGCCGGAACGGGAGGACGTTTCGTTCTTGAGGACATGTTCGACCGCCTGACGTACTATCCCGCCGGCAATGTTGAAACGACCGTCATCCGCAACACGGTCTTTGGTCCGTTTACGGAGAAGACGTTTGCAGACACGTTCCGCAACCGGATACATCGTTTTGTCGAGCAGATCGCGGAGGGATGCGATCCCGGCGCCATTGACGGATCGGGCGCGGACGGCCTTGCGGCGCAGAAAGTGCTGGCGGCGGCCATCGAATCCATCGAGCAGGAGACCGTAGTGCGAATCCGATAAGGATGAAAGATGACGGATGAACGATGATCCGGGGGATAATCGTCCGGAAGGCGTGGAAGAAAGGCATGCCGTTTTTTACGCGGCTTTACTCTATGTGGCCGGCGCCGTGCATTGGGTCTATCTGTTCTGGCTGGCGCGATTCAATGCGCTTGATTGGCTGCTTGAAGCCCGGTATCACGCGATTTTGCGCGAAGCGCTGACCCGGGGCAAGATTCCCTATCTGATGAATTATGCGGGCCACTACTCGGACCGTTTCCTCGCCCTGCCCGAAACGCCGCTGTCGCCGCAGTATCTCCTGCTGCCGTTCATGGGCGATATCGTTTTCCATCATTTCAACGCGATCCTGATGTACTCGGTTGGTTTTTTCGGCCTCCTGTGGATTCGCAAGGAGTTCCGGATCGGCGCCCTTCCCTTTGCGTTTCTTTTCCTGCTGTTTCATTTCAACGGATATTTGGTTGCGCGGATCGCCGCCGGCCAGGCCATGTGGTACGGTTATTATTTCCTGCCGTATTTCCATGTGCTGGCTGTGCGGCTTCTCGAACGGCAGGACGCGAAGCGGCCCGCCGTCGCCATCGTGTTCGTGCTTGCGGCCATGCTTTTACAGGGATCCTTCCACCTCTTTTTTTGGTGCATGATGTTTCTGGGGCTCGTGCTTGTTTTCAATCCCTCCCATTGGCGCGCGCTGGCCTTCGTTCTGGGCGGCGCCGTGATGCTGAATGCCTATCGTCTCGTTCCGGGCGCCATCGCCATCGCGCCGCGGCGCATGGATCTCGGCGGAGGCTATCCCTCGCTGGGCGTGTTGCTGGATGCGATTACGGCCCTGAAAGATTTTCGCGAAAGCCTTTCGATGGGGATCTTCGGGCATACCATCACCGTCTACTGGTGGGAACTGGATTGTTTCACCGGCATGACCGGATTCGGCCTTCTTTTCTACTTCGGCCTCTGGCGTTGGAAATCGCGTAACGCATGGCGTTCGTTCGCGGGACCGTGCGCCGTGATGTTTCTTCTTTCGCTGGGCATGACGTATTCCATTGCGACGGTTCTGAACGTGCCGTTCGCGCAGTTGCAACGTTTGCCGGCGCGATTCATCGTGATTCCGATCACCTTTGTCCTGTTGGTGGCGTCCGTGGAAATGGATACCTTTCTGCGCGATTCCGAACGTGGCGCGGCCTGGCGGGTGTTTCTGGGGATTTGCGTGGCGCTATTGGCCGCCGAATTATTGCGGCATTCGTCCCAATGGCGCGTGGCTGACATCGAAAGCACGCCGGTTCTCCTGAAAATGGAACCTGTTGTCTCCGTGGCCATCCGTGCGCCTGATTGGACTGATCCAGGGTTTCGTGTCTATGCGGCGGCCTTTTGGAGTTCCCTGGCCGTATCCTGCGCGACGGGTCTTGCGCTGGTTCGGCGGTTTATGACTTCGGACCAATGATTGGCCTGAGCCAGAGCAGAATATCCTCGGCGGCATGGGTAGGCCCATCCAGCAGGTTCGTGCCGTGGGCGGAACCGGCATATTCGCGTAACTCGCAAAATCCCGAAGCGGTTTTTTTGAGTGTTACGCAAGATTCGGCGGAATAGGAGTCGCCCTGTGACGTTACCAGCAGCGCCGGCCGCTTGCCCAGTTCCCGGATGGCCTGTTCTGTCTCGACGCCTTTGTAGTCGCGACCGGGCGAGACCATGACCGTGGCGGCGATATCGGGATGGGCCAGGGCATACCGCAAGGCGAGATTCGCGCCGATGCTCGCGCCCACAATGGCCACATTGCGGGGATCGGCTCCGTGTTCGAGCAAGGCCTTGTGCGCCGAGGCGATATCGTCCAAAATGGCAAGCCAGTCGTGTGTCTCGAATGTGCGGTAGGTGAGGGTCTTGCCCCCTTGTTCAACACTTTCACCGTGTCCCCTGGCGTCAAAAGCCAGGCACAAATACCCTGCGCGCCGGGCGCGAAGGGCAAAAGAGTCCCATCCTGCGCGGTTTGAACCCGCCATATGAACCAAGATCAGGCCCGGCGGATTGGTTGTCTGTTTTTCCGGCGCGTGGATTGTGGCATGCAGCACAACACCGTCGGACGAGTTGAATTGTATTTCGTTGACATGAACGGTTGAATTGGCGGGGGAAGGATCGTTACAGGCGGTTACCAGGCCAGCAAGCAGAATAAGCGAGAAGGAGCATGGCGAAACAACACCCTTGTACAACCGCGCGGATCTCGAAAAATGATGAAGAAACACCGCTTTTTGGCCCGTACCATCGTGAACTGTGCGCTTCATGGGTTGAGTAGCCGTCTAATTTCCGTCTAATTCCTTCTGTTGGATTCGACAATCGAAACCTGAGTCCGGTGCGCAAGCCGTGGACATTGTGGGCCTTGTGGACGCAGTAAACAAGAAAACCAATCCCCTCTCGAATGAAGTCCACTTCTTCCACAAGGTCCACGACGTCCAGAAGTCAGAACATAGAATCCAACCTTGACGGCCAAAGATTGGCCGTTCGGCTGAAACAAAGAACAGCCACCCTTCGTCCTTGGGGACGAAAGGTGACTGTCATCTTTGGATACAATAGACTAGCCGAGTTGGAAGATGCTCTCAAGTTTCATGGCGAGGGTCATGTCGCCTTGGATCTTGAGTTTGCCGGTGATGAACGCCGTCTGGCCGTTCATCTGGCCGTTCATCAGCGCCATCCAGTCCGCAGCCGCGGCCGTAAGGGTGATGGTCGGATTGTCGGCTTTGCCGTCGCCGATTTCCACGTCGCCGCCCGCGATCTTGACATACTTTTCGCCGCCGCCGTCGCCGGTGGCCACGAACTGGAACGTCGCGTTCATCGCGCTCAGCTTGCCTTTGTCAATCTTGTTGGGGAGTTCCGCGAAGAACCCTTCAAAACTGTCGGCCATGATATTTCCTCCTTTGTTGATTCCTATAGCCCTTCCACACAACACCGCTGGTCGGTCCCACCACCAGCGCCAACAACGTTCGCCCGGCGAACGCGAAAGTACTTTATCATACATCGAACGGGCTGTCAAAAAGCGATTCCCGGGTCCGGATGCGATCGGCGGATCGCCGACTTTCAGCGTGTGGCCTGCCGGAAGAGATGGGCCAGAACGTCGGGCCGCACGAGCACATACCCGGCCGGCAGCCGCGCCGACAAATCGCGAAGCCATGCCGGATAGTAATACCAACTGATGGCCATGGCGCTCATGAAAGCAGGACGGCGCGGGGGCGTGTTGGCGGCAATCTCATCAAGCAGCCATGCGTTGGCATTGGCCATGTCGTTTCGCCGCGTCTCGTTTGACGCAGACCAGACCTGAAACCGGGTCAGTGTGTGGAAGACCGCCGTATCGCCCACCAGGTTGTTGGCCGTCTCCGGCTTGACGCATTCGTGCCGGCCCAAGTCCGCGAGAATGTAATTCAACCGTTTCATGCCTTTCGCGAAGCGCGTGAAGGTCTCGCCGTCGGGCGGTGTGATCTCGCCCCAACTGCCATTGTATAGTTCGATGCCGTCCATACCGGCCGCGCGGCAATAGCGATCCGTCAACCGTACATAGTCCTTCCAGATTCGCCGGCGATCCGCTTCGGCGAAACGGCCGGCGTATACCTGCGTGTTCATGTATCCCAAGCCGGAGACCCCCGCGAAGAACACGTCGTTCGGCGTCGCCTGTTCGACGTACCACTCCAGCACCGCCGGCAGCATGTCTCGCAAGGTCACGTTCATGCACCAGCCAACCGGCACGCTTCCTCGCGCGGGATCCGTCCAGATCTTCCGCTGGTGAAATTGCCAGTACCAGAGATTGTCTCCGCTGTCGAGGATGTTGACGCTCAGGTAGATCGCGCCGGGATCCCAATCGGGCGGCGTGGGATTCGCGGGGAAACGCTGTCGGATCACGCCGGATTTGGGACGGATAGCGGAATGAACGGTCAGGTTCGAGCAGAATTCGGCGCCGGGAACGAATTTTCCATATTCCGACAGCCACCGCACCCCCTCGTATTCCGTAATGCCGAGGCAATCGGCATACATGGGCCAGCCCATTACCGGTATGTTGGCCGGGGTTGAAGCAAGCAGTTCGTTGACAAAAGCCTCTTCCGCGGCCGGATCGCCGCCTGGATCGTTGTCGGCATAACTCGACACCCAGAATGTGAACACATTGAAGGCCGCGAGATAGTCACGGGCGGCATGCGCCGTGCTGTCCGGATACATCCACGCCAGGACATGATGGTTGAAACGATCCCAGTAGCGTTCGCGCAGTTCGCGGTACGCATCCACGTTGCGCGTCCAGCGTCCGCGCAGATCCATCACGACCGGCAGGCGCAGCGCTTCGGCCCATTCCACCGTGGCGGGCAGGGCGTTTTCGATTCCGCCCAGCATGCACGCGGCTTGAATCGTTCCCGGTAGCCCCGGATCGAACACGACGGCGCCCGCGATTTCGCCGCGGAACCGTTCCAGCAGCAGGGGAAACGACGGGATACGATCTTCACCGCGGACGTATCCGCGTTCGCGCAGCCAGGCTAGCCATACCTCGTCGTAACCGGCGGGATTCGTGGCGTTGACAAGATAGAGCCGGGGTTGCCGGCGGTTCACGATTCCCTGGAGGACGGCGGCCAAACGCTGGATATCGCCGGGATCCTTCGAGCAGTCGTAGACGATTAGGGGGATGGCGGGCTGTTTCGCCGGACGCGGAAACACGCCGGAAAAAGGGCGCTTCTCACGGTATTCGGACAGGTTCGCCCATTGTTTGTCCGAACGCCGGAGCGATACGTCATCCACCCAAAACCCTTCCGTTGTATCGTCGCTGGCAAAACGCAACGTGACACGCGAAGCGCCTTTGGGGGTGGTAAACGCGCACACGAAAGGCCGCCAGTCGAAATCGCCCTGGGCCAGGTAAAGCCGCCGTTCGCCCCCGGAGTCGAATCCGGCGCTGACGAAACAGCGCTGTGCATGGAGGCCCCGGGCATAGAACGACACTTCGTAGGTCGTTTCGGCTTCGACGGCGATGTCCGGCTGAAAAAATGAGGCGTACACGTTCGCTTTCACCGGCGAACGATTTACGATGCGTATGCACGGCGATTCGGAATGTCCGTGGCGTCCGTCCAGCGACACTTCAGCATCGGCGCCGCCGCTGATGTCTGCCCGCCAGCCTTCGGCGAATCCCGTGGCGGGGTCCACAATCTCGAAACCGTCATTCCGGACGATCGGATCAGCCGCCTGCGCGGCCCATGTCTGGATCGCGATTATCAGCCCCACGGCAATGAGCGCAGCGCACCGCCGCACGGGGATTGTTCGTTTGATCCGTTTCAACGCCCGGCCTTTCGGTCTGCCCATTGCAGGCATGGCCTCCGCCTTGATCACCATGGTTTCATCCCGTGGTTCTCTCTATCGCCAAAATAATTGATTTCGGCGTTCAATTCTGGATGCGGCGTTCACGTTACGCGCATTTCGAACAAACGGCGCCGGAAAACAATGGGCTTCAAAACATTCTTGTCCGAATTACCGTTTGGAACACACAGTTTCGATGTGGTGAATACTTGTTTTGCTTGATAAAAACCTTGGGAAACCTCTTCTTCGCAAGAAGAAGAGATTACCCAGACCCTTCCAGAAGAAGCGAAAAAGAGCCGCAGGATGGAAAAATAATCCGCTTTTCTTGAAGGGCTTTAGTTTGAGGCGCGTAATAACAGGGATCGAAATTACTGGAACAGTTTTCCGCGAAGTTCCTCGAAACGGATATCCAGTTCCCGAATCTGCTTCTCGGCTTCTTCCAGTTCCTTGCGTTTTTTTCGGTTTTCGGTCATCTGTTCGAGAATCGTGACCACATCCAACCGGCCTGTTTTCGCCGCAGACGTTTTTCCCGGAGCGGATACCGTCCCTTTTCCCACCGCTCCGAATTTCTTCCGCCAGTATCGGTAGGTAAACGGATTGACACCCAAATCCGAAAGGGCTTGGGCAATCGTCTTGCCGGCGGCGCGCAACGCGTTGATCTCTCCCATGACCTGGATAACTTCTTCGGGAGATCGACGGGTTTGCCTGGCGGCGCTTTTCGCGGGCTTGCCCGGCGAAGGCTTGCCGTATTTTTTGGTCCAGGATAGGAAGGTATTGTAGTGTACGCCAACCTGTTCCAGCGCCTTGGCCAGTGACATACCGCCGGCGCGGGCAGCCGCCACATCTTCCATAATCTTCAGGATGGCATCCATCCCGCGGCGGACCGGTTTGGACTTGCCGGCCTTCGTTTTCGGTGATTTCTTTGGCATGAAATATAACCTCCTATGTTATTGTCACCGGGGTATTATCACCGTGGATAACCACATAATGCAAATGGGCAATTGTCGGACCGATTGGCAAGCCGATGCTATTCACCCTATCATTGCCATCTTTGATGTCCCATCAGCCTGTGGCAAAACTCGTTATTGATATCTTCAATCCTCGAAAGCATCGGGGTTTTCGTAATTCATTTTTCAGTTTTTGGATTTCCGCCACGGGTTGCTATGGTAAGAAAAAGGGGTAGAGAGGGATAGGTCGGAGATAATGGTGATGGAGAACTATTTTCACAACAAAAGATGTTACCCCGATCAACCTTATTGTGGACAGCAATGACCTTATATTCTGGCTTCTATCAACAATTTGAGAGTACCGAGTTCGCCGCCTGATGGCAACCATCTCGTGGCGGACAAGCCCGCGAAGCGGGCGACCGGAGTGTGGCCCGGCATGACCACAGGGAATGCCGGGACGCGGCGCATCGTCTTGTATAGCCCCAAAATGGGGCGGCAGCGCTTG
>Ga0073932_1006089_pt1 | contig 12573 bp, 11 predicted proteins | sample DewCreD2012metaG_FD_76967 | JGI IMG/M metagenome (GOLD analysis project Ga0073932, IMG submission 76967) | Hot spring sediment bacterial and archeal communities from British Columbia, Canada, to study Microbial Dark Matter (Phase II) - Dewar... ... | reverse complement strand
GGTGTGGTCTCTGTAGAGCCGCACAAAGCCAGTAAACAGTAAGCAGTAGGCAGTCTCCAGTAATTCTTTTTTAATGGTTTTCACTGCTTACTGATTACTGCATACTGCTTACTTGTCCCTTTTGCGGGGAAGGTTCAAAGGCAAGGGGGCGGTTGGCGGGAGGAGTCTATTTCCGGTTGCGGACTCGCCAGAGACCACACCCCCGGTCCGGGGCTCCAGCAGACTTTGGTTGCGGCCAAAGGCCTGCATTGGGCCTCTATGAAACCAGCGCCAAGAGAGAACGCATTACGGAAGTCTTGTTATGGGCAATAACAATGTCGTCAGAATTTCTCCGGCTGCGACCAGATCAACCCACGAGCGATGGACGGTGATCGATCGGGCTCGGATAGAACAAAAGATCGAAGATGCGAAGAAGAGCACCCGCAAACGGGAGATCCCCAATGCTCACTTTTCCGACCAGAAAGCACTCCACGGCATGCTCGACTCCATTCAACCGGGGAGCTATCTGCGGCCGTATCGCCACCTCGCTCCGCCGATGGATGAAGGATTCGTTCTAGTGACTTTCCTCCAGGCGTATTTCCACCCCTCATTTCGGTGCTGGATGGATTTCGACCTCCGCTTCAACCTCCACGGGAATGTCGAATGGCAGCTCCGCCATCCCGACAGCGCTGCGCGCGTGTGCACCAATCTCCTGGCCATAGAGCTCGAGGATGAGATCGGAGAATCCATTGATCACGCTGGGCTGTTGGTTGAAGCCTGGAGCGGAGTTCACCATACCGAAAACACGCCCCCAGGAAGCAATGCGGTCGAGGTCGCCGAGGGCGCGCTTCAGGCTGCCAAGTATGGACAGGGCCGTCAAACGGGCGGCAGTGTAGCCTTGCTCAACGGTCAATTCCTTTCCAAGCTTACCCAATGGCCCTGCAATGGAGCCGTCGGGTTTCTGAGCGCTGTGTCCTGAGATGTAAGCGTGGGTGCCTACAAGACGGACGAACTGGAAGGGTAGAACGACACCCGAGGGCGGCCTCACCGGCGGCGGGAGAACCAGACCAAGGGCAGCGAGACGTTGTTCGATTTTTGCCATGAATCACCTCCCATTTCGTGGCGCATCTAACGCGCCTGCAGAAAAGTTCAATTTCAGAACTGGGCTTTGTGGTCTCGGAAATGCTTTGCGGCATCCGGATCAATGTGTATTTTAGGCCTTCCCTCATTGCCTCGCAAGAAATGCAGCGGCATCAGCAATGCTGCGTTCGTAAAAAGCCTCTTCTTGATGTCATTTCGAGCGAAGCGAGAAATCTCGCCTTGATAATGAATTGGAACGATTAGATTTCTCCCAAAGGTCGAAATGACAGGCCCGACACTTTCGACTTTTTACGAACCCGTCAAGAATAGGTATCCCTCAAAACCGGTCGAGCTCAAAGAGATGCCGGTCTCCGCTCACGATGGAGGCAGCTTCCCCTTCCAGTGCGCCCTCAACAATTCGATTGTCTGGTGGATCGTCCCTAAGAAGCACCACCTTCATCCTCAGCCTCACCAGCACTGAAACAGCCAGCAACTCGTGCACCATGCTTCGCACGATGTCGGAGCGGAATACCGGGAATTTCAGATCAGTGAATCTGTCATCTTCGATTGACGTGGGCCTATCGAGCGCCTATAGTGCAGACGTGGCCCTCAAAAGGGAGTCGTGGCATCGAGAAGTTGCCGGCTCCCGCCGCCGTCAGATCATTTTCTTGCAGAGGAGGAATCGTCATGGACCAAGCCCGGCTTTTTCTTAAACCGGTGGACCGCGTGGAAATCCTCACCCTCATGGACAACTACGTCGATGTGCTGCTCCAGAGCACGGAAAAGGTCAAGAGACCTCCTCTGGCCAAGGGAATGGAGATTCCCACCAGTGCCCTGGTCGCGGAGCATGGCCTCTCCCAGCTGGTCCGCGTCTATGACGGCGCCACCGCCCCCTGCCTGCTTTTTGCCACAGGCTACTCCACCTACGGCGTTCCCCACAACATGGACGTGCTTGGTGTCGATGCGGAAGGCATCGAAGCCGTCGTGATGAGCCACGGACATATGGACCACACGGGGTCCCTTTATCCTATCCTGGAGCGTCTCAACAGGCCGCTCCCTGTTGTCGCTCATCCCGAGGCGTTTCACGGCCCGCGATTCTTTGGCCTCAACGACGGACGCAAACTGCGCTTTCCTGTGACTCTCAAGAAAGAAGACCTGTCCCGACTGGGAGGGAAAGTCATTGAATCCAGGGAACCGAGCCTGCTTGCCGACGGGACCGTGCTGGTGACAGGGGAAGTGGATCGCACAACGTCCTTTGAGAAAGGGCTTCCCAACGCCACCCTGGAGCGCAACGGAAAGGAAGAGAAAGACCCGATCAGGGATGATCAGGCGCTGGCGATCCACTTGAAAGCCAAAGGCCTTGTGATCATTTCAGGATGCGCCCATGCGGGGATCATCAACACGATCCTTCATGCTGCAAAGGTCACGGGTGTCAGCGAGATCCACGCGGTCATCGGAGGGTTTCATCTTTCGGGACCTCTCTTTGAACCGATCATCGAAAAAACCGTGGAAGCTCTCTCAGAGATGCACCTCAAGATGATTGTGCCCATGCACTGCACGGGCTGGAAGGCCATCCAGCGGTTTGCCCAGGCCTTTCCGGAGGCTTTTGTGCTTAACAGTGTGGGAACCACCTTCTCCCTGTCCTGACGGTAGATGTAAAAGCGTCGGGGCGTTATGTGCTTTTCTCCTTCCTGTTTTTCTTGTTCTCGTAGAGCGCGGTGTCGGCCGCCCTTAAAAGGGATTGCGGGTCCGCAACCCCCTGGTCGGTCACGGATGCAACGCCGAAGCTGATGGAAACGGGGAGGACATTCTCTCCGTGGCGCATCGGCTTTCCCCGGAAGTGCTGCTGGAGGCGTTGGAGCAGCTTGCCGGCCTCCTCCGCAGGCGTTCCCGGCAGGAGGATGACGAATTCGTCTCCACCGTACCTGGCAACCACGTCGCTGTCTCGGGTGATTTGGGCCAGTTGACCTGCCACATACCTGAGCAGCGCATCCCCGTCTTCGTGGCCGTAGCGGTCGTTGATGAGTTTGAAGTCATCCATGTCGATGAAGGCCAAGGACAGAGGAGTCCTGTAGCGCCGCGCTCTTTTGAATTCCCGGTTCAGCACCGTCTCCATGATCCGCCGATTGAGCAACCCCGTCAGGGGATCCCTCACAGCCACCCACTTGAGGCGCTCGTGAGCAATGACATTGGAAAGACAGATGGACACCTTGACGGCCAGTTGCTCAAGCAACTGGGTGTCCATGCCGGGTCTGTACCGCAGGGGAGAAAAGTCCGCCTGGTTCAGACTGCCGATGACCTCCCCGTGCAGGGTGATCGGGGAGACGGCAAGGGAGCGTATGAAGTTCAGCTGCCCTTTGGGGAGCATGGGGTGAAAGGGATGGAGGTCTCCATTCAAGAGCAAGGGCCTAGGGCTGTTGCCGGTGAGCCTCAAGAAGGTTCTCCGGTCAATCAGGGTCAACCCTTCCTTCAGGTCTTTTGAGAAGGGAAAGATTTGGATAAGGTCTGAAATCTCGCTTTTGTCGATCAAGGAAATCCAGACACAGGGGATACCGAACTTCTCCCTGATCTCGCTCAGCAGGCGCTCGAACAAACCCTGGAAGTCAAGGATGGAAAGAATGCTCACCTCGATCTCGAAGAATTTTCTGGCGATCTCTTCGTTTTCCCGGATTCTATCCAGGATACTCTCTACATCGGCAAAACGGCCGGGTTCGCCTTCTTGGTCTTCTCGCGGCGCCACGCCCTTGTCCCCTCCGGTCAGCAGGCTCAGGGAAAGAATTGATGAAGAGGAATAGCTGATCCAAGCGAAAAGGACAAGGGCTTTCTTCAACCCTTGACACTCTTACGCTCACTTCTCTATACTGACCCTACTCCCGAGCGAGCGGCAGCGGACGCATGCAAAGAAAAAACTACTATGAAATCCTGGGGGTTGCCAGAGACGCGGACGAGAGCGAAATCAAGATCGCTTTCAGGAGACTCGCCCTCCAGATGCACCCTGACACGAACAGGGACGATCCCCAGGCCGAGGACCGTTTTAAGGAGATCAACGAGGCTTACGAGGTTCTGAGCCGCAAGGACAAGAGGAGTCAGTACGATCTGGACCGTGGTTCGCATACCAGCGGCTTTCCTTTCCAGCCTCCCCCTTTTGACCCTTGGGGGGACCCTTTTGAGGAAATTTTCCTCTCTCCCTTTCGATGCAGAGGAGGGGGATTCGGCCGTGGGCTTGGACGGAGGTGGAAGGCCTTTCAAGGCACCCGAGCGCGGCCGGCAGGTTTCGTTCCCCCTCAGTCCGATCTCCGGGTGCCTGATCTTCTCCTCACCTCCGAGGAGGCCTCAAGGGGGACGGAGAGAGATCTTCGGCTTCACACCGGCGGCGATACCCTGGTTTTCACGGTTGCCGTCCCTCCTGGGATTCAAGACGGAACCCTGCTCCGTTTCAAAAGCTCCCTCCAAAACGGCCAGGCGATCGAACTGCTCTTTCGTGTGAGGATCGAGGAATAGCCACACGGCCTTTCCATATCCTCTTTGATGACAGAACCTCGATAATCGTGGACGGAGTTCACAAATGCTTTCTCCATCTGTGCGACACTTCTGCCGTTGAATATTCTGCTCTTGTTCATGACCGCGCCGGTGAGCGCCCACTTGATCACCCAGGCGGCTTTGCATTCCGGCCTGGACCGGGGCGCCTCGGGAAAAGATCGCGAACGGGTCAAGGACGATTCGGGGGGCGGCTTAGGATCGGATTGTCGTTGACATCCCCAAAGGATGCTCTATAATCCCCACGGTGGCAGGACCGTATGGTAGCCACACTGTGGTACACTTCATGCCATTCGATCCCGAGGCTCCGGGAGGGTTGTAGATGGATACTGCGCTGACTTATCAGGAATGGAAAACCAGGCACCGTCGGATTCTTGAATCCTTCCCAGGCAAGACCCTGATGATGTTCTTCTCCGGCGGAAAGGATTCCTCCCTGGTCCTGCATTTCATTCAGAAGGCGGGGGAGGAATTCGGTTTCTCCTTTGAGACCCATGCCGGCATTTATCCGCACCATGTTTACTCTTCAAAGGACCGGGAGTCGCTGGATCGCTACTGGAAGAGCCGGGGCGTGGAGATTCACTGGCACGAGATCCGGGAATCGGACGAGCGATTGGCGACCGCCCTCGCGGAAGGCGTGAGCCCCTGTCTCATCTGCAACACAGCGAAAAAAAAGGACCTCCTGGAGTACATGGGAAAGCTTCCCGTGGACCTGAACTCCCTGGTCCTTGTGATGAGCTACTCGCTTTGGGACCTGGTCAGCGCCACCGTGGAGCACACGCTGGGCGCTGTCTACGCCAGCGAGGAGTCCTCTGCTCCCATACGCCACAAGTCCACGGAAGAGCGCTTTTATGAAACGGCTCAGCGATTCTACGCCCTGCTGAAGTTGAAGGACGGATTTACCATTTTCAAACCTCTCATCTACTACAACGACCAGGACATCAAGAAAGTGCTCTCAGAGGAGGGGATCCCGCTTCTGTCGAGCACTTGCCATTACAAAAAGTACCGGCCCAAGCGCCTCTTCAGCCAGTACTACGAACAGATGGGCCTGCGCTTCGATTTTGAAAAGGTCTTCCGTTTTGCTCAAACCGCGCTTCACCTGCCTGAGGAGAGTTTCTTCACCCAAATGGGAGAGGATCGTTATCTGAAAAAACTCATTTGAGCTTTTGCTCTCGCTCCTTCCGTCGCCCCGAAGACGCCCCCCTCAATACTCCAGGCCGACCCTCTTGCGCACGATCTCCAGCGTGGGCGCAGCCTTGGCGCGGGCCTTTTCCGCGCCGGCTTTGAGAATGGCCCGGATCTGGCCTATGTCCTTTTCGAGCTTCTTGCGCTTCTCGCGGGCCGGCCGGAAATACTCCCACAGGCGGGCGAAAAGGTCTTTCTTCACATCGCTGTACTTGACTCCGCCCTTGCGGTAGCGGGCCGCCAGCTCGGCCTTTTCCTCTTCGTTGAGGAACAGGGAAAGGTTGATGAACACGTTGCACTTGGCGGGATCCTTGGGAGCCTCGATGGGGGTGGCATCCGTGACGATGCGCGCAATCTTGCTCCTGAGCTCCTTCTCCTCGCAGAAAATCTCAATCGTGTTGTCATAGGACTTGCTCATCTTGCGGCCGTCGATTCCAACCACCAGGGGAATGTTGGGGTTGATCTCGGCCTCCGGCACCACGAAGGTTTCCCCGTAGGTGGCGTTGAACTTGAGGGCAATGTCCCGGGTGATCTCAAGGTGCTGCTGCTGGTCTTTGCCCACCGGGACCCGTTCCCCCTGGTAGAGCAGGATGTCCGAAGCCATGAGCACGGGATAGGAGAGGAGACCGTGGTTGGGCGCGATCCCCTGGGCGATTTTGTCCTTGTAGGAGTGGCTTCTGAGAAGGAGTCCCACGGGGGTCACGTTGTTCAAGATCCAGGTCAGCTCGGTCACTTCCGGCACGTCGCCTTGAACCCAGAAGATCGCCTTGTCGGGGTCCAGGCCGAGGGCCAGAAAATCCAGGGCGACCTGAAGGGTACCCCACGCCAGTTTCGGACCGTCGGAGACGGAGGTCATGGCGTGGTAATTGACGATAAAGCAGTAAAGCTCGGACGTTTCCTGATACTCGATCATGGGCTTCATCATGCCGAAGTAATTGCCGATGTGAAGCTCGCCGGACGGCTGAATGCCTGAAAGGACACGCATGGCTTGGACACTCCTTTAACGTTCAAATTGGTTTACTCGCTGGGGGGCAGGGGGGTGGATGCGGAGCCGGCGTCGGCTCAGTGGACGGACAACGAGGCGTCCCTGGAAAAGAGCAGGGCATTCTCTATGGCTACAGCCGCCGAGGACCCGAGAGCCGTCAGGAGAGACAAATCTTCGTTGCGAAACCCATAGGGCTCGTCAATAGAATCGAGATAGATAACCCCTCTCACCTGAGACCGGCTGATCAAGGGAACGCAGAGCGCGGACTTGATTCTCATGATCCGCATGCTCTCAGAGAAACTTTCCGCGTCCTCCCCCACCATGTTCACGATTTTGAAGGCCTTTCCCTCGCGCACGACCCGATCCACGATCGTGCGGCTGTAACGGAACGCGACGCCCTCCCCGCTCCGCTTGGCTTTGGAGTGCGTATGAATGATGTTGCCGGTTTCCGTATCCCGCAGGAGAATGAGGCCTCTATCCATTCTTTGAAGAAGATTCAAAACCGAATCCAGAATTCTTTCCAGGATTTCGTTCAAGGAGGAGGCTTCCTTCAGAACGGTGGAGACATTGTAAACGAGCTCCATCGTGTTTTTTTCCGTCATGGGTCGATCCCTTTGCTGAGACTTTTCCACAACATCGTTGAGGGTGTCCGCTTCAAAGATCGCATCCACAAAAGGCATCACGCTATCCAGGCACGCTTTGCCGAGGCAAATCAGGCTCATGCCGATGGTGATCGGTATCCCCTCCTCCACTTCGATTTCAACCCTGGGAGGGATGGCGTGACCGTTGACAAAGGTGCCGTTGGTGCTCCCCAGGTCCTCTACAAAGTACCGGCCCGCCTTCTCGACGATCTTCAGGTGGGTGCCTGAGACATAGGCATCTTTCATTTGAATGTGATTTCCTGGAGCCCTCCCCACGTAAACGCTGTTTCCACCCAGGTCGATAGACTGGATTTCATCAACGCCGTCCATGACGTAAAGCTTGATCATCAGTCACCCGCCGTAACCGGACAGATCAGAGGAACCGCTCTACAGCTGCTTGTAAAGGATTGCGATCTTTTTGTCAATGAGGTTACACAAAACCCCTTGGTTCCCGATCAAGACTTCTCTTTGCTTTTCTGGAGCGCTTCTTGCAGTTTTTCACCGAAAACACTGGACTTCTTTTGTCCGGCCGCTGTGAATTGTTCCCAACCCTCTTCTTCCTTGGCATCCCCCGGAATCAGGGTGATTCTTCTCTCGGCAGGATGGACCTCTTCAACCATTACCCTCAAGGGGTCTCCGGGCTTGAGCTTCTCGATTTGCCCCGGTTTGAGGGAACTCTTGATCTTGGAGATGGGCACAAGCCCTGTCACACCGGGTTCAAGAGAGATGAAGTATCCAAACTTCTCCTTCTTTTCGATCGTGCCGGTCACGGACCATCCGACCCGATACTTCTCCGCCACCTCCAGCCATGGATCCCCTTCCGCATCCTTGATGCTCAGAGAAATCCTTCTCCTGGGAATGTCGATCTCCTTGACGACAACGGCGACGATCTGTCCAACCTGAACAACGTCCTCGGGTTTGAGAACCCGCCTGGTGTAGCTCATCTCACTCACGTGCACCAAGCCCTCGATGCCCTCCGCGATTTCCACAAAGGCGCCAAAAGGCGCACATCTCACCACCTTGCCTTTGATTTTTTCACCGATCTGAAACCTTCCTTCCATTTGATCCCAGGGGTCCCCGGTCATCTGCTTCATGGAAAGGGATATTTTCACGCCGTTTCGTTTTTCTCCTTTTTCTATGCTGAGAACCTTGACCCGAACCAGGTCGCCGACGTGAAGCACCTCGTCGGTTTTTTCCACCCTGGACCAACGGACTTCGGAGACATGGACAAGCCCTTCCACGCCGGGAAAAATCTCCACAAAGACCCCATAGGGCATGACCCGCGTCACCTTTCCGTCCAGCTCGGCCCCGACCTCCAGGCCGCTCATGAATTGGCTGACGGCCTCTTGCTGTTCCCGCTTGAGGAGTTCCCGCCTGGAGACGACGATGTTTTTCCCGCCCTCTTCAAATTGCGTGATCAGGAAATGATAGGATTTCCCCACATGCTGATCCGCACTGTTCCCAGGCCTCAGATCCATCTGGCTCATGGGACAAAAGGCCCTTCGCTGCGCAACCTCGACCTGATACCCTCCCTTGATCTGGGTCTTCACCTTTCCCTCCAAGGGGATGACGTTTTCAAAGGCATCTCTCAGCATATGGAGGCTCCCGGCACCGGAAACGGATCTGGAGAGCCGGATCTCATTGCCGTCATAGGAAGCTACATAAAGCTCCAGCATATCTCCTTCTTTGTATAGGACGGTTCCGTTTTCATCGGCCAGTTCGTTCTTTTCCACCACCCCGTCGATTTTTGTCCCTGTGTCGACATAAATCGTGTCCTTGCCGACTGAAATGATTTTGCCACGGATTCTTTCGCCAATCTGAACCCTTTCTGTTCTGCCGCCCTCGTAGTTCTCAAAGAGGGCTGCAAAGCTTTCCTCTGGTTGATCCTGCTTCTCCGACTTCTCTTCAGACATCCCTATGACCCCCGAAATCATGCAATTTAAACTTATAAACTGATTTGTATAACATACTCGTAAGCGCCCGACAAAGAAATTTATCTGATTTTGCCGCGGAGCCTCTTTCCCTTTGACATAAGTCGAGTTTTCATAATATTTTTTAAAGTCGGAATGGAACGATGCGGTATTTGCCGAAAGACAGGCGGAATCGGGAAAGAGCTTCTGTGGAGCCTTGCATCCCAGGGGCGTTTCTGGAGTTCGGCCTTTTCCACGTCGGGCTGGGGCTGGTTACGGACGGCCGCAGAAGAGAGAGCCGGGAGCGTTCGTCTTGAACCCGCCAAACCGATCGTATCGGGTGCCCTACGGCAAGAAGGAGATGGTTTTTGAACTTCCTTCCGGCATGACCGCAACCCTGGCGGCCTCGCGGCGCATTCCTGTTCTGCCAAACCTGGATGCCGCGATTTCCACTGCCCTGAGCCATCCGGTTCACTCGCCCCCCCTCAGAGAACTGGCGCGATCGGCGCGTCGTGTTTGCGTTGTGTTTACGGATATCACCCGCGCCTGCCCGGACCGCTCCTTGGTTCCGGCCCTGCTGCACGAACTTCAATCCGCCGGCGTTCAAAGGGAACGCATCACGCTTCTCTGCGCCACGGGGATGCACCGGCCCAGCACCCTTGAGGAAAAAATCGTCAAACTCGGCCAAGAGATCGTCCGGGATTACCCTGTGCTGGATCACGAGCCCACGAATCCCCAGGCCTTGGTCGATCTCGGGGTTCGTGCAGACGGGGTTCCCTTTGCCGTCCATCGGAAGGCGCACGAAGCCGATCTCCTGGTCGCCACAGGAATCGTGGAGCCTCACCAATACGCGGGTTATTCAGGCGGCGGGAAAACCGTGGCCATCGGCGCCGGTGGTGAGCCCTTGATCGCCTACACGCACGGCCCAAAGATGGTCGATCATCCAGGCACGCGCCTCGGCAGGATCGAGGGCAACCCGTTTCAGGAGATTGTCCAAGAGGCGGCCCGCCGCGCCGGGCTTCGCTTCATCGTCAATGTGGTTCAAGACGATGAGGCCCGGCCGGTCGCCGTTCTCGCCGGGGCCCCTCAACCCACCTTTGAGAAACTCGTGGCCTCGGCCAGAAGCGTGTATGAGGTGCCGATTCCTCACCAGGTTGATGTTGCGGTGGCCGGGGTGGGTCATCCGAAAGACCTCAATCTCTACCAGGCCACCCGCGCTGTGAGCTATCTTTTCTTTGCTCCCACGCCCGTGGTGAAGGACGGAGGAGTCTTCATCCTCCCCGCACCGACGCCGGAGGGCGTAGGACACGGCTTGGGCGAGCAGCGTTTTCTCGAAACCATGAAAAGCGCCTCGGACATGCCCTCTTTGCTCGCCGAACTTCGCGAAACCGGGTATCCGCCGGGCGCACAGCGCGCTTTTGTGATGGCCAAGGTGCTGGAAAAGACCCATGTCCTTGTGGTCGGTTCGGAAACCCCCGAAACCGTTCGGCAGTTGAAAATGATTCCTGCGACGACCATGGAGGAAGCGTTTCAGACGGCGAAAGCAATCTTGCGGCGAAAGGATCTGGAGATCCTGGTCGTCCCTCATGCGCTTTTGACTTTACCGATTGTTGGAGACCCGGAGCATGGAAGAACGCATTAAGTCAGCCCTCCAAGAGATCGTGGGGCCGGATCAGTTCAGCGACCGCCTCATCGACCTCGTGTCCTATTCCTATGACGCCTCGGACCACAACCACCGGCCCGAGGCGGCTGTGTGGCCTGTTGCGACCGAACAGGTCTGCAACATCATGCGCCTCGCCCATGAAAACCGATTCCCTGTGATTCCCAGGGGCGCCGGAACCGGTCTAGCCGGTGGTGCAGTGCCCGTTCGCGGGGGCCTGGTGCTTGACCTATGCAAGATGAACAAAATCCTCGCGATTCGAATCCCTGACCGCTCCGTGGTGGTGCAACCGGGCGTGGTTTACGCGGATCTGGAAACCGCCCTGGCCCCTTACGGCTTCTTTTTTCCCCCTGACCCGGCCAGCGGGAAAGCCTGCACCCTGGGCGGGAACGTGGCCACCAACGCCGGCGGAATTCGCGGGGCAAAATACGGCGTCACCCGGGATTATGTCATGGGTCTGGAGGTGGTGCTGCCCGACGGCCAGCTCATGCGCACAGGCACGGCCTGCATGAAATCCTCCTCAGGCTATGACTTGACACGCCTTTTCGTGGGCTCGGAAGGAACGTTGGGGATCATCACGGAGATTCTCCTCAAGATCAGCCCCAAGCCGCTCAGTCACAAAACCGCGCTGGGGATCTTTTCAAGCCTTCGAGACGCGGGCCGGGCCGTGAGCGACCTCATGCAATCGGGGATCATCCCCAGCGTCCTCGAAATCATGGATGCCCATTCCATAAGAGTTCTGCGGGAGATTGCGAGTTATCCTTTGCCGGAGGCCGCAGCCGTTATCCTCACTGAAACGGACGGATACACCAAGGAGGAGACCGAGTTTCAGATGGCCCGGATCCTGGAGGTTTTCCGCAAAAACCACGTCACGGACATCCAGGAAGCCACCTCCCCGGCCGATGCGGAGAAGCTCTGGAAACTCCGGAAGTCCGTCGGCAGCGCAGCGGCAAAGCTGGGTCCCAACAACGTCTCTGAGGACGTGGCCATTCCCATCTCCAGGCTTCCGGATCTCCTGTCGGGAATATCACGGATTGTGCAGAAGCAAGGACTTCCTTTCGTCATCTTCGGCCATGCCGGGGACGGCAACATCCATCCCAGGGTCATGTACGATCGGACCGATGCGGTACAGTGTCGCAAAGTGAAAGAAATCGCGGAGGAAATCTTCAAGCTCTCCTGCGGCCTGGGGGGGACCCTCACCGGCGAGCACGGGGTGGGCATTGCCAAAGCGCCGTTCATGGCCCTGGAGCATGACCCGGTGGCCATGAATCTCATGCGCTCCCTCAAAAAACTCATCGATCCTCACAACATCCTCAATCCCGGAAAGATGGGGCTTGACGAGGAGAGCAGCATAGAGCAGAGAGCGAAGAGCAAAGAGCAAGACCAACCGCACTAGACGGCGCGGGGCACACGGTGCAAGGCGCACGGTATGAACAAGTCAACTCCCCTTCTTTTCATGAAGCCCGTGAGCGTCCCTGAGACCCTTTTTGAAAATCTTGCCTGAACCGGTTCTGGGAAGAGCGTCCAGAAAAGCCACGCTCTTGGGCGCCTTGTAATGGGCGAGATTTTCTTTGCAAAAGGCGATGAGTTCCTCCTCTG
>Ga0073932_1006084_pt1 | contig 12580 bp, 10 predicted proteins | sample DewCreD2012metaG_FD_76967 | JGI IMG/M metagenome (GOLD analysis project Ga0073932, IMG submission 76967) | Hot spring sediment bacterial and archeal communities from British Columbia, Canada, to study Microbial Dark Matter (Phase II) - Dewar... ... | reverse complement strand
TTTAATTCTTGTTCTTGACGAAAGAGATGAACCGGGCTCATTAAATGCTATGTGTCCATCTGCTCCAATTCCACCAAGGAAGAAATCAATTCCGCCGTAAGATTTTATTTTCGCTTCGTAGTCTGCACATTCTTTTTCGAGGTCTTTAGCATTGCCATTAAGAATGTTCACGTTTTCTTTAGGAATATCAATATGACTAAAAAGATGATGCCACATAAAATAGTGATAGCTTTGAGGATGATCTTCAGATATATCAACATATTCATCCATATTAAAAGTTACAACGTTCTGGAAAGAGACTTTACCTTCATTATAAAGCGAAACTAATTCTGCATAAGTTCCAATGGGAGAAGAACCTGTTGGAAGTCCAAGAACAAAAGGTTTATCCTTAGTGGGTTTTGCCTGATTTATTTTTTTTGCAATGTAATATGCAACCCATTTACTTAATGACTGATAGTTATCATAAATTAAAATTCTCATTTTTATTTCTCCCTTTAAAATTTTAATGAAGCATAATTTTTGTATCTGCAACAAAACTACCTTTACCTTCTTCAAGAACAATTAGCGGGTTAATATCCAGTTCTTTTATCTCAGGACAGTGAACGGCAAGTTGAGACAGACGAATTATACAATTTTTAATAGAATTTATATCTCTTGGTTTTAATCCTCTGGCACCTGAAAGAATAGCTGATGCTTTAGTTTCTGAAATTAGTTTATCAACAGATTTCATATCAAGAGGTGCAACTCTGAAACTTACATCCTTATAAATCTCAACGAATAAACCTCCTAATCCAAACATTATAACGGGACCGAAAGTTATATCTCTTTTCATTCCAAGAATAACTTCCTCGCCCGGTGGAATCATTTGTCTGATGAAAACTCCTTTAATCTTTGCATCAGGCATATTCTTCTTAACATTTGAAATTATTTTATTGAAAGATTCTTTAGCTTCTTCCTTAGATTTAATATTCAGAATGACTCCGCCAACATCAAACTTATGGACGATATCATCAGAGATGATTTTCATAACTACCGGATATCCCAATTTTTCGGATTCTTTTGCAGCTTCTTCTTCGCTATTTACCAAAGTGCTTTTGAGTAATGGGAAATTGTACGCTTCAAGAACTTTCACAGCTTCTTCTTCTGGTAAGTATTTCCTGCCATCAGAACTTGCTTTATCAAGAATGCTTTTTGCTTTTTCAGAATTCTTGTCATTTAATTTTATGACTTCTTCTGGTTTTTCTTCTATCATCTTTTTGAACCTATAAACAGACGAAAAGGCAATTGGCATAGATTCAGGCAAAATGTAATGTGGAATTTTATTTCGTTGAAGAATATCAATTCCAGCTTTTACATCTGCTTCGCCCATAAAAGATGTATAGATTGGCTTATCAAACTGACCTGCAAGATGACTGATTTCAAGAGCAATACTTTCAATCTCTGTCATTGATTGGGGAGTAAGAATAATAAAAGCTCCGTCAACATTTTCATCTTTAAGTATGGAAGAAACGGCTACACTATATCTGTCTGCTCTTGCATCACCGATTACATCAACTGGATTTTTGATGTTGGCTGTTTTTGGCAAACTCTTCTTTAGAATTTCTGTTGTAGTATCAGAAAATTTTGCCAAAGTAAGTCCTTGCTGAATAGATTTATCAGTTGTTAAAACACCAGGACCTCCAGCATTAGTGATAATTGCAATTCTTTTATCTTTAGGCATTGGCTGATAAGTGAAAGCGATTGCTTTGTTGAACATTTCTTCGATATTATCACAACGAATAATACCTGCTTGTTTAAATGCAGCATCACAAATTTCATCACTTCCTGCAAGCGAACCTGTATGCGAGGCAGCAGCAGAAGCACCGGCTTCAGTTCTGCCTGATTTTATTGCAAGTATTGGCTTACCCGATTCACGTATAACAGTTTTTGCTGCTTCCATTAAACCAATGCCATCGCTTATTTCTTCAAGATAAAGAAGTATGACTTTAGTTTTAGGATCATCTTTAAGATAATAAAGCAAATCAATCTCACTTATGTCTGCTTTATTCCCAATACTTACAAACTTGGAAAAACCAATGTGCTTAGCTTGAGCATAATCCAAAACTGCTGTACACAATGCTCCGCTTTGAGAGATGAAAGCGATTTTGCCTTCTTCTGGCATCTTGCGTGCGAAAGAGGCGTTAAGTAATACATTAGGGTCTGTGTTAATTACTCCAAGGCAATTCGGTCCGATAAAATTAATTCCGTATTTCTTTGCAATCTCTTTTATTTGTTCTTCTCTTTCGATTCCCTGACCACCAACTTCTTTAAATCCGGCTGATATAATAATTGCACCTTTAATTCCTTTTTGACCGCATTGCTCTAATGCCATATGCATTACAGAACTTGGAAATACAAGAACTGCTAAATCTACTGGGTCTTCTATGTCAATTGCATATTTATAAGTTTTAATTGAAGCAAGGTGTTTCTCTCTTGGATTAACCGGATAAACAACTCCCTTGAATTCAGCTTTAAGAATATTGAAAAGGATATCACTTGGAACAGTACCCTTAACTTTATTTGCACCAATTATTGCAATAGATTGCGGGTAGAAAATTTTTTGTAGATTTTCAAATTTTTCAGGAGAAAGATTAGACATCGTGCCTCCTATTATTTTAGGTATTGGGAGATAAATTTAGCTGCATCCGATACAGTTTGAACTTCGAGGGCTTTATCTTCTTCCATTTCAATTTGAAATTCTTCCTCGAAAGCCGCAACTAATTCAACACTTTGTAGTGAATCTGCTCCAAGGTCGAATATGAAATTTGCATCGTCTGCAATATTCGCCTCATCAATTTTAAGAACTTTTGAAATGACTTTTTTAACTCTGGCTTGAACTTCGGAGTGTTCCATAATTATTCCCTTTCTCATTAAAGGTTATTAGTTTTATTGTTAATTAAATAGAGGTCTCATTTGACCTCACGGAAAACTCTATTTATTTATTAGTTTTTTAATCAACGTTACAGGATGCATTACCTGTAAATTTTCTTCTGAACAAAATTTTTCAATTCCGAATTTTATTTGTCCCATACATCCGGGATTTCCTGTCAAGACAATGGTTGCACCAGTTTTTTTTATGTTATTCATTTTTCTTTCTAACTGTTTTAAAGCATCATCATATCTGACAACATTATAAATTCCGGCACTTCCGCAGCACCACGAAGCTTCTTCAAGCTCAGTATATTTTATACCTGGAATAGTTTTAATTACTTCTCTTGGTTGAGATGTAATTTTCTGAGCGTGTGCAAGATGACAAGCGTCGTGGTAGGTTATGTGGTCTGGGACGGGTTTAAGTTCAAGTTTAAGTTTAAGTTTTTGATCGGATAAAAATTCCATTACATCTTTGACTTTTGAAGAGAAGATTTTAGCTTTTTCAGAATAAACTGGATCATCTTCTAAAAGGTGAGCATAGTCTTTCATAAATGCACCGCAGCCAGCAGAATTAGATATAAGAAAGTCGTAATCGTGTTTGAGAAATTCATCAATGTTTTTTCTTGCTAACTTTAATGCAAATTCCATATCACCATTATGACCCATTAATGAACCGCAGCAAACCTGATCTTTTGGAGTTATTATCTGACAGCCGATTGATTTAAGAACATCTATCGTATCCTGATTAATATCAGCGAACATTGTATTCATCAAACAGCCAAAATGAAAAGCAGTTTTAAATTTTATTTCACCTTCAGGCTTTTCAATTTCTTTAATATTATTATCTGAAAATTTATCTGAAATTACAGGAGTGAGTTTCTCAATCTCGTATAGTTTTGTAGATAATAATTTCAGTAATCGAATTTTTCTGACAAATGCTTGCAAACCACTTTTTTGATATAACTTTAAGATATTTGATACAAATTTCAGAGAGCTTCTTGAGGCAACTACATTTCTTAGTAAAAATCTTTTTAGTTTAACAGAAAACTTTCCTTTATGAATTGATTCTTCAATTACAACCCGAGCAGTTTCAACCATTCTTCCATATTTAACTCCTGCGGGGCAAGCAGTTTCACAAGCCTGACAGTCAAGACAGAAATTCATTTCTTCTGCGAAAGTATCACTCAGTTCCATTTCTCCACGTGCAACAGATTTTATCATATAAATTCTTCCTCTTGGAGAAGAACGTTCCATTTTAGTTAAATCATAAGTAGGGCAGGTTGCAAGACATAAACCGCAGTGCATACATTGTTGAAGAATGTCATCGTGCGGAAGAATCTTAAGAAGTTCTGAAGTATGCTTTACGGATTTCATTAAAGATCTTTAATCTGCTCCCTTCTTGATGGCAGACTACCTTCGCATTTGGGAGAAATAGTGAAAATCTTTCCTGGATTAAGAATATTATTTTCATCAATAACTGATTTAATTTTTTTCATCATTTCAACCCCGGGAATACCTGCAAGCTTTTCAAGGAAATTTTTTTTAGAAAGTCCTGTTCCGTGTTCACCGGTAATTGTCCCGCCAAGTTTAATTGCTTCATTAAAAATATAATCAAAAGCACGATGAGCATTATCAATTTCTTTTTTATCTCTTTCATCAGTTAACGCTGTTGGATGAAGATTTCCATCGCCTGCGTGACCAAAGTTTCCAATCATAACATCATATTGCTTTGAGGCGGTTGTAATTTTTTCAATCATTACAGGTAATTCACTTCTTGGAACAGTTGCATCTTCAAGAATGGTAGTCGGCTTTTTACGAGCCAAAGCACTGAATGCTGTTCTGCGTGCTGTTTTTAGTTTGAGCGATTCAGATTCGGTGTTTGCTGTTCTTATTGTAGAAGCACGATTTTTTTGAAGAATTTTTTTAATGATCTCAGCATCTTCAGTAACGGCGCTACCTTTCCCATCAACTTCAAGAAGAAGTATAGCTTCACTGTTTCTTGGTAATCCGATCTTTGCATAATCTTCAACGCAATTAATGGTTGTGTTATCTAAAAATTCCATCATACTCGGAGTAATATGTGCTGCAATAATATCTGAAACTGCTTGCGCACTATCTGTCAGTTTATCGAAATAAGCAAGAATAGTAATCGTTTCAGAGGGTTTAGGAATAATTTTAAGAAGAACTTTGGTAATGATACCAAGTGTTCCTTCGCTACCGACAATGAAGTCGCGAAGATTATAACCAGCAACATCTTTCATATTTTTACCACCGGTTTTTAATAAATCGCCGTTTGGTAAAATCATTTCAACACCGAGTACATAATTTTTTGTTACGCCATATTTTAATCCACGCAATCCGCCAGCGTTATTAGCAACATTCCCACCTATTGTGCAAACATTAAGACTTCCCGGATCAGGAGGATAAAACAATCCAATTTTCTCTACTTCTTTTTGAAGGATACCTGTTATAACTCCAGGCTGCACAGTTACGGTCAGATTTTTATCATCAACTTCAAGAATTTTATTCCACTTAGTCATTACAACGACTACACTATTTTCAACTGGCACAGAACCGCCGCTCAATCCTGTTCCTGCGCCACGAGGAACGACTGCAAATTTTTCTTCATTAGCTAATTTCAAGATTTGTGAAATTTGGTCTTCATTTTCTGGAAATAATACTGCCTCAGGCATTTGATGAAGTGTTGGAGTGCCGTCATAGGAATAAACAAGTCTGTCTTCGTAAGAATCGAAATAATTAGTTTCCCCAACTAATGATTTCAGCTTTGATTTGATTAAGGAATTCATATTCGTAAAATTTGTCTTTCCAAACATAATAATTTTGAAGATTTTTTTGAGTTTTAGCTATGTTATTTAAATGAAGAAACTTTTGAAAAATTAACCTACAGCCTTCTTGAGAGTTTTGAAAAATGATAAATTAACCCAAAATCACACTTCGACTTCGCTCAGTGTGCATTGTCAATTTTTAAAATCTAATTTTTCAGAAGTTTCTTGAAATTAAGATTGATAATTCTTTTTCAAGTACTTTATTTATCTTTGAATTAGTATTAACATTAACTTATAAAACTATGCAAACAATATTAACTCTGATTTTCTTAGGTGCTATTGCCGGATTCTCGGCAGGATTTCTTGGAATTGGCGGTGGAGTAATTGTAATTCCCGGTCTTGTTTATTTATTAAATTATTCTCAATTGCAAGCTCAAGGAACTTCTTTAGCAATGATGCTCCCTCCGATTGGTTTATTTGCTTTTTACAATTATTACAATGCTGGTTACGTAAATGTTAAATCTGCTGTGATTTTAGTTCTATCATTTATGATTGCAAGTTATTTCTCTTCAAAAATTGCTGTAAATATTCCTGAACAAATTATAAAGAAAGTTTTCGCAGTGTTTTTAATTATTTATGCTTCAAAATTATTCTTTGAGAAATAATCCCGAACTGAATTGGAAATGGAAATTAATTTGCTGAAATATTTTACCTTTAAAAGATTTACTAACGTTATAAAAGTGCTTTCTTCATTTCTGATTTCAAGATTAATCAGAAAACCAGTTATTTGGGGAATGCCAATTTCTTATTCAATCGAACCAACAAATCACTGTAATTTGAAATGCCCCGAATGCCCAAGCGGTTTGGGAATTCTTACTCGTCAATTAGGTTTACTCAAATCTGAAAATTTCAAAAATTGGATTGATCAGATAAAAAATACTGGTTTTTATCTTCAACTTTTTTTTCAAGGTGAACCTTACTTAAATAAAAATTTAACAGAGTTTATTAAATATGCTCAGGATAATAATATCTATGTTTCAATTAGCACAAACGGACTATTGATTAATGAAAAAAACGTTGATAAAATTTTAGAAAATGCACCTGATAAAATGATTTTTTCTGTTGATGGATTGGATGAACAATCGTATCAGAACTATCGTGTTGGTGGTACTTTTGAAGAAGCTGATAAATCTTTGAGATTATTAGTAAAAAGAAAGAAAGAACTTAAAAGAAAATTACCCTACATCGAGTTTCAATTCATTGTGATGAAGCAAAATGAACATCTTTTAGATGAAGTCAGAAATTATTGTAAAGAAGTTGGAGTTGATAAATTAGTTTTCAAGACAATGCAAATTTCATCTTATGAAAACGCACTAAAATTTCTGCCGACTAATCCAAAATACAGGCGGTATATTGTTGAAAATGGAACTTACAGGATGAAAGGTGAAATCAAAAACTATTGTTTTGCTTTGTGGCGAACTGCTGTCATTACTTGGGATGGTAAAATGGTTTCTTGTTGTTTCGATAAAGATGCAAACTATACATTGGGAACTCTCAATGGAAACTCAATTGAAGATGTTTGGACTTCAGAAAAATATCAAAATTTCAGACAAGCTGTTTTAAATAACAGAAAACAAATTCCTATCTGCACAAACTGTACAGAAGGATTAAGAATAAATATTCTCGAAATGGAACAATAATATTATTTCGCTTAAGGTAAAATTTTGTTGAATCTTATTAAGTCAATTAGTTCGGTTTTCAAAGAAGGGTTTCTAAGTAACAAATACATCAAAATTATTTTGAAACTCCTCATCACATTTGGAGTGTTTTACTATCTTTTTACAAATATCCGAATTGATGAAATATTAAATCAGATTCAAAACTCCAATCAGATTTTGCTCACTTCAGTTTTGCTGCTTGGAATTATTAACATTCTTTTACAATACTATAAATGGAAAATAACGGTAAATGCAGTTCTTGATATTTATGATCAACGCAAAATTATTTCATCACTCTTGCAAGGATTTGCAGCAGCAGTATCAACTCCGGCACGAGTAGGCGAATATGTAGGAAGGGCATTACCATTTTCTGACAAATCATTTTTACAGGTAACACTTGCAACTCTTATTGACAAATTTTTTTCTTTATTGATAGTTATGATATTAGGTGCTTTATCCAGTATTTTGTTTATACATTATTTTTATAATGTAATTGAATTTATTACTATCTCTCTTTTAATTCTTGTTGCATTGTTATTTTACCTTTTGTTTCTTCTCTTTTTCAACGAGAATTTCTGGGATAATTTTCTTTTCGAAAGAATTAGAAAATCAAAAAGATTCGGAAAGTATTACAATAAATTTGAAGTTCTGAAAAAACTTGATAAAAGATATAAGACAAAAATGCTGATACTATCTTTTTTATTTTATTTATGTATCATAGTTCAGTATTCATTATTAGCAATGTCGTTTTCTCATAAAAATGAATTCTTAAGTTATTTATGGGTTGGCAACTTGATTATGTTTACTAAAACAATAATCCCACCATTTACTTTAGGAGAACTTGGAATAAGAGAAAGTGCTTCTGTTTACTTTATACAACGATTTGGTGAAAATGCTAATGTCGGATTTAATGCTTCAATATTTTTATTTATTATAAATTTGATTTTGCCTGCCTTTTTAGGGCTGTTATTCCAGTTGAGAAAAAACAATGATTAGTTTTAATTTAACAGAAATCGTTTTGTTGATTTCGATTCTATTTCTAACAATTCATTACTCATATTTTCTGATAAAAATTTATTTCGGATTAAACAAACTATTCGGATGTAAAAATTCAAAAATACCGGATGAGTTCGTTTCTGTTTTAGTGCCATTTAGAAATGAAGAACTTAATATTCAAACTGTGTATGAAAGTTTAATCAATCAAAATTATCCTGAGGATAAATTTGAAATAATATTCATCAATGACAACTCAACAGATCAATCTATTAAAATAATCTCAAATTTAAGTTTACCTAAAAATGTCAGAGTCATCACCGTTCCGGATGATTATTCAAAAAATGCTCATAAGAAAAGAGCCATCAGATTTGGAATTGAAAATTGCAAAGGCGAAATAATCGTAACTACAGATGCAGATTGCATTCATAACAAAAATTGGTTAAAAAATCTTTTATGTTATTTTGATGAAAATACTGCATTTGTATCAGGACCAGCAGAATTTTTGGAAGAATCTACACTGTTTGAAAAAATGCAAAAAATTGAATTTGCTGGTTTAGTGATTGTTGGCGCCGGATTGATAGGTGCAAGAACTCCAACTATTTGTAACGCCGCAAATATTGCATACAGAAAAAAAGTATTTTATCAAGTAGATGGATTTCTGCATAATATGAATCTCAGTTCCGGCGATGATGAATTACTTATGCAGAAAATTTTTCAGGATACTGATTATGAAATAAAATTTGCAGCATTAAAAGATGCGGTAGTAAAAACAAAAGCCAATAACTCTCTAAACCAATTTTATCAGCAAAGAAAAAGATGGGCAAGCAAAGGATTGTTTTACAAGAATAAATTTTTAATTCTTAAACTAATCTTAATATATCTATTTTACTTGTCGTTAATTATTCAACCACTGCTTGGATTTTTTTCAGAAGTATTTTTTATCTCATTTCTGATTACTTTTTGTATAAAGGTAATTTTGGAATCTTTGGTAATGAAAAGAGGAATGAATATGCTTTTTGATTTGCACTTGATGAAATATTTCTTTATTACTGAAATTTTTCAAGTGCCATATATAGTTATTATGGGATTGTCAGGTGCATTTGGTAATTTTGTATGGAAAAATAGAAAGGTTAATAGATAAAAGAACTATTTATTGTTCAACTCTAAAAATTACTTATCGAATGAGAAACTCTTTCGCACTAATCAATTTAAAAAATCTTAAATTCAATTACTTAAACTTACGCAACAAAGTTAAGCCGGCTAAGTTCCTTGCTGTTGTTAAAGCTGATGCCTATGGACACGGAGCAATTGAGGTATCTAAATTTATTGCAAGTTTAAGTCCTAAACCTGATTATTTTGGCGTTGCACTATTTGAAGAAGGTATTGAATTAAGAGAATCAGGAATTACAGAGCCAATACTTGTTTTTGATGTTATTACTTTAAAATCTTTACAACTTGCTTATAATTATGACCTGACAATTACTATTAGTCATAAATCCGATTTAGATATTCTTAAAAAATTTTTGAAACTTGCTTTGCCATCAAAAAAAATCAATGCTCATATTAAAATAAATTCAGGTATGAACCGTTTAGGAATCAGATGGGATGAAAAGTTAACTGAGCTATTAAAATTTTATTCAATTGATAAAATTAATTTTACTGGTATTTATACACACTTTGCAACTTCGGATATCCCTAATTGTTCTTTCGCAAAAATTCAATTAGACAGATTCAAAAAAGCTGTAGAGAGTCTTAAACTACAAAAAATAGATTTAGGACTAATTCATACCGCCAACAGCGGTGCAATATTGAATATGCCTGAATCTTACTTCGATATGGTTAGGGCTGGTATTTCTTTATATGGTTACAAACCCGATTTGAAGTCATTAGACACTGTTAAGTTAAAACCGGTTATGTCTTTAATTTCTAAAGTTGCAAGTGTTAACTGTGTTAAAAAAGGAGAATCTGTCAGTTACGGTCAGAAATATTTTGCAAAAAAGAAAACCAATATTGCATCTGTTTCATTTGGTTATGCTGACGGTTATTCCCGAAATTTGACCAATAAAGCTAAAGCGATTATAAAAAATAAATTTTACCGACAAGTTGGAATTGTTACGATGGATAGAATTATGTTTGAAATATCGAATGATAAAATTTCTCAAGGAGATGAAGTAATTTTACTCGGTGAGAAAAATAATCTTAAATTTGATGCGTGGGATTGGAGCAAATTATTGAACACTATTCCTTATGAAGTTACTTGTAACATTAGTAAAAGAGTTCCAAGATTATACAAAATATAATGGACTTCTTTAAACAGTATATTACCCAATGTATCAGCGCAGCTGCTAATAGCTTGAGATTAACTACTCAGCAGATAGAGATAGTTGCACTATTGAAAGAGGAAATTTTATCTTCGACTGATCTTCAAGAAGATATCAGGTTAATGAAAAAGATTACGGAGCTTTCTACTTTAGCTATTAAAATGGGCGAGATTCTGAATTATCTTGAAAATAGTACAATTGATTTCTTTAAAGTTAGTGAAATATTTAAAGATCATTCCAGAAATCTTATAAGAGATTTAAGTATTCTTCTTGACTCAACTAATCCTTCAGCTTTTAAGTTGTCATTGGAAAAAATCAAAAATCTTAATGCTGACTTTAATGAACAGAAGTCAGAAAAATTTTCAAATAGAATTTCACTTCAATGTGATTTTGAGTCGGATAGACTAAAGGAGAAATTTATTCTTGATGATGAAATTGAAGATGATGATATTTTGCTTCAGCAATATGAGGCGAATATTCTATCACCGATAAAACCTTTTGATGAATTCCTTAACAGAGTTTATTCAGATGATTATGAGTCTGAGGAAATTTCTTATTATATCAATATGTTTTCAAACAATCTCAACAGCTCAAAAAAATTTGGCTTTGACTTAATAGCTAATATGCACTCAACAATAAAAAATACTTTGGAATTATTAAAAAGTCGAAAGTTGAATGCTGATAAAGATGTAATAGATAGTTTAAGAGCTTGTCTAATAGTTATAGCTGCAATTATTAAAAGAAAGGATATTGATATAACAAATTTCTTAAATAAAGCAGATTCTTTACATAGAAAAATATCAGGCAGACTATAAAAAGGGAAAAATAAATGAATTTATATGCAATAATTATGGCGGGTGGCGTTGGCTCAAGATTCTGGCCAAGAAGCAAAAAAGCAATGCCCAAACAGTTATTAAAAATCTTTGATGATGATACAATGATTCAAGCTACCGTTAAACGATTAAAACCATTGATTAAAGATGAGAACATATTCATAATAACTAATAAAATTCAGGCAGATGAAGTCAAAAAACAATTAAATAACATTCCGGAAAAGAACATTATAATTGAACCATTTGGCAGAAATACGGCTGCTTGTATCGGACTTGCAAGTATATTTATAAAGAATATTGATCCAAATGCTGTAACAATTGTACTTCCTGCCGACCACATTATTAAAGAAGAAGAAATATTTCTTAACACTTTGAATAATGCAGCAAAATTTGCTTATGAGTCTGATGGATTATTAACTATTGGTATAAATCCTACAAGACCCGAAACTGGTTATGGTTATATTCAGATAGATGAAAAGAAAGTCTCAGATAATATTTATAAAGTATTAACCTTTGCTGAAAAACCAAATTATGCAACTGCACTTCGATTTCTGCAAAGTGGTGATTTTTTGTGGAATAGTGGTATGTTCATCTGGAAAGTTGAAGCAATTCTATCTGAAATAAAAAATTTAATGCCTGATTTATATGAAGGTCTTGAGGAAATTGAAAAACACATCGGTAAAAAATCTTTTGAAGAGGCTCTTATAAGAAATTATGGAATGATGAAAAAAATTTCCATAGATTATGGCATTATGGAAAAATCTTCGAGAGTGTATCTAACAAAAGGTTTCTTTACATGGAGCGATGTCGGTAGTTGGGAGGAAGTATATCAATTATCAGAAAAAAATCAGGATGGAAATTCTATAAATGGTAATGTTTACACAGAATCAGTAATTGATTCGTATATTTATTCTCCTGATAAAGTTACTGCGGTTATTGGGGTAGATAATCTGATAATCATAAATCACGATGATACTTTGCTTGTTTGCAGAAGGGATAAGGCACAGGATGTTAAA
>Ga0073932_1006081_pt1 | contig 12585 bp, 10 predicted proteins | sample DewCreD2012metaG_FD_76967 | JGI IMG/M metagenome (GOLD analysis project Ga0073932, IMG submission 76967) | Hot spring sediment bacterial and archeal communities from British Columbia, Canada, to study Microbial Dark Matter (Phase II) - Dewar... ... | reverse complement strand
TCACAAAGACCCCAGTTATAGCGAGGTTGCATCATCTGTTGTGGTCTGAGCTGGGTGCGATCTCTACCGAAGTGAACCCAAATTATGATCCCATGGTATGGATCCCTCACGTATCCCTGAGTATTGGTGAGGTTAATCGTGAAGTGATCAGTAAAGTGGTAACCGAAATGGCGTTCCTTTCTATGGATTTTCAATTAGTCGCGACGAATATTGCTGTTCTGTATAAGGATCAATCAGGCAGCGGAATTTTTAATAAATATTCTCTGGATGGCGGAGAAATGGTTTTATGAAAGTTGTTGCACTTGCGGGAGGGGTAGGGGGAGCAAAACTTGCTGATGGCCTTGCGCGGGTTTTAAGACCCGACGAGCTCACCATCATTGTCAATACGGGAGATGATTTTTCCCATTTTGGTTTGAGAATCTGCCCTGACTTGGACACGGTCTGTTACACCCTTGCGGGGATAGCCAACCAGCAGACGGGGTGGGGACGAAAAGATGAAACCTGGAATGTTATGGAGCATTTACGTGAAATTGGCGCTCCTATATGGTTCAACCTGGGTGATCGCGATTTAGCCACTCATCTTGAACGTACCAGAAGGCTTGCGCTGGGTGAAAAGCTGAGTGAAGTTACCCGGTATTTTTGCAGACTCTGGGGGATCAAGTGTGCAGTAATGCCCATGACGGATGACCAAATGGAAACCTGGGTCGAAACCAGGGAAGAGGGATGGATACCTTTTCAGGAGTATTTCGTCCTCCATCGGTGCGAGTTGAAGGTGAAAGGATTTGAGTTTCGGGGACGTGAGAAAGCCAGGCCTGCGCCGGGGGTAATCGATGCCATCCGTGAGGCGGAGTACATCATAGTTTGCCCATCGAATCCATGGGTCTCGATAACCCCCATTCTGGAAGTTCCGGGAGTAATGGAAGAAATAGCCAGGGGCGAATCCATTCGCATAGCCATTTCTCCTATCATACAGGGAAAAACAGTAAAAGGTCCAGCAGCAAAGATGTACGAGGAGATGGGTATCCAACCTTCAGCAACTGCGGTTGCCAGTCATTATTCCTCCTGGATTCATGGGTTTGTTATGGATGTACTGGATCAAAAGGAAATGGACGTTGTGAGGGAGACGGGCGTTGCAGTTCTTTTGACGGATACCCTTATGACAGAGATTGAAAAACGTGTAGAACTGGCACGAGCCGTCCTTGAATTTTCTAAAAAACTCTCCAGGGAGAAATTGAAACTATGAGCCTCTGGGCATTGGTGCCTGTGAAACCCTTACGGAAGGGAAAATCACGTTTGGCGAACATCTTGCCTGAAGAGGAACGTGCTCTATTGAATTACCAGTTACTCACCAATACCCTGATGGCCTTGAAATCGGTTCATGGGATAGACCAGGTATTAGTCGTAAGCAGGGATACAGCCGTTCTCTCACTGGCAAGAGAATATGGGTATAAGACCTTGCAGGAAGATGATGAAAGCTCAGACTTGAATCTGGCGCTTTCGCGGGCTACTGTGGTAGCTCAGTATTATGGAGCGACTTCTTTATTAATTATTCCGGCTGATCTACCGCTATTGAAACCCTCCCACATTCAGAGTATTCTTAGAGATGCCAGGGGTTCACCATTAATGGTGATCGTACCGGACAGACACCTGGAAGGAACGAACTTATTGTACATTGCGCCACCCGGACTGGTTGAGTACCGTTATGGGGCTCATTCTTTTCAAGCCCATCTGGAAGAGGCTCGAAAACATCAGATACCGGTTGTAACCATTGAAATCGAATCGGTGATGTTGGACCTTGATGTTCCTGAAGATCTTGAAGAATTAAGTAAAGTGCACAATATTACACCATTTTCATCATAAGACAGGAGGACGAATGGCGAATCGGGTGGCTTTATACCTTCAGGATGCCCATGATTTACGCGAAGGCTTGAAATATGTGAAATATGCTGAGGAGCGTGGTTTTGAAGCTGTGTGGCAGGCCGAAAGTCGGCTTGTTAGAGATGCCATAGTTCCTATGGCGGCGTACGCGGCAGTTACAGAACGGATCAAGGTGGGTTCGGGCGTCATTAATAACTGGACTCGGAATATTGGACTGCTGGCCGCAACATTTCTTACCCTGGATGATCTTGCGCCGGGCCGAATTATTTGTGGGATTGGAGCCTGGTGGGATCCACTGGCCAGAAATGTTGGAATTGAACGTAAAAAACCCCTGGTGGCCATGCGTGAGACGGTTCTGGTTTTGAGGCGTCTCCTGGCAATGGAGAGAGTCACTTTTCATGGGGAGTTCATTCATGTGGATGGAATTGAGCTGGATGTGGTTCACGGACGAAGGGAACCACGCCATGTTCCTATCATGATCGGCGCAACGGGCGATCTTATGATGGAGTTGACCGGAGAAATTGCAGATGGAGTGGTTTTGAATTATTGTGTCGCTCCTGAATACAATCTACGAGCCCTTGAATTGTTGGAAAAAGGCGCTCGAAAAGCAGGCCGTTCTCTGGGAGCGATCGATCGTCCACAACTCATTGTATGCTCAGTTCATGAAGATCACGATCAGGCCATCGATACTACCCGCGAATTATTAACCCAGTATCTAGCTCAACAACCACACATTGCGAAAGCATCGGGGGTTTCAGATGATGTGGTTCATGAGATCCAGTCCATTTTAGGATGGCCGGCAACCCATGAACAAATTCAACGGGCCAAACACCTGGTTCCGGAAGGATTAATCCACCGGATCACGGCCTCGGGTACCCCTGAAGAAGCCAGGGCAAAAGTGAAAGAATATATTGCCAATGGGTGTACTTGCCCAATTTTATATCCGGTAGGGGGTGATGTACGCTTGTTAATCGATACCTTTTCTCAGCCGTTGGTTTAATACAGGAGCCTATATGATAATCGAGTATCATCGGCCCAATGAGGTGGAAGAAGCCATACGACTGCTCAGGCGGAATAAACCAAAAACCTTACCTCTGGCGGGTGGCACCAGGTTAGGACAATTTTCTGGTGATGATATTGCGGTCGTCGATTTTCAGAATTTACCTCTTGATCAGATTGAAGTGGTCGGGAATACACTTGTCATTGGTTCAATGGTTCGACTTTCTCGCTTTATTGAGGAAAATATTGGAGAAAAGGCAATCCAGCAGCTTATTGAGAGAGAATTTCCACAAAATATTCGTAACATGGCCACCATAGGAGGAGCCATTCTTTGTGAAAATGGGAGGTCCGAATTGCTCGCCGGGTTGCTGGCCCTTGATGTACAACTGGTTTGGCTCCCGGGTTCAAAAGAGATCCGTTTAGGAGATTATTTAGCCTTACGGGAACACTGGGAGACGGGGAGTCTCCTCAGTGAAATTCATGTCCCTGCAAATGTGCAATTCCGAAGCGAATCCGTGAGAAGAACACCTGTGGATCAACCTCAGTTATCGGTTTCCGTTTGTCGTTGGCCTTCTGGAAGAACACGGATTGTTGTTGGAGGATTTGGAAATGCGCCGCAGTTAGTTTTGGATGGGCCAACCGGCGCTGGGGCAGAAATAGCGATACGAAGCCTTCTACGTCAGGCAAATGATGAGTGGGCTTCTGGGGAATATCGATCAGAAGTTGGGGTAGTACTTCTCAGAAGATTAATGGACGCACTCGATGAGGGGAAAACCGCATGAATATATCACTCAGAATCAATGGCGTTCATCGAGAGTTTGAGGTTCCTCCGCAGACAACTTTGCTTGAGTTATTAAGAAAACAAGGCCTTTTCAGCGTGAAATTTGGTGGCTGCAAAAACGGGGAATGCGGGGCGTGTGCTGTGCTTGTGGATGGTAAATTGATTAATTCATGCTCTATTCTTGCAGCCCAGGTAGATGGACATGAGATCAGGACCACCGAATCGGTCGGAGAACATCCGCATTTAGGCTGGAGAAAAACGGCCGGGCTTCATCCTGTACAGCAAGCATTGATTGATGTGGGGGCAATTCAATGTGGCTATTGCACCCCGGCCATGGTTTTGGCGGGAATCAACCTCCTTGAAAAGAACCCAAACCCAACTGAAGAACAAGTGAGAGACGCTTTGAGCGGCATTCTCTGCCGTTGCACGGGATATGTTAAGCCAGTTCAGGCCATCTTACGAGCAGCGGCAATTCTTAGAGGCGAGGATGTTCCTCCGCTTGATCTTTTACCTGCTTTTCCGCCTGCCCCGATGGATATGCCGGAACATCGTGAGCCAATTTCCGATTCGTCCAGTCGGGTTACAGAGGTTCAGGAAAAGGTTTTACCTAAAATCTGGATTTCACCTGGAGTGAAGACCCGTGTGACAGTTGGTAAACCTGAGAGAAAAGTAGATGCGATTAAACTGGTTCAAGGGAAACCAGCGTTCACAGATGACATCGACTTACCCGGGATGTTGGTTGCAAAAGTTTTACACAGTCCGTATCCCCACGCTGTAATTAAAGACATCGATGTTTCTGAAGCAAGAGCACTTCCCGGCGTAGCGGCTGTGTTAACCTGGAAGGACCTTCCTCGCGTCATTTATTCCACAGCAGGCCAGTCTGATCCTATCCCGGGACCGCTGGATACATTTTCTCTCGACCGTAAGGTGCGATTTGTTGGTGATCGGGTTGCTTTCGTCGCGGCTGAAAGTAAAGAGATTGCTGAAAAAGCTCTTGGGTTAATAAGGGTGGAATATGAGCTATTGCCTCCTGTCCTCGACTCACGTGTATCCATGAACCCCGGGGCGCCAGTGATTCATGATGAACCGGAGTATCAGAACTTTACCGGATCCGATCCTTCCCGTAATTTAGCCGCCGAGATTCGTATTGATATTGGAGATGTGGAAAAAGGTTTTCAGGAAGCAGATTTTATCTTTGAAGAAGAGTATGAGGTTGCCAAGGTACAACAAGCTCATATTGAACCCCATGTTGTCGTCACCTATTGGGATGAGGATGATCGGTTGGTCATTCGTACCAGCACACAGGTTCCCTTTCATGTGCGCAGAATTCTTGCACCTGTACTAAATCTCCCTGTTAAACGGATCAGGGTTATCAAACCGAGGATTGGCGGCGGCTTTGGCGGTAAACAAGAGGTTTTGATAGAAGATGTGGCTGCACACCTGACGATTGCTACAGGGCGGCCAGTGAAATATGAGTACACGCGCGAAGAAGAATTTATTGCAGCGCGATCCCGCCATCCGATGAAAATTCGGATGAAGACAGGGGTTAAACAAGATGGCACAATCACTGCAAATGAAATGAGAGTATTGAGCGATACAGGAGCATATGGTTGTCATGCCTTAACGGTGACTGGAAACACAGGACATAAAGCCATGGCTCTGTATGTGGGTGATGGGAAATACCGGGGGTCGCCAAATATCAGGTTTTATGCGGATGTGGTCTATACCAACACCCCACCTGCGGGGGCTTTTCGGGGATATGGCGTGCCCCAAGGGTTCTGGGCGGTAGAACGCCATATCGAGAAAATTGCCCGGAATTTGGGGGTCGATCCAATAGAGTTTAGAATGAAGAATGCCATTCGGCAGGGTGAATTACACCCCTTCAGCACTGCCTGGAGTGAAGGACGAGAACCAAGGCCGGAAATCATCCAAACTGTTGGACTGGAGGAGTGCATCCGTCAGGGAAAGGCAGTCATTGGGTGGGACCAAAAATTTGGAAACCCGGATTGGCATAGAATCCCTGGAAAACCCCATTTACGACGAGGTATTGGGATGGCGGCTGTAATGCAAGGTACGGCAATCCCTTACCTTGATATGGGTGGAGCCAGTATAAAAATGAATGATGATGGATCTTTTAACCTTCTGGTCGGGGCTACTGATCTGGGAACAGGGTCTGACACCGTTCTGGCGCAAATGGCAGCCGAAACCCTTGGGGTGACTGTCGATGATATTATTGTTTACTCCTCGGATACCGATTTTACGCCCTTTGATAAAGGAGCATATGCATCGAGTACGACTTATATTTCCGGGGCGGCGGTCGTGAAGGCGGCTGAACAGGTGGCGGAAAGAATAAGGATTCGGGCTGCAGAGATGTTATCTACTGGCCAGCCCGAAAGAATAAACCCGGCGAGTATCCGGTTAGAGAATCGAAACGCATTTGCTCCTGATGGCCGATCAATTACCTTCATGGACATTGCCCATAACGCTCTACACCATGAAAATCAGGAGCAAATTATGGCGGTTGCTTCTTATATGTCGCCAGTATCTCCTCCTCCTTTTGCCGCTCAATTTGCTGAGGTGTGTGTGGATATCGAGACGGGCCAGGTGACAGTAGAACGATTGGTCATGGCGGTTGATTCAGGGGTTATTGTCAACCCATTGACGGCATCTGGACAGGTGGAGGGCGGAATGACTCAGGCGCTTGGGTATGCAGTTTGTGAAGAAATGGTATATGATACTCATGGGAACCCTCGTGAACGCGACCTGGTGAATTATCATATCTTCAGGGCAAACGAAATGCCCGAGCTTAATACGATTTTCGTTGAGACATATGAACCCTCTCATCCATATGGAGTCAAAGCTGTAGCAGAGATTCCAATGGATGGGGTAGCTCCGGCAGTGGGAAATGCGGTAGTTGACGCCTGTGGTGCAGAAGTAAATTCCACACCAATAACCCCGGAGAAAGTCTGGCGGGCCTTAAGGGGAGCAGGGTAGAGGAAGGGATATGTCCGTATTCAAAGCGCTTGCTGAGCTCGAAGAAAAGGGGCAGGGGGGAACTCTTTGTACGATTCTTTCCAGTCAAGGTTCGACCCCCCGTCATTCTGGAAGCAGAATGCTGGTGTACCCTGATGGAACAATCATTGGCACGGTGGGTGGCGGTGAACTGGAAAATCGGGTTATTCAAGAGGCAATTGAGGCGTACCGCCAGAGGACTCCCAAAAGGCTGGTATATTCCATGGTCAACCCATCTGAAGGAGACCCTGGGGTATGTGGAGGGACGGTTGAAGTGTATGTGGAGCCTATATTACCCAAGGGGAGGTTGTTGATCATCGGCGGAGGGCATGTTGGGCGCGCGGTTGCGCATCTCGGAAAATGGCTTGGTTTTCGCGTAGCCATTTCGGATGACCGGGTGGAGTTCTGCAATCCTGAAAACATCCCAGATGCAGACGAATTTTATCCTGTGCCCATTCGAGATATTCCAACAAAGACAACCATTGGCCCGGAAACCTTCTTGATCCTGGTTACAAGGGGGGTATCAGTCGATGTTGAGGGAATACCAGCCTTGTTGAAATGTGATGCGGGCTATTTCGGTATCATTGGCTCGAAAAAACGCTGGCTAACCACGGTCAAAGCGCTTCGGGAGCAAGGAGTTGATCCTGTGTTATTGGGGAAAATTCGTTCTCCGATTGGTCTGGATATTGGAGCCGAAACACCGGAGGAAATTGCCGTGAGCATTCTGGCTGAGGTTTTGATGATTAAAAACCAGGCCTCTGGAAAACCAAAACAATACAAGGATTTTTAAAAAAAATCATGTGGAAAAATTATATCCTTTCACCAAGCGTTGAAGACACCCTCGAATTGCTTGGCAACGGTAAAGGGACCAGTCGCCTGGTAGCCGGGGCGACCGATCTTATCCTGGAGATCGAACGGGGGGTGCGTTCTGCAGAGACTGTAATCGATATTTCGCGCATCCCGGGCCAGAACCAGATTACGATAGATCATGAGGGAATGATTCATCTGGGATGTCTGGTAACCCATGCTGACTGTATCGCCTCGACACTCCTTCAGCAATATGCTTACCCTCTGGTTAAAGCGGCCAGCGAGGTAGGGTCTCCACAAATTCGGAATCGAGGTACCATCGCTGGAAATGTCATCACCGCCTCCCCGGCGAACGATACCATTACTCCTTTGATGGCGCTTGGGGCTAAAGTGCGGTTGAGATCGAAGGAGCATGAGCGGGTTGTCTCTTTGAGCGATTTTTATCTTGGAGTTCGAAAAACCGTGATCGCCGCAGATGAGATGCTCATAGAGATATTATTTCCTGCCATGCAAAAGAATCAACGAGGTACCTTTATAAAATTAGCCTTACGTAATGCACAGGCCATTTCTATAGTCAATGTTGCCGCCATCATTACTTTCGATCAGAGAGAGGTCATACAGAACGCATCGATTACTCTGGGGGCTGTTGCCCCAACCATAATCCATGCGGTTGAGGCTGAAGAATTCCTTCTCGGAAAGACACTCGATGAGGCCACCATTCAAAAAGCGTCAGAATATATCGCCGCCAGTACCACGCCTATTTCTGATCTGCGCGCCTCTGCGAATTATCGAAAATCCATGGCGCAGGTGATTGGGAAACGGGCCTTACTGGAGATTGTCAGAGATCCTGTTAATAAAACAATCCAACTTCCGCTATTGAGGGGAAAAAAGTTTCAACTTCCTGCCATCGAAAAAGCTCAATTTTTTGACACCCCTTCATCTATTATCGTGACCTCTATTAATGGGGAGATCAAAGAGTTTCGTGGAGGTCATCAAAAAACCCTCCTGCGGTTACTTCGGGAAGACGGCTGGCTTACAGGAACCAAAGAAGGTTGCGCAGAGGGTGAATGTGGGGCCTGCACGGTTTTTCTGGATGGAATGGCGGTGATGAGCTGTATGGTTCCGGCTGGACGTGCGCATGGGGCAGAAATAATTACCATCGAGGGGATTGGCTCCAGCGATCGCTTACACCCGGTGCAACAAGCCTTTATTGACACGGGCGCAGTTCAATGTGGGTACTGTACCCCGGGATTCGTTATGTCGGCAGTTAAGCTTCTTGAAGAAACAGAACGACCGCAGATCGAAACCATCAAACAGGCGATAACGGGGAACCTATGCCGGTGTACGGGTTATTATAAAATTATTGAAGCAATCGAACTGGCGGCAACAAAACATCGTTCATGAATCAGGGAGGCGAAGGATGCCAAAATATGGTGCATACCAAAGAGAATCAAGCCGCGAGGAACGAGAGGCACGTCGTCAGGTTCACCCGATCTGGAGGGGGGTCGGGTTTGCTTTAATTATCCTGATACCGATGTTGTCGTATGCGGCGACCGAGGTCATTCTCCAACAAAATGCGATTAATCAATGGTTCCCAATGCCTTTTGACCTGGTTGCAAAACGGGGCGATTTTCTTTATAACGGGGATCCATGGTTGTATTTCAAAATTATCCTTACGATTACCATCATGCTTGTTCTCTATGCAGTGTTAACCATGGTGACATTTATTATCAACAGCCTGTTCGCCCCACCACGATACGGGCCGCTCGATGCTCCACCGATTAAAGCCAAGGTTCGAAAACGCGCCCGATGACCACAAATATCGATCGTCAAGGAGATCGGATGAATTTCGTTGGCCAATCTATTCCAAGAGTTGATGCGCTCAGTAAAGTAACCGGACAGGCCTTATACCCGGGGGATATCAATTTACCCGATCAGGCTTACATGAAAATTCTTTTTGCTGGACGACCTCATGCCATTATTCGTTCCATCGATACCAGCGCAGCTGAGAGCCTGGAAGGGGTGATTGCAATTTTAACGGCCAGGGATGTGCCTAATAATGAATATGGTTTGATTTACCCGGATCAACCCGTCCTCTGCGGGCCGGGATCTACCAAACCTTTTGCTGATCGGGTTCGCTTTGTGGGTGACCAGGTGGCTTTGGTGATTGCAGAGACTGAATTGATCGCCGACGAAGCCCGCAATTTAATCCGTGTAGAATATGAGGATCTGCCTATTGTCAGCGATATTTTTGAATCTTTACGTGATGCGGTTCTTCTTCACCCGGATCGGGGATCGAATACTTTCTGTCATTACCGTATCCGAAAAGGGGATGTTGACCGCGCATTTGAAACAGCAGACGTTATTGTAGAAGGAGAATTTCGCACTCCAGTTCAGGAGCATGCCTATTTACAACCGGAAGCCGGCCTGGGTTTCATCGATGAAGAAGGTCGGGTTGCCATTTATGTAGCTGGCCAATGGGCGCATGAGGACCAGGAACAGATTGCCCATGCGCTTAATCTCCCTCTTGACCGTGTACGAGTAATTTATCCAGCGATTGGCGGAGCTTTTGGCGGTCGAGAGGATATGTCGGTACAAATTGTACTTGCTCTTGCAGCGTGGCACTTACATCAAAAGGGAGTGAATCGCCCGGTAAAAATAATCTGGAATCGGGAAGAATCGATCATCGGCCATCATAAGCGCCATCCTTATTATTTCAAGACTCGCTGGGCGGCCACCAGGGATGGGAAAATAATTGCGGCGGAGGTTAAATGTATTGCTGATGGCGGGGCTTATGCCTATACCTCCACGAAAGTACTGGGAAACGCGACCCTGATGTGCACCGGGCCTTACGAGATCCCCAATGTACGGGTGGACTCTTACGCTGTTTACACAAATAATATTCCTAATGGGGCCTTTCGAGGTTTCGGCGGGCCTCAGGGTGCTTTTGCGGCTGAAATGCAGATCAACAAACTGGCTCTGGCGTTAAACATGGATCCGGTCGAGCTGCGGATGCGAAACCTGCTCAAGGATGGATCCTTGCTTTCGGTTGGTACACCCTTACCCCCAGGGGTGAGTATCACTCAAGTATTGGAAAAGTGCGCCCTTGCTGCAGGCTGGAAGCAAACCTCTGAGGGATGGAAAAAACCGGAGTTTCAAACCTGGGATGGATCAAACCCCGCTGTTCGCAGGGGGCTGGGAATTGCCTGTGCGTTTAAGAATGTCGGGTTTTCCTTTGGCGCACCAGAACAATGCTGGGCAACCGTTGAACTTCAGGGACAAGACCGAATTGAAAAGGCTGTTGTTTACCATGCTGGGGCTGACTGCGGGCAGGGCGCTCATACCATATTTCTACAAATAGCCGCAGAAGCACTTAACCTGCCTCCGGAGAAAATTTCGTTAGTGGTATCTGATACGGCCTTTACCCAGACATCAGGCTCGGCTTCGGCTTCGAGGATGACTTTTATGGCCGGGAATGCTATTCGGGGTGCGGCGCAGGCAGCCTTGGATAAATGGAATGATGAGGAAAGACCGGCCCGAGCTACCTATCAATATCGTCCTCCGAAGACCACCCCCTATGATCCGGAAACGGGAAAATCGGAGCCCAATTTTGCCTATGGCTATGTGGCCGAAGCGGTTGAAGTCAGCATTGATATGGAAACCGGGCAGATTTCACTGGATAAAGTAATCTGCGCGGATGATGTCGGAAAAGCAGTTAATCCACAACAAGTGCAGGGACAAATCGAAGGAGCTGTAGTGCAGGCTGCCGGGTATGCTTTGATGGAAAACTTTATCCAGGAAAACGCAGTCCCAAAAACAACTACTCTTTCTACTTATTTAATCCCGACCGTGCTGGATATACCCCAAAAGGTGGAGTCATTAATATTGGAATACCCTGATCCCATCGGTCCCTACGGCGCGCGGGGAATGGGTGAAATGCCTTATCTTCCATTAACTCCTGCGATCGTCGATGCCATTCACCATGCCACGGGAATATGGTTCCATGAATTCCCGGTGTTACCCGAGAAGATGATCACTGCAATTATGAAAAATCAGGCTTCTTGAGGGAAGTATAATATACACTCATGAAGCGGCTTCGGATCATCGTGCGCGGAGGTGGAGACCTGGCCAGCGGAGTGGCTTTGCGCTGTTTCCGCGCCGGTTGGAATGTGTTGGTAACAGAACTGGAGAAACCTCTGGCGGTGCGACGCTTGGTGTCTTTCAGCCAGGCGATTTATGACTTGGTTTCCTTTGTGGAGGAGGTAAGGGGGGTTCGGGTTGAATCGATCGATGAGGTAGAAAGGGCGATTGCATCGGGCGATCTACCTGTCATCATCGATCCTGATTGCACCATACGTAAATTCTTTCATCCGGACGTTATTGTGGATGCGAGGATGCAAAAGAAGGACCCCCACTTCCCTTTCGACGAGATCCCCCTGTATATCGGCCTTGGGCCAGGTTTTATTGCGAGGAAAAATTGTCATGTTGTGGTCGAAACAGTGAGGGGGCCATTTCTTGGACGGGTTATCTGGGAGGGGGCAGCTGAAGCTGATACTGGACTACCTGACCCTGTCCATGGGATGCGAGAAACACGTGTATTGCGGTCTCCTGCGGACGGAATTCTGATCCCAATTGCACGCATCGGCGACCTGGTGGATCAAGGAGATCCCATTGCTGAGGTCAATGGCCAGGTGGTGTTGAGCCCATTCGCTGGAGTGATCCGAGGTTTAATTCATGAGGGCTTACCAGTTACTCGCGGGATGAAAATTGGCGATGTTGATCCCAGAAAAGATCCTCGATTGTGCAAATTGGTCTCCGATAAAGCCCTGGCTGTGGGTGGTGGAGTGTTGGAGGCCATTCTGATGGTCTTTAACCATGAGAAAAAATAAGGCAAATCTTGCGGCTGTGGTAGTTGCAGCGGGTCAATCCAGACGAATGGGAAGGCCTAAATTAACCCTTCCATGGGGAAATACCACCATCATCGAACAGGTAATTGATGTTTTGACCCAATGCAACCTCTACCCAATTGTTGTAGTAACCGGCGGCAATGATCGTGAGATTCGAGAAATTCTACATGAGAAACCGGTTTTGATCGTGAAGAATACTGG
>Ga0073932_1006080_pt1 | contig 12586 bp, 9 predicted proteins | sample DewCreD2012metaG_FD_76967 | JGI IMG/M metagenome (GOLD analysis project Ga0073932, IMG submission 76967) | Hot spring sediment bacterial and archeal communities from British Columbia, Canada, to study Microbial Dark Matter (Phase II) - Dewar... ... | reverse complement strand
TTCTTCGGTCAGTTTGTGGATATAGTCGTTCTGCACCTTGACCAGTGCTTCGGTCGCCAGGCGGCAACTGCGGGCCAGGTCGGGGTTGGCCTCTTTCCAGGCGGCGATCTCCTGCTGCCGCTGCTTGTGGCTCAGCCCGACCCAATGGGCGATCTCTTGCAGCAGCTTCAGCTCCTGCTGCTGTCCCTCGACGAGCTGCTTGAGCAGGTTGACGATCAGCTCGTTGGCATCGATCTTGTTCGACGCCGCGGCGGCCCGCGGGTCGGAACAGACATCGATGCTGAACATCGGGGTGAACAGTCGCGGGTCGGGAGACATGGCAAGTCGCTCCAAGGGGGTATCGTTCAATATACACAGGCCCCCGCGGCTGTCGAGGCTTTGGCAGATAAAAGCCGTAAATCGGTCAAAACAGGCGGTTTGTACGGGTCGGGAAGAATGTGCCGCCAGGCAGGGCCCTGACGGCGCTCGGCCCGCGGAAAAGGTCGATCTATGCCAACGCCTTGTCCGTGATTCCCGCGACTTGCACCTGTGCACCTGCTGCATGACCGCCAGCACCGCCAAATCGGCTCCGTGCCTGGGTTTCCTGACCGTGGTCGAGTCTCCCGAGGGGGGCATGGTTGGGGGGTATCTCCTGCTGAATGCCGCCGGACGACCGCTGGAGTTCCACTGCACAGCCCCGCTGCGGCCGTCGCGCACCCAAGAGATCCTGTACGGTCCGACCTTGCGGCCGTTCCTGTACGGCGAGCAGATCGCCCCGGCATTGCTGGCCCGCTCCCAGCGCACGCCCATCGTCATCTGCACCGACCAGCCGCCGGTCCTCGACGCCCGCCCGCAGGCTCCTGCCCCGCTCGTGCTCGTGCTGGCGGACGCGACAGCTCCCGTCACCCAAGGTACCGCGACCTTGGAGACGTTTTCGCTGGCACAGTGCCGCCTGGCGACCGCACCCGGGTTCGCCAGCGACGCGCAGGCGGTCTTAAGCGCCTGGCCTGCCCAGGCAGACCAGCTCGACCTGGTGGAGCCTTTCGTGCGGATTCGCGAAGCCCTGGAAGAGGCCCAGCGTGCGGGACGCGCGGCTGCCTGAGATGCGGTTCCCCGCAAGGGGTGGCTGGCGTGCGGGGCAGCCGGTCGCGGCACACGCCTGGGGTGGACACCGGCGCCGCGCTGCGACGCCCGCTGGGGCGAGCCACGGGCCGCGAGGAGAAGGAGATCAGAGCGATCTGACGAGCGGTCAGCATCGACCAAGATCATGGACGTAGCCTCCTACAGCCTGGATCTCACGCAGCCACCTCTAGTGACCGTCGTGGACCTGGGGGACCTGCTGCGAGGCGCGGCCGAGCCGACGGTGCAGAGCCTCCCTCTGGAGATGCGGATGCAGCGGCCGGCGGTGCTGTCGCTGAAGGCCCCGAGGATCGACTGCCGGGTGCGGAGTTTTCCGTTTCCCGAGGGGACCGTGAGCTGGCCGGTCGGCAACCGCTGCTCGAGGCCGCAGCCGGGCGGGGCCTGCGCCGCGGCGTCGCCGGCAGGTGAGCGTCGCGGCGGCACCACGCGGATCCGCCCGCCGCAGGAGGCGATCAAGCTGGAAGACCGGCTGTATTACGTCCTCCAGCCGCCGCTGGAAACGCTCCTGAAGTCCGATGCCTTGCACTTGCCGTTCGAGCCGTTCCCCTACCAGTATCAGGGCGTGGCCTTCCTGTACCCGCGGTATACGGCCGTGCTGGCGGACGAAATGGGGCTGGGTAAGACGATGCAGGCGATCACGGCGGTGCGGATGCTGCTGCGGAGCGGGGAGCTGAAGAGCGTGCTGTTGATCTGCCCCAAGCCGCTGGTGAGCAACTGGAAGCGCGAGTTCCAGTTGTGGGCGCCGGAGGTTCCGATCGCGGTGCTGGAGGGAGACCCCGTCCGCCGCCGCTGGCAATGGATCGAGGCCCAGGTGCCCGTCAAAATCGCCAATTACGAGCTGTTGATGCGCGACCGGGAGCTGCTCGAAGGGGAGTTGGCGTTCGACCTGGTGGTTCTCGATGAGGCCCAGCGGATCAAGAATCGGCAGAGCACGACCAGCCAGATCGTGCGGGCCATCCGCCGTAGCCGTTCGTGGGCCCTGACCGGCACGCCGATCGAAAACAGCCCCGATGACCTGGTGGGCATTTTCGAGTTCCTTTCGCCCGGCTACCTGCGTCCGGGCACGCCTCCCCGCCGGCTGGCCGAGCTGGTCGAGGGGCACATCCTGCGGCGGACCAAGGAGATGGTGCTGGCGGACTTGCCGCCCAAGATGTTCCGCGATGCGGAAATCGAACTGTCGCCGCCGCAATGGGAAACCTACCAGCGGGCGGAGAACGAAGGGGTGATGCATCTCAATGCGCTGGGAGAAGCGATCACCATCCAGCATGTCTTCGAGCTGGTGCTGCGGCTGAAGCAGATCTGCAATTTCGACCCGGTGACCGGGGCCAGCGCGAAGCTGGAACGGCTGGTGGCCGACCTGGAGGAGGTCGCCGCCAGCGGCAAGAAGGCGATCGTCTTCAGCCAGTGGGTGCAGTGTCTGGCGATCCTGGCCCATGCGCTGGCGCCGTTCGGGCCGCTGCAATACCATGGCAAGATTCCACCAGCCCAGCGCGACGCCGTGCTCCGCCAGTTCAAGGAAGACCCGCACAAGCATGTGATCCTGATGAGCTATGGGGCGGGCAGCGTGGGGCTGAACCTCCAGTTCTGCGAGTACGTGTTCCTGTTCGACCGTTGGTGGAACCCGGCGGTCGAGGACCAGGCGATCAACCGGGCTCACCGGATCGGGGCGGTGGGGCCGGTTACCGTGACGCGGATGCTGGCTGTGGGGACGATCGAGGAGCGGATCCAGCAAGTGCTCGAGCACAAACGAGCGCTGTTCGCCGAGATCATCGGGCGGGGGACGGCGACTCCGTCGCTGGGGCTGTCGCAGGAGGAGATTTTTGGCCTGTTCAACCTGCGGACACCGCAGGGCCAGGTGCGGCCGGCGGCGTGAGGCGCGGGCGTGGGTCGCGGCTAGGTGCGGTACAGGCTGCGGGGATCGCGTCGCGTCAGGATGAGGCGCTGCGATAGCTGCGCAGGGCCGCCAGGAAAATCCACCGCGACACTAGCAAGCTGACGACCGTCGCCACCAGCGCCAGGGCGGCCAGCGGCCAGACCGTCTCGCCGTGCGGAGCTACCGGCCGGGCGATGATCCGGGCCGGCACATTGACCACCAGCAGCACCGGCACGATGAACGTGCAAAACCTTCGCAGCGGCGTGCCCCACCGTCCCTGATAAATCTCCATCGGGTAGCGGGAAAAGTTGGTGATGTAGAACCAGAAGTCGTACAGCGAGCGGTTCTGCCCCAGCCAGATGCTCGTCGCCGAAAGACTGATCATCAGGCTGTAGAGCATCGCCACCCCGCACAGCACATAGAAGGGATACAACAGCACCATCCAGGCGTGCAGCACGAGCGGGTCGTGCGGGCGGGTGGCCATCTGCACCAGGCTCACGCCCAGCAGCACCAGCCCCGCGAAGAAATTGGCCAGGCTCGACCAGTCGATCTTCTCCAGCGAAATCAAAAACTGCGTGTCGATCGGTTTGAGCAGGGCGAAGTCCAGCCCGCCGGTGCGGATCAGATCGCTGATGTCCTCGCAGTTGGGCATGAACAGCGTCTGCACCAGGCTGTTGATGAGCATCGTGGTGGCCAGGAAGGCGAAAAACTCCCACTGCCCCCAGCCCGTGCCCGCCCCGATCGACTGGGTGTAGCGGAAGATCAGCAGATAAAAGCCGAGGTTCATCAACGTCCAGGTGATGCTGGACAGGCACTCGACCAGAAAATTGGCCCGGAACATCATGTTCCGGATCAGGCTGTTGCGGGCGAACGTGCCTAGGACCCGCAGGTACACCGCTACGTGCTGCATCGTGCTCCTCCTGCCTCACCCGCCAAAAGCGCTATAGTGCCGCGTGCCGCGTGCCCACAGCCAGCGGGCCAGCGCGATCATCCCCAGCACCCAGCCGGCCTGGATCGCCAGCCCCTGCGCCAGCGCCAGCCCCTGCACCTTGCCCAGAAGCACAGCGGCCGGGAAATAGGCCAGGTACATCAGCGGCGTCAGATGCACCGCCGTCTGCCACCGCCCCGGCAGCATGTCCAGCGGGAACATGTGCCCCGACAGGAAAAAGCTCAGCAGCATGTACACGAACAAGAGCGAGCTGACCTCCAGCCACCAGAAGCCGATCAGGCCCATCGCTGCTTCGAGGAAAAAGCCGAGCAGAAACGCCAGCACCAGCGAAGCCACGCCCGCCGCCAGCGTCACCGCGTCGGGCCAGCCCGGGAAATAGTCCCGGCAGAGGAAAAAGACCAGCGCAAAGGGCAGGGCCGCCACCGAGTAGTAGGCCAGCTTGTGCGCCACCCGGCACAGCAGCAGAAACCCCAGCAAATCGACCGGCTGGATGAGGAACTTCTTGATCTCGCCGCTGCGAATCTGGGCCGCGATCCCGCTGGCCAGCCCCGGCATGCTGGAAAACGCCCGGGCCAGCATCGTCAGCAGGTAATAGGCCACGAAATCCTGGTACGAGTAACCGGCCAGCGTCGGCTGGCCGCGGGCCTGGAACACGGCAAACCATAGAAAAATCTGGGTGACGATCGGCAGAAACCGCATCAGCGTCCCCAGGGCGAAGTCCCCCCGGTACACCAGCCGCTCCGCCAGGCCGATCCGCAAGATCGTCCACCAGGTTTGCAGTCGGGCCGGCAGAGTCGTCATGACCAAGAGCGTCTCCAGTCCGAGATTCTCCCTGCTCCTGCGGTGCATCCTCGCCATTGTAGGCCCGTGCGAGCACTGGCGGCCATGGGCGAGGATGCCCCGGGGCTTTCTACCTTGGGGACGAAAGACGCCAGGGTGGCTTGGAGAGGGCGTCCTTGTTTGGCCGCTCGTCTCCCTAGGGTGCGCAGGCGGCGAAGAGGTGCTTTGGCGTGCGCTCTTAGCCGCCAGGCTTTGCCAGGTCAATGTCGAGCGGGGCCTTGCCGTCGATCTCGCGGACGATCTTGCTGTTCTCCGCCCGGAAAGCGCCCCGCAACTGGTCATCTTGCGGGCTGGGGTCCAGATGTTCGATGCCGATCCGGTACCGGCCAGGCGGCACGTCTTCGATCCTGAAGCTGCCGTCCGGCTCACAGCGGCCCACGTACGTCGTGTAGTCCTGGTCCGGACCGACATCGGGCATCAGCGTGATCTGCACTACACCTGTCTTGCTCAGCGGCAGCGGCTTGCCGCCGCGCAGGATGTGGCCGGTAACCGTGACGTTCTTCGGGCCGCCGCAGCCCATGGCCCCCCAGGCCAACAGCAACCCCCAGGCCAACCATGCCGCCCACGTGCGTGATCGCATTGTGTGCTTTCGTGGATGAATAGACGAATAGACGAAAAAGATGCCACAAGCGCTAGTATATCCCGCACGGGCTGTGCGGGGGCGTCGGACGATCGGTCAGCCTCCCTGACCAGCCTTCGTCTTTTGTTTGCCTTTCGCCTTAGCCTTGCTCGCCGGGGCGTCGGACGGCATGGGATCGAAGCCGAGTATCTGCCCCAGGTTGGTCACGAGGCGTGACACGTATTCATCGAACCGCTGATCGGGGGAGGGGCCGTGCTGCGCCATGGTGCGAAGCAGGGGGACGAGCGGTCGCGCCTGTTCACCCAGTGCCTCGATCGCCCACAGGGCCGACATCGAGACGAACACGCCGTTTTTCTCGGGCGGGGCCAGCTCCCCAAGCAGCTTCAGCACGCGCGGCAAGTCCTCGCGGGGGCCGAACCGCCCCAGGGCCTCGGCCGCCACGATTCGCACATACGGCGAGGGGTCGTCCAAGGCGGTCGACAGTTCGGTCCGCGTGGCCAGGACGGTCTCCTTTCCCCGCATCAGCAGTCCCAGCACTGCCCAGTAGCGGACCGCACTGTCTGGATCGCCAAGCGCGGCGACCAGCTCGGGCGTGGCGGCCTCGTCCAGGGAGGAGGCTCGCTCGGCGGTGGTGAGAATCCGCGTCAGCGGATAACGGAGTTCGTCGCGGGCCATGTCGTACGGCGAGCCGCCGGCCGCTCGGGCGTGCATCTCCCCTTCCGGCAAGAAGCCCACGTCGCGGGTCGCCAGCAGGTGGTCCCGCAGCACGCCTCGCAGCCGCCGCAGCACCTGCTGATGGTCGGGCGAGCTGGCCAGGTTGCGGACTTCATCCGGATCGGTCGTAAGGTCGTAAAGCTCTTCCGGGGCTTTCGGCACGCGCCAGAAGATCGACTGCGCCTCGTTGGTCCTGCCCTCGTCGAACCATTGGCGCCAGATGCGCGTGGTGGGCGTCTCGAACTGGTAGCTGACATGCTGCCCCTGCGACAGGTGCGGCATGAAATTCCGCAAGTACACGTAGCGCCCGTCGGTGACAGAACGCACCAGGTCGTTCCGTTCGTCCATCCGGCCCCGCGACCCGAAGAGGTATTCCCGGGGCGGCTCCTGGTACGGGCCGGCGAAGGCCCGCCCTTGCATCCACTTTGGCGGCCGGATGCCTGCCAGGCTCAGCACGGTCGGAGCCAGATCGACGAAATGCACCAGTTGGTCGCTGGCGGTGCCAGGGGCGTACTCGCGTGGCGCCAGATGCAGCCATTTCTCGGGAAAGTACACCACCAGCGGCACGTGCAGCCCACTGTTGGAGGGCCAGCGCTTGTTCCGCGGCATTCCGCTGCCATGGTCGGCGTAATAGAAGACAATCGTCTCTTCCGTCAGCCCTGCTTCGGCTAGCTCGGCCAGTCGCCGGCCGGCATCGGCGTCGGCCTCGCTGACTTTGTCGTAATACTGCGCCCAGTCCTGGCGAACCTCCGGCGTGTCCGGGTGGTAGGCTGGCACGCGGACTCGCTGCGGGTCGGTGATGGCCTGATGTGGCCGGGTGCGAATCTGGCTTTCGTGGCTTTTGGTCGAGTTGAAAATGGCGAAAAAGGGCTGGCCTGGCCGGCGGTTCTTCCAGTGCGCCTGTGGCGACGAGTCATCCCACACCTGTCCCGGCTTGACCAGGTTGTAATCTTCCTTGGAGTTGTTCGTGCAGTAGTAGCCGGCCTCGCGGAGAAACTGAGGGTACATCTTGGTGCCGGCGGGCGTCGGCACCATCGACCGCATATGTTCGCCCCCCAGGCTGGCCGGGTACATGCCGGAAATGATGGCCGTCCGGGCTGGGGCGCAGACGGGGCAGACCGACCAGGCACGGAGGAACCGCATCCCGCGGGCCGCCAGAGCGTCCACATTCGGCGTGCGGGCCAGCGCGTCGCCATAGCAGCCCAGGTGCGGGCCGTGGTCCTCGCTCGTGAGCCACAAGATGTTGGGCCGCTCGGGCGTCTGCGCCATGGCCACCGGCGCCCAAGCAGCACCAGCCAGCGCGAGTAGCGCGCCCAGGCAGGACTTCCAGCACGTCATTGCATCAAGGCTCCGTTAGGTTGGGGGCCCACAGACCGGTGAGAATTCGCGGCGTTTCGCCCGAGGCAGGGAAGGTGCCCTTGACCGCTTCCCGAAGCTGGGCGGAAAGCTGGGCCACGGTCGCCGCGTGCTCGGGTCGGTTGGCCAGATTCGTCAGTTCCTTGGGGTCGTTCCCATGATCGTACAGCTCGCGTCCCTGGCGTCCCTCATCCCACTCGGTATAGCGCCAGCGGGGCGTCCGCAGGCTGTAGCCGAAGAACCGGCGGCCGGCAGAACCGACATCGGGGGTGATCGTGGCCCGCATCGCCCCGCCGCCGCGGGTCACCTGGGTCAGTGCCCAGCCGCGTCCCTGCACGGAGGGGTCTTTGAGCATCGGCACCAGGCTTTGTCCCTGCAAGTTGGCCGGCGGCGGCACGCGGCACAGCTCCGCCAGCGTGGGATACAGATCGAGCTGGCTCACCGGGGCCTCTGCGACAGAACCCGGCTTCGTCACGCCCGGAGCCACGATGAGCAGCGGCACGCGGGCGCTCTCCTCGAATAGGCTCATCTTCTGCCACAGTCCGTGCTCTCCGACGTGGTAGCCGTGGTCGCTGGTGAAGACGATGATCGTATTGTCGGCCAGTCCCAGCCGTTCCAGGGCCGCCACGACCCGCCCCACCTGGGCATCCATGAAGCTGATGCTCGCGTAGTAGGCCTGCAGGGCCTGCCGGCGCAGGTCGTCCGTCAGCTTGTCCTGCTCCCGTTTGTAACTGGCCAGGCCGGCCGGCGGGATGTCCTCCTGGTCCTCTTTGACTCCCTGAACCACCGGCATCTCGCGCTCGGGATATAGGGCGAAATACGACTGCGGGGCGACATAGGGCGTGTGCGGCCGGAAGAAGCCGACTGCGAGGAAGAACGGCCGCTCGCGATGGCGGGCGCAGCGCTCGAGAATCCACTCAGCCGCCTCCGCGTTCAGCCCGTCGGTGTGGTGCTCATCGCTTTTGGGCGAGGCGTACCAGGAGAGCGTTCCGCCGAACTGCCCCGGCAGCAGCGAGAAGATGCGCGGCTCCTCCTCCATCCGGTCCACCCCGGCGGGGTTCATCTCCAGCTCCCACGAACCCGGATCGTCGTGCCCGTTGGTCCCGATCGAGCGCGGCACGTTGTAGTGATACAGCTTGCCGACCCGGGCGGCGAAATAGCCGGACAGGCGGAACGCCTGCGGCAGGCTGATCTGGGTGGGGATCGTCTGCCGGAAGATCTGCGCGTTGGCGAGAATCCCGGTGCTGTTGGGGTACAGGCCGGTGAGCATTGAATTGCGGCTCGGACCGCACAGCGGAAACGTGCAATACGCCCGCTCAAACCGCATCCCGCGGGCCGCCAGCCGGTCGATGTTGGGCGTCTTGGCCCGCGGATCGCCGTAGCAGCCCAGCAAGTTGTTGAGGTCATCGGAAATCAGAAACAGCACGTTGGGGCGCGTGGCGTCGGCCGCTTCTGCAGGACCCCGGTCCAACGTCGCCAGACCCAACACGCTGCCCAGCACCACGCCGCAGACACTCACCCAACGCCACGTCGCGCGCATCGGCTTTTCTCCTTGCAAGAGGGGACACCGGCTCTTGTCAGGGTCCTGCAAAGCAGTCGCCTCGAAGGATCGCCCGTCAACGCTTCTGCCGCCCAAGCGGTCCCTATCGTAGCCGCCCCCACCGCCCAGGTCCACCTGCCCGGCGGCGGGGGCTTACCGGGGTTCCTTCCCGGCTGTGGCGGCTGCGGCGGGTGCTGGGGCGCCGGCTGCTGCGGCATCGCTCGACGGCGGCGTTAGCAGCACGGCCTGGCTCGGTGTGCTGCGGCGAAGCTGTCCGCAGGCGGCGTTGATCGCATCCCCCTTCCGCTGGCGGATTTGCACGTTGATGCCCGCCGCCATGAGAATTTCGCGGAAACGCCGGATGGCGGCGGCCGACGGCGTGGTGTACGGCAGTCCGGCCACGGGATTGTAGGGGATCACGTTGAGCAGTGCCGGCCGCCCCTTGAGCAGTGCCGCTAGCGCGCGGGCGTGCTGCGGCTGGTCATTGAGGCCCCCCAAGAGCACATATTCGAACGTCAGGCGGCGGCCCGACGCCTCGAAGTAGCGGTCCGCCGCGGCGAGCACGGCGGCCAGACCGATCCGCCGATTGACCGGCACCAGTCGGTTGCGGAGTGCGTCGCTGGGGGCATGCAGGGAGACAGCCAGGTGATACCGCGGCTGTTGGTCCGCCAGCAGCCGCAGCGGCTTGGGCAGCCCCACCGTACTGATCGTGATCCGCCGCGGGCTGATCCCCAGGCCGTCGTCGGCGGTGGCCTCGTCCAAAGCCGGCAGCAGCCCGCTCAGGTTGGCCAGCGGCTCTCCCATCCCCATCACCACGATATGGCTGATCCGTTCCTCCGGCGGCAGGAGCTGCGCCAGCCGCAGCATCTGCTCGACGATCTCTCCGGAGGTGAGATTGCGCTCGACGCCGTCCAGCCCGCTGGCACAAAAGACGCATCCCATCGCACAGCCGACCTGCGTGCTGATGCAGACGCTCCTCCGCGCCCCGTCGCGCAGCAAGACGCATTCGATCCGACCGCCATCCGCCAGCTCCAACAGCAGTTTTTCGGTGCCATCCGGCGCCTGCTGATGCTGAACGACCCGGCTGGTGAACAGAACGAACTCCTCGGCCAGCCTCTGGCGCAGGCGCTTGGGAAGGTCGCTCAGGGCCGAGAAATCCGCTGCTCGCCGTGCGAAGACGCCGTGGCGGATCTGCCCGGCGCGGAAGGCCGGCTCTCCCTGCTCGGCCAGCCAGGCCGGCAGGCATTTCCAATTTTCTGGAAGCAACAAGTGCCGCATTAAAGTATCATACACCGGCCTGCCGGCGGCCCACAGTCACGGTGAAACCGCCTTGTCCGTACCTTCCGACGCGACCTCCTGGGGCCTGATCCACCATGAAACCGCCTTCACCCGCCGCGGCATCTGCTGGGCTCGTGCTTCAAAGCCAGGCCATCGCCCCCGAGCCGAACCTCGCTCGGGCGGAGCAGCTCGTTCTGGAATTGCTGTCGATCGAGGGCGCCAGCGGACAGGAGGGGGCGGTGGTCGAGTTTCTCCAGCAGAAGCTGCTGGCGGCCGGGGCACCTCCCCACGCCCTGCGGACCGACCATGCCCACCGCCAGTCTCCCTTCGGCGGGCAGACCGGCAACCTCATCCTGACCTTGCCGGGGTCGCGTCGTGGACCTCGGCGGCTGCTGACGGCCCACATGGACACGGTGCCACTCTGCGTCGGTGCGCAACCCCGGGTCGTGGGCGACCTGGTCCGTTCTGCCGATCGCCGCACCGGGCTGGGTGCGGATGACCGCGCTGGTGTGGCGGCCATCCTCACTGCCGCCTTGGAGATTCTCGAACGCCGCTTGCCGCATCCCCCCCTGACCTTCTGCTGGCTCGTCCAAGAAGAAGTCGGGTTGTGGGGGGCACGCCTGGTGTCGCAGGGGCTGCTCGGCCGGCCAGCCATGGGGTTCAACTGGGATGGCGGGGCGTGCGAAAAGGTGACGATCGGGGCGACCGGCGCGTATCGCCTGCAGATCGACATCGAGGGGTTGGCCAGCCACGCCGGCGTCTGTCCCGAACAAGGGGTCAGTGCCATTGCCATTGCGGGACTGGCCATTGCCGAGCTGGCTCGCGACGGTTGGCACGGCCGCATCGTGCGGGGGCGGCACGAGGGCACGAGCAATGTCGGGCAGATTTGCGGCGGGCGAGCAACGAACGTGGTGGCGGACCACGTCGTGGTGCATGCGGAAGCCCGCAGCCATGATCCGCAGTTCCGCCAGCGGATCGTGCAGCAATTCCAGCGGGCTTTTGCCCGCGCGGCCAGGCAAGTCCGCAATGCCGCAGGGAAGAAGGGGAAGGTGCAGATGCAGGCCGAGCTGGCGTACGAGTCGTTCCGCCTGCCGCCCCAGTCGGCGTGTGTGCAAGTCGCTCAGTCGGCTGTGGCCGATGTCGGCCGGCAGCCAGAGCTGGCCATCAGCAACGGCGGGCTAGATGCCAACTGGCTCACAGCGCGGGGCATTCCCACGGTGACGCTCGGTTGCGGGCAGATGAATGTGCACACCACCGAGGAAGCGCTCGACCGGGCCGCGTTCCGCGACGCGTGCCGGATCGCCCTGCGGATCGCCACGGGCTGGTCGGCTCGTCCCACCGCCGCTTCATGATCCAGCCTCGGTGGCAGAGACGCGACTGGCGACCGGTTTGTCGCGCAGGGCGTGGCCGCGGAGCAGCTCGAGAAGGCTGCGTTGCCGCTGGCGGTAGTATTTCAGCCCTGGAAAGAAGAAGCAGGCCGCGCTGACCAGCCCAAACAGGAAGTGAGCATACCGCGGCCACATCGCCATCAGGCCGGTCGTGGCAAACAACGCCAACGCCTGGATATAGAAAGCTCCCGAAAGAATGCCCGCCTTGGCTAGGAACACCATCCCGGTCACCAGCCCCAGCACCGGCGAAAGCACCAGTGGTTTCAGACCCAGCCAGAATTCCAGTGGGAAGAGCAGGGCGATGGAGATCATCGAGCCGGCCCACAGGTGCGCGATCTGCCGCTCCACGAACGTCACCGGCCCCATCCGCCGCCGCAAGGCCCAGAACACCGCCGCCCAGGTGCCAAGGCCGGCCGTCCATACGAGGAAATAGTGCCAGCGATGCTCGTCTCCGGCCAGCTCCAGAAGGTTCGTGGCGCTGCAGGCCACCAGCAGCACCAGGCTGTGCCACATCCACAAGAGGCCCCAGTTTTCCAGAACCGCCGCATGGTGCGTCTCGCGCATCAGGCCGGCCAGCACCTGGACGAAGCGTCCGCTGCGGGCGGCGATGCTTTCGTCGTTGAGATACGCCTCCAAGTCGTCGGCCAATGCGCCGGCCGTGGGATAGCGCAGGTCGATCGGCTTTTGCAGGCAGCGCAGGCAGATCATCTCCAAGTCGCGGTCGATGCTGGGCTGAAGCATCCGGGGCGGCGGCGGCTCCTGCTCCAGCACCATCAGCACCATCTGAGCCGGATGCGCCGCGTGGAACGGCGGCCGGCCAGTCAGCATGTGATACAGGATCACGCCCAGGGCATAGACATCGGTGGCCGGACCGAGCTGGTCCTTCTGGCCAGCGGCCTGCTCGGGCGCCATATAAGCCGGCGTGCCGAGGACCGCCCCGCTGCGGGTC
>Ga0073932_1006075_pt1 | contig 12598 bp, 8 predicted proteins | sample DewCreD2012metaG_FD_76967 | JGI IMG/M metagenome (GOLD analysis project Ga0073932, IMG submission 76967) | Hot spring sediment bacterial and archeal communities from British Columbia, Canada, to study Microbial Dark Matter (Phase II) - Dewar... ... | reverse complement strand
GATCTGGTGCGCAACAGCCTGCGCATGCGGCCCGACCGCATTATCGTCGGCGAGGTCAGAGGCAGGGAAGCATTTGATATGCTGCAGGCAATGAACACCGGTCACGAAGGCTCGTTGACCACCATTCACGCCAATTCGCCGCGGGACGCCTTAATGCGCATTGAATCCATGGTTGCCATGGCAAATGTTGACATTCCCATTGACCACCTGCGCCGCTACATCAGTTCGGCTCTTGATGTTATTATCCACATTGCCCGATTGCAGGACGGCACCCGGAAACTGATTAGCTTTCAGGAAATCACCGGCATGGAGGGCGACATTATAACCATGCAGGAGATTTATTCATTCCAGCGGACGACTATTGATTCCGAAGGCAGGGTGCGCGGAAAATTCGTATTTCACGGGGTGCGCCCCAAATTCATAGAGAAATTCAAGGCGTTCGGCATAACGCTGCCCCGGGAAATGTTTGAGCCGACTACGGTGCTGGAAATATGAGAGAGCAATAAAAATAGTGAATAGTGAATAGTGAACAGTGAATAGTGAATGGTGAATAGTGAATAGATAAATAGGCAAAAGCAAAAAAAGGCTATCAAAATCCTCAAAGGTTTAATGGATGGATATTCCATACCGGTTCATCATATTTCTTTCAATCATTTCAATAGCGTTTATTGAGCTGTTGTTATACGGCATCCGGGCGTTCCGGCGGTTGAGAGTCCGGCAGGTTCAAAATCGCCTGAAAAAATTCTCTTTCTCCCAGTATTCCATTGATGCCCCCGATATCTTGCGCAAACGGATATTGAGCAATGTCCCGTTCTTAAATAAAATTTTTTATAAAATTCCCGGCATCGCCCGCCTCGATAGATTAATTCAGCAGGCTGATTCAAAATATCCGGTTGGCGTGTTTATTCTGTTTTCGCTGTTCCTTTTTCAGATCGGCTACCTGGCAGGCAGCTTCTTCTTCTCGCAGAGATTCTACGGCGCCTCTTTTTTGTTAGCAGTGGTGTGCGGACTTGTTCCATTCTTCTTTTTGCTTTTAAAGAAAAAGAACAGAATCAAACAATTCGAGGCGCAATTGCCGGAAGCGCTTGAGTTGATAGCCCGTTCGCTGCGCGCGGGACACGCCTTCACCAGCGGCATGAGGGTTGTGGTTGATAATTTCGGCGAACCGCTTGGTCCTGAATTTGCCCAGGTGCTGGATGAAATCAATTTTGGCGTTCCGGTTGCTGACGCCTTGAAAAATCTTGCCTATCGCGTTGATTGCGCGGAACTGAAATTTTTTGTGGTTTCGGTCATACTTCAGCGCGAGACCGGTGGCAACCTCGCTGAAATCATTGACAACATTGCCTACATTATCCGCGAACGGTTTAAATTTAATGATAAAATCAGGGTATTGTCTGCGGAAGGGAAGTTGTCGGCGCTTGTCCTCATCATCTTGCCGTTTATCGTCATATTTGTTGTGCGCCTGTTAAACCCCGAATATATGAACACCTTATTTGAAGACCCCATTGGCAGGAAGCTGGTAATTGTGGCAGCGGCGATAATGGTCATGGGTATTTACATAATCAGAAGAATGATTGATATAAAAATTTAAACCATTATTCAGAGATTTTATGACACTACTTATTCCACTTATAACATTCCTGTTTGTATTTCTGATTATTTTTGGAATTATTCAGTATATAAATTTTATCCAAAGCAAGAAACGCATAATTAAAAAAGTGCAATTTGAGGAATATGCAGGAACGTTTGAAGATTTGAAAGAGAGCGTGCGGAGCAAGCAGGAGCGCACAATCCTGTCATTTATGGGCTGGCTCAAACCGCTGGGAAAATACTTTGTCAATGAACAAACAGAGGATTACTCGCGCATAAAGCTGCTGTTCCTGCAGGCGGGATTCAACAATGAAGATCTGATACCGGTTTACTGGGGATTAAAGTGTTTCCTTGCGTTACTATTGCCGGTAATATTTTTTCTGCTGCGCGTTACGGTCTTTAAAATAGTTCAACCCAATCTGATTATGCTTATCTGCGTTATTCTGGCGATGGCGGGATTTTATCTGCCAGACCTTTTATTGAAGTTAAAAATTTCCCGCCGTAAAGACAAGATAGCGCGGGGTATTCCGGATGCGCTGGATATTTTGGTGGTCTGCGTTGAAGCGGGCATGGGGCTGGATGCGGCGATGAACCGGGTGGCTGATGAGATCCGCTTAACCAACAAGCCCCTGAGCGATGAACTGCGACTGTATAATTTAGAACTGCGGGCGGGAAAATCGCGGCCGGATGCGCTGCGCAATTTAGGTCTGCGCATTGACATAGAGGACATTAAAAATTTTGCCACCTTGCTCATACAGACCGATAAATTCGGCACCAGCATAGCGCAGGCGCTGCGCACTTATTCTGACACCTTCAGAACCAAGCGATATATGAGGGCGGAGGAGATCGCAGCCAAGTTGCCGGTGAAACTCGTGGTGCCGCTTATTCTGTTTATTTTTCCTTCGTTACTGGTAACGCTCATGGGACCGGCTGCGATTCGGATATTCCATGCTCTTATTAAGAAATAGAAAAAACATTATTTGACCACAGCGGACTTATATTATGGCGACTAAAACGGGGGTGATGCTAACAGTATGTTCTATTGCAGTTAGCATCTTTTTTTTATCCGGCTGTTCGCAGAACAGCACCATTGCCGGGAAGGACACCCTGAAAGACCCCTTTGCCAACAAATATCCGGTAAAAAATTTGCCCCGCCAAGCCACCAATCCCGCGCAACGCGATGTTCCCCTCAAAGAACCCCCTGAAATGACGGCTGCCGAGTATGAGCGGTCAGGGGACAACTATTTCAACAGCGGTAACCTGCAACAGGCGTTTCTCCAGTATGATAAATCGGTGCGGCTCGAGCCGGAAAATCCCCGAGTCAGATATAAAGTCGGCTTGCTGTTTTTGTTAAACAAAATGTATGACGATGCAATCCTGGAGTTTCAAGGCGTTATTAAAAAAGAGCCGCAAAACGCCCTGGCACACGAAGGCATGGGGCTGGCGCTGTTTCAGCAGCAAAAGATTGTTGAGGCAGAGCGGTATTTCATTAAAGCCGTGGAGCTGAATCAGAACCTGTGGAAGAGCCATAACTGTCTGGGGATTATTTACGATAAGCGCAAGGACTACCCGCGGGCAATAGCCGCCTATCAGAAGGCAATCGCGCTCAAGCAGGACAATGCGCTGCTGTATAACAATCTCGGGCTGTCATATTTATTTTCCGGCAATTATGACAGCGCCATAAAAGCATTTGACACGGCGATGGGTTTCCGATCGGTGCCGAATAAGGTTTACAATAACATGGGGCTGGCGTTGGGACTGTCCGGCAGGTATCAGGAAGCGCTGGAGACTTTTAAGAAAGTGAGCGACGAGGCAACTGCCTATAATAACCTGGGATGTGTGCTGTTGATGAAAGGCGATTACGAGAAGGCGAACCAGGCGTTTGAAAAAGCAATAAAACTGAAGCCGTCTTTTTACACCATAGCAAACGAGAACTTAAAAAAATCCAGAACCGGTGCCAGCGGGTCTTCAAAAGTAGACTTTTTAACCGATAAGCCGCAGGCTGAAATCGTCAAAGCCGAAGATTTTAACCTTGAGGAATTGCCGCCGCCAAAACAGCAGACACCGGAGCCGGTAACGGTTATCAAGGAACTGCCCAAGGTTAAAGTGCAGAGTATTGCTGAGGATAAGACCGAGAAAGCGGCAATGCAGGAAAAAACGCGGGTAACTCTTAAACCTGAAGTTTCTCCTCCAGTAAAAAAAGTTGAGCCTGCCGTAACCGCCAAAAAAACTGACCCCCTAAAAAAACCTGTTCTGAAATCAAAGTCTGATGTGCAACCGCGCGCTCATACACCGGTGGCCGTCAGTACGGAAAAGAACCAGCAACCTGCCCGGATTGCAACTGCCGTCCCGGCGGCAGAAAAGGCAGAGACCAAACCGTCTGCAGCGGACACTGCTCCGGCGCAAGCGGTACAAGAGCCGCCGATTCCGGTTTTACCGCCTCCAGTGCAACCAGCAGCAGAAGGGACGCCGGCACCATCCCCGGCAGCGGATAAGATCGCAACCGGCAGCGAATTGGTCGCCGCAGTGAAAACCGAAGCACCCGCACCGGAGCATACCCACGCGGCAGTGCCCGTACCAGCGCAGGAAGTTCCCGGCGAGGCTGTGATAAAGCAAGAAACAGCAGAAAAGCCTCCTGAAACTGCTTCCCCTGCCGTGCAGGCAACAGATGCTAATAGGCCCAGAGCAGCAGGTGAAGCAGCACCGGCTCATAGTGACGCGCCGCAACCGGCGGCATTAACCGAACAGGCGCCACCGGCGCAGGGTTCTGTGCAGCAAGAATCCAAAAGCTCTCCCGCTGATAAACCCTCTGAACCGGCTCAAGCAAAAGAACAGGCGACGGCAGCAAACGCAGCTCCTGCACCTCAGGATGCTGTTCCTGCTGGGCAGCCGGCTGCAGAAACGCTGACCGAACCTGGTGCTGCTGCAACCAAACCAGAAGAAAAGCAGGAAACAGCGACGAGCGAAACAGGTGCGCCGGAAGTTACAAACCAAGTGTCTGAGGGACCTGCGGCAATGCAGAAACCGGCGCCGCTGCCAGAGGCTGGGCAGGCAGGTGCGAACGCACCATCTGGAGAGGAATTAAAGGCTGCTGTAAATACGCGTCGGGCTGATGCGCCCGCAGGCAGCGAGCCCGTTGCCGAAACCGGCTCTTCGTCAAACATACTTTCTGCGCCAGCGCCGGAAACAAAGGCAGAAAGCGCGCCGGAACCGACTGCGCAGATAGCGCCGGTGATGGACACTCCCCACCAGCCAGAAACTGAGCAGAAAAAAGAAGCAACCAGAACAGAATCTGAAACAGAGAAAAAAGAGACAGCTTTAACGGAAATCGCTCCATCTGCGCCAGAAAAAGCTGTTGCAGCGGAAAAGACACCGGCTCAAGAGATTAAACCGATCGAGAAAAAGGAAGGTGAAAAGCCGGTGGCAGTAGAGCCGGATACGAAGAAGACGGTAAAACCGCCGGCACCCAAGATAGTAAGAAAACCCGTGCCGGCAAAAAAAGAGAGCATTAAACAAAAACAAATTGCTAAAGCAGCAGCGCCGAAGGCGCGGGCGCCTCAATATCATGTTGTTGCGCAGGGCGATACCCTGATGTCGCTATCCAGAAAATATAATGTTGATGTTAATGCCTTGAGAAAACTGAACGGCTTATATGAGGAGTCAGTCCTGAAAGTTGGCTCAAAGATACGGATACATTAAACGAGACGAAGCCGCAGAGTTCGCCGTGTAACACAGTGTGAGCGGTAGCGGCTGAAGAATCTCATGACATGTTCTTTGGTTTGGAGATTCTTCGCTAACGCTCAGAATGACAAAGGGACACCCGGTTAACACGCGTAATGCTGCAACCGACAGGTCATTCAATAGGTTAGGCATTGATCTATTTTTAAAAACTGTTTTTAAGGAGGGCACGTATGAAAAAACGAATTGCAGTAATAGGACTCATGGTGTGTATCATCTGCGGCATTTCGCTTGCTGATGCAGCGGCTGCAGGCAAGAGTATCAACAATTACGCGCTGATAAAGTATGTGTTAAAGAGAGCGCATATAGATTTTGATGTGGTTGTCTTTGAGCGGGCAGATGGCATTTACAAGGGCATGGTCATTTCAGTGCCCGGACGGGCGCCGCTCATTGTGGCAATCAATGAGACGGCAGCCGAGAAAAACACCCTGTTGTTTTCGGTCAACGGTGAAGATACACTGGCAACGGTTTCAAAAAACGGGACATTGATACTTAAGGCGCAACAGGAGGGCGATCCTTCGGGCTTCCTCTGTATTTTTCAGGCAATTCTTGATTTGCTTCAGGCAATTCAGGGATGTGAGAAAGGCGATACGATATGCGTATTTGAAAATCTTATCGCATTTGTTACCGATGTGCTGGGGTGTTCTGCAACCCAGTAAAACGCGACATCCGGCCAACATAAATTAGACAGGCAGATTATTAACGGCATTAAAACAATACGAGAGGAGGCGTTTAAATGAATAAGAAATATTTTTCATTGCTATTAGCAGTCATGTTTTTGCTTGCGGCAGTGGGGACAACGGCATTAGCCAAAACCCCGCAAACACCCGTCGGCAACTCTATCGCCAAAATTCTTGAAGTGCAGAAGACCAACGAAACTTTAAAGGCGTTTAATAACGGCGAAACGGCTCTGACACAAGACCAGCGTGCTGCGATTAAGGAGCAGTATCTCTCATATCTTGATGCAGCTTTTGAGGAGTTAAAAAAACCGGAAAATGAATTTTACCTCAACTATCTTCTTAACAATTCAGGCTTGCTGCCGCAGCGTGTTTCGGAGACCGTAAAAAACATTGTTGACATTGCAAAACTTGACATCAGCACGGATGAGAAACTGGAATTGCTGGCATCGGACGGCATCTGCAGCGATCTGGTAAGCGTGGCGACGGCATGCCTTGCCTTGGGCCTGTATTTTCTATTTGCGGTTGGGGCGCTGAATGTCATCGGGCTGGCGCCCAATCTTGTGCTGATAAGTTTAATCCTGGCTAATATTAACTTTATCATTGCGCTTATTGCGGTAGTCCTATATCCCATTTTCTGTATATTTTAATTTTTGAGTTGCAGGGGTAAGAAAAGGAGAATTTATCACGGCAATGCAACACGGTGTAAATTCAGGGCTCGGAGAGTGACAACGAGCCCTTTTTTTGTATACAATGGCTTTAGGAAATAGCCTGAAATAAGCGGATTGCACACGCAGCGGACTGTGCACAGCTTTGTTTATTTTTTTACGGGGGTTGGAATTGCTTATAAGAGGAGCTGCGATATGCTGATACTTGGATTTTTGGGGAGTCCGAAGGTAAACGGGCACTGCGCAAAATTGCTTAAGAGGGCTCTGGAAGGGGCTGAAAGCAAAGGTGCAGCCACCAAACGCTTTGATTTAATCAAGCTGAATATCAAATACTGCCTGGGCTGCAATACCTGTTATCGAAACAACCCGGAACTGACCATAGGCAAATGCCCGATAAAAGATGATGTCGCATCAATCCTGGAAGACTATGTGAAGGCTGATGGCTACATCTTTGCGTCGCCGGTATATGATGGAACGGTTACCGCGCTTATGAAAACGTTTCTTGAGCGAAAAATCATGCTCACCTATAAAGCCCCCGATGCCTATGGCAAGCTGCCGGAGTCGCGCTGCCCGGCAAACTTCAAGCGGAAGGCGGCGTTTATTGTTACCGGCGCGGCAGCAGATGAATACAAGGAAGTGATGGCTGATCCCTGCTTCGAGGCGCTTGAATCAAGCCTGATGCTTGAGCAAGTTGATACTTCTCACGAGATGTATGTGGGCGGCATTGAAAATATAACCGAAGAGCGTTTTGCTGAACGTCTTGAGGAAGCGTTCCAGCTTGGCGCGCACCTGGTGGAAGATATTGAGAAAGAGTTAAAACAAAGTGATCAATAAAGTCACACCTTAAAGTGTTTGAAAATGTGAATCCCCGGGGAGTAGCGAATTGTTACTCATTATCCTTATTAAATTTTATACTATTTTCATTTATTGTTGCCAAGATTTCAATTGACTTCTGTTTAACAATTAGATTATATAATTTTAAGTTTTATTTAATAAACGAAGAAAAAATTTTAAACTACAGAGGAGGGATCCAGCATGAAAAAAGCATCGAAAAAAATATTACAACTCATTCAGTTTTCTGTCCTATTTATTATTCTGAGCCTCTCTTTATTCATTGTTCCTGCCCAGAGTAACACTATAAATGGCACCCTTGAAGAGCCTGATTGCCTCAGTATCCGCTACGCTGACGCGCACTACACAGATCTTTTTACATTCACCCTGACTGCTCCTGCGAATATTTATTTAAGCGCTACGTCTGAACAGGAGGGCATGTGCCTGTATCTGTATGACCTGAGCAACCCGTCGGGTGCAGAGTTAATCTATGACGACTGTGATGATGTGTATCCTTTTGCGCCACGGATAGGTACCATACTAGGTACCATACCCTTAGGAGCGGGGACATACTCTCTTGAACTCACCACCAATGACCGCAAGGTGTCATTGTCATATATTCTTGATGCCCCGGTAGAACTGACTCAGGTTGCGTGCACTTCCTATTCTTATCCGGGAAAACTTGAAGAGTCTGATTGTCTGGGTATCCGCTACTCTGACGCACACTATACCGATCTCTACACCTTCACCTTGACTACTCCCACGGTTGTTGTTTTGGACGCTGCTTCAGAACAGGAAGGCCTGTGCCTGTATATGTATGACTGGAGCAAGCCGTCAGGATCAGAATTAATTGCCTCAAACTGTAATGACAACTATCCATTTATTGCCAAGATAAACAAGTTTTTAGGGGCCGGCACATATTCCATAGAACTCACCACTGATGATCCAAAGGTTTCCCCAGATTATGTATTTGTCTCGTCAGTGCCGCTTAACCAGGTTGAATGTGCATCCTACACCTACCCGGGAAAACTTCAAGATGCTGATTGTTTGAGTATTCAATACGCTGATGCACACTATACCGATCTGTATACTTTTACCTTGACCAGCCCGACCAACGTCGTTTTAGACGCAACCTCTGAACAGGATGGCGTGTGCCTGTATATGTATGACTGGAGCAAGCCGTCCGGTGCAGAGCTTATTGGTTCTAATTGTAAAGATACGTATCCGTTTATAGCCAAGACGAACAAGTTTCTGGGCGCTGGGACCTACACCATTGAACTTACCACCGATGATCCAAAAATCTCATTGGATTATGTGTTTCGCTCATCAATCGAGTTAAGCCCTGTTGGTTGTTCTTCCTACACGTATCAGGGTAATCTTGAAGAGGCCGATTGGCCCAGCGTCCGTTATGATGCTGCGCACTATACTGACCTCTATACGTTTACTCTCACTACCCCCACCAACATTGTTTTAGATGCCACGTCCGAACAGGAGGGCGTCTGCCTCTATGTGTATGACTGGAGCAAGCCGTCCGGTGCGGAGCTCATCGCCTCAAGCTGTGACGACACCTATCCTTTTGTAGCAAAGGTGAACAAATTTTTAGGCGCGGGGACATACTCTATTGAACTCACCACCGACGATCCAAAGATCTCATTGGAATATACGTTTCGTTCGTCAGTGGAATTGAGTCAGGTTGAAAGCACGGTTTATACTTATCCAGGAACACTTCAGGAACCTGATTGTCTCAGCGTCCATTATGCGGAGGCGCACTATACCGACCTCTATACGATTACATTAACCAGTCCCACGGTTCTTGTTGTTGATGCTGCATCTGAGCAGGATGGCTTGTGCCTGTATCTTTATAACGGGAGTGACCCCTCCGGTGCTGAATTAATAACCTCAAACTGCAAAGACGGATATCCATACATTGCCAAGATTAACAAGTACTTGGGTGCGGGAACCTATACTATTGAGCTGACAACCGATGACCGCAAAGTAGCAACAGATTACAGTATCATTTCATCAGTGCCATTAACTCAGGCTGAATGTTCTTCCTATGCTTATGAAGGCAGCCTGAGAAAGTCTGACTGGGCAAGTGTTCATTATGAAGATGCTCACTATGCTGATCGTTTCTATTTTACCTTAATCAATCCGACGATCATTGTTTTAGACGCCACGTCTGAACAGGAAGGGCTCTGTCTTTATCTGTACGAAGGAAACACTCCCGCTGAAGCAGCACTGACTGCCTCCAAATGCGATGATTCGTATCCATTTATTGCCACTATGAATAAGTATTTAGGAGCGGGAACATACGCTATTGAACTCACTACCAATGACCCTGGAATCGTATTGGATTATGTTTTTTGCTCATCGGTAGAGTTATCAAAAACCCCCACGACAACTACTACGATACCTGCGATTTGCCCTGCCGAGACCGTTCTTGGGCAAAACAGCAACAATTTAACAAAATTACGCGGGGTGAGAAACCGTCTGGCCGCAAAGAATGGATGGGGGGATTATTATGTCGGGCTGTATTATAAAAATGCTTCTGAACTGAGTGCCATTCTTGCTGCTGATCAGGGAATGAAAAACAGGGCACAAAGCCTTATCCGGAAAATTATGCCTGTTGCAGAAGCTTTTCTTACAAAGCGCAAGACCGTAATATCAAAAGGCACCATACAGGAAGCTGTTGCGTTGATAGACGCTTTGAAGAATCATGCAAGTCCTGCCCTCAAGGAGGACCTCAGCAGGCTCAAACGGGATATTCAGAATAAGACAATCTTTAGCACGTTCGGAATAAAGGTGCACCAGTGATCCCCATGCAGCACAACGAAGGGCATTCCGGCAGTTGTGATTGATATTTCATTTCGTGCCTATTCAACCCCGCTGCAAGAGGATCTAAATCGGCATGGACTGGTAAACGAAATTCAAATGATAAAGGCAGGGCTATTATTGACCCTTCCTTTCTTTTCTTGCAATTGTGCTTCTAACAGGCTGTTGAAAAAGTCTCATTCTGAACGAAGCGAAGAATCCCCACCATGTTGTCATTTTGAAGGAGCATAGCGACTGAAGAATCTAATGATATGTTCTTTGGTTGAGAGATTCTGCGCTGACGCTCAGAATGACATAGAGGTGCAGACTATTTAACTCTTACTAACTCAATGTCATTCGGAGGATCGGTGGCGACAGAGGAATCTAACGCGCGCTCATGCGCGGTATCTACTCCGCCTGAATATAAAATTCCCGTAGTAAATACCCGTCGTTCAGCCCCGCTATAAACATATCAATATCGTTGCGCAGCCGCTCGCTGCTCGATGCGCTTACCGCTTCCAGAAACTGCACAATCTCTTCAACCTGTTCTGCAGAGATCACTGCAGGTTTACCTGCAACCCACTGCTCTGCAACCCCGATGTTATTTGTTACCATTTCCCTGAGCCGATTCTGCAGATACGGATTGTTCTCCAGCAGCCGCGTCAGCTCAACGGCATTGCGATAGTAAAGCGATATCAGCAACATTCCGGGCAGGCTGGGGAGCAGCCGGTCTCTTACTTTATATAACACCTCTATGTGACTCTCGTTGTTTAGCGATGTGGTAAGCGGGCAGAATCCGTGGACGGTTATATACTTTTCTCTTTTTTCTGTTGCCGTGGAGCCGTCATCCCCGGTTACTGTTAATGTTACATCATAAATGCCTTTCTTTTTATAGATATGCTGCGGATGCGCCTCAGTGCTTTCTGCGCCATCGCCAAAGCGCCACCGATATTCGCGGACAATACCGTTGCTGGTGCTGTTGAACTGCACGGGACGGAATATGCGCGCAGTTTGGACATCGGCTGTGAAACGTACCGTAAACGGTTCTGCGGTCGTTGTGGTGCTGCTGGCAACCGCGGAAGAAGTTGAAGTTTTTTGGGACGACGTTGTGGTCGTAACCGGTCCGATAGAGGTTGTTGTCTTAGGTATAGAAGTGGTAATGATCGGACCAATTGAGGTAGTGGGCGGCCGTATTGTCGTAGTAACCGGTAGGAACGTGGTCGTGTATGCCACAGAAGTTGTAGAAGGTGCCACAGAGCTGGTTGATGGATCACTGGTAGTGGTAATTTCCGGGGTGCTGGTCGTGATGGTCGGCTGCACGGTCGTGGTGTTCTCTTCGGGCGTGGTGGTTGTTGGCATTATTGATGTCGTGGTAGATTCTACGGAACTGGTTGTCATTTCCACGGTTGTGGTCGAGAGGTCAACCGTTGTGGTGCTTTCTATGGATGTGGTGGTTGACTCAACGGTTGTGGTGCCGGGAGACGGCGTGCAGGTATCGGTTAGCCAGGTGCCGAAATCATGGGATTCACCCACCACATTTTCTATTGGATATAATGGCGAATCCCCATAGCAGGTTGCTGATGCAAAATCATAACTGTTCCATGCGCGGCAATAAATTTTACTGCCGGCATTTAAAGCATGCCTGAAATCCTCGGCGAATTTTCCGCTGTCAGGTGAAAACGGATACCCTTCTCCAATCACAGTATAATAACGGCCTGCAATTTCTTCCATCTCCAGCGCCTGGTCGTCACCGGTCGGGCTGCCGTCAAGCGGATTCGGCGGATTAATGACCCCGTCTGCGCCCGCATAAATGCACTGCACCAGACAATCCGGTCCTGAATTAAGAAATCCATCGCCCACCAGATAATTGCCGTCACTATTTTTAATGCCGGTGCTTGAGCGCACCCCGATGACACCTGCGGCAGCGGCTGCCGGTGTCAACAAGCCAATCAGCAGGGCTATCAGGACTGCAATAATACTATGAGAGGACAAATGTTTGCTCTTTTGCATTTAAATGCCCCTTGTTTGTGATGTTTGGATAGAATTTCTTAAGTGCTGGTTCATACAGGGCACCCATTAACAATCAATATGGTTTGGGATAGGTCCAGGTAAAACCCGCATGATTGGCGCGGATTTGCACCCAGTATCCTTTCCCCGGTTCAAGAGCGAGCGGGCTGGGGCTGTTTCCCGAATACCACGTTCCGTTAAGCGTTGCATTGACGTGGTCCACCAGCCAGTGGAACTGATAATGTGATCCGTTCCAGCTCCACACCCGGTCTGCAT
>Ga0073932_1006074_pt1 | contig 12599 bp, 12 predicted proteins | sample DewCreD2012metaG_FD_76967 | JGI IMG/M metagenome (GOLD analysis project Ga0073932, IMG submission 76967) | Hot spring sediment bacterial and archeal communities from British Columbia, Canada, to study Microbial Dark Matter (Phase II) - Dewar... ... | reverse complement strand
CTCGAGCCAAAACTTGAGCCCTCTATCGGGTTTATCGAAGACCCCTCAGTTGGAGTTGACGGCCCACTTTGGGTACGCGGCGGCATCCCCATCTATTCGGCGGATGGTAAACCCTACGAAACTCGCAACCGAGTCACACTTTGCCGCTGTGGAAAATCAACTATAAAGCCGTTCTGTGATAGTAGTCATTACCCTGAAGAATATCAAGAGGAGAGGTAGTGTTGAAGAAGAAAATGGCGATTTCTGAAGAGAAAAACGTCGAGGACATCCTTAAAGAGAAAGAAAAAGCCTACGTGCTGTTCTATGCGTCTTGGTGTCCGCATTCGCAGCGGTTTTTGCCCATCTTTGAGGAATACGCCAAAACCAACCCCGACGAATGCCTAAGCATTATGATTGATTATAGAGCGGATTTATGCGACAAATACGGAATAGAATACTACCCTACTGTGTTGCTGTTCAAAAAGGGTAAAGTTAAAAAAAGACTCGATGCAACTCCTGGGCTTGGGCTTAGCAAAGCGGAACTTGCAGACCTCACTGCCAACCCATAGTTTTTGTTACTTCGATAACACTGATACTTGCGCAGTTTGTTGTTTGCTGTAAATTATGTTGCTTATGGCTTTTGCTTGTTGGCTGTGCTTGTAGCAGGGGCAGTTTGTTTGGTTTGCGTCTCTTTGAATCCTTAATTTGCATTCATGCACTACCTTAAAGGTCATCTGCCTCAATTCGCCGCCTGATCGGAAATGAACTGTGTACTGCTCAAGTTTTTCTTTAACAAGTGAAGCTATGTCGGATTGAAAGTTACCTGTCCGTTGAAGGTATTCTTTTATGGTGCACTCTGGAGGTACCATAACCTTCATCTTCAGGGTATTATGCTTGCATTCCCAACACAAATTTGGCATGATGTTTCGTACCTTCAAGCATGCCCTTGTCTTTTAGGTAAATTAACTCTTTTTGAGAACACGTTTTTACTTGCTTGCCAAACAGGTATCGCAAAGAGCGCGCTGGTTTGTTAAGTCGTCTTTGCAAAAACCGTCGCTGCACTTGGCAAATTCAGAGGTTGGATGCTTTGTTACTGTTTTTGGAGTATTTCTTCGTATTCAGAGTTAACGGAACCATACTTGTTTAGTAAAATGTTGTGTACTTTTCGCCAATCTTCGATTGTGGCAGACCAGTTTGGTCCTTCAATGATGCTTTTAACGTAAGCCCCAAAAGCGCCTTCACGTTTTATTGTTCCTTCTTTGCGGTTGACGCTCAGTAAGCCAGATTTTCTGAGTTGTTGGAGGATTTTTTCGATTTGATTTTTGTTCACGGCGTAAGTTAAGGTGTGGTTTATGTCATCGGTTAACGAAGTGATTGTGAATTCTTCTTCAGTTCGGAGGCTTATAGCGGCAACCATGATTTGCGTCAACTTGGCTGTTTTTGTGATGTAAAACGCTTTTTTAGGTGCCAAAGCCTGTTCAAGGCGGTAAGCCTCGCGCTTATAGAACCAGCCTTTTACCCCTTCAGCGACCACTAAATAGGCGCATAGAATGAAGGTTAACGCCACATAGAACATCGGCGGCGGTGTCACGAAACCAAACACTGGGCCTAGAGGCGTAAACGGCACTGATAGCGCAAATGTCATTATGGCTATGCTGGTTATGACGAGGTACTTGCTTGGTTTGCTCTTCCAGAAGGGTCGGCGTCTGGTTCTTATGACAAAGACAACTAGAATCTGGGAAACTAAGGATTCAATGAACCACGCGGTCTGGAATAGGGCTGGTTCAGCTGCAAAGAAAAACAGCATGACAAAGAACGTCAGAAAGTCGAATAGTGAACTCACTGGACCCAAAGTTAGCATGAAACGGCGTATGAATGTTATGTCCCAACGTTTGGGGCGCTCCACGTATTCTTCATCCACTTTATCAGTCGTTATAGAAGACTGGGAGAAGTCGTAGAGAAGGTTGTTTAGCAATATCTGCACAGGAAGCATGGGTAGAAAAGTCAAAAACATCGCGGCTCCAGCAACACTAAACATGTTCCCAAAGTTGGAGCTAACACTAATCATGATGTACTTCATGGTGTTGCCGAATGTTTTGCGCCCCTCAAAAACACCCTGCGCCAAAACCGTAAGGTCGTTTTGCGAGAGGATGATGTCTGCGGATTCTCGAGCTACATCTACTGCGTTATCAACCGAGATTCCGACGTCGCTGGTTTTAAGGGAGGGCGCATCGTTTATGCCGTCTCCCATGTAGCCTACGACGTGTCCGTTCTTTTTAAGCAGAGAAATGATGCGGTCTTTCTGGGCGGGGTTTACGCGGCAAAAGACGTTGGCTTCTTCAACGGTTGCCATGAGCGCTTCGTTGGTTTTGTTTGCGATGTCCGTTCCCAGCACTATTCCTTTGACTTCAAAGCCCAATTCTTCACAGACTTTTTTTGTGACCAGCTCGTTGTCGCCTGTGAGGATTTTGAGTTCTATGCCTGCCTTGGTTAAGAGTTGGATTGATTGTTTAGCTGTTTCTTTAGGTGGGTCAAGGAAAGCCACAAACCCCAAGAACACCATTTCACTTTCATCGTTAATCGAGTAAACCGCTTTTTCCTCTTTGAGCCGCTTGTAGGCCACTCCAAGCACACGGAGGCCTTGAGCGCTAAAGTCGCGGTATTTAAGGTCGATTTTTCCCTTGATTTCGTCGGTGAGGTCAGAAATTGTTTTGTCCAACTCGTAGTATGTGCAGACTTTAAGAATTTCTTCAGGGGCGCCTTTGGCTATGAAGAACCGTTGGCCCTTGTGTTCGACGACGACGGAGACGCGGCGGCGGATGAAGTCGAAGGGAACTTCATCGATTTTTAGGTACTGGGTGGTGTCGATTTCTTTGTGTTTTAAAATGGCTTCGTCAAGGGGGCTTTTTAGTCCTGTTTGGAAGTGGCTGTTTAGGAAGGAGTAACGGAAGACTTTCTCGTCTTCGTCGCCTTCTATGTTTACGTTTAAGATGAGTTTAATGCGGTTCTCGGTTAGGGTGCCTGTTTTGTCGGTACAGAGCACGTTCATGCTGCCAAAGTTCTCAATCGCCGAAAGCCGTTTTACGATGACGCCCTTTTTAGACATCGCCATGGCTCCCCGCGACAAATTGATGGTTATAATCATGGGCAACAGTTCAGGCGTCAAACCAACCGCTAAAGCTACAGCAAAAAGCAAGGCCTCCACGACGCCGCTGCTGCTGGGGTTTCGTAGGGCGATTGCCATGAAAACAAAAATCACAAGCAAAAACGTTACTTGTAGTATGAGGAAACCGAAGCTTCTGATTCCTCGCTCAAACTCTGTTTCCGGGGGCTTCTCGACAAGTTTTTTGGCGATTTTGCCGAATTCTGTTGCGCTCCCAGTTTTGGTCACCACCGCTGTTGCGGTTCCGCTTACAACGGAGGTTCCCATAAAGCAGTAGTTGCTCCATTCCGCTATGTTGCTTTTCTCTTTCACTGGTGTTGCTGTTTTTTCGACTGGAAATGATTCGCCTGTTAATGCGGATTGATTGATGAAGAGGTCTTTTGCGCTTATAACGCGGGCGTCGGCGGGGCTGATGTCGCCTGCTGAGAGATAAAAAACGTCACCTGGAACGATTTCAGGCAGTTTTATTTCTTGTTTCACCCCATCCCGTAGCACAGTGGCGGTTGAGGTAACTTTCTGCTTTAGCAGTTCAGCGGATTTCTCAGCTTTTCTCTCCTGATAGAAATCCAATACGACACTGACCAAGATGATGGTTAAGATGATTGCGGTGTTAGCCCATTCCCCCAAAAAGCCAGAGATAATGCCTGCGATTAATAGGATAATCACTAGGGGGCTTTTGAAGTGAACAAAGAATTCTACAATCGCTGAATGCTTATGTTCCATGCCGAGTTCGTTTCGGCCAAAAGCTTCCAGCCGTTCTGAGGCCTGCTGCGAAGTCAACCCCTGTTGAGAGGTATCCAGATGCGATAGGAGTTCATTGACTGGTAACCTGACGAGTTCTTCTGTGCTCAAGATGGGCTTCATAGCTGTCTCTGGTGATTCTGTTGAAGAAGAGAGATCATCGTTGGTTGACTGCGCCATAAAGCCCCCTCTTTGAGGGCTTAAGCAGAACATGCTTAAAGGTGTTTTTGTGAAAAAAAGGAGTGGTTGCTACTGCAGGTGCAGTTTGGTTCTATGCGGGTTTGGAGAGGATTTCTTCGCGATGGAAAAGTTTTGTCCCAACATAGAATACCGCAACATCGATGACTGCGAAAATAGCTATGAGCAAAGCAAGCACAGCTGGCCCCAGAATCAGCAACCCGGAGATTTGTGCAAAAACCAACCCCAAAACAGGCAGCAAAAGTACAACGCTGATTTGCTGAGCTTCTTTGAAGCCTTTAACTCTGGCAGAGATAATCACAGTTAAGCCTATGCTGCAAAGTGCTAATGTTGGGGCAACACCGAAGATTAAGATGAGCCAGACCGCGTTAGGAAGCAGCAGCGACCCGTTGAACATTGTAAAGCCTACGATGTCAGCGATTGTTGCGTAGACTGCGAAGGATACCCAGGTGACAATCATGGCTGGAATGAAGCTTACCAGTATTTTTCCAAGCAAGAGTTCGCTGTCAGAGATGGGCGTAGCTAAAAGCGCCTCGATGGTTTTTCGTTCCCGCTCACCTGCAAAGCTATCTGAACCCATAACGCTTGACGCCATGACGGGTATTATGAGGAAGAACGGCGCGAAGAAGTAGAGCACCATGATGTAGAATAGGATTTGGTTTGGTGTCATCTGGGCGATTTGCGCTTGAACGTCTGCGGGTAAATTGACAATTAACGACTGGAAATCCTGCACGTCCATGTTTTGGGCTGGAGTCTGCGAGATAACCATGATAATCCCCGGAAACACCACTGCAAAAATCAGCGGCAAAATGATTATAGGTAGCAGAACTTGCCAGTTGCGTTTGATTTCCAACCAGTCTTTTTTGAATACTAACCAAGCTTTATGGATGTTCATTGTGTTTCTCCTCCCTTGACTAACTTGAGGTACGCCTCTTCGAGTGAAGGACGCAAAACGTTAACGGAGAGGATTTGGCCTTCTGCCTCCACAATAGCCCGCACGAGTTCGGGGGTTGCTAAACGGGCGTCCTTCACGCTAACAAGCAGGGTGGTTTGTCGCTGTTTTACTTCCTGAGCCATAGAAGTGGCGTTTACTGCTGCCAAAACCTTAGATGTTACCTCTGTCAAGTTCACTTCGATGACTGGTATGCCGCTTATTCTTTGCCGCAACTCGTCAGGTGTACCAACTAGAAGACACTTACCTTTATTCATAATCAATACTCGCCTGCAGAGTTTCTCAGCATCTTCCAAGTGATGTGTACTTAGCAGTATGGTGCATTTTTCGTGCTCACTTAACTGAGCCATCATATCCCGTATCTCTTTAGCTGACTCAGGGTCTAAACCCGCAGTGGGTTCATCCAAAAAAAGCACAGGCGGCCTATGCACAGTGGCGCGAACGATGGCGAGTTTCTGCTTCATACCCTTACTGAAACCCGCAACCTTATCGTTTCGGCGTTCCCAAAGGCGGAAAAACTCCAGCAACTCTTGGATACGGCTCTGTCTCTCGGTTGCGTCGGTGATTCCGTAGGCTTGGGCGAAGAAATCCATGTTTTCGTATGCGGTTAGGCGTTCGTAGAGGCTGGGGTTTTCTGTGAGTATGCCTACTGATTGGCGTACTTTTAGGGGGTCTTTTTTGATGTCATATCCCGCTACGGTTGCGTCGCCTTTGGTGGGCGCGATTAGGCATGCGAGCATGCGGATGGTGGTTGTTTTGCCTGCACCGTTTGGGCCGAGGAAACCGAAGACTTCTCCTTTTTCTATCTGTAGGTTAAGGTTGTCTACGGCTGTTAGGTTGCCGAATGTTCGGGTTAGGTTTTGGGTGTCGATCATGCGTCTCTTCCTCTTGTGGGGGTTGTTTGTGTGGTTATAGGATGGATACGTATTTAAGTGCGGTGAAACCGATTTCACTGTATGAAACTAGTAAAATTCCTCGACCAAAAAGGCACCATACTTGTCTCTGACCCACTCAACCAAACAATCCTAAAAAACTTAGTCTTATCCGAATATTCCGTCTCAGAATTAGCTCAAAAACTTAATGTTCCAACCCTTAAACTTTGGCGCAGAATTCAAAAACTCCAAAACGCCAGCCTAATAGAACTCTGTCGAACAGAAAAAGTAGGCAACTTAGAGAGGAAATTTTACCGTGCATCTGCACCAGTCTACATGTCACAACAGCAATACCTCGAATTTAAACCCAAAAACCCCAACCTGCAAAAAGCCTTCGAAATCTACACCGCCATCCAGCGGGAAATAATGACCAAGGTTGCTGTTTATGGCGAAGTCCCAAAAGATGTAAACGCAGTGGATTTCTCGTTTTATGCAACCATGCAAGCCTTTGTCCAGATATTCATGGAACCAACAACACGTAAAAAAATAGAAGAGCTGTCAGAAAAAATTTCGAAATACCAACAAGAAACACCACACTTAAAAATCGAGCCCACAAGATAACCTATAGAAAGTAAAGCATTCAAGTGTTAGATTTTTTTACCCGCGCACAATTTGGTTTTGGTCATGTCCGCAAATCTGGTTTGGCACAGAAATACTCTCCCTAACGGTTTAACTGTCTTAGAGTACCCAAGGCAATCATCTAATACCGCTCAGATATCACTCGCCGTCAAGTATGGGTCAAACCAGGAACCTAAAGAAGCAGCTGGAATCGCCCATTTCCTCGAACACATGCTTGCCGGAGGCTCCGAACAAAGAATCCAACGCTCCCGCAGCATAGAAAACTACGGTGGCATATTGGATTTCTACACTGATCGAGAGCATGTGCTTGCCACGATTGATGTTTTACCAGAGAAATTAAGTGAAGCCTCACGAATTCTTTCTGAGTTATTCTTTGGGGACACCTTTGAAAAGGACAAGTTTGAGTTGGAACGCAAAATAATCCTCAATGAACTCGCTGAGGTGGAAGATGACCCCTCAGTGAAGGTGGACCAGATGCTTCTAGAGAGCCTCTTCAAGAACCACCCGATTAGGCGACCCGTAGGTGGTTACCCAAGAACCATAAAACAAGTTGAATTAAACCAAATAAAGCAGGCTCAACTCGTAAACTACGTACCCCCAAACATGATTTTGACGCTCTCAGGAAAATTGCCTCAAAAAGCTCTCGAAGAAACAATACAAGGATTCCAAAACCAGCCAAAAGGAAACGCATTACCCGAAGAAAAACAGGCAACTGAAACCCACAAACCAAAACCATGTGTCGTTGGAGAAAAAGCAGGAATAAGACAAACATACCTAAGCATAGGTGCACGCACAATTTCCGCTACTCACAAAGATGCACCCGCCCTAGACTTGATAGCGACACTACTCAGCGGGGGCACAAGTTCCCGTCTTTTTATAGAACTGCGAGAAAAAAACGCGGTTACCTACGATGTTAGCTCGACACATTGCAAAGGCGCAGATTTCGGATACTTTAGCGTAAACTGCGCAGTAAACAACTCCAAGGTAGACAAGGCCAGAAAACTGATTTTAAAAGAGTTAGCCGCTTTGGGGAATGAAGATATCTGCGCTGACGAGTTAGAGCGGACTAAACAGATTTGGCTAGGCAGTCTGCTTAGAGGTATGGATAGTATTCATGACACTTTAGAAATAATTACCTACATGGAAACCCAGTTCAGAAGCGAGTTTGCACTGAGAGATTATGTTGCTAAGATAAAGGCGCTAAAAAAAGAGGATATCCGCCAAGCCGCTTCAAGGCATTTAAACGAAGATTCTCTCTGTACCGCTCTGCTTACCCCAAAATAAACCCTGATCGTAAGATGATGGCGTATACGCACAGTCACACAGCTTAATACATCAATACGCACCCTTTTTTGTTGAAACAGTATGGAAACCCTAAAAATTACAGATACACAAGCGATGGAAATCTGTGAAAGCGTTGGGCGAACACTTGTAGCTCAACTGGACACTGATGAGGTTTGGGATAAAGTTGAACAGACACTTGCCAAATACGTAAAAAGCCATAACATAAACGAAAACCCCTCCAGCTTAACTGATAAACTCGAATGGTCGGTTAAGGTTAAACTTCGAAAATAAACTACAAACCAGTAACACTTCTCTTTTGTAGCGCAAATCCGCAAATATAAGGGGTGGGGAGGTGGCTACAAAGCAGCAACATCGACCAGAGGGATCGAATACGCAAGTCGCACTTTTTTATAGCCACATACATTACGGTACATTAAAAAAAGTCAGGTACCGTACTAAAAAGTGAAAAAATATTTATCTACAAAGCACCGTATTAACAAAAAGTGGGAAATATCAGTTGGAAGACGCCATAATCGAAATCGGCACAATAACCCATTACTTCTCAAAAATAAACGTCGCAGTAGTAAAATTAACCCTGCCCCTCTCAGTCGGCGACCGCATCCAAATAAAGGGGCCATCAACAGATTTTGAGCAAACAGTGGAATCCATCCAGATAGACCGCAACCCTATACCGCGAGCGGAAGGCGGAGAAAGCATCGGTTTAAAACTAAACCAGCATGCGCACGAAAAAGACGTAGTGTACAAGAAACTTTAGGGAATGATTTCTGCACCGTTGTACTTCACGTAATCAAAGTCTTGCAGGGACAGTTTACCGTTTTCAATCAACCTCTGCATTCTTGGCACTTCACTCTGGACCGACGCAATCAACCGTTCCACAGTATAGCACACTTTGCTGTAGGCGTCCTCTGTCCAGCGTTTAGTAATGTTTGTGTATAGGCAGCGGCCGCCGCAGACGCCAAGGATTTTGCATTGGCTGCAGGGTTTTTCCTGCACAAACATTTTGGGCAGCTGCAGGGGGTTCGCGGTTTTTATGTGCCCCAAATAGTAAGCTTTCATCCCCCACATAGTTGGACAAGGTAAAATGTAGCCATCAGTTTGGATTGAGTAGTTTATCCAACCGCTACCACAGCGCATCAAACACTCCTTTTCTCCGTTAAGAAATGAGTTTGCAATGCCCAAAAGAGGATAAAGCTTAAGCACCGTGCCTTCTTGTTCCATTTGGTCAACCCAGAAATGAACCAAACGATCCACGCCTGGGATGTAGCTGGTTTTGGTCCATTCCTCAAAGTTACGGCGTTGATAGTCTTTGCCCCAGAACCCTGCGTTGAGTTGCCAATGAACTGATGTGAAGGAAAAGTCTGGGTTGTTTAGGAGGTATTTGACTTGTTTTTCTATGTCGGTTTGCTCCATGATGGTCATGCGTGCGATTAATTCGCCTTGGTAGCCGTTTTGTTTTATGAGTTTGAGGTTGTCAATGACTTTTCTGTACGTTCCAGCGCCTCGGTAATAGTCGGTTAAGGCCTCTTCGCCGTCAAGTGAAACGAGAAGGGTGTGGAAGCGGTTAACGTATTTTGGTTCGAGTTTATGCAGGAGTAATCCGTTAGTTTGCATCATGTACATTTTAGGCGACACTTTATCCATGATTTCACGAAGCTTCTCAACCTGCATCAACGGTTCCCCGCCATAGAAGGTTAACACACACTCAGGGTCTTGACGGCAAAACCTCTCCAGCAACGCAATGTCATAGTTGAGTTTGCGGGGCAAGTTGTAGTCGACTTCTATGTCGTCCCCGAATTCTTCATCAAAATCGTCTAAACTCTCGCCAAAACAGTATTTGCATTGCAGGTTACAGTCACTGGTGAGGATCACATGGAAGAACATGTTTAGCCACTAAAGGCGGACTTGCTTAATAGTATTTTTCCGCCAACTTCTTTGCTTCTTCGTATTCTTTCGAGTTATCTTCTTTTTCGCTCTCTTCGTTTTCGGTTTCTTTAGTTTTTTCTTCTTTTTTCTGTTTTTTCTTTGTTTCCTTAGAAACCATTTTTTGAGCTTTCTCAACGTAGCTTTTGAGGTCTCTTTCCTTCAGGGCTTTTTCAGGTAACGTTTCAGCTGCAAAAAGCAGAGGAACAATGGCTAAGAATAAGAAGAAGCTAGCCAACGAAAAGGCAGCTGTAACATCCACACTGCTAATAAAGGATCGAATTAGAATTTCAATCAATCCTGAAAGCAAAAAGGGTATGCTGCCGATGAAGTAGTACTTTTGCCGTATTTTCCCTTCAGACAAGTCACCCCATATTACAAATACGAAGCAAACAAAGAGAGCACCCCACGCAATCCCATCACATAAAATGTAGAGGTATTGCGCTATTGGTTTAGCAGGGCCACCTAAGAAACTTAAAAAGGCATAGCCTAAACCTAAGAGAACAAAACCTAAAATGCTTGCGATTTTTCGTCCTTTTCTGTCACAAAGTATGCCTACGAATATTGCAGAAATGCTGCTGATGATGGTTGTTGTAATTACTGATGTGGTGTAGAGGTCGCCGAAAGAGGTTTCAATGATGGGTGCTTCGATAAAATTAATTAATGTAAAGAGAAACCAAGGTAGAAAATACAGCAGAAACGTGCGTTCTTTGATAATTGAAATGTAGCTTGTTTTGACCAGATCTGTTTTCTGTGCTATGGGTTTATAGAAAATAATTGCGAATATCGCTAAAAGTCTCCAGAATGCAAGTATTTGGAATTGTTGCTCCAAAATGATTGAAGACGCCGAAAACAGAACTATAGCTGTGAGTAGTTGAATAGTGAAAAAGAGTACCGCACCCACTTTTCCACGATTTTCCGTTTTAGTTAAGTTACTGAAAAAAGAAAAGCATGCGGGTATCCCGACTCCGGCGGATAAACCAAGAAGAAGTGACCGTAAAATTATGGCAAATAGATCAGTAGCTGACCATAGAGAAAATATTAAGCAACTGATAACTCCTAAGAATACCCAAGTTAATAGAAAAATTCGATTGTTTATTGTTCTATTTGGAAGCAGGGAGCCAATAAAAGCTGCGGCAATTAAACTTCCGAAATAAGCACTAGCAATTAACAAGATTTCAACGATAGGGTGCCCATGTGCAACATCTCCGATGGCTAACATCGTGAGGCTAAACCATGACAGGCTGTTAGCAAGCAGGAATAGACCTGGAATACTTTGCCCTATCTTTTTGTACATCTTTAAGTATAGATAATCAATCGCCACCCTATAACTTTACGAATCAGAAGTATGTATCGAAAGTAACCTTTTTAGCAACTGTATGTGTGTAGTACAACAAAGCTTATATTATGAATCTGTACTACAGATATACAGGTGAGAAAGGATGAAGGCAACCAAGGAAGTACGAAAGAAACCAGTCCGCTTTACTATCTAAATACCCTAAAGATCTTCAAGCAAGGAAACAAACAGTTGTTGTAGGTGTTTCTTTGCTTGATTTTCATTTAATTTTCCAAGCAACGTCAAAGATTCTTGCACTATTTTAGCAAGGTAACTCTTGAGTTCTGCTATATCGGTTGATTTTTCAAGTAATAGTAAGACTTCTTCACACTCGTTTTCTCCAATTTCTTTGCTGTCCAAAACCTGCTTGATTTTTGTTTTAATGCCTCTGTTTCTAATCGCGTATAGAATGGGCAAAGGTAAACATTCATTCTTTACCCTGTTAGATAACTCGTCAGAGTCGTATATGTCAACGAACTCCGCACGGATAATAAGTAAAATCCCCAGGTTTCGTCCAAGTTTACTTAAAATTTCGATTTCTTCATCAGTTCCTCCGCCGTAGATTGCGCCTGCTCTCATGCGTCCATCTATATCAGCGGCCTTTTTTGTCAAAACTTGAAGGTAGGTTTCAGGTGTTAGGGTCCATTTTTTGTTTTTAAGTTGTGATTCTATTAAATGGGCATCAACAACTTCTATGAGAAAATCTTGAACTGTTGCCATTATTTTTTCTTGTTGCGTTTTGGGCAAGTTTTCTACTGCTTTGTAGAGTTGACTGAAGCCTTCGACCATGAATGCATCGCCGAGGAGTAAAGCCGAGTTTTTTCCGAGTTTTCCATAAACCGTTTTTTTATTCTTTTTCATAGTGGATTCGTCAATGATGTCATCATGAATATCCATCGTTACATCGATAAGCAATAATGCGGCTTGTAAGTTTTCAACATCACTTGTTTTTCCACCTGCAGCTTCATAGGCTAATGCTAATGTTCCAGGCCTTGTGGCATCATTCCAACCTGAAATATATTTTTGAATAATTTGGTTAATGTTTTCTGAGCTGAATTTTTTTTCAAGAATGGTTTGTTTTGCCAACTGGATTGATTTATGACTTTTCTGATTCAAAACGTCAATAAGTTTTTTTGCGTTACTCTCTTTTGACATATTGTCAATATCTGAGGCGGAATCGATTTAACTTTTTCCTACATAAACAGGTAACAAAACAGCGGTTCTAAAAAGAAGCAAAACTCTTAATAGCTTAAGACTTAATCAGTGGGTTTCATGAGCCAAACCAAGCAAATCGAACAGAAATGGCAGCAACGCTGGGAAGCCGCCCGCATCTTCGAAGCAGACCCAGACCCAAACCGCGAAAAAAAGATGGTAACTTTCCCCTTCCCATACATGAACGGCCCCCTACACGTCGGCCACACCTTCACCGCCAGCCGCGTTGACGCCTATGCCCGCTTCAAACGCATGCAGGGCTACAATGTGCTTTGGCCTTGG
>Ga0073932_1006072_pt1 | contig 12602 bp, 9 predicted proteins | sample DewCreD2012metaG_FD_76967 | JGI IMG/M metagenome (GOLD analysis project Ga0073932, IMG submission 76967) | Hot spring sediment bacterial and archeal communities from British Columbia, Canada, to study Microbial Dark Matter (Phase II) - Dewar... ... | reverse complement strand
GGTGCGGCGCCCACCACCAGTCAAGCATGTCTACGCCGCCTCCTTGAGCCGTTCCGCGGGCTGCGCGCCTGCCGGCCGGGTCGCCGGAGCCGGGACCGGTGTTTCCGCCGCTGCCGCGCGCCTCGCGGGCATTGGCGCGATCTCGACCTCGCCCAGCTTCTCCAACTGCGCCTTGACCTTCTCCGCTGGAGCCACCACCACGAGCGTGAACCGGTCGCTTCTTACGTAGCGATTCATGACCTCCTGCACCTGCGCGGCGGTCACGGCGGCAATGCGAGCCGGGTACGTGTCATAGTAATCGATCGGGTAATCGTTCAGAATGCCCGTGCCGCGGTACTCCGCCTGCTGGCTGATCGTCTGGATGCCCATGACCATCCCGCCGGCCACGCGTGTTTTGGCCTCGCGGAGTTCCTGCGCGGTCACCTGCTCGCGGCACATGTCATCGAAAACCTTGAACACCGCCTCGACTGCTTCGCCGGTCGTCTCGAGCGAGGTATCGGTGCTAGCCTCGAACTTGCCAGCCTGCCGCCCCGGTGCAAAGCCGCCCCAGACGCCGTAAGCCAGGCCCTTCTCGGCCCGCACGTACTTGCCCAGTCGCGAGTCGATACCGCGCGAAAGGATGGTCGTCGCCACCGAGCCGGCATAGCGCTCCTCGCTCTGGTTGCGGTACGCGCGTATGCCCATGTGGATGGCCGCCTGCTGGCCGTCCGGGCGGTCCACCAGGATGATCCGGTGCTTCTCAGCCGGTTTGGGCAGGTTGTAGTCAGCGTTTGGCATCTCCTTGGCCGGCTCCCACCCTTCGAGCAGTTGCCGTGCGAGCTTCTGGCCCTGTTCGACCGTCACGTCGCCGCTGATGATCAGGTAGGCGCCGTTGGGCCGATAGGCCCTGCGGTAATGCTCCTTCGCATCCTCCAGCGAAATCCGCGCCACGCTCTCGGGCGTCGCGTAGCGTCCCAGGGCCGACTCCCCATACAACGCCTTGGCCAGATCATTGCCCGCGACGATATCCGGCTGCTCTTGCGACACCTTCAGCCCGTCGATGGTCTGCGCCTTAAGCTTGTTCAGCTCAGTCTCGGGCAGCGTTGGTTCGCGCAGCATCTGCCGCGTCCGCATCATCGCGTGCTCGAGTTGGTCGCTGACACACGAACCGCTCAGGCGCGTGTAGTCGCCGCCGTCGCTGACGTTCAGGTTGATCCCGCGGGACTCCAGGTCCTTGGCCAGTTGCTCGTACGTCAGGTCCGCCTGCCCGCGCTGGACCAGCGAGGCCGTCAGCTCGCCCAGCCCTTCTTTGCCCGCCGGATCGCAGTGCGACCCGCTGCGCATCGTCAGGTTCCAGTTGACCAGCGGCAGGCGGTGGTCTTCCATCACGATCACCCGCACGCCGTGGACCTTCGTTTCGACGCCCTTGGCAAACTTGGCGGCGGTCTGCGCGTCAGCTATGGTCGGCTGCGTGGGGTAACCTTCCGGGAACTTCACATCGCGGGCTTCCACGGGCCGGCTCGATGTTGCCGGAGCCGAGATCTCCTCGGGGATCTTCGCTTCGTTCTTGAAAGCCTTGGTCAACATCGCCAGGCGATCGGGCTTAACATGCATCGTGATCGAGTTGTTGGGCCGGAAGTACTTCTTCGCCGCGGCCTGCACGTCCTCCCGCGTAACCGCCTCCAACCGGGCCAAGGCGGTATTTACTCGGTTCGGATCGCCGGTAAGGAATGCCTCTTCGCCCAACTGGCTGGCCAGGTCGTCGGCCTTTTGCCGGCTGCGTACCAGGCTCACCCGGTGCAGCGTCTTGGCCTTGTCAAGTTCCTCGGGCGTAACGCCCTTCTCGGCGATATCAGCCATGATGGCCAGCACAGTCTTCTCCACATCGTCGGCGCTCTTGCCGGCCAGCACGGCTCCACCTACGATCACCCCGCCGTGGTCCTCGAGCGCCAGGTGCGACGCCTGCACACCCACGCACAAGGGTCGGTCGCCGCCGACCAGTGCGCGGTACAGCCGGCTCGACTCGCCCTGCCCGGCGATCGTCGCCAGCACAGCCAGCACATATTCGTCGTCGGAACCGTGGCCTGGCGTGCGATATGCCACTGCCACGATCGGCAGCGGTACGGCATAGCTCACCTCGCCCCGCAGAGGCTCGGTCTGCTTCGGCTCGGCCGGGATGTTCCGCACGACGTCGGCGCCGCTGGGGATCCAGCCGAAGTACCGCCGGACCATCTTCCGCACGGCCGGCACGTCGATGTCGCCGGTGATCAGCAGGATCGCGTTGTTGGGCACGTAGTACTTGTTGAAAAACTCCTGCAATTCCCTGGGCTCGGCCGCGGCCAGCTGGTCCATGTCGCCGATCGGTGACCAGCGATATGGATGCTTCGAAAACGCCAGCTTCAGGAAGTCCTCGTACACGCGGCCGTACGGCTGGTTCTCTTTGATTCGCCACTCCTCGGCGACCACCTTGCGCTCAGTCTTGAAGATGTCGTCGCAGACGCTAAAGCTGGCCATGCGGTCAGCTTCGAGGTAGAGCGCCAGGTCCACCTGGTTGGCGGGGATCGTGTTGATGTATTGCGTGGCGTCGAACGAGGTGAACGCATTGCAGTAGCCGCCGACGATGCCGATGAGTTTCATGTGCTCCTCGGGCTTCACGTGGGCCGAACCGCGGAACATCATGTGCTCGAACATGTGTGCAAAGCCCTGACGGTCCGGCCGCTCGTCCCGGCTGCCGACGTGGTAGATCACGCGCACATGCACCACCGGCGCCTGGCGCAGCGGCGCGTAGATCACACGCAAGCCGTTGTCGAGGGTCTCCTCGGTGAACTCGATCTTCGCGCGAGCCGCCAGGGCGTTCTTTGCACCGACTGGCGCCTGTTGTGTAGCTGCCGCCGCCGTCTCGGGCACCGTGGCCACTTCCGCCACCGCAGGCACAACCATCGCCGCCAGAACCAGTGCTGCGCGCCACAGTCGCTGCAGTCGCATGAAGATCTCCTTGTCGAAGCCGCTCGAAGCGCCCCGGATACTACCTATCGTAAGCCGCTGCCAGCCAGTTACAAGCGTCGCCCCCGGAACCATGCCGCACCATTGCCATTCAGGTACCATGATACTACGCTGGTAGAAGCAGAAGGTTCCCGATACCACGCCCAGGCCGGTACTGCGCCGGCTCGGCCGCCCCGATGTTAACGTGGTTCCCGGCAGTGCGGGCGCCGCTCATGGGGATGACCTGTTCCAGGCAACCGGGCCAGTGCCGCCGGAAGTTCGGCTGGGATTCATGGCCATCCAGCACGGCCACCATCAGTCCATGGCCCCGTGGCTTCCAGGACCTTCATCTGCTTGAGCCGGCGAGGCCGGCAGTGGCTGGCACAGATGGACGGTGTATAATCAGCAGGAAATGGTTTGCATGCGTGGGACGACCGGTGTGCATGGAAGGACATAGCCGTGTCAGAAACAATTGAAGTTCAGCCGCAGGGATACTCCTCCACGGACGAAGTTCGGCCGCCTTTGCCGGATGATTCGCCGAAGCTCCAACAATGGCAGCAACTCAAGGCGCAGTTGGGGCGGCCGGTGAAGGTACGCACCTTTGTAGGGCACGCGCCCCAGCCGGTATACAGCGAAGTCCAGGGCAGACTCACCGATGCGTTGCTAGTCCCGACGAGCCCGCCGGTGTTCCGCTGGTTCCATGACAAGATGTGGACGGTCAAGGTCCGCGTGCAGAAGGATGATGGGTCGCTATCGGAACTGGTGATCGACCGGACGACGCAGGTTGAGTGTGTGTAGATGTCAAAGCCTTCCGAAATCGTTGGCCGTCGTCCGTTGTAGCGGCACCAACACGGTGCGCCGGCTTGCGAGCCCGATGGGCTACTTCATTTGATTTGACAGGTCCGTGGTGACGGGCGAGGCTTTTGCCCCAGATTCCGCGTTCGTAGCGGCACGGGCGGAGGCCCACTGGCCGTAGATGCTTGTCAGGCTGACGTACCAGTAGCCGATCATGAAAATAAACATGAACGGCAGGCCGATCGTCACGCGCTCGGGGGCATAGAAAAGGCAGATCATCGCGCAAACCGTCAGGTAGATGGCCATACCGACTTCCACGACGATCTGAATGCGGCCCTTGTGTCCGAAGAAGCCTACCTTCCGCTGCCACGTCTTGTCGGTCTGGCTCTGCACGCCGAACTTCGGTGTGCGGACGAACTCCCCGCATTCGCCGAAGAAACCTTTCACCGCAGCAATCGCATTGTTCAGCGAGATACCCACACCCAAGGCCATCAAGAACGGCAGGTACTTCAGGCTGTCCGACCACGACTTCGACAACTCCCGCTCGCAGAAGATGTAGAACGAACTGGCCGAGCAGGTGGCGATGATGAACAGCGAGGCGTCGAAAAGCACCCGGCCGAACAGGTGGTCCCGGAAAAGCGTAAACTTGAACCACAGGGCGGGGAACAACAGCAGCGTCATCGCGACCATGAAAATGTAGACGATGCAGCTGGTCAGGTGGAAGAACGCTTCCACCTTGATCCGCCACGGCAGCTTCGAACGGAGGATCTTCGGAAGCAGTTTCTTGCACGTCTGTGCCCCGCCCTTGGCCCAACGGTGCTGTTGGGCCTTGAAGGCATTCATCTCGGGCGGCAGCTCGGCCGCGCTGGTGAGCTCCGGCAGGAAGACGAACTTCCACCCCTTGAGCTGCGCGCGGTAGGAAAGGTCGAGATCCTCCGTAAGGGTATCGTGTTGCCAGCCGCCGGCGTCGTCGATGGTCGAGCGGCGCCACATGCCCGCGGTGCCGTTGAAGCTCATGAACCGCCCCGAACGGTTCCGGGCGCCGTGCTCGATGACGAAGTGGCCGTCCAGCAGGATGGCCTGGGTCTTGGTGAGCAAACTGTGGTCCCGGTTGATGTGCTCCCAGCGCGCCTGCACCATGCCGATCTTCGGGTCGGTGAAGTAGTCGATCGAGTCCTTGATGATATTGGCTGGCGGAATGAAGTCGGCGTCGAAGATGGCGACAAACTCGCCCTTGGCGGTCCTGAGCCCCTCGGCCAGCGCGCCGGCCTTGTAGCCGCTGCGGTTCGTGCGGTGGATGTACTCGATGTCAAAACCGCGGGCCTTCATCTCTGCCACGCTGGCACTGGCGATCTGCACGGTTTCGTCGGTGGAGTCGTCCAGAACCTGGATCTGGAGTTTGTCCCTCGGATAATCGACCTGGCACGTATGCTCGATCACCCGGCGGGCGACAAACTGCTCGTTATACATCGGCAATTGGATCGTGACGACCGGCAGCTCGCTGAAGCGGTCCTTTGGCCGGGGGGTGTTCTTGCCGTGCTTGTAGTACAGGTAGACGAGGTGCCATCGGTGCCAGCCGTACAGGCACACGACGAACATGATTGCCAGCCACGCTACAAGGAATCCAGTAACGATCGAGCCCCAGAGACCGGTGGGGGTGCCCGATACGTCTGCTTGTGCCAGCAGCCCGTGAAATGCCGAGATATCCATGAGTGTCAACCGTTGCCTTCCCTGACGACAACCGATACGCCGGGAACAGGATCGCGCCCAGGCAAATACGGACCTGACGCCCAGATTCTAACGGGCCCTTCACAGTACTGTCAACGCAAAGGCGTCCCAACTGCCGGCAGGTCACGCGGATTGCGTATTATCGGAAAGATTTGCCCTGCCTGCAGTTGGCATGGCCACATTTATGGATCCTAGGGAGTCGCTTGAGCGGCATCAAGGACTGCTCAAAACGGTTGGCGGCCCGCAGGCTGCAAGCCTGTCGCTTGCCTTGCGCGGCTATGGCCGGCACAAGAACCTACTTATTGCGGGGCAGCAGGCTGGGCTTTCAGGACCTCCATCATCGCCACAAGGTTAGCAGGCGGCACATCCGGAGGTACCGCATGGCTCGGGGCCAGAACGTAGCCCCCTTCCCGGCCGATGTCGATCAGCCGCCGGGTCAGGTCGCGGACCTCCTGGACCGTGCCGAACGGCAGCGTCTGCTGGATGCTCAGACCGCCATGGAAGGCCAGCCTGCCATGGTAGCGGCGCTTATACTCGAATACGTCCATGACTTCCGGCTGGAACGGGTTGAACAGCTGCAGGCCCATCTGCACCAGATCATCAAACAGTTCCTGCACGCAGCCGCACGAGTGTTGGGAGACGTACTTGCCGGCGTCCGCGGCTGCCTTGTACATCCGGCCCAGTCGCGGCTGGATGTACCGCCGCCAGAACCTGCCGCCCATGATCAGGCCGCGCTGCGAGCCATAGTCATCGCCGAAGTGGATGCAGTCGACACCGAGGTCAATGGCCTTGCGGATCATGCACAGGTTGTGCTCGCAGATGGCATCGAGAAGCTCGTCCACGAATGCCGGCCGCTCAATCATGTCCACGAGAAGGTCCTCGGTGCCTCGCATGCACCAGGCCCGCTCGTAAAGGCTGAATCCGATCGCAAAACGGGTAAAGCGGCCGTTGGCGGCGTCCAACTGTTCTCTTAACCCCGTGTACCACTTCGGTTCGCTCGGATCGGGAAAAGTGTAACCCTTGAGGGTCGGCTCCTTGAGGGGCCAGTCGATAGGGATGCCGATGTCCTTGTCGATCTCGCGGTTCCAGGTGGTGCCGTAATGGTCGCGGAAGAGGAACTCACCCACCTGTTCGAACTCGTGGATCTTTGAACCAACAGTCAGGAAGTGCGGGACAAGAAACGGGTCCAGGTCCTGCGTGCCGAGATGCTTCTTCAAGTGGTCGGCACACTCAATGGTCAGATCGACTTGCCATGGCACATAGGCCGGCCGGCGAAACTCCAGGGCATCTATGACGACTTGCCGCTTGGTCATGGGACACTCCTCTCCGGTAGTGGCAGCCTCCTCGGCCGCGAATGCAATGTAACCGAGCGACCTGGGGCCGACAAGAACGAATGGCGGTCCGTTCTTGCGAGTTTGCGCTCGGCAGCCCGCGCAGTTGCGGCTGCGGCTGTTCCATGGAGTGCAGCGGCCGCGACGCGGCTTTGGATACCGTGGCCAGTGGGACAGCCGCTGCGGCTGTGGTCGGTGGTGTAGTCGCAGCGGTTGTTGCTGTTACTGGGCGCTCAGGGCTTAGCACCGCCGTTGCGGTGTCAGCGCCCAACACCAGCGGGGGATGTCGTGGGGCGGGAGCCGGCCGGGGAGAGGAGAAATTTGGCCCGGGGCGGACCCGGGGGCGGGTGGGAAAGCCTGGCGGCTGGCGGGTTCGGCACCGATAACGGATTCATAAGGGTCGGAAGAATAATGACTTACAGGCTCAGTGGCGGGCGGGGTGGCCGGGGGCAGCGGGTAAGCGCTGGATGCGCCGCCGGGGGTCGAGGCCGGTTTGGAAATGGTCGAAGCGGAGTGCGGGGCGGGAGCGAATCGGGTAGCAGCGCGGGGGGCCAGCCTTGCGTAGAAACAGGTGCCTGTCCCCGGTTATCCCGAATCCTCCCCGAAACGAGTGATGACCCCGAATCTCCCCGAAACGAGTGATGACCCTGAATCTCCTCTCCCTCAGGCGAATGATACTCCTGTTAGCCTACACAAGAGCAGCACCGGTTTCCAGATCAAATGTGCCGCACCCCCAAAACCGACGAGTGGGGCCAGGACCCAGGCCGAGGAACTGGTAGCCGGGGGTGAAATCGGGGACATCACTCGTTTCCCTCCGCCCGCCGCGGGCGGCCGGGGCGACGCAACGTGAAATCCAGCCCTAACCGGGATGCCGTTGCCGCCACCCACTCCAATGCCCCATACGGCCGGCCCCGCTCGACACAGACCCGGATCGCCTTGAGATCCGGCTTGTCCATCGCCTCGTTCACCAACGCCGACCAGTTCCGCGGGCGATCCGCCGGCCAGACCGCCAGCGGCAGATCCTCCCGCCGCTGCTGACGCCGCCACAGCCCGCTCCACGGCCACTGCTCGGCCCGGCCAACCAGCCCGGCCCGCACCGCATTGGCCTCCACATACCGGCAGACCCGCAGGAAATGATACCCGTCCTGCACCGGGAAGCACTTGAACCGCCCCGGCTAGACGTGCCCACCGCGCCGGCTCCGACGGCCGGCATGATACCGCCGCACGTGCCTCACGCCCATCCAGCCCAGCAGGCGACCGACCGCCTCATCCGTCCGTGGACGCATCACCAGGTGCCAGTGGTTGGGCATCAGACAATACGTACACAGCTCCACCGGATACCGCTGCAGGCCTTCGGTCAGGATCGTCTCGAAGCCGCCATAATCCTCCGGGCCATCAAACAACTTCATACCGCCGTTGCCGCGGTTGAGCACATGGTAGATCGCGCCGCCTTCGATGGCCCTGGCAGTTCGAGGCATGGCTGCCACTGTACAAATGCCTGCCCTGCATGTCCATGAAACGAGTGATGTCCCCGATTCCGCCCTGCGAGGTGGCCCTGGCCAGCCCCAAGCCCCTGATCGGCATGACCGTCTGGTCGCTGCCGAAGCTGCGGGAGTACCTGATCGCCCAGAAGATCGTCGAGGCCATCTCGATCGAGCACCTGCGGCAGATCCTGCGGACCCGCAAGGTCCGCTGGCGGCACACCAAGACCTGGAAGGAGTCCGACGACCCGCTCTTCTGGCCCAAATACCGCAAGATCCGGCGGCTCTACAAGGCCGGCCGTCCCGTCGGCGGGTGCCGCCTGAGCATCGACGAGTTCGGGCCGCTGAACCTGCTGCCCCGCCACGGCAAGCATTACGCCCGGACCGGCCACGTGGACCGGCTGCGGGCCACCTACAGCCGCACAGGCGGGGTGCGGTACATGTACGGCGTCTACGATTTGGAGACCGACACGCTGGTCGGCCGGTTCGTGAAGCGCAAGAACCGCCGGACGTTCCTGACCTTCCTGAAGTGGCTGCGGGCACAGTACCCCCGCCGGCAGGTCCTGCACATCGTGCTGGACTGTGCCAGTTTCCATGACCGGCCGGAGATCCTGGCCTATGCGGCGGCCCACCGCATGAAGTTCTACTTCACGCCGACGGCGGCCTCCTGGCTGAACCGCATCGAGAGCCACTTTGTTGCCCTCAAGAAGTTCGCCCTGGACAACACGGACTATCGCAGCCATCCAGCAATGCAGAAGGCCATCCACCGCTACCTCCGCTGGCGGAACGGCCAGAGGCGAATCAGTTCTTGCAGTTGGAGGACCTACAAACTGCATCCATCAGACTCCCAAAGGGCCTATAGGAAGACCGGGTGAAACACGAAACTGTTCAACTGGAAACGGCACTAGGTTTTGCTAGGTGTTGCGAGTTTCAGCCGATCCGGGCCACGACCTCGACCGCCTTGGCAACGTTCGCCTCGGCGTAGATCTCCGTGACGGCCGAGCCGAGCCGATGGCCCAGGATCGTCTGGGCCAGGTCGATGCCGAACTCCCGCCGCAGCCGCGTCGCCGCGTTGTGCCGCAGCTGGTGCGGGTGCCAGCAGTGGGCCTGCCGCCACGCCCGCAGCGCGGCGCCGTCCGGGCCCCCCATGCGCTTCTGGTAGTCCTCCGGCGTTTCTTCCTTCTGGCGGCGCAGCCTGGCCGGCGGCGGATGCACCCGCAGGCACGCCCGCTGGATCGCGTTGCGGTAGGCGTCTTCGTTGTAGCGGTCCCCGGGCCGCCGCTCGGGCTCGTCCCGCACGTTCGAGCCGGGCTTGTTGCCGCAGGACATCGGCGTCGTCCGCTTCGCGTGCAGGGCCGCCCGCCGCCTGGCCTCGGCCTCGGCCGGGCTGAAGCAGGGCTTGTGCGGGGATCGGAGCAGGTAGGGCGTGACGATCCGCTGCGACTGCGGGCCGAAGTAGATCGTCCGGGCATGGCCGCGCCACTCGTTCTTGTGGTCGACCGGCTTGTACGTCCAGACGGTCTGGGTGCGGTCGATGTCGCCGGGCCGCAGCTCGAGCAGTTCGCCGGGCCGGGCACCCGTCAGCAGCTGCAGCTCCACGAGGGCCCTGACCGGGCCGGGCAGGTGGGGCAGCACGGCCTGGACCATCGCCGGCGGCACCGGCCGGACCGGTTCGGACTCCCGGGCCTGGGATCGGCCTCGCTTCAGGGCCGGCACGGCCTGGAGGGCCTGCCAGGTTTCCGGCGGCACCATCTCCCGGGAGACCGCCCACTTGAACATAGACTTGATCCGGTTGATCTGCTTGTTGATGCCGGTGCGGGTCCAGCCCCGCTGGATCATGGCCTGCTGGACGGCCCGCAGGCACCGGGGCGAGAACTCTCGGGCGGGGGTGCGGCCGTACAGCTCCCGCAGCGGCCGCAGCGCCAGCGTGCACGTGTCGGCCTCGCCGGTGGGCCGGCCCTCGGGATCGACGTAGCACGTCGCGGCGTACTTCAGGAACGACGCGATGATCTCGGCCACGGCGGGGCCGTCGTCCTCGGTGCTGGGCAGCCGCCGGCCGTTAGCGGCCCACTCGGCGACGAGGCGGTCGTACTGCCGCTTGGACGCCTCAGTGCCGTGCGGGCCGAGGTAGAAATCCCGGCCGTTCAGGCTGACGACGGCCTGGCCGGACGGGCGGTGAGAACGGTACGAGGGAACGCGTATGCGACCCATGGAAGCCTCCGGAACCCGGTATGTACCGGGTTTGCTTTGGTTTCACAGGCCGCACTCCCGACCGTCGGAAGGTACGCAACAACCGGGTTCAGCCTACTTTACATCACTCGGGGCAGCGAGATTCGAACTCACGACCTCCTGGACCCAAACCAGGCGCTCTAGCCAGGCTGAGCTATGCCCCGTTTGCCCTGCCGGCAGTCATTCTATCATCGGTTTGCCGTCGGCGCCCAGAGGCTACAGCCGCCTGCGACTGTCGACAAGCCCAACGCCCCCAACTTCCTGCTGCCGCCTCGGGCTGCCTAACGCCTTGGCAAACGGCCCCATATGTGCAAAGATATGTGCGCGGTACCGGTTCGATAGGCTGGACCGGCTGTCGACGTTTGCCTCGGGCGGGCCACCGTCGTGGGGTTGCTGGTTATGTGGCCACGATTTATTAGCAATGCGGATGTCGCCAATACAGGAGAAGACTCGAGATGGCCAAGAAGACCATTGCTGACGTAGACGTCAAGGGCAAGCGGGTCCTTATGCGCGTTGATTTCAACGTCCCCATCGAGGCCGGTAAGGTCACCGATGACAAGCGGATCGTCGAGGCCCTGCCCAGCATCAAGTACATCCTCGACAACGGGGCCAGAAGCCTCGTCCTTATGAGCCACCTCGGCCGGCCCAAGGGCCCGCAGGACAAGGCCAAGTACTCGATGAAACCGGCCGCCGACCGCCTGGGCGAACTGCTCGGCAAGCCGGTCAAACTCGCCCCGGACGTTATCGGGCCTGAGGTCAGGAAGATGGTCGATAGCCTCCAGCCCGGCGAGGTGCTCATGCTCGAGAACCTCCGCATCTACGAGGCCGAGACCAAGAACAACAAGGATTTTGCTAAGGAACTCGCCAGCTATGGCGACCTTTACGTTAACGACGCCTTCGGCACCAGCCACCGCGCCCACGCCAGCATGCACGCCGTCCCCGAAATCATGGGACCGGGCAAGAGGGTGGCCGGCTTCCTGATCAAAAAGGAACTTGATTTCCTGGGCGACGCCCTGACGAACCCCAAGCGGCCGTTTGTCGCGATCCTCGGCGGCGCGAAGGTGTCCGACAAGATCGGGGTGATCGAGAGTCTGCTCAAAAAGGCCGACGACATCATTGTCGGCGGCGCAATGGCGTACACTTTCTTCGCCGGCCGAAATCAGAATGTCGGGGCCAGCCTCGTTGAACTCGACAAGACCCAGGAAGCCTTGCGGCTGGAAGCCGAGGCCGGTGGCAAGCTGCACTTGCCTGTCGATACCGTCGCGATTCAGGCGGGCGAGATCAAGGCCGGCGCGCTTTACGAAGTCGTCCGCGGGAGCATCCCCGACGACAAGCAAGGGGTGGACATCGGCCCCGAAACGCGGGAGATGTTCGCCAAGGTGATCGCCAAGGCCAGAACGATCTTCTGGAACGGCCCGATGGGCGTGTTCGAGAAGGAACCCTTCGATGCCGGCACCGTCGCGGTGGCCAAGGCCGTGGCCGAGGCCACCAGCAAGGGCGCCATCAGCGTGATCGGTGGCGGCGATAGTGCTGCCGCCATCGCCAAGGCCGGCCTCGAAGACAAGGTCAGCCACATCAGCACAGGCGGCGGCGCGTCGCTGGAGTTCGTGCAAGGTCTTGAACTGCCGGGCATTGAGATCCTTGACAACAAGTAACCCGGCCGGAAACAGGATTGCCTGTTGCGATGGTTGGCATGGTCCTGCCCGGTCGCGTGGGTGGGCGATCGGGCAGGGGCATGGCCGAGAATCAGCCGATGGGAAACGCCAATTACGTCAGCCATGCCCAAAAGCGCGCACGGCGCCTCCAGGATCTCTGCGCGCCCGGTATCCGCATCGCGCCGTCGATTCTCTCGGCCGATTTCTTCCGCCTTGGCGAGGAGATTCGCCAAGTGGAATCGGCCGGGGCGTGCGTCCTGCACCTGGACGTGATGGACGGCCACTTTGTCCCGAATCTTAGCATTGGTGTGCCCGTCGTCGAGAAAATCCGCCGGCACACCGACATGCTGCTAGACGTCCACCTGATGATCTCCGATCCGCTGTTCTTCGCAGAGCCGTTTGCCAAGGCCGGGGCGGATATC
>Ga0073932_1006069_pt1 | contig 12612 bp, 5 predicted proteins | sample DewCreD2012metaG_FD_76967 | JGI IMG/M metagenome (GOLD analysis project Ga0073932, IMG submission 76967) | Hot spring sediment bacterial and archeal communities from British Columbia, Canada, to study Microbial Dark Matter (Phase II) - Dewar... ... | reverse complement strand
GAAACGCTTTCGCCCCAGGAAGCGGCCGCGTTCTTGTCGTCCCTTGCCGGCCCTGCTTCCACGGCCTCGCAGGCCCCCGGCGCGCTCCCTGCCGGCGGCTTCCTCCCCGTCCCGAAGATCCACAACATCCAACTCTCCCTTTGTGAATCCGACTACCGCCGCGCCGTCGCCCGCGCCATCGCCTACATCCACGCCGGCGACGTCTATCAGATCAACTTCACCTGCAAGCTGCGCTTCGAAAACGCGGACTGCGCTGCGGGCCTGTTTGCGCGGTTGCGCGCGGCGCATCCGGTTCCACACTCGGCCTTCATCCACACGGGCGACGCGCAGATCGTATCGCTGTCGCCGGAGTTGTTTCTGCGATGGGAGGGGGGCCGTGTCCTGACGCGCCCGATGAAGGGCACGGCGGCGCGGGGACGATGGTTCGAAGAAGACGCGGCGGCGGCGCGCGCCCTGGCCGCCGATCCGAAGAACCGCGCCGAGAACATCATGATTGTCGATCTGATGCGCAACGATCTGGGGCGCGTGTGTGAGACGGGCTCGGTCGAGGCGCGGCCGTTGTTCCGGATCGAGCGCTACGGCTCGCTGTTTCAAATGACCAGCGATGTTTCGGGGCGCTTGCGCGCGGGGATGACCCCGAGCCGGTTGCTGCGCGCGGTGTTTCCTCCCGGCTCGGTGACGGGCGCGCCCAAGATTCACGCGATGGAGATCATTGATGAGCTGGAGGCCGAATCGCGCGGGCCCTACTGCGGCTGCGTCGGATACTTCGCGCCCGGGGGCGACGGCCTGCTGAACGTCGCCATCCGCACGATCGTCCAGCGCGGGCGTCAGTGCGAGATGGGCGTCGGCAGCGGCATCGTCGCCGATTCGGATCCGAGGCTCGAGTTCGCCGAGACGAGACTCAAAGGACGTTTCCTGACGGCGGCGCCGGTGGAGTTTCGGTTGCTGGAGACGCTCCTGTGGCGGAGAGGATGGGAGGAATCTGAGGGACCGGAGGGACAGCAGGGACACGCAGCCGGAGCGAAGGGAGGATATGCCTTTCTGGAGGAGCACCTGCAACGGATGCGACAGTCGGCGCTTTACCACGGATGGAGTTTCCCGGAAGAGCAGGCGCGGGAGGCCCTTCGGAGCGTCGCCGAGGAAGCCGGCGCAGCGGGCGCAGCCGCAGCGCGCGTTCGACTGCTGATGTCCCGCAACGGCGACTTTGAGCGCCAGTGGACCGCCATCGCCCCTCCATCGAACGCTCCTCACCAGTCCCTTTGGTCCCATGTGTCCCATCAATCCGAGCCATGCCCGGCCGACAATGATTTCGGATTGGCCGGAGCCAACGCCGGATCGCCGCCACCCGTCCGCGCCTGTTTGGCCGCACGGCTTATCGATCCGGCGGACGTCTTCCTCTACCACAAGACGACGCGCCGCGAAGCCTATGACCGCGAATGGCGCGAGGCGCACGCGCGCGGATACTTCGACCTGATCTATCGCAATCGCGACGGCGAGATTACCGAAGGCGCCATCACGAATCTGGCCGCGCTCATTGATGGCCGCTGGATCACGCCCCCGCTGCGGTGCGGCCTGCTGCCCGGCATCTGGCGCGCGCGGCAGATCGCCGATGGCGCGCTCGAGGAGCGGGCAATCCGGCTCGACGATCTGAAGAACGCCAGCCGCGTGGTTCTGGGCAACTCCGTTCGCGGCGCCACCGAAATCGGCGTCGTCTGCGACGAGAGTGGCAGGCCCATTTGGAGCGCGGCGGCAGAGCGAAGCGCTTTGTGCCGGGCCTCGGGTGAAAGAACCCCACGGACACGAGTTGTTTTGAACCAGACATGAGGCTGATCGTCATCTATAGAACACAGTGCCGGCCGACGTGGATAGCGCTGCTGGCCGCGCTCGAGGACGGCGGGCTGTCCGGACGGTTCGATATCCGGCTGACGGACTGGACACAGGCGCCCGCGGAACTCGAAGCCGCCCAGGCCGAAGGCCGGCGCGCCTTGATCGCCCTGACGCTGAAGATCTATGACGCGATGGAGGCGCGGGCGGGACTCGCCACGCTGGCCCCCATGCTGCGACTTGGCGATCTTGTCGTTGCGGGAGGGCCTCATGCGACGGCGCTTCCGGCCCAGACGCTGGCGCTGGGCGTCGGCGCCGTTTTGGCGGGCGAGGGCGAGACCGCCTTTGTGGAACTGGTCCGGCGCCTGACCGAGGGGCGCGAATGGCGCCAGACGCCCAATCTGGTCTTTATGAATGGCGGCCGGCTGATCCGCAATGAGCCGGCGCCGCTGATTGATCTGGACCGCAGCCGCTCGGTCTTCGAGCCGTTGCGGTTGCAGGGGCCGATGGAACTGACGCGCGGTTGCGCCTGGCAATGCCGCTACTGTCAGACGCCGCGTCTGTGGCAGGGCGCCGAACGCCACCGCTCCATCGCCGCCGCCGTCGCGCTGGCGGCGCGGCATCATCACTTCATCCAGTTTCTGTCGCCCAATGCGCTGGGCTACCAATCGCTGCGCCCGCGCGAGCCCAACGTCCGCGCGCTCGTGACGCTGCTCGAGACGATTCGTTCGCGCCATCCCGCGCTGCGGTTGAACCTGGGCAACTTCCCGTCCGAGGTCCGCCCCGACTACGTGACGCGCGAGGCGCTGACGGCCCTGCGACCGCTGATCCACAACCGCGTGCTGGCGATGGGCGCCCAATCGGGAAGTCCGCGCACGCTGCGGGCCATCGGGCGCGGGCACGGCGTCAAGGCGGTGTGGCGCGCCGTCGAGATCGCGCAGGAGACCGGTTTCGTTCCGCTGGTGGACGTCCTGTTCGGCCTGCCGGGAGAAACGCCCGAGGAGGAGGCGCTGACGCGCGGGCTGGTCCATGAACTGGCGCGCCGCAATGCCCGCGTGCGCGCCCATGTCTTCCTGCCGTTGCCCGATTCGGCGTTCGCGGATTCGACTCCCAGCCCGCTCAGCCCCGAGACGCGCGAACTGCTCGAAGCGCTCGGCCGCGTCGGGGCCGTCGATGGCGCGTGGCGCGACCAGATGCGCAAGCCGGGGGGCGCAGACCCAACAGACGCCGCCGCGCCCGCGTGATCCCGCGCGCGTGTCGCCGTGAAATGTCAAACCCCGGACAGTGAGTCTCCGGCGCCCCTTGCGCCATTTTCTTGATGGGCGCTTGTTGTTCGATATTCGAAAGTTCGAAGCGCGTGGGCGGACGCCGCGGATTAGGGCTTGCGCGGGGGCAAGGGGCGCGGGGCATCATACGGCCCACAACTCTGGCGCCCATTGGTTTGACCGTAATGCCATCGGATTCCGCGGACTGTCCCGCGCTGCCACCCCAACAATTTAAACGCGCCTGGCGCCTGGTGACCATCGCCGGGGCCATGGGCATGACATATCTGACCTGCATCACGTCGGCCCCGCGCGTCAAGTTCCTGACCGAGCTGGGCGCCAGCGCCTTCGACTTCGGGCTGCTGGCGTCGATCCCCTCGGTGGCGCTGGCCTTCCAGATTCTCGGCGGCGTCATCGCGCGGCGCATCCGCCGGCGCAAGGCGCTGTGGATGGGGCTGGTCATCGTCGCCCGGATGTGTTTCCTGCTGGTTCTGGCGGCGCCGATCCTGTTTGTGGACAGCCGGGCGCGCATCTGGTGGATCATCGGCGTTCTGGCGTTTCATGATATTCTGGGCAATATCGGCGGGCCGATGTGGATGTCGTGGATGGGCGATCTGGCGCCCAAGGAGTCGCTCAGCCGCAAGTGGGCGCTGCGCCAGCGCTATGTGGTGGGAACGGGGATCGTCGCCGGCGTGCTGGTCGCCCTGTTTTTCAGCCATTTCGAGAAGACCGGACAGGTCATCCTCGGCTTTACGATCCTGGGCGTCGTAGCCGTGGTCATCGGCGTCATCGACATCTGCCTGTTCGCCTGGGTTCCCGAGCCGGCGCCGGCGCCGCCGAAGCGCACCGGCGTGTGGGAGACCGTCATCGGACCCCTCAAGGACCGCGATTTCCGCCCGTTTGTCATCTTCCGGGGCTACTGGACGTTTTCGGCGGCGCTGTCGTTTCCGTTCTTCGGCCTGTATCTGATCGACTACGTGGGCGTCAGCGTCCGCGACACGCAGTTGATGAGCATGGCCGGCTCGGTCGGCGTGGTCCTGGCAACGCGGTTCTGCGGCCTGCTGGTTGACACGTATGGCCAGCGGCCGATCCTGTTGATGCTGCTGTGCGGCAAGGGACTGATCCCGCTGGGCTTTGTTCTCGCCCCGCCGGTCCCCCACTTCGCGATCCCCATCCTGGCGTTCATGATGTTCATCGACGGATTCTTCAACGCCGCCTTCGAATTGTCCAACCAGAGCGTCATCCTGCGGACGACGCCGCGCGAGAACCGCGCCATGTATGTGGCCGTGAACAACTTCCTGGCGCTGGGCGTGGGCGCGAGCCTCGCCCCGCTGATCTCGGGCGCGGCCATCGAGTCGATGACCGGATCGGTGTGGAAGATCGGCGTCTGGGCCTTCACGGGCTTTCACATCATGTTTCTGATTAGCTCGCTGATGCGGTTCGCCGCCATCCTGTTCGCCCGCCATCTGCGCGAACCGCAGAGCGCGACGGTCCCCGTGGTCCTCAAGCATCTGACCTCGACCAATCCACTGCGCGTCGCGCGCTGGATTTACCGCCTGACCGACTCGGAGAAGGACTCGGTCCGCGCGCAGGCGGCGCGCCGCCTCGGCGACTTCCGCAGCCCGCTGGCCATCCGGGACCTCATCGCGGCGCTGCGCGACCCCTCGCGCAAGGTCCGCAACGCGGCCGCCGACGCGCTGGGCCGCATCGGCAACGCCGAGGCCACGGCGCCGCTGGCGCGGGCGCTGGTCGATCCGGCGCTGGGCATCCAGTCGCCCGCGGCGCGGGCGCTGGGCTACATCGGCGGCTTCGATTCGCTCAAGGCCCTGCTGGGCAATCTGCGCGGGCTGTCGAAGCCCGCCCTGGGCGAGACGGTCGATTCGCTGGGGCGCATCGGCGACAGCGCCGCCGTCCTGCCGTTGATCTGCCTGTTCAGCGATGTGGAAGACGCGCATCTGCGGCGGCGCATCGCGGCGGCGCTGGGCCGGCTCAGCGCGACCCCGTCGCCCGAGGCCATCATCGCGATGTTGGGCGAGTCGCGGCCCGTGCGTACCGTGCAGACGTCACAATGACAGGCCGGGCGGCGAATATGGGCATGAACCTGACCGAGCGCATCCTTGAGGCCGCGGCCCCGCGGGGCGACAAGCCGGCCGTGATCGAAGCCAGCGGAGCCGTTTCGTATGGCGCACTGGCGCAGCGGATCGAGACGGCCCGGCGCGAACTGTCCGGCGCGGGCGTGGGAAACGCCCTGCGCGTCGGCCTGCTGGCGGACGACTCGGCCAACTTCATCGCCGTGTGCTTCGGACTGATGGCCGCCGGCGCCGCGGTCGTCCCCATCCCGCCCAACCTGCCGCCCGAAGAGCAGCAGACGCTTGCGCGCAGGGTGGGCCTGCACGCGGTGGCGTTCGCCCCCGGCTGCCCGCCGGCGGACCTGCCCGGCGCGGCCGTCCGCGTCCGGCCGCCGCGGCAGCGGCTGTTGTCGTCGGGCTTTGTTCTGCGGTGGGTGGATCGCGACGCGCCCTCGCCGGCGGGCTTCGCCGAGCTGAATCCCGCCTTTGTGCGCTTCACTTCCGGCACCACCGGCGACAGCAAGGGCGTCGTGCTGTCGCACGCCACAATCCTCGACCGCGTTCAGGCGGCCAACGCCGTTCTGAACATCGGGCCGGGAGACACGATCCTGTGGGTCCTGCCGATGGCGCACCACTTCGCCGTGACGATCGTCTCATATCTGTTGCACGGGGCCACGATCGTGTTGGCCGGCCCGCCGGCGGAGGACGCGGCTGCGCCCCTCGAAGCGATCCGCCGCCACGGGGCGACGGTATTGTATGGCCCGCCGCCGTTTTACCGCCGGTTGTGCGACGCGCCGCGCGCCGCCAGGCTCGACACCGTCCGGCTGGCGCTCTCGACGACGGCCAGCCTGCCGGCGCAGACCGCGCGCGCCTTCGTGTCGAAATATGGCGTGCCGGTTTCCAACTGCTATGGTCTGATCGAGGCCGGACTGCCGTTCATCAACGTCGCCCGCCCCCGCGACAAGGGCGCCTCGGTCGGGCGCGCGACGCCGGGCTACGAGGCGCGGATCGTCGGCGCCGACGGCCGCCCGTGTCCCCCGGGCCGGACCGGCGACATCCATCTGCGCGGCCCGGGCCTGCTGGACGCGTATTACACGCCGTGGCGGACGCGCGCCGAGATTCTGACCGACGGCTGGTTCCACACCGGCGACGTCGGCCGGTTCGATGACGAAGGCTTCCTGACGCTGGCCGGGCGCCGGGGCGAGATCATCGCCTGCGGCGGCGTCACGGTGTTCCCCACCGAGATCGAACACGTCCTTGACGCGCATCCCGCAGTGGCCGAATCGCTGGTGGCGGGCGCCGCGGACGCCGGGCGCGGCCAGGTCCCCGTGGCGCGCGTGGTGTTGAAGGGCGGGATCGCCGCGCCGCCGTCCGAATCCGATCTGATCGCGTATTGCCGCGCGCGCCTGTCGCCGGAGGAGACGCCGCATCGCATCGAGTTCGTCGCGTCGCTGCCGCGAACGCCCACCGGAAAACTGCGGCGGGTGTGACCGCGCGCGGATTAGAACTGGGTTTCCACCAGATTCTTGGCCAGCGCGCCTTCGATCTCGGCGATGACCGTGTCGATGGAGAACGGCTTCTTGACGCAGGCCAGGGCGCCCAGGCGGATGGCCGCCTCGGTCTCATCGACGTCGGTGATACCGGTGACGGCGATGACCGGCGGGGCGGGCCGCGCATCGGCGCGGTGTTCGCGGAGCCACTGCATGACCTCGACGCCGGACTTGTGGGGCATCCGCAGATCGAGCAGCACGCAGTCGTAGTGGCCGCGTTCAAGCGAGCGGGTGCCTTCAAGGCCGTCGGCGGCGACATCCACGACGAAGTCGGAGGCCTGAAGCGCCTCGATGAGAATCTCGCGGATCATGGGGTCATCGTCAATGACGAGGATGCGCGGCGGCTGGCCAGGGGCGCGGTCGGCCGCCGGCGTCCGGCGGGCCGACAGTTCCTGCATTTCCTGGCAGACGGGCAGGGTGATGGTGAAACAGGTCCCCTCATTGACTCGGCTGCGGACCTGGATGTCGCCGTGCATGGACTCGATGATCGTGTGCGTGGTGAACAGCCCCAGCCCCGTTCCCTTGCCTTTTTCCTTCGTGGTGAAAAACGGCTCGAAGATGCGCGACAGATTCTCCTCGGAGATGCCGCAGCCGGTGTCCTCGATCTCGGTGATGACGGTCCGCCCGCCGTGTCCCGCGCGGGCGCGGACGGTCAGCCGCCCCTCCTTGCCCAGCGCGTGGTCGGCGTTGATGATGAGGTTGAGGAAGATTTCCTGCAGGCTGTCGGGATCGGCCTTGATGAGGGGCAGATCGTCGTCGTAGTGCTCCTCGCATTCGACATGGCGGTGCAGGAAGCGGTGTTTGAACATCGCCAGCGTGCGCGAGAGGATGTCGGCGACGTTGACGCTTTCGATGGTGGGCTTGTGCGGCCGCGCAATGCCCATCAGTTCGGTTAGCGTCTTGGAGATGCGGTGCGACTGTTCGTCGATGATGCGCAGGCGGTTCTGGCGGTCGGGGTCCTTTTCGCGCATCAGCAGCAGCTGGGCCTGGCCGCGGATGATCGACAGGGGATTGTTGATTTCGTGGGCGACGCCGGCCGCCATGCCGCCGACGGCGGCCAGGCGCTCGGTGTTGCGCATCTGCGTGCGGAAGTTATCGGCCAGCCGGCGGGCCTGCGTGAGTTCCTCCTTCTGGCGCCGGAGGTCCTCGCTGAGCCAGGCGCGCTCGATGGCGTTGGCCACGCGCTCGGTGAACTCGCGCAGCGGCTCGGCCATCCATTTCTTCAGGACCTGCTCGGGGCCGCGCAGGTCCAGGACCAGGCCGCCCTCCAGGTTTTGCAGATAGGAAAACGGGAGGATGAGCATCCGCCCCTCGGACAACAGGGCGTTGAGGCCGTCGAGATCGAGCCCGTTTTCGGCCGCGCACAGGAACACCTTCAAGCGCGACATGCACGTCTCCCCGTCCACGGGGGCGATGGCCGTGCGCACGGTGTGCGTGGCGGGCGTGGAGTCGGGATTGTTGCAGACCGCCACGCTGGCTTCGCTGGCGCGCGGCGCCCAGAACAGGCCCAGCGCGCGAACGCCCGGCAGCGCCTGGCCGATGACGCGGACGGCCGAGGCCAGCGTCTCGCGGGCGTCGGGCACGGGCGAGAACTTCGCGTGCAGCGACTCGGCAAAGCGCGACCGCATCAGCTCCTGGCGCAGCCGCTGCCCCCGCCGCTCCAGCTCGGTGGACATCTGCGACAGCGTGCGGTTGGCGTTGCACAACGACTCGATGTGCAGGTCCTCGATGTCCAGTTCGGTCTCGAAGATCGGCGCCAGCTGGCGCACGCCGTCGAGCAGGACATGGGCCAGCGCCGCGTCATCGCGCGAGGTCATGCCGAAGCGCCGCCACGTCGCGTCGTCGATGGAGGCCGGGACCTGGTATCCCTGCGAACCGATCCACTGGTTGCAGACGATCACGTCGGCAAAGGCCACGCATTGATACACGGGAGGGCGCTTGGACGCGCCGTCGCCGTTGCCGTTTGCCTTGAGCAACGCCGCCAGCGAGTGGTGGCAGCGGATGCTGTCGGCGATCAGCCGCGGCAGGTTCCAGTGTTCGGCCAGGCGCTGGCCATAGACGGTGTGGTCGGCGCCGAAGGCGGCGCGCTCGCGCTCCATAAGCGAGACCGAATAGCTGAACGATTCGCCGACGACGCGGGCGTAGCGGTCGGGCTCGACGTAATACAGCGCGAGGCGGCCGATGTCATGCAGCAGTCCGGCCACGAACAGAGCGCCCGATTCGCCGTGGCCGCATTTCTTGCCGACCGCCTCGGCCACCAGGGCCACGCCCAGGGAATGCTTCCAGAAATCGCGCGGATCAAACTCCGACGGCATGTCCAGCTTGGGCCGGAAAGCGTCAAACACCGACACGCCCAGGGCGATCGCTCGAATGGCCGTGTTGCCCAGCAGGGCCACGGCGCGTTCGAGCGTCGAGACCTGGCCGCGAAAGCCATATTGAGGCGAATTGGCGACCTGAAGGACCTTGGCCGTGATCGGAGGATCGCGCTTGATGATCTTCACCAGGCGCGACGCGTCGGCCTCGTCGATCATCGCCGCCTCAAGCAACTGGACGGCGACGGCGGGGAGCGTGGGGATTTCCTTCAACAGCGGGCAGTCGGTCTTCTCTTCAGTGGACGTCGGCATGAACGGAACCTCTGCATCAGCGGGATCGGCCCGGCGCGAGACCGCCCATCGGTCTCACGCGCGAAACGCCGGGCGAACAACAGGAACGGAGCAGCAGCGACAGGAGCAACAACCAGAGCGTCATTATTTTGTAACGTTCTGCGGTTCAAGCCCCTCCTTGGAAAAAGAGGTTTCCCACCCTTCAAACGTAGAGAGCCTACGAAAAACGCGCGCCCCCGCGCCAGCAAAAAATCGCCCCCGCCAGCAGTTTTTTTGACGCCCCCGCCCCGCAAGCAATTCCTGGGCCATGAAAGCAAGAGGCTCACGATTTTTGGCTCTGCGAAAAATGAAAAGCGCTCGGGACAAAGCCCTTTACGACGGCGGCAAGACAAGGCAGTCTGCCCGGACCATCATGCCTTCTCGATGGGAGACAGACCCATGAAATCGCGAACGTCGTTCGGCAGCCTGTGCGCCTGGATGGCGCTGGGAGCAGGATTCTGCGCAGCCGGCGCCGCGGCGCAGACCGACGGATGGTATGAGTTCAAATCATCGCAGCCCGCCGCGCCCGGCACCATCGGCATGGCCGACTGGCTCGAAAAGCCCGCCGGCGCGCGCGGCGCCGTCCGCATCGACGGCGACCGCTTCGTCCTCGGCGACGGCACGCCCATCAAGTTCTGGGGAGTCAATCTCCAGTTCTCCGACTGCATGCCGCCCAAGGACACCGGCAAGCCCGTCGCCGGCCGCTTCGCCAAATATGGCGTCAACGCCGTCCGCCTCCATAAAATCATGGAACCAGGCTGGGCGGGGTTCGGCGATCCTGACGACTCGACGAAGTTCGACGCCGTCAAACTCGACAACTTCGACGCGCTCACCGCCCAACTCAAGCAGCGCGGCATCTACTACGGCATCTCCTGGGTCTTCGGACACAAGGTCCGCCCTGCCGACAAGAGTCGCCTGAAGGCCTACGACGAAATTGCCGCCGCCGGCAAGGAAACCAGCCGAGTCCTGATCTTCATCGCCGAGGACGTTCAAGACCTGCGCATCGAGATGCTGACCAACCTCCTCAAGCACAAGAATCCCCACACCGGACAGACCTACGCCGAAGACCCCGCGGTCAACTTTGTGGAGTTCCAGAACGAGGACTCGATCTTCTTCCACACGTTCAGTGGATTCAACAAACTCGGCGAGGCGCCGACATACAAGAAGCTGTTCCTGAAGCGATTCTCCGACTGGTTGCGAGCGAAATACGGCTCGCACGAAGGCCTCGTCAAGGCCTGGGGCGAAAAGGCCCTCAACGCCTACGACGTCAAGGACGAGCATCTCGACAAAGGCAACATCATGCCCAACGGCAATCCCTGGCTGATGTCGCCGCCGGGGCTGGTCCAGGCCGCCGAAGCCGGAACCAAACAGCGCCTGCTGGACAACGCGCGTTTCCTGTATGAGGTCCAGCTGACCTTCTACCGCAAATTCGAAAAGGCCGTCCGCGCCACTGGATATTCCGGGCCGCTGGTCGGCTCGTGCTGGACGACGCCACACGGCCTGCCGCTCTACTACAACCTCAACACGGATCGCGAGGTGGGCATCATCGACCGCCACAACTACTTTGGTGGGCAAAAGGGCTATTCGCCGAAGCCCGGCCCCTTCTCCAACGCCAGCCAGCTGGGCCGTCCGGGGTGCGGGTTGTTTTCGTCGGGATTGCTGCAGGTGGCGGACCGGCCCTTCGCCTTTTCCGAATGGAGCTCGGTCTTCCCCAATCAATGGGCGCTCGAAAGCGTTTCCATGCTGGCGGCGTACGGGATGGGTTTGCAGGGCTGGGACGCCTCGTATCAGTTCACCTCCAGCGCGCGCGAGGGGCTGTGGAACGTCGTGGCGGGCAACCAGAACTTTGTTGTCGATCGCATCGACCAGATCGGGCTGTATCCGGTTCTGGCGCGCATGATCCATCGCGGCGACGTCCAACAGGGCGAGGCCATCGCGACGCGGCGCGTGTCGCTGGGCGAAATGGCGGAAGGCGGTCCCGCCTTTCTCCAGCAGGAGAGCAGCGATTCGACGGGCGACTTCAAGGAGGTCAAGACGGTCTTCCCCTCGAGCGCGCTGGCGGCGGGGCGCGTCACCATCGAGTTCGTGGACAAGCCGGCGCCCAACACGATCCCCGACATGGCGGCCTACATGGACGGGCGGACCATCAAGTCCGGAACGGGACAGTTGCGCTGGACGCCGAACGAAGCGGGCGACCGCGGATGGTTCGCCATCGACACGCCCGGAACGCAGGCCGCCGTCGGTTTTGTGCCCTCGGCGCGGATCGAACTGAAGGACATCACCGTGACGCCGGCGACGCCGTTCTGCGGCGTGTATCTGACCAGCCTGGATCGCAAGGCGGGCATCGCGCAGGCGAGGACATGTCTGCTCGTGGCGCTGGCGCGCGTGCGCAACACGGGGATGAAGTTCAACGACGACATGACCGGGTTGATCGAAGTGGGCAAGTCGCCGCTGCGGATCGAGCCGGTCAAGGCCGCCGTCCGGATCAAGGGGCGAAAGATCCGGTCCGTCCAGTTGCTCGACCATGATGGCGTGGCGACGGACCGGACAATCCCGGCCGGCGCCGACGGCCGCCTCGATCTCGACGGCGCCCGCGACCGGACGCCGTATTATCTCGTTGAGTTCGAATGAAAGCGAGCGGGCGCGCAAGTGGGGCGCGATACAAATGGTATCCCACAGATGGCAAAGCCGTCCCACGGATGCGCCAATCCCTTGCCGCCGGTTGCGGCGCGGCATGGCTGTCTGTAGGGATATTCGAGGCCCCATACCTGGCGCCTGCCCAGCCGCGATGGAGGTTGCGCCGTCATTCTGCCGGCAAAACAATGTCGCGTTCGGTGTCGCCGGATATCGCGATCTTCATCAACAGATTTACGGGTCGTTTCTTTTCCCAATCCTGAAAGGAGACGTCGTAAGCGCCCGGCTTCAGTTGGGGGAAACAGAACACGCTGTCTTGCTGCGGCGACGCGTAGGCTTTGAATTTTGCGTAAGTCCATGCGAAACGCGGGTTGAGGGTGAGCATCCCCCAGACGGGCTTGCTGTTGGAATCGAGCAGCCGTCCTTTGAATACGAACCGGCCCAGATCATCCCCGAAGTTGACGGTCTTGTTTTCGCCTTCCTTGAGTTCAAAGGGACGGAACGCCGTTGCGGTATTGGCCTCTATTCCCGGAGGATTGGGTAGTGACGAGAGGATATAGTAGTCGCCGGGCCTGATGGCCAGCAGTTTGATCACACCCACCCACTTGTTGGCGTCGGCGGGGACTCCGTT
>Ga0073932_1006068_pt1 | contig 12614 bp, 13 predicted proteins | sample DewCreD2012metaG_FD_76967 | JGI IMG/M metagenome (GOLD analysis project Ga0073932, IMG submission 76967) | Hot spring sediment bacterial and archeal communities from British Columbia, Canada, to study Microbial Dark Matter (Phase II) - Dewar... ... | reverse complement strand
TGCGTCGCTGCCCGCCCGAGCCGATCTTCGCCGAGTTGTTGACGCGCCCCTATTATGCGCACGTGGGCGACGCCTACTGGCGCTTCGATCAATCGCAGTGGACGGAGTAAGCCGGTGAGCCCCCTGTCTGACGCAACCAGCGTCTTCGTCAAGCCGACGCTGGAGACGAAATTTCATATCGATTTCTCCTGGTGGGACCGCGAGGGCCGCGAGCTGCGCGTGGATGTGCTCAAGCATCTGCGCCCCGAATCCCAGGCGGCGTTCGCGAATTACACCGGCGGCGAGCAGGTGGACGCCGTAGACCTGGAGACCGGCGAAGTGCGCTCGGTGGACCGGCTGCAATACCTGTTGCGCACGCAATGCAAGCCGCCCGAGGAATTCCTGACCGAGCACACGTCGCTGGTGGATGCGGTCTTTCACCTGTTCCTGCACAACGGCAACCAGCCGCTGACGCCGCAGGAGTTGAGCGAGCAGATCAACCGCCCGGCGACGACGATCCTGCGCACGCTGTCGGGCCGGTCGGTCTACAAGGGCCTGCGTCCGGTGCTCAACGACGCTGAATGAAGGTCTACGTCAAGCTCTTTGCCCTGCTCCGCGATCATCACCCCGGCCCCAACCGCTCCGCGCCGCTGGCGGTGACGCTGCCCGACGGCGCCACGGTCGCCGACCTGCCGCCCGCCCTCCAGCTGCCCGCCAGGCTGGTGCGCAATGCCTTCGTCAACAACCAGGCCGCCGACCTGGCGACGACGCTGCACGACGGCGACCAGGTGAGCCTCTTCCCGCCCGTCGTCGGCGGCGCGTCGTAAGAGCGGGTTGTGCCCGCGATCGGGCGGGCCGCGCCCGCGATTCACACAATCCCCGAATCACATTACAATACCCGCGCATGCCCCTATAGCTTAAGTGGATAAAGCAAGCGCCTTCTAAGCGTTAGAGTGGGGGTTCGAGTCCCTCTAGGGGCACAGCGCCGGGGAAACCGCCCCGGCGTTCACTTTTCTGCGGTCGCCGCGACCAGCGGCACGCGCAGCGTCACGCGCAGGCCGCGCCCGGCTTCGCCCTCCACCCTCAGCGTTCCGCCGATCACGGCCAGCATGGCGCCGTGCAGGGCCAGCCCGTGCCCACGGCCCTCGTCGCCCCGGCCCGGCGTCGGCCCCACACCGTCATCCTCGACGGTCAGGCACAGCCCGTCACACAGCGTCAGCGCCAGGCGCAGCGGCGCGCTTGTTGCGCGTAGCCATTCGGGGGATGATCAGGATGGCGTTGCGCCTGGGGAGCGGTGTGAGGCTATGCGCTATGGCGCGGCCTGCGTGGCCGCCGTCAACAGCGCCCGCCCGATCTGTTCCGCCGCGGCGCTGTCGCCGTCCTCCAGCACCACGGCGACCGCGAAACGCGTGTCGGTGAAGGGCGCGAAGCCCGTGAACCAGGCCAGGGTCTGCCCGGCCGTCCCAAGCGCGGCTGTGGCCGTGTGCCCTTCTCGCAGTAGAGCCTTCACCTGATCGGCCGTCTCCGGCGCGAAGGCCGCCACGGGGTGATCCATCGCGGCGACGGGCTGCCAGGTCCCGTCGGGGGCCTGGACCGCGCTCAACAACTGCGGGGCGGGCAGCTCGCCCCGCCGGGCCAGCGCGGCGGTCGCCAGCGCCAGGTGGAACGGGGTCACGGTGAGCGACCCTTGACCGGCGCCCAGCGCGGCCGGATCGGAGAAGTCCGGCGTCGAGGCCGCGGTCGGCAGCCCGATCTGCGGCGCTTCCACCAGGCGCAGGTCGGCGAAGAGTTGCTCAAGCCGGCGCTCGCCCAGCCGCGCCCCCAGTTCCGCAAACGGGCCGGGGCATCCCAGGCGCAGCGCCTCGGTCAGGGTGAGCGTCTCTGCCGTGATCGCAACGCGGCAACCCGTTTCCAGCCCGGTCTCCGACCCGGCGGCGCCGCGCGCCGCGAAGGCCGTGTCGGGCCGGGCGATGTCGGCCTGCAGGGCCGCCGCCATCAGCGCCGGCGCGAACGCGCCGCCCGGTGGGTAGAGCGCGAGCGTGGCGCGATTGAGCAGCGGCGCGCGGGCGTCGGTGACCAACACTTCCCAGTTCTCATCCAGCGTGTTCGGGTCGAAGGCCGGGTGCGAGGCGAGCGCCAGGACCTGGCCGCCGGCCGCATCCAGGAGCACGATGGCCCCGGTCCGCTCGCCCAGCGCCTCATCGGCCAGGCGCTGAAGGTCCAGGTCCAGCGTCAGGCGCACGGCGCGGCCGACGGGCGGCCGGCCGGCCAGCTCGGCCCAGGCGCGCGCCCAGTCGTCGTCGCCCGCCACCTCGCCGTGCAGGAAGGCGTCGGCGGCGGCCTCGACCCCGGCCGTGCCGTAGAAGGGCGAGACGTAGCCCAGCACCGGGCCCAGCGCGGGATACGGGTAGTAACGGGTGTAATCGCCGGGCGCGCCGCGCGACTCAGCCAGCACGGCGCCGTCCCGGTCGTAGATAGTCCCACGCGGGGCGCGGCGCTCGAGCAGCAGGCGGCGCGGGTTGTCGGCGCGGGCCAGCAGGTCGTCCCGGCGGACCAGGCCCCAGTAGCCGGCCAGGAGCGCGAGCAGCGCGAAGGCCGCCGCGAAGGCCAGCGCCAGGCGATGGATTTGCGCGGTCATCGGCGCGTCACGGTCGGGCGGGGGTCGGCGGGGACGCCGCCGAGAGCTTGAGCAGGAGGCCCGCCATCACGAAGCTGACGACCAGCGACGAGCCGCCGTAGCTGACGAACGGCAGGGTGACGCCGGTGAGGGGCGCGGCCCGGATCACGCCGGCGATGATCAGCAGGGCCTGGAGCCCCAGCAGCGCCGCCAGGCCGCCGGCGAGCAGTTGGTGAAAAGCGCCGCGCGCGCGCAGGGCGAGGTGCAGGCCGCGGAACACCAGGACGGCCAGCAGCCCCAGCAGCGCCAGCATGCCCGCCAGCCCCCACTCCTCGGCCAGCGCCGCGAAGATGAAGTCCGAGTGCGCCACCGGCACGAGCGTCGGCGCGCCCAGGCCCGGCCCGCGCCCGAACAGGCCGCCGGCCGCCAGCGCGATGAGCGACTGCACGATCTGGAAGGAGCGCCCGCTCGGGTCGAGCCACGGGTTCCACCACGCGTCCACGCGCACCCGCACGACATCGAACAGCGCGTAACCGACGACGGCGCCGAGCGTCAGCAGGATGCCGCCGGCCAGGACATACTGCGCCTGCCCGGAGGCCAGGTACAGCATCACCAGGAAGGCGGCGAAGTAAAGCATGCCCATCCCCAGGTCGCGCTGGGCGAAGACGATGAGCATGGAGAAGCCCCAGACCGTGAGCAGCGGCAGGAAGTAAGGCAGGCGTGCGAACGGGTTGAGCCCGGGCGGCGGGCCGGCGTCGGGCGCGAAGAGCTGGTCGCGGCGGTCGGCCAGGTAGGCGGCCAGGAAGATGACCAGGAGGAGCTTGAGCGCCTCGGTGGGCTGCACGAACACGCCGAGCGCGCCCAGCCAGAGACGGGGGCCGTAACCCTCGGGGTTGACGCCGGCGACGAAGGTGAGCGCGGCCAGCGCCAGTCCGGCGGCCAGCCAGGTGTAACGATAGCGGCGCAGCCAGCGCAGATCGCCGGGCAAGATGACCACGCCCAGCAGCGCGGCGGTGGCGACGACCAGCCAGAGGGTCTGGCGCAGCCCGAAGCCCGGCGCCAGCCGCCAGATCAGGGCCAGGCCCCAGCCGCTCAGGGCGAAGATGACGGGCAGCAGGTACGGATCATGGCCGGGCAGATACCGGCGGGCCGCCCAGTGCGCGGCCAGGGCGCAGACGAGCCAGGCGGCGGGGTAAAGGCAGAGGCGGAAATCCCAATACCCGCTACCCAATTCCCACGGGCCAAGGGCGAAGGACAAAGGCTCGCCGGACAGCGCCCAGGTGTCGGCGCGGGCGAAGGGGGCCAGGGCCAGCGCCGCCGCCGAGACGAGCACGAACGCGCCGGCCAGGCTGAGCAGTTGTCGTTCACGTTGGTCGGCCATCAGCCGTCAGCCCACATACTTGCCGACCAGCAATTTCAACTTCTCTTTCGTTTCCGCCGGGAGGCGGTCGCGGGCGGTGATGATAGCGTCGGCCAGGGCGTGCTGGCACGCGCAGTCCGCGGGCTGGGACGCCAGCAGCGTCACCAGGTTGGCGATGGCCTGCTGGGCGTAGGTTGTGTTCTGGTTGAGCGTGCGGATGACCATTTCCACCGTCACCGGCTCCTCGGAGTGGTGCCAGACATCGTAATCGGTGACGTGCGCCATGCAGGCGTAGCAGATTTCGGCTTCGCGGGCCAGGAAGGCCTCGGGTGAGGCCGTCATCCCGATCAGGCTCATCCCCAGTTTGCGGAAGGCGTGGCTCTCGGCCTTGGTGGAGAAGCGCGGGCCTTCGATGGTGACGAACGCGCCGCCGGTGTGGACGGTGGCGCCGGTCGCCCGGGAGGCCTGGGCCAGCAGCGGCGAGAGCGTCGGGCAGAACGGGTCGGCCACGCCGACGTGCGCCACCAGGCCGCCGCCGAAGAAGGTCCGCTCGCGGCCTTTGGTGTTGTCGTAGATCTGGTCCGGGATGACGATGTGGCCGGGGGCGTAGTCCTCGCGCAGGCTGCCGCACGCGCTCACCGAGACCAGCCGCGTCACGCCCAGCGCCTTGAAGGCGTAGATGTTGGCGCGGTAATTCACCTCGGAGGGCGTGAGGCGGTGGCCGCGGCCATGGCGGGCCAGGAAGGCCACCCGCCGGCCGTTGAGCCGGCCGAGGACCAGGGCGTCGCTGGGCGGGCCGAAGGGGGTCTCCACGGTGCGCTCTTCGATCTCGGTCAGGCCGGCCATCTGGTACAGGCCGGAGCCGCCGATGATGCCGAGGAGAATATTGTCCGACATACAGGCTCCTTTATTCCAGCTCCAGCTTCAATTTTACCCGTCCGACACCGATCACGTCGCCGGGCAGCACGGGCGTCGGCTGCTCGATCGGCGCGCCGTTCAGGCGCGTGCCGTTGCGCGAATCGAGGTCCTCCAGCCACCACTGGCCGTCGCGCAGGTGCAGCAGGGCGTGCTCCAGGGAACAGGTCTCATCCGGCAGGTAGGCGGTGTTGGTGGGCGCGCGCCCGACCGAGGAGACGGGCAGCAGGCTGAAGCTGGCGCCCGGCGCCAGGGCCGGCGCCTCCGATTCGAGCACCACCAGCCGGCCGAGGCGCTGGGTGCGCGCCCGGCCCTGGCGGGCCGCCTGGCGCAGGTCGCGCCACAGCATCCACAGCAGCGCGGCCAGCAGCGCGTACAGCAGCGCCGCGAGCGCGATGCGTAACACCAGCAGGACGGTGGCAGGGCTCATGGCGGCGAGCCGGTCAGGGGCGGGAGGGCGGCAGGGTCGGCAGGTCGGGGCGGCGGGGGGCCGGCGGCGAGTCGGCGGCCGGCGGGGGCGCCGCGGACGTGTCATCCTCGCCGTAGATCACGGGGACGCCGGCCAGCGAGATCACGTCGCCCGGCCGCAGCACGCACTCCTGCACGCGCTGTCCGTTGACGAAGGTGCCGCCGGTGGAGCCCAGATCGTACAGCACGTAGCGCCCGAAGCGCAGTCGCAGTTGGGCGTGGGCGCGCGAGACGCGCGGGTCATCCAGGATAATGTGGTTATCCAGCCGCCGCCCGATGCCGACGATGGCCTGCGTGAGCGGCACGGTCCGCTCGCCCTCCAGGATCAGAAACGCTTTCGGCGCCGCGGCCAGGGGATGAGTCCCGGGAGGCTCTGGCGCGCCGGCGGGGGCCGCCGCCTGGGTGTCGTGGACGGACAGCGCTTCGGCCGTGACCGTCACACTGCGCGCCTTGAGCAGCGGGTCGGGCAAGATGAGGACTTCCGGGACGTGGGGCAGGGTCACGTTGACGTCGCGGGCCGCCGTCACCAGTTCGACGGCCAGGAGTTCGGCCAGGCGCGGCTGCTCGCCGAGGACGGCCTGGGCATCGGCCGGGTTGAGGCGCACGGCGTAGCGCAGGGCCGGCATGCCGTTGGCCGCGCTGTCCTCCAGGGCGCGGGCCAGCTGCAGGGCGATGTCGCGCGCGTGCAGGCGGCCGGCGAACAGACGTGTGAAGGTGCCCTCCACCAGGGCCTCCATACGCTCCTCCAGTTGCGAGAGGCGGCTCTTCTTCATCGTCATTGAAGCGATTATACGGTCTTTTGACGCATTCCGTGCGGCGGCGGGCCGGCGACGTCCCATGACCCGGCGCGCGGCAGACGGCCAACCGGTGGGAACGGATGGCCGGATGGGTTTCAGTCCTTTTGCTCGTCAGAGCGACGGTAATGCGTTGTTGTCCCTGCCTTCGCTGACCCCAGCGGCGAGAGCGCCAGCACGTGGTCCACGCACTGCTCGGCCCGGCGCGCCGCCTCGGGCGTGGGCGGCTCGGCGGCATAGCGGGCCTGGAGGTAGGCGCCGGTCACTTCGGCGATGGCGTCCCGGGCCTCCGGCAGCGCCCGCATCAGGTGGGAGGAATAAGCCAGCGGCGTCTGGCCGGCGGCGCGCGCCAGGTTGTAGGACGCGGCCCAGGCCAGCAGATCTTGATAAGCCCGCCGCACGCGCAGGCGTGGGTCGTCCAGCGGCCCGTCCAGCGTCAGGTAGGGCGGGGGCGGCGGCTCCGGGCGGCGGCGCGTGAACAGGCGGCGCAGTTGCGCCAGGAGGAGCTCGCGCGACAGGATGCCCTCGCGGACCTCGTCGCCCTCGGGCGTGGTCAGCCAGCCGGAGCGCCGCAGCGCGGCCCAAAAAATCAGGGCCGCGACGGCCAGCAATATCAGCAGCGTGCCGCCGCGTGTGGCCGCCCGGAACCCGTCCGAGTTGACGACCTCCTGGAGTTGCTGGGCCAGCGGCGACCGGGCCGGCGGGGTCAGCCATAAGCGCATCAACACCCCGACCAGGGCCATGATGGCGCTCATCACGGCCTGCACGGCCTGGGCCAGCGCGAAGCCGAGGCTCCTGAGCCAGCCCTCCAGCGGCGCGAGCAGGAGCCCGGCCAGGAGGATGAGCGGCGCCAGGACCACGGCCACGGCCGCCGCCGCGACCTGATAGAGGCTGAACGCCGCGGCGCCGAGGCGGTCGAGGGCTTCCGGCGCCAGCATGCCGGCGAGCAGTACGCCGCTCAGCAGCACCAGGCCGATGAGGCCCAGCGCCATGATGATCCAATCCCGGCCGACGGCCCGCCACTGGCTGCGCGCGCCGTCCGCCTGCAGGCCGAGGCGGCGGAGGCCGGTGAGGGCCAGCGCGCCAAGCCCCAGGCCGATGAAGAGCAGCACCGGCCAGATCAGGTCGCCGGCCGCCAGGGCCCGGCCGGAGTTGTTGGCGATCAGCAGCAGGGCCAGCGCCAGCAGGCCCGTGTAGAAGGCGCCCTCCAGCCGGTCGCGCGTCACGGTGTTCGCGCCCAGCCCGAGCCCGTTCCACCAGGCGAGCGCGCCGGCCAGCATCAGGCTGACGGCCAGGAACAGGGGCCCGCCCAGGCCGGAGCGCCCGCTGAGCATCTCCAGCCACAGGCGCGGGCTGTAGCTGACGGCCAGCACGACCAGCAGGGCCGCGCTGCCCGCGGCAGTGCCCACGATCTGCCGGCGCCGCGCCGACCATTGCTGGCGCCCGGCCCGGCGGGTGAGGAACGCGCCGGCCAGGTGCGCGGCCAGCAACGTCCCGGCCAGCGCCGTCGGCGGCGGCCCGGGCATGAAGAAGCGGATCAGCCAGAGCGTCCACAGGGCCAGCCATGTCGTCGTCAGCGTCGCGGCGACGAAGGGCAGGACGACGTCCTCGACGAGGCGCCAGAGTTTCATGGGAAGGCCACCGACTCCAGCTCGTCCCACTTCTGCGTCACCCAGTACACGCGCAGATCGGGCGGCGGCGCGAACGTCTCCGGTCGTCCGACGGCGATCAGGGCCACCGGGTGGCCCGCGCTCTGCAGGTCCAGCAGCGCCGACAGGATCGGCTCGTTGACCAGCGCCGACACGGCCAGCACGGCCGCGCCAAAGGGCAGTTGCGCGGCCTCGTGGCGCAGCATGCGCTCGAAGGGCAGCATCGGGAAGAACGTCACGCCCGCCAGCGCTTCCAGGATGCGGGTCAACTGGTCGGCGTGGCGCGAGGCCGGCAGGCGCACGCGATGGCGCCCGCCCTGCACGTTGCTGTTGACGAACAGGCCCACCGGGTGCCGCGCCTCCAGCCAGGCCTGGGCCACCGAGGCGGCGACGACGACGGCGGTCTCGAAACGCTCGCTGTCCACGCCCTCGTAGACCCGCTCCAGGGTCTGGCTGTTGAGGCACAGGTAGGCCTGCTGCGCGGCGCCGGGATCAAAACGCCTGGTTTGCAGTTGGCCGCGCCGGGCCGTGGCCTTCCAGTGGAGGTGCCGGATGCTGTCGCCGGGGCGGTAGTCGCGCGCGCCCGCCACGCGCAGCGGGTCCGGCGCCACGGGCTGACGCGCCAGGTGGTCGCCGCCGGGGCGCGCGGCCTCCAGGCCGAGTTGCTCGAGCGGCACCAGCTTCGGATAGACCACCAGCGTCTGGCGCTCGTCCACGTCCAGGTACCGGGTGCGAAAGCCGAAGACGTCGCCGGAGGCCAGCAGCGCCGGCCCGAACTCGTACAGCCCGCGCCGCTGCGCCGTGAGGCGGTAGCGCCGCCGCACACGCTCGTACCAGCGCGGGCTGAACAACAGGCTGAGCGTGCGCCGGTTGGGCTTGCTGGACGGTCCGACCGTGGCCTGCGCCAGGGCGACGTGTTCGGGGAACTCGTCCTCGGCCCTCAGCCAGGCCAGCGGCAGCGGCTTGGCGTTGGTCACCTCCACCCACAGGTCGGTGGTCTCGCCGCAGAACAGCCGCTCGGCCCCGAAGCGGCGCGTGTAAGTGACGCCCGACAGACAATAGCGGTGCCAGAGCGCGGTGGAGGCGGCCACCAGCGCCAGCAGGCCGGCGAGCAGGAACAGGGGAGGGTTGTTCAGCAGCAGGCTGATCGTCAACAGCGCGAGCAGAGCGAGGAGGACGATCCGGGTGTGGTTCACGTTTTGTCGGACCAGCGCTCCTCGACCGGCACCGGGACCTGGCCCAGCAGCTCGGCCAGGATGTCGGCCGCGGCCCGGCCGCGCAGGCGCGCCTGGCTGGACGGGATCAGGCGGTGCGCCAGCACCGGCGTCGTCAGCGCCTGCACGTCATCCGGGGTGACGAAGTCCCGGCCGCGGACTGCGGCCAGCGCCTGGGCGGTGTGATACAGGGCCAGCGCGCCGCGCGGGCTGGCCCCTAACGCCACCGTCGGCGCCTGGCGGGTGGCGCGCACCACGGCCAGGATGTACGTCTCGATGGCCTCGCTGACATGGACCTGGCGGCACGCCGCGCTCAGCGCGCCGATGGCGTCGCCGCCGACCACCGGTTCGAGGCCGAGGAGCGGGTCATCGGCCCGGTAGCGGCGCAGGATTTCGCGCTCGCCGTCTTCGTCGGGGTAGCCGAGAGTCAGGCGCATCAGAAAGCGGTCCAACTGCGCCTCCGGCAACGGGAAAGTCCCCTCCAGCTCCACCGGGTTCTGCGTGGCCAGGACGATGAACGGGCGCGGCAGCGCGCGGGTGACGCCATCCACGGTCACCTGGCGCTCCTCCATCGCCTCCAGCAGCGCGGCCTGGGTGCGCGGCCCGGCGCGGTTGATCTCGTCGGCCAGCACCACCTGGGCCATCACCGGCCCGGGCCGGAACTCGAACTCGCCGGTCTTCTGGTTGAAGACGTTGACGCCCGTGATGTCCGAGGGGAGCAGGTCCGGCGTGAACTGCAGGCGCTGAAACGAGCAGCCCAGCGAGCGCGCCAGCGACCGGGCCAGCTTGGTCTTGCCCAGGCCGGGCACGTCCTCGATCAGCACATGGCCCTCGGTCAGCAGCGCCGCCAGCAGCAACTCCACGGCCGCCGTCTTGCCGACGATGACGCGGGCGATGTTGTCTTGGAGGGCGCGGGCGGCCGTTTGGACGGCGGCGATGTGGCTCATTCTTGAAGATTATACACAAGGGAGGACTTTGGTCCGCCTCCCAACGCCAACTAACTCTGACCGCATCGCTTACAGACGCGGTTTAGCATTAAGCTGGCTATTCGGCTCGGATATACTTGTTTGCAGTCGAACAGCCGGTCAGGGATTGAGCCAATGACAACAGGTCGTATGATCCGCCTCACGAGTCTGGCGTCCTGCGCGGGTTGAGCGGGCAAGCTGGGCCCGGAGGCCCTGGCGCACGTGCTGCGCCCCTTGTCCGATCTCTTCCCGACCGCCGATTACCCGGACCTGCTGGTAGGTTTGGGCGCGCCGGACGACGCCGCCGTCTATCGCCTGAACGACGAGCAGGCCATCATCAGCACGGCGGACTTCTTCCCGCCCGTGGTTGATGATCCGTACGACTTCGGCGCGATTGCGGCTGCCAACGCCCTCTCCGATGTGTACGCGATGGGCGGCGAGCCGCTGTTTGCGTTGAACCTGGCAGCCTTCCCGGAGGACCTGCCGGGCGAGGTGGTGAGCGCCATCCTGCGCGGCGGGGCCGAGAAGGTGCGCGAGGCCGGCGCCGCCATCGCGGGCGGGCACACGGTCACCGACCGGGAGCCGAAGTATGGGCTGGCGGTCACGGGCCTGGTTCATCCGGGGCGCATCTTCACCAAGGGCGGCGCCCGGCCGGGCGATCGACTCGTCCTGACCAAGCCGCTGGGCGCCGGCACGATCACGACCGCGGCCAAGAACGGGCGCGCCGACGAGGCCGACGTGCAGGCGGCCGTGGCGTCGATGAAGCGCCTGAGCCGCGCCGCCAGCCGCGCCGCGCGCGAGGCCGGCGCGCACGCCGTCACCGACATCACCGGCTACGGCCTGATCGGCCATGCGCATGAGATGGCGCACCTGTCGGCGGTCGGGCTGGCGCTTGAATTTGCGGCGCTGCCCTGGCTGCCGGGCGCCCGGCGCTACGGCGAGGCCTGGATCTTCCCGGGCGGCGCGACGCGGAACGCCGAGTTTTACCGGCGGTGGGTGACGTTCGAGCGCCCGCTGGCCGAATGGGAACAGCAGTTGTTGTTTGACCCGCAGACTTCCGGCGGCCTGCTCATCGCCGTCGCGCCGGAGCGCGCGGCGGGCCTGGTGAGCGCTTTGCAGGCCGCCGGAGAAATGGCCTGGGTGATCGGCTCGGTCGGGCCCGGCCACGGTGAGATCGCCGTCCGGTGAAGGCGGCGGGGATGGGAGGCGCCATGCACGCGCGACGCATTTTTCTGGCCGGCCTGGTCGCCGTGGGATTGGCGGCCCCGGCCCCTGTCCCGCCCGCCCGGGCGACGGGCGGCGTGCTCTACGTCACGACCGCGCTTGACGAATATGACCTCGTCGCCAACGCGACCTGCTCGCTGCGCGAGGCCATCACCGCCGTGAACAGCGGGCAGGCGTTTGGCGGCTGCCCGGCCGGGGCCGCCGGCGATACCATCCTGCTCCAGCCCGGCGTCACCTACACACTGACGCGGACCGGAAACAACGAGGACAACAACGTCACCGGCGACCTGGATATCCGGCAATCGCTCACCCTGACCACGACGGGCGGCGCGGCCGCGACGCTCGCGGGCGGCGCCGGCTGGAATGACCGGTTGCTGGATGTTCAGGGCACTTCTGAGATCAATCTTGCAGTGAACGTGTCCTGGCTGGTGATCCGCGGCGGCGACGTCGCCGGTCTCGGCGGCGGGGTCAACAACAACTACGCCGAGCTGGACCTGACCAAAGTGGAGCTCCGTGACAACTTCTCGAGCCTTTCAGGCGGCGGCCTCGCCAACAACACGGACGGAACAGTGACGCTGGTGGACAGCCTGGTGGCCGGCAACACGGCGGCCGGGACCGGCCCGGCCGGCGGCGGCGTGTTTAATTATGGCGAGTTGTCCATCGCCAATAGCAGCGTCGTTTCAAACACGGCCTCCAACCCCACCGGCCAGGGCGGCGGCCTGGTCGCCGGCTTTAAGACCACCTTGCGGAATGTGACCCTGAGCCACAACATCGCCAGAGCCGATGGCGGCGGCCTGTATCTTGATCCGGCCGGCTTCCAGTTGATCCTTAATAACGTCACCATCACCGCCAATACGGCCGACAGCGACGGCGATGGCGCCGGCGATGGCGGCGGCGTTTACCTTGTCAGCAGCGGCCTGATCCTGAGCAACAGCCTGATCGCCGGCAACTTCGACGCTTCGGCGGGCGTGTCTTATCCGGATTGCGCGCGCGGCGGCAGCCAGACGGCGACCTCGCAGGATCACAACTTGATCGGCGATCTGGTGCACAGCAATTGTGTGATCACGCCCGGGCCTGACGACCAGTTCGGTACTGCGTCCGTGATTGACCCGCAACTGGCGCCGCTGAGCGACAACGGCGGGGCGACGCTCACGCACGCCCTGCTCGACGCCAGCCCGGCCCGCGACGCCGGCAACCCGGAGGCGACGGGCTACGTGTGCGAGACCGAGGATCAGCGCGGTCTCCTCCGGCCATCGCCGTGTGATGTTGGGGCGTATGAAGTGGGGGCGTTGCGGCTGATGTATTTGCCGGTGATTCAGCGGTAATCGCCGGGTGGGGACGTAGGCGCGGGTCGTCGGGGCGGGCCTCAGGCCCGCCCCGACTCGTTGAGGACGCCCGTCAGCGGCAGGGTGGCGCCGCCGTCCATGAG
>Ga0073932_1006067_pt1 | contig 12616 bp, 13 predicted proteins | sample DewCreD2012metaG_FD_76967 | JGI IMG/M metagenome (GOLD analysis project Ga0073932, IMG submission 76967) | Hot spring sediment bacterial and archeal communities from British Columbia, Canada, to study Microbial Dark Matter (Phase II) - Dewar... ... | reverse complement strand
TCCGGAGGCATAGCGGCTTAGGCGGCTGAGCTGGTGCGTTCCTTTGTCAAGGAAGGGGCCAGGGTGCAGGTGGTCATGACCGCCAATGCCCGTCAGTTCATCACGCCGCTCACGCTTCAAGTCCTTTCGGAGCAACCGGTGGCGACAGACCTTTTCGACCTGGAGCTCGAATCCCAGATCGGGCACATCCAGCTGGCCCGCGCTGCACACCTCGTGGTGGTGGCTCCGGCCACGGCTAACGTGCTGGCCAAGGCGGCCGCTGGTGTGGCGGATGATTACCTCACGACGGTTCTCCTGGCGACGGCGGCCCCCGTGCTCTTCTGCCCGGCCATGAACTCAAAAATGTACGAGCATGCCGTCACCCGCCGGAATGTGGAAGCTCTTCGCCGGGTCGGGTACTTCGTGCTCGAGCCCGATGCGGGTTTTCTCGCATGCCGTGAAGAGGGAGCAGGCCGGCTTCCCGACCCCGAGGTCATCCTGGAGGCCGCCTGCCGCCTGCTGACCCGGCCGACTCTGAAGGGTCGGCGTGTCCTGGTGAGTGCCGGCCCGACGTGGGAGCCCCTGGACCCGGTCCGATTCATCACGAATCCTTCCAGTGGAAAGATGGGCTTTGCCATGGCTCGGATGGCCGCCCGCCGCTCAGCCGACGTGACCCTCGTTTCCGGGCCTTCAGCTTTGCAGGATCCGCCGGGCATTGCGACGATTCGAGTCAGAACGGCCCGGGAGATGGAGGAGGCCATCCTGGAGCGAGCTCCTGGCATGGATGTTGTCATCATGACGGCGGCCGTGGGGGACTATCGCCCGGCCGATGTGGCTCCTCAGAAGATCAAGAAGGGGGCGCCGGAGCTCACGCTTCAACTGGTCAAGAACCCCGATATCCTGGCTTCTCTGGGACGGTCCCGCCCGCCCGGCGGCAGCCAGGTTCTTGTTGGCTTTGCGGCGGAAACGGAGAACCTCATCGAGAATGCCCGCGACAAGCTCATCCACAAGAACGTGGACCTCATCGTGGCCAACAACCTGACCGAATCCGGAGCCGGGTTTGGTGCCGACACCAATCGGGTGAGGATCATCGATCGAACGGGGGCGGTGGAGGAGCTTCCCATACTGTCGAAGGACGAGGTGGCGTGCAGGATTCTCGACCGCGTGGAGTCGATCCTGGCCTGAGGGCGCTGGGCTTTGCCCGAGGGCTCCCTTGCATGGTGCAGGTTCGGCGCCGCCGAGCCCCTTCGATTCATGGTCTTGGACATGGCATCCCACTTTTCCGATGACAAAGTCGCCTTGAAAGAGGCTCTGCGCCGGCTTCGCCTGTTGATCACGGGCATCGAGGGAAGCGGCATTCAGCATTTCCATCGACAGAGGACGGTTTTGACGCCGACGGTGATGGAACCATCGCCGGAGGGGGATCAGCCGACCGAAAAGGGTCGGGGAGCGCTCCTCGCCGAAGTCCGTGAAGACCTTGGAGACTGCAGGCGGTGCCGACTGCATATGGGACGGACGAACCTTGTTTTCGGCGATGGCTCCCCCGAGGCGGAGTTGGTCTTTGTGGGCGAAGGGCCGGGGTTCGACGAGGATCGGTTGGGGCTTCCGTTTGTCGGGAGGGCGGGGAAGCTCCTCGACAAAATGATTCAGGCCATTCGACTGAGCCGGCAGGATGTCTACATCTGCAATGTCGTCAAATGCAGGCCCCCCGAAAACCGGACGCCCGGCGCCGACGAAATGGACGCATGCTCGCCCTTTCTCTTTCGGCAGCTCGAGGCCATTGGACCGCGGGTGATCTGCGCCCTGGGGCTTTGCGCCGCGCAGGCCCTTCTCGGCCGGGCCGCATCCATGGGAGGGCTCCGTGGCAGGCGCTTCAAGTGGCGCGGAATTCCATTGATTTGCACCTATCATCCCGCCTACCTCCTGAGGAATCCGGTCCAGAAGGGGGCCGCCTGGCAGGATCTGATCCAGGTGAGACGGATTCTCAACGAAACAAATCATAAAGGCTGAAACATGAAAGCACCCTTGCGCTTTTTCCATCTGATCTCCATCCTTGCCGTGGTGCTGTGGCTTTGGCCTGCTCAAGCCACGGCCAGACACATCAACTTGGTGCAGATTCAAGACACGATCAACCCGGGCGTCGAGGATTTCATCAAGCACTCCATTGAACGTTCGAGCGAGGAAAGCGCCGAGCTGCTGGTGATCCTTCTGGATACGCCCGGCGGGCTGGTTACAGCAACGAGGGGCATTGTGCAGGCCATTCTGAACTCCCCCGTTCCGGTGGTCGTCTACGTTCACCCCCGGGGGGCCCAGGCTGCGTCGGCGGGGGTTTTCGTGACGGTGGCGGCCGACATAGCGGCCATGGCTCCGGGAACCAACATTGGCGCAGCCCATCCCGTTGCGACCGGTGGCCAGGAGATGTCGGAGACCATGAGCGAAAAAGTCGTCAACGACATGGTGGCCTTCGCAAAGAGCCTGGGAGGGCAGCGGGGGAGAAACGTGGAATGGCTCGAAGACGCCGTCCGGAAGAGCGTTTCCATCACCGCCGAGGAGGCTTTCGAGCAGAATGTCATCGACCTCGTTGCCGAGGACCTGCCCGCCTTGCTGGAAAGGCTCGACGGCTGGGAGATCCAACGTGCCGGGACCAGCAAGACCCTCAAGACCAAGGGCGTCGAACAGAGAACCATCGATCCCGGCTATCAGCACAGGATTCTTCGGGCCATCAGCAACCCGAACATTGCCTATATCCTGCTCATGATCGGGCTGGCCGGTCTCTATTTCGAGCTCTCCCAGCCGGGCGCCATCCTTCCGGGAGTCATCGGCGGCATCTCTCTCATCATGGCCCTTTACGCCCTGCAGACCCTGCCCGTGAACTTTGCGGGGGTGCTGCTGATTCTGCTCGCCATCGTCTTCTTCATCCTGGAGATCAGCGTGGTTTCCTACGGGATGCTGAGCATCGCCGGAGCGGTCTCCCTTCTTCTGGGCTCGCTGATGCTCTTTCGGGTGCCCGGCGAGTCCACGCGCATTGCCTATTCGGTTCTCATTCCGACGGTTCTCACCATCTCCGCGTTCTTCGTGGCGGTGACCTCACTGGCCGTGCGCGCGCACAGGGTCAGGCCCCAGGCGGGAACCGAAGCGCTCGTGGGAATGGTGGGGGAAGTCACCAGGGATCTGGCGCCCGAAGGGAAGGTGTTCGTGAGCGGCGAACTATGGAATGCCGTTGCGGACGAAACCATCCCTGCCGGCCAGAAGGTCGAGGTCCTCTCGGTGGACAGTTTGAAGTTGAAAGTGCGAAAGATCGATGCTAGATAAATCCGATTCATGACTGAGCTTTTTTTCATCCGGTTCACCATCTGAGGAGGGAATATGACAGGTTTTTACGGACTTCCGCTCGTCATCATATTGGTGGCTCTCTTTCTCGCCAATGCCATCAAGATCCTCAACGAATACGAACGGGGCGTGATCTTCCGTCTGGGAAGGGTCATCAAGGCCAAGGGTCCCGGTTTGATCCTGCTCATTCCCCTCATTGACCGCATGCAGAAGGTGAGCCTCCGGTTGGTGGCCCAGGACGTGCCGTCCCAGGATGTCATCACCCGTGACAACGTGTCCGTCAAGGTCAGCGCGGTCATTTACTTCCGCGTGACGGACCCGGTGAAGGCCATCGTTTCCGTCGAGAATTACCTGTACGCCACCAGCCAGCTTTCCCAGACGACCCTTCGAAGTGTTTGCGGCCAGGCGGAGATGGACGATCTTCTGGCCGAGCGCGACAAGATCAACATGCACATCCAGGAGATCCTGGATCGCCACACCGAGCCCTGGGGCATCAAGGTGACGGTGGTGGAGCTCAAGCAGATCGACCTGCCCATCGAGATGCAGCGGGCCATGGCCAAGCAGGCCGAGGCCGAGCGCGAGCGCCGGGCCAAGGTCATCGCGGCCGAGGGCGAGTTCCAGGCTTCGACGCGCCTGGCCGAGGCGGCGGAGATTCTCCAGCACCAGCCTGCCGCCATGCAGCTGCGCTACCTTCAGACCCTGAGGGAAATCGCCACCGAAAACAACTCGACCACCCTTTTCCCCATCCCCATTGATCTCTTCAAACCCTTCATCAAGATTGCCGAGCAGTTTGAGGAAAGACGGAACAAGGAGCTGAAGAATGGGTAAGAAAGAAGACAAGCAGAAGAAGGAGAAGTCCCTCGATGCCATGACCGCGAAGGAATTGCGGGAGCTGGCGTTGACCCTCGAGGGGATCTCCGGCGTCCACGCCATGAACAAGAATGAGCTCATCGATGCCGTTCGAAAAGCCAAGGGCATCGTGGTCGAGAAGACCCGCAAGAAAACCATCGATGTGCGTGCATTGAAGCTCAAGATCCAGGAACTGCGGGAGAAGAAGAGTCAGGCGAAGGAGGCCGGCAACGTCCGCCTGGAGGACTCCCTCAGGCGCCGAATCAGCAACTTGAAAAAGAAGACTCGTCGGGCGGCCTGACAGACGCTTACGAGGATTTGCAGACATCATGGCATCCAGGGGGCGCCTGACATGGTAAGGAAGAAGAACGTGGTGGCGGCCATCACGACGGCGGTGCAGCTTTACATGGCGGCGGAACAGCCGGCTCCGATGGCGATGGAGGAGGCTCCGAGACCTGTTGAAACTCCGCGGCAGACCTTCAGCATGTGGGCGGTCAGCGGACGCCAGTCCGCCATGGACATGCGGCGACTTTGGCAAATGCGGCTGGTGCGTTGAGGCCGATCCCCTCTTCCCCCTCCAGCCCGCTCCCCGGTTGCGAGACGCTTGGTCGACCGGCGCCGGCGTGTGGGAAGTGTCGTTGCGCATGAAGGGATCCTCCTGTGCACAATCCGCTCCTTCAAAACGAAAGGGAATATGAGCATGGAGAAGAGACAACACGGCGATCTCATTGCCGGACTGCTTGATGACGCTCCTGTAGCTGTGGATAACCCGGTGAAGGTTCAGGACCTGACCTTTCGGGATGGCCATCAATCGCTCTTTGCCACTCGCGGCCGAACCGAGGACTTTATTCCCATTGCCGAGGACATGGATCGGGTGGGCTACTACTCCATGGAAGTGTGGGGTGGAGCCACCTTCGACACGATGCACCGCTTTCTCGGTGAGGACCCCTGGGAGAGAATCCGCACCCTGAAGAAGTACATCAAGAATACGCCTTTCTCCATGCTGCTCCGCGGCCAGAATCTCGTGGGCTACCGCAATTATCCCGACGACGTGGCTGAGGCTTTCGTCGACCGGGCCTGCGAAAATGGCATGGACATCTTCCGAGTTTTCGACGCATTGAATGATTTCCGCAACTTCGAGACCGCAGTCAAGATCATCAAGAAACACGGCAAGCATTTTCAGGGCGCCATCTGCTACTCGCTGACGGAGAGCCGGATGGGCGGAGCCGTCTACAATCTCGACTATTACCTGCGGAAGGCCAGGGACCTGGAAGACATGGGGGCCGACACCATCTGCATCAAGGACATGGCCGGGCTCATCGCCCCTTACGACGCGTTTGTCCTGGTGAAGGCTCTCAAGGAGACCGTCAAGGTCCCCATTCACCTGCACAGCCATTTCACCTCCGGCATGGCGGATATGTCGCTCCTCAAGGCCATTGAGGCTGGAGTGGACATCGTGGACACTTGTCTTTCACCTTGGGCTTATCGCACGTCGCACCCGGCGGTCGAGCCGCTGGTGGCCGCCCTGCGCTGTACGAACCGCGACACGGGCTTCGACCTGAAGCTCCTGGCCAGGTGCAGCGAGTACATGGAGAAGATCTCGCCCAAATACAGGCACCTTCTGGATGACCGCATGTCCATCATCGACATTAACGTCCTTCTTCACCAGACTCCGGGAGGCATGCTGTCGAACCTGGTCAATCAGCTTAGGGAAATGGATGCCCTCGACAAGATCGACGAGGTGTTTCGACAGCTTCCCATCGTGCGACGGGAACTGGGGCAGGTGCCTCTCGTGACTCCCACCAGCCAGATCGTTGGCATTCAGACGGTGAACAACGTCCTGTTCGACTCGCCCCAGGAGCGTTACAAGATGATCACCGCCCAGGTCAAGGATCTCTGCTACGGCCTGTATGGCAAGACGGCCGTTCCCATCGATCCCGAGGTTCAGAAGAAAGCCCTCAAGGGATATCCGAGAGGAGAGCAGCCCATCACGACGCGCCCCGCCGACGTTCTGGAGCCAGAGCTTGCCAAGGCCGAAGCAGACGTCCAGGGCCTCGCCAGGGACATGGACGACGTATTGATTTACGCCCTCTACCCCACCACGGGTAAACGATTCCTGCGCTGGAAGTACGGTCACGAGGAGATCCCGAGGGAGGTCAAACCCAAAACCATGGAGGAAGTGAAAGCCGAGGAAGAGCTCGTAAAGAAGGCCAGGGCCGGTCTCCTGGTGGAGAAGTGCGTCAAGGAGGCTCCTGAAAAAGGCGCTGGAGCTCGAACCTTCAACGTCTTCGTGGATGGTGAGTATTTCCAGGTGGATGTGGAGCAGGTTGGGGGGGCGCCCATCGTCACATCCATCGTCCAGGCGCCCCAGCCTGCTCCGCCGCCCCAGGCAGCTCCCGCCGCGGCGCCGACCACGGTTTCCGTGCCGCCTCCGCCTCCGAAGCCGGCCGCGGCGCCTGCGCCTCCAGCGGCACAGCCCGCTCCCCCGGCCGCCAGACCTGCGGCCGCCGCGCCCGTGGGAGGGACTTCCATCGAGGCGCCCATGCCGGGAATGATCATTCGCTATGAAGTGAGCGAGGGAGCTTTGGTCAACGAGGGAGACGTGGTGCTGATCCTCGAGGCCATGAAGATGGAGAATTCCATCTCGAGTCCCGTCTCGGGGACCGTTGTGAAGATTAATTTCAAGGATGGAGATACCGTGCAGAAAGGTGACGTGCTGGCCGTCATCGGGTAATGGAGCCCTGTCGTCCGGGGTCCGCGAAGGTGCGTCTCCAGTGGATGGTTTCAGGTGTTTGGGGGTTGAATGAAAAAGGCGGCTGATTAGCCGCCTTTCTTTTTTCTGAAACTCGAACATCGACTTTCGACGGCATGCATGGACAGGTTGCAGCCGGCGGTGATTTGAACCCTGATGAATGGCGGGGCATGAAATGATTGCGGATGTCGATCCGTAATGAGCGTTCAGTGCCTTGAGCAATGCATCTTGGCGCCGAAATCCTTGATGGTACGCTCGTCGTAGTTGAGAATGGCGTCTTGGAAAGCCCTCAAACGCTCGCACTCCTTGCCGCACTCGTCCTTGTTGAGATGAACGTTTTCGCAGCAACGGCAGGGGCTCTCGATGGTTTTCGCAAAGCTGAGACTCATAACGGTTTTCCTCTCGTCCATGATGAATGCCAAAAATGCGGATGATGAATGATGTGCGATCAGCGGGAATCCATATAGAATGAGGGTCAAAACGCTGTCAAGCCGATTGTACGAAGCAGTTCCCCGGGCCGCCGGGGCCACTGTCCACCAGCATCGATCTCGGCATTGTGAAAGCCAAGGTGCCGGAATGAGGACACAGGTGATGGACACCCTGATGTGTTGAGCTCACCTAAGATCTTCCGATGATCTTCTCCCGCTTCAGCACGGCTTCACGCTTGAGCCGATTGACGGTCTCCTCCAGCACGGGAAAGACGTTCTCTCGAATGTCACCCGCCACAACCACCAGCATCACATCCTGCCCCACCAGGCGTCGGCCGGTGAACAGGTGTGCCTCAACGGCGGCGATGCCGGGTCGCGCACGCATTTCCGTCAGTACCCCATTCCATGCCTCCTGTTTCACATCGATATCGAGGTATTCCGCCGGATCTCCCTGGCGGGTGGTGGCCCGCACCACCCCGTTGTGACAAACGATCATCCCCACCCTGGAAGGGTCCGTCTCGCGCTTGATTCGATCCACCAGATCAGAAAGGGTCGGCATTGCATTCTCCTTGTGCGTGAAGGGATGGCTCTCCCATCCGGTCGTCCTGCAGGGGTGTAAGAAAAAACCCTACATGCGGCCTGGGTTTTCCTGACAGGAAAATCAGAACCCATCGGATATTCGATTCCCGCTCCTCATCGTATAACAGCCGTGGTGTGGATTCCGGGCCGGTCCTTTCCCGGCTGTGGCCGGCCGGGGGAGGTCGGCGGAAAATGGTCTGTTGATTCTTGGTCCTCACACTGCTATAGGTTTTCGGCGACAAACGGTACGAGCTCAGCTCTCCTGTTTAACCTCATGTGGCGGATGAGGCAAGCTTGTGGCTCCAGGTTTATCCCCCCCGTTTCTTGCATCCTGTGACCATTGGCCGGGGTTGAGCCCACACCAGCACGTCATCACCTTTTTGACCCGTTGGAATTCCCATCAGAGATTTTTTCCAGGGTGCATTCGAGCGGTCGGTGTCAACGGGGATTTCCCGTCGGCCTCCGGAACTGAACGCGTTGAGGAGGAGCAGCATGTCCGAGGATAAGTCGTTGGAAAAACTGAAGGCGGCAAAAGAGAAATGGGAACAGGGCAGCGTTCAGAAGACCCTCTCCAAGGCTCCCGAGCGCAGGAAGGTCTTCACGAGCATTTCGGACATCCCGGTGGAGAGGCTTTACACGCCGCTGGATGTCGCTGACCTCGATTACGAAAGGGACCTGGGATTTCCCGGTGAATATCCCTTCACCCGGGGTGTTCAACCCACCATGTACCGGGGCCGGTTTTGGACCATGCGGCAATATGCCGGGTTCGGCAGCGCCCGGGAGAGCAACGCGCGGTATCGTTACCTCCTCGAGCAGGGTCAGACGGGGCTCAGCGTCGCATTCGATCTGCCCACCCAGGCGGGCTATGACAGCGATCACCCGCTCTCCATGGGGGAAGTCGGCAAGGTCGGCGTGGCCATTGATTCCATTGAGGACATGCGGGTGCTCTTCGACTCCATTCCCCTCGACAAGGTGACCACTTCCATGACGATCAACGCTCCGGCCACGGTGCTCCTGGCCATGTACCTGGCCATAGCGGAGGAGCAGGGCGTCCCCTTCGGCAAGGTGGGCGGTACCGTTCAGAATGATATTCTCAAGGAAATCACGGTACGCGGTCAATACATTTATCCGCCCAAGCCGAGCATGCGGTTGACCGTGGACCTGATCGACTATTGCTTCAAGGAAGTCCCCAAGTGGAACTCCATCAGCATCAGCGGCTATCATATCCGTGAGGCGGGTTCCACGGCCGGCCAGGAGATGGCGTTCACCCTGGCCGACGGCATCGCCTATGTCCAGGCCTGTGTCGACCGGGGCATGGCAGTGGATTCCTTCGCGCCTCGGCTCAGCTTCTTTTTCAACTCCTTCACCAATGTGCTGGAGGAAGTGGCCAAGTTCAGGGCCGGGCGACGTTACTGGGCCAAGGTCATGAAGGAGCGTTTTGGAGCCAAGGACCCTCGTTCCATGATGATGCGCTATCACGTGCAGACGGGTGGTGTGACGCTCACGGCGCAGCAGCCCATCAACAACGTCGTCCGCGTGGCCCTTCAGGCCTATGCCGCCGCGCTGGGCGGCTGCCAGTCGCTGCATACCAACTCCTACGACGAGGCCCTCTGCCTGCCCACCCAGGAAGCCGTGACGGTGGCGCTCCGCACCCAGCAGATCGTGGCCGAGGAAAGCGGAGCCGCCGATACCATTGATCCGCTGGCAGGTTGTTATTTCGTCGAGGCCATGACCGACAGGATCGAGGCTGAGATCGACGACTACATCAAGAAGATCGATGCCATGGGCGGTACCCTGGCTGCCATCGAGCAGGGTTTCGTTCAGAAGGAGATCCAGAACAGCGCCTATCGCTTCCAGAGGGAAATCGAGTCGGGTGAGCGGGTGTACGTGGGAATCAATAAATATACCATGGAGGAGCCGCCGCCCGCCAATTTGCTCAAGGTCGACATGAGTGTGGGTGAGGTGGAGGCGGCCAAGCTCAAGAAGCTGCGCGCTGAGCGGGATGCGGGCAAGTGGAAAGCCGCCCTGGACCATCTTCGCGAGGTTTCCCAGTCCGAGGAGAATGTGATGCCCGCGGTCATCGAAGCCGTCAAGGCCAGGGCCACGGTGGGCGAGATCTGCGACGTGTGGCGCGGCATCTACGGTGAGTACCGACCCAAGGAGTTCGTCTAGGCCTTTTGGCGATCACGCGGGAACCGGGTCAGTTTGAGGGCGGGTCAATATCGGAGGCACATCCATGGCACAAGAACGCAAGATCAAGATCATTGTTGCAAAACCGGGGCTCGACGGCCATGACCGGGGCGCCAAGCTCCTGGCGAGAATTTTCGCCGAAGCCGGCATGGAAGTGGTTTACACCGGCTTGCGGCAAACCCCCGAGATGATCGTCGAGGCAGCTCTGCAGGAAGATGCCGACGTGGTGGGCTTGAGCAGTCTTTCGGGCGTGCACAACTATTTCTTCCCGAGGGTTGTGGAGCTGCTCCGGGAAAAGGGTCTGGACGATGTCCTGGTGGTGGGCGGCGGCATCATTCCCCTCGAGGATGTTGACGGACTCAAGAGCGCCGGCGTCAAGGCCATCTTCGGGCCGGGCACCGACACCAATGCCATCGTCGATTTCATCAAGAACAACGTCAGGAATTGATCCCGGATGTGGAAAGGCATTCTGCGCTCATGTTGACGGATGTGGCAGGTGAAATACTCAAGGGCTCCCCGCGCGCGGCAGCCCGTTTGATCACCTGGCTCGAAAACGAGGACCCCAGGGCCTTTCCTTGCATGGAGGCGCTGTTTCCTCATTCGGGAAGGGCCTACGTCATCGGGATAACCGGCTCGCCGGGAGCCGGCAAGAGCACGCTCACCGACAAACTGACACAGACGATCCGAAGCTCCGGCCTCACGGTGGGAATCATCGCCGTTGATCCCTCCAGCCCGTTCACCGGGGGCGCCGTCTTGGGAGACAGGGTGCGCATGAGCCAGTTGAGCCTGGATCCCGGTGTGTTCATCCGGAGCATGGCCACCCGCGGCTTCCTCGGCGGAATGGCGCGGGCGACCGGTGAGGTGGTGAAGGTCCTGGACGCTCTGGGCAAGGACATCATTCTCATCGAGACGGTTGGAGTCGGTCAGGACGAGGTGGACATCATCGGTATTGCCGACACCACCTGCGTGGTGCTCGTGCCCGGTCTCGGGGATGCCATCCAGAGCATGAAGTCCGGAATCATGGAGATAGCGGACATTTTCGTCATCAACAAGTCCGACCACCTGGGGGCGGACCAGCTGTACACGGAGGTCACCACCCGGGTGGAGCAGGATCACCACATCAAGGGGCGGCCGTGGCTGGCCCCGGTGGTCAAGACCGTAGCGGTCAACAACGAAGGCATGGAAGACCTTTGGGAAAGGATTGAAGGGCATCGTCGATATCTGAAGGCGAGCGGAGAATTCATGCAGCGTCGCCGGGAACGGACTGGACGTGAAACCCTTCGCATGATTCACCACGAGATCTTCCGTCTCGTTCGGCGGCGACTGGAAGACACAGGTGAGATGGAGCGACTCGTCGGAGAGATCACCGACCGGAAGCGCGATCCATACAGTGTGATGAAGGAAGTGTTGAGTGGGTGGCTCAAACAGGCTGGGCCCACCGGGGAGGCGTCATGAAAGTGTTGAAGGTCGATCACATCGGTATTGCGGTCAAGAGCATCGAGGAAACGAAGAAGCTCTATCATGACCTGTTGGGGCTGCCCCATGCGGGCAATGAAACGGTTGAGGAGCAGAAGGTCACGACGGCGTTCTTCCCGGTTGGAGACACGGAAGTGGAGCTCCTCGAATCCACCGCACCGGACGGTCCCATCGCCAAATACCTCGAAAAGCGTGGGGAGGGAGTCCAGCACATCGCCTTCCGGGTCGAAAACATCGAGGAAGCCCTTGCCGAGCTCAAGGCCAAGGGGATCCAGCTCATCGATGAAAAGCCCCGGAAAGGGGCCGGGGGGGCCCAGATTGCCTTCCTGCACCCCAAGTCCACTTATGGCGTCCTGGTGGAGCTCTGCCAGCGAGAGGATTAGCTCAATCCTGCAGCGGTCCACGATTCGATCCCGTGGGCACGGGAAGACCGTGCCCACACCTTCCCCGTACTCGTCGCCGGCCGAGCCTGGTCCATACTCACATGAACGGGCGCACTGCCCGAGCCTTTTGAAATACCCAGGTCGCCCGGGTGGCACGCTCCCAGGAGAGTTCCTATGGGTTGAACAAGTGACGGCGGGTAATACGATGACGCTGACGGCGCCAGGCGGCGGGGGGAACGCCCGAGCGACCCCCGTCCGGTGCCGGCGGTGATCGAGTAGGGATGCAGGATTGAGGGGACGTATCATACGGGTGCGGCATGAGATCAAGAAGCTACGTTCACGGGTATGATGTTCGAGAGAGTTTACGGCTGCAGGACCAGGCGTCCACTCTGGCCGAGCTGCTTCACTCAGACACTGCCTATCCGGCGGGCAGCCGGGTCCTGGAGGCCGGCTGCGGCGTTGGAGCCCAGACGGTCACCCTCGCACGGAACAGTCCCGATGCATTCATCACCAGTGTCGACATCTCTGAAAGCTCCTTGAGGGAGTGCCGGATGCGACTGGCCGCGGCGGGCCTGACCAACGTGGAATGCCGGCAGGCCGACATTTTCGATCTGCCCTTCGCACCGGACTCCTTCGATCACATTTTCATC
>Ga0073932_1006065_pt1 | contig 12618 bp, 10 predicted proteins | sample DewCreD2012metaG_FD_76967 | JGI IMG/M metagenome (GOLD analysis project Ga0073932, IMG submission 76967) | Hot spring sediment bacterial and archeal communities from British Columbia, Canada, to study Microbial Dark Matter (Phase II) - Dewar... ... | reverse complement strand
GGAATCGCTGAGCGATTCCAGGCTGCCCGCGGGGCTTTTTCGTTGAAGACGGATTGCTTGGGTGAACGCCCCGAGCGAGGCTTTGGGCACAGGAAATGCGAAGCCCGCCGGGCCGCTTCGGCCCGGCGCTCGAATTCCCTCTGCGGCGCCGCTTCAGGCATGGCGGTTGGACTTCTCGATGGCCAGCCACATCGGCGGAGCGGGCCGCTCCCGGGAGCCCTCCATCCACCGGCTCTTGCCGCCGGCATTATGGTTCCGGCGCGGCGGCTTGCGCGGCGCTGCAGGCCCAGCCGACACCGGCGGCCCGCACTCGGCGATCTCTACGTAGCGGCCTTCATACCGGGCTTTGAGCGTTCCGTCCAGCCGCAGTTCCACGCGCAGGCTCTGGCGCTTCATGCCGGCCTGCACATCCCGACTCGCGATCTGACACCGCCAGCCGGCAAACGAGATCGTGTAGTCGTTGTCGACCACCCGCATCTCTACGTGGCTCAAACTGGCCGCCGGATCGATCTGTGGCGTCAGCGGCCGGTGTGCATTCGCCGCGCCCTCCACAGGCCACGCGAAGCGTTCGTTCCACTCCGGCCAATCCTCCTGCTCCAGAAACTGGTTGGCTTCCAGCAGGGGCCTCACCCTGGCCAACCGCAGCAGCCTAACCGCTGCTTCCCGCTTCGCTTCCTCGATCCGCCGGTTCGAGGCCCGCCCCCGCAGCCCGTGCACCACCACACCGTCGCCCACCCGCTCGGAACGCCGCACGAGCTCCCTCACCCACCGCTCGCTCACCTCCATTCACTCCGCCGCCTGACGCTGCGTGATCGCGTCCTCCCGCATCTGCCTCAGCCAGTGCAACCAGTCCCGTTCCTTTTGGCTCATCGCGATTCGTCCCATCCCTCAGCCCATCGGCTGTCAACAGGAACTTTCTCGTTTGCCCATAGAGGAATTTCTCACGTTGCCGCGACATTCAAGGAACAGGGTATTGACGTCAAAAAAACAAAAGATAATCTGTTTGCGCAGTTGGAAGGCCCATGAATCCAAAATCCGTTCTGCTCACTGTTTTTCTTCTGGTTCTGGTTCCCGTTTCCCTCTGTCACGCCACGGATTGTGAGATATCCGACTCACCGGATCCGCTGATGCTTCTCATTGTTGACTGGTACGATTGGTATGGACAGTACCTTGGCACGAATTCCCTGGGAGGCGGAATTCAAGCGGTCTACTCTTTTCCACCAGCGTGCGTTCCCGCGCTTTGGTGGAGTGTCACAGTCTCCCCCCTCAGTCAGAATTACGTGTGGGGCCCAAGCCTGACCGGCGACGTCTGGATCACATCGTTCAACTACTACGACAACCTGGCATATGTTCCGTTCTACCCGTTCGTGGCCATGGGTATTTCCGCGATGCAGATTCTGGACACGCGAAGCGGCCTAATACACCAGGTCTACGGAACAGTGGAACTCCTTATTGTAAAGATCGAGGTTTAAACATGTGGAAGGACAGATTGCCATCCATCGCTTGGCGGGCTTGCATGCTTGCCGCACTCCCATGGGCTTGGATCGCAGGGCAAAGTCCCCCCGCCTTGGCTGCAGAAATTGAGATCATCCATACTCTCCGCCTCGCGGATGGCCGGCCTCTGGAACGCCGGCACACGGCTGCATTCTTCCGGACAGCCGACGGCAGGACCCGGCTGGAGCGGGGTGACTCAATCGTGCTTTCTGATCCTCACTCCCGCACGGTCTGCAGGATCCATCAGGCTACGCGAAGCGCCGTCATTCATCGTGCTCCTGCCGGGCGCGCGGGAGACGCAGGACGGCAGCCACAATCTGAAGGAGTCGACCTTGGGAACAGGACGATCGAGGGATTCCCAGCCGTTGGAAAGAAATACGTGACGGCTTTGCCGCGAGAATTTGCACCTGCTCTTTCCGAACCGCTCTACCGCACCGTGGAGGTCTGGCACTCCCCAGCGCTCGCATTGCCCCTGGTCTCGATCACTGATGACCCTGTCGCAGGCAGGACTGCAGTTGTCTTCAGGAACATTCGCATCGGTTCCGAGGTACAAGAATCCCTATTCCGCATTCCTGATGGGTTCACGGTAAAGGAGGCGCCAGCCTACCCTCCGCCTCCAAGCCTCCCATGAGGTCCCGGTTCAATTAATCCAATGCGCGGATCAGTGGCGCAGGCGTCGTGACTTCTGTATTCTCTTGCGATCTCTGCGTTTCTGTCGAGATCCTTGGTGTTACAAGAGGGCGCGCGCGCGACCGGAACGCAGGAGATGCGGCCAGCCTATACGGCGTCGTCAAGGCTTGTACTCCTGGATGTCCTTGTCCAGGAACGATCCACGGGACAGCCGGTTTCCGGCCTTCTCAAAAGTGATTTTCAGATTCTCGACGAGGGAGAATTCCGCACCATTGCCCACTTTGATGCCGAACCATTCCTGCTGGATGTCATCCTCGTTCTCGATATGACCAGCAGGGTCAGCGCGCGCGGAGTGCCCACAGGGGAGAGCGCCTATCGGGATTTCTACGAGGCCGTAATCGAGGCTGTACGGCGCATGGGTGAATTGGACCGCCTAGGCGTGGTCAGCATGTCCGCGAACAGCGTGACGGTTTTGGCCAATCTGCAGTACGAGAAGGAAGAATCACTCCGGGCGATTCGCAAGGCTTTGTTCGGCCCTGTGGCGCCGGAAAAAATCGGCCCGCCCCGCTTGTATCCCGCCCTGATTCTGGCCGGCAGCCAGTTCCGGGGAGAACAGGAACTCGGGCGGCGACGCCTCATTCTGGTCTGGACCCACAACCGCGCGTCTCGCAACGAAGAGGAACAGCAGCGGGTAATCGATCTCCTTAGAGCCAGATCGGTGACCGTTGCGGGTATTGTGAGTCCTCTGAAGCGCGTGCGTGCGGCCCCGCAGCCGCGTTCGCCTGGGAGCCGGGTGCCTTCCCCGCCTCTTCCACCAAGACTGCCTCCAGGACCGCCCGGACCCTCTCCCGATCCCCGGCCGCGGACGGAGGCGATCGAAGAGCCCGAGACGCATGCGCTAGATCCTGTCGTCGAGAGCACTGGAGGAACAATCCTCCGGCCGGCCAGCTTTGATCTCGTGAATTGGGACGAGTTCCTGGGGCGAGTCCGCTGGAAATACCGGCTGGCTTTCTACCCGCCTCCTGATTTGCCGGGTGGAATCGAGCGGCGGCTGGAAGTGCGCCTGACAGATGCAGCGCGGCAGAAATGCCGCAACTGCATCGTTATCTCGCGCTCGTCCTATCGGGTCCCGTGAAAAAAGACGTGGGACTGAGAAGAAGGTGTGGAGTCAACACGCAGCAGCAAAGAGGAGATGCCGCCCTTCAGCCGCAAGCATCGTTGGCGGGCCCCGTGCACTTCGGCGTGGAGGAGCAGCCACAACGCCAGCCGCTGATGGCAACTTGCGTGAAGCGATCCGTAGGCTCGTGGAAACGGGCGGCCCACAACAGCGCCCCCGACCCGGTCCCCCGCGGCAGCCGCACGTCATGAGGGGTTCCGAGCCGCTGCCCGTGGCCGCTCGTTCTCGCGGCGCATGCGCGCCGCTCCACTCGCGGCACCCTCTGCGCTTTCGTTCTCCAGGGCTTTCTTGCCGCCCGGTCAACGTCGCCGCGGCACCCGGAATTCCCAGGCGAAGCTCTCTCCCACTCCTCCGCCTTCACCAGCTTCCGGATCTTGCGCTTGATCAGGTCCCGCTTCAGCAGGCTCAGGTGCAGCAAGATCAGAATTCCGTCCGGGTGGTCAATCTCATGCTGGATCGTCCGCGCCAGCCGAGCCCGCATTTCTCACAAGCAGTGGGGCGGCTGACCCGGACGGGGTGATAGGGCATTTTGGGCGCGATTTTTCAGTGTTCGTTGCGGCGGTCGCCGACAGGAGGGGCATTGCCGTGGCGCAAAGACACGCTCGGTTCTCTGGTGGCGCTCCGGGAGACATTTTTGGCCAAAGCTCCGCCGGGAACCGCCTCCAATCAGCGGCCGCTCCTGCCTGTCGGAAACCCGCCCTTCCGCTCAGCACCGCAACTGCGCCCACGCCTGCCGGAATAACCCCATCAGGGCGAATCTCTCCGCCATCGACACCCACACCTGCCACGCCGTCACCCGGATCCGCACCCCGATCTTCAGCAGCCGCAGACAGATCGTCGCCGCCTGCGCCCGCTCCATCTCCGCCCCCTTCAGCCCCAGCCTCCGCAGCGCCTCCACCAGCACAGAGGCGCACGCCGCCAGATTCAGCCGCGACAGGTTGGCCCGCATCGTCTCCGCGCTCACCCGCCCCGCGAACGGGCTCAGCTATTCCTTGATCCGGTTCTGCATCTCCCCACGCTCGCAATCCAGATCCTCGTACAGCTCCTGCGCCGGCCAGTTCTGCGCCTTAGTACTACTGGGTCATAAATGTGTTGCGCCGCAAAAAGGGCAGCCGGGAAGCTGCCCGAGAAGCGACTTCGCGATTTTCTGCCGCAGGCTCGCGATCGAGTGCGGATCAGCCCGGCGGCCGGTGTCCAGCTCCGCCCCGCGGCTCGTATCCCTCCGGCTGCGGCGGCACGCGGAGCTCGAGTCGCCCGGCGCGGGCCGAGGCCGAAATTCGGCTCCTTTCGGCCACCAGGAACCCGTACGCCGCAATGCACAGCGTCGCGTGATGGTGAAACCCACGCCAGGAACGGCCTTCGAAATGCCCCAGTCCGAGTTCCTGCTTCAGCTCCAGGTAGTCGCGCTCGACAATCCAGCGATGCCTGGCCAGCTCGACCAGCTTCCTCAGCGGCGTCTCCGCAGGCAGATTCGACAGCCAGGATTTCGTGGGCTCTTCCGCCGCGGGCAGCCACTCCACCAGCAGCCAGTGCTCGGCGTGAGGCTCGCTGCGCCAGTAGTCGCTGTGCGTCGGCCGCACCCGCACCGCGCGAGAATCGGGACGCAAGCCACCCTCGTCCGCCTTCCCGCCAGCGCACCGTCCGGAATGCCTTCTCTGGTGCCTCGCGCACCAGCTCGCGCACCGACACCGGCTTCTGCTGCTCGCTTCGCCGCAACAGCTTCGGCGGCCGGCCCGTCTTCTGCCGCGGCTTCGGCGGCAGCGGCTCCTCTCCTGGCCGCCACAGGCTCAGACTCGACTGCACCCCCACCACATAGGCCAGCCCCAGCCCGGCCAGACCTTCCCGAAACTTCGTGGCGCTGCCATAGGCGGCATCCGCCAACACGACTCCCGTCGGGACGTCCTCTTCCACCGCCCGGCGGATCAGCCCGAGCGCGATCTCCGGCTTGGTCTCGAACTCGATCTCCTCCGGAACACCTGCCCGGCGCCGCCGCTCGCGGTCGCGCGCCCACTCCTCGGGCAGGGACAGCCGCCACCCGATCGGCAGGCTCGCCTCGCCCGTGGCTGCGCTCAGACTCACCGCCACCTGGCAGTTTTCCTGCTTGCCCAGCTGGCCGTAGTCCTGCCGCGCCACGCCGACTGAGTGCCGCCCCTTCTTCGGAATCCCGGTGTCGTCGGCGATCCAGGCCACGATCGGCCCCCGCTGCTGCATCACCGGCAGCACGTGGCGGCGGACTTCCCGCAGCACGGCCTCGTTGTCCCGGGGAGCTTTCGCCACCAGATGGTGCAACGACTGCCGGCCCGCCTGCACGCGGCCGGGATGGAGCCGGGCGGCCATGGGCTCGATGCTTTTGCGCTCGCTAGGAAGCAGCAGGCCCTTACAGTAGTCTTTCAACGGCTCGTGACGATCAGCATGCCCGGCGGCGTGGGCCAAGCCTTCCAGATAGGCCGCCAGGCGTTTTTCCTGCGGGCTTGGCCCCGAAGATCGGGGAGGCACGAAACAATTTTATCAGAAAATGTTCCGTTTGTGACCCAGTAGTACTAGCAGGTAGCTGAACTGTCTTCACAGCATTCCCCCACCAGGCAGCCCGACGACGAAGATCGCTCGAAGGACGACCGATGCCCGGCTGAAAAATGCGCTATGTGGAGCGCTCGATCAATTGCGCTCACACCGGAGAACTGTTGCGTCCGGATACTTCCTCCAGACGGTCCAGCGCCTCCTGGTGAGACCAAGGTGCTCCAGAACCATCTCCTCCGTCTCGCCGACAGCGTCATGCACGATGACGTAAAACTCAGAGCCTTCACATCCCCCGACCTTCTCCGCGCCAGCCCCACCGTGTCGGCGCATGTAATAGTTCACAGTGAGAGTTGGCACTATCGTGCCGCCAACGCACCGGCCGCTCACTCGAGTCATTCCGAGATCTCTGGCTATCGCCTTGGCAGACAGCAAAGCTCCGGTCTCGAGAGACTCGGCGATGTAGCTGCTGTTCCAAACTTTCACCCCCAAAAGTATCCCGAGCACGCAAGCAGTCCAACTGCAAATCCTGAGATCCACAGCTCTCTGTTGACGCGCCTCCCAGAAGGACCATGCCTGGGTCAAGACGATTGCGACCGCACAGAGCAAGAAAGGAAGCAGGAAGAAATATACACGGGCGAAGGGAACCATGCGTCGCAGAAGAATAAGGAGTGCGGTTGCAAAAATCAACCATGCCAACAATCGGGCGTTGGCGGACCTTCGCCAGAATGCCACGAGATAGACTAAGACCAACAAAAGGAAAAGCCATTGCGCACCGGGAAACCACAACCTACGCCATTCCATCAAAGCGAGGTATAGTTCCGCCTGATTGCCCTCAAGAAATGCCGTCAACGACCTGCCAGAAACGTACTTGTTCTGTGCGAGGCTCTCCCAGCCGCTGTAAATTATTGCCGGCAGATATGACATGCTAGTGGCAATGCTCACAACTGCCGCAGAACAAAGATATCTGGAAAGCATCGTTTTCCGAGCAAATCGCCTCTTTACCGCTACTTCCATAACGAACCAGATCGATATGCCTACGAAGAAGAACATCGTCGTTGGCAGAGTCCAAAATGCTAACCAGCAACACAATGCGAAAATGGCAAACTTCCGGATACCTCCGTCGCTGAGCGCCGACAGAAGCACCGCCGCTCCGACTGTTACCAAGAGCGCCTGCAGCGTGTAGCCACGCCCATTCACAGACAAGTCCACCGCCCTCGGAGAGACCGCAACAAGCCAAGCGGCGACAATGGCCGCCGACCTGCCCGCCGCGACCCTGGCCAGTAAAAATGTTGCTGCAATCAGAAGCACTCCCGCAGAAAATGCAGGAAAACGGATCGACCATTCCGCGTCACCCAAAAAAGAAGTAGTTGTTTTTACAAGAATGGTATGAAGAATGTGATTATTCGGATAGGCGTAATTTGAGATGGCAATGTACCAGGGCCGCTCAGCAAGTCGGATGAAAGTATAGGCTTCGTCAAAGTGGATCGGCCTGTCTATGAAATGGAGCCGAAGAATACCCCCAAACAGGCAGGGTGCAGCTACGAGATAAATATCGTCGCGAAAGCCGTGCCTCGACACTTCTTTCCAAAGCTGGTTAAATTCGCGTTTTACGATACACCATAACTTGAGAGTGAGCGCCGAGTATGCCAGTGGTTTGATACACGCCAGCCCGCCCAGGCCTATAGCGGATACACCGCCCAAAGCCAACGTGACAAACAGCCTGTGTTGCACTTCGGGCAATAACCGGCTCAATAGGCTGCAGGCTCCAGCGCTCCATGGAAATTGGAGCGGCATCTCGGCCGAAAGCAGGCAGCATGCAATTGTGAACAGGAATACGCCTGAAAGAATCGCCAAGACGCCGGCGAGTATGAATCCGGGAATAAGTTGTTGGCTCTGGGAATTTTTGGATGTGCTGCCCGATTTATGCGAGCCAGCCATATGGGAGTCAAGTCGGTCCTGATTCCTTCGTAGGTTTTCTGTATTATCGCTAGCCCAAAGGTGTGGGGGCAAGGGGCAGAGACGGGTCTGGGGAAGGGAGAGGAAGTGGGCTGATCAACCTGGCGCTGCCTCGCCTTGCGTTGGAGAAGTTCGTCAGGGTCTTGAGCCGACATCTGATACGACTGGGTCCCACATGGGGCAGTTTCGGATAGAACTGTTTCGTGCCTCCCCGATCTTTCGGGGCCGAGCCCGCAGGACAAACGCCTGGCGGCCTTTCTGGGCGGCTTAGCTCACGCCGCCGGGCATGCTGACCGCCACGAGCCGTCAAAAGACTACAGCAAGGAGCTGCTGCTGCCGGGCGAGCGCAAGAGCATCGAGCCCATGGCCGCGCGGCTCCAACCCGACCGCGTGTAGGCGACCCGGCAGTCGCTGCACCATTTGGTGGACCGGGCGCCTTGGAGCGACGAGGCCGAGCTCGCTGAAGTTCGCCTTCGCGTGCTGCCCGCTATGCAGCAGCGCGGGCCGATCGTGGCCTGGATCGCCGACGACACCGGGATTCCGAAGAAGGGCCGGCACTCAGCCGGCGTGGCGCGGCAGTCCTGAGGCCAGCTGGGCAAGCAGGAAAACTGCCAGGCGGCAGTTAGCCTGAGCCTGAGCTTGGGCGAGGCGAGCCTGCCGAGCGGCTGGCGGCTGTCCCTGCCGGAGGAGTGGGCCCAAGAGCGCGAGCGGCGGCACCGGGCGCGTGTGCCGGAGAGGTCACATTCCAGACCGGGCCGGAGACCGCGCTCGGGCTGATCCACCGGGCGGTGGAAGAGGACGTCCCGATGGAGTCGTGCTGGCGGATGCCGCTCATGGCAGCGACACGAGGTTTCGGAAAGGTCTGGCCGGCCTGGGGCTGGCCTAGGTGGTGGGCGTACAGTCGAGCCTCAGCATGTGGCTGCCGGGAGAGGCTCCGATGCCGCCGAAACCGCTGCCGCGGAGTGCGGAGCAGAAGCCGGTGTCGGTGCGTGAGCTGGTGCGCGACGCTGGACACCAGGCGTTCCAGACGGTGCGCTGGCGGGAAGGAGGGCGAGGGTGGCTTGCGTTCCGATTCTGGGCGGTGCGGGTGCGGACGGTGCACCGGCATATTGGCGCACCGAACCTCACGCCGAGCACTGGCTGCTGGCAGAGTGGCCACGAGGGGCGGAAGAGCCGACGAAATACTGGCTGTTAAATCTGTCTGCAAGCACACTGTTGAAGACGCTGCTCGAGTTGGCGAAACACCGCTGGATTGTCGAGCTGGACTACCTGGAGCAGAAGCGGGAACTCGGACTGGGCCATTTCGGGGGCCGTGCTTCGAGTGCGTTTCAGCATCACGCCACACTATGCATTGCGGCGTATGGGTTACAGGCGGTAGACATGAGCCGTTTTCCCCCTCGGCCCAAGGCAGGAGGCTCGAGCTCAGCGTGCCCCGCAGCCGGACAGCTACCAGCCACGGGACGGCGCCGGGCGAAGGCCGCCGGGCTGCCCCGCACTCGATCCCGAGCCTGCGGCAGAAGGCGCAGAGGGCCCTTCTTGGCCACTTTTCCGGCTACCCTTTTTGCGGTGCCAGGCACCTATGACCCAGTAACATGAGCGGGCCGGGACGTAATGTTCCAGCGCCCGTCCGCCGATGGTAAGGACATGAACCCCCAGGGGGTTGGCCGGGCTTACGTCCGGCTGGTCATCGTTGTTGCGGCGGCGCTGACGGTTCCTGCGCTGCTCACCTGGCGCGCCAGCGAACCGTTGCAGTTCGTCTCCTATCTCCTTCTGTCGGTGCTGGCCAGCTACTGGCAGGTGGGGATGAGGCAGGGGGAGCATCTGCTGCCGGCGAGCCTGCTGTTCGTCATGATCGGGCTGCGGGCGCTGGGAGCGGAGCAGGCGATCGTGCTGGGGGCGTTGAACGGGGCGGCGCTCGAGCTGGGCGCCAGGCGGACGGAGCGCAGGTCGGCGGAGCGGATTCTGTTCTCCGTGGCGCTGTGGAGCCTGGCGATGGCGGCAGGCGATTACGCGCTGCGGGGCGTCGCGCCGGCTTCGTCCCGTCCGGAGCTGGCCACGGCGGTCAGCGCGGTGCTGGCCGGGGTGGCGGTGTTCCTGACCCTGTCCTTCCCCGACGCCGTGCGGAACGCGCTGGAGGAGGGCGTGCGGCTGGGCCGGATCTGGAAGTACCGCTACTTCTGGATGATGCCGTACTTCGTGGCGGCGTCTCTGCTGTCGGCGCTGTTCGACCTGGCCCGGATCCATTTCGGCTGGCAGATCCCGCTTCTGCTGCTGCTGGCGCTGTATCTCCCCTACCGCGCCTACCTTCTGTATCTGGAGAAAGTGGAGGAGGGGCTGCGGCACGCCGAGGAGATGGCCGCGCTTCACCTGAGGACGATCGAGGCTCTGGCGCTGGCCATCGACGCCAAGGACGAAACCACGCAGGAGCACCTGCAGCGCGTGCAGGTCTATGCGATGGAGATCGGCAAGGACCTGGGGCTGAGCCCGGAGGAGCTGGAGGCGTTGAGGGCCGCGTCGCTGCTGCACGATATCGGCAAGCTGGCGGTGCCCGAGCACATCATCTCCAAGCCGGGCAAGCTGACGCCGGAAGAGTTCGAGCGGATGAAAATCCATCCTGTGGTGGGGGCGCAGATCCTTGAGAGGGTGCGCTTCCCGTATCCGGTGGCGCCGATTGTCCGCTCCCACCATGAGAGATGGGACGGCAACGGCTACCCCGACAGGCTGAAAGGCGAGGAGATTCCGATCGGTGCGCGGATCCTGAGCGTGGTGGACACGCTCGACGCGCTGGCCACGGACCGGCAGTACCGCAAGGCGCTGCCGCTGGATGAAGCCGTGGGCGTCATTCTGGCCGAGGCGGGCAAGGCATTCGATCCAAGGGTGGTCGAAGTGCTCGCCCGGCGGTACCGCGACCTCGAAAAGATGGCCCGCGCTCGGCAGGTGGAAGAGCTCAAGCTGGACAAGAACTTCGACATCCGCGGCGGAGAATCTCCCGCAGCCGGTTTCCAGAAGAGCGCCGAGCCGGCCAAGGATCAGCCGGAATTCCTCAACCAGATTGCCGCCGCCCGGCAGGAGGCCCACGAACTGTTCGAACTGGCGCATGATCTGGGAACGTCGCTGAGCCTGGACGAGACGCTTTCGGTTCTCAGCGTCCGGCTGAAGCGCATCGTGCCCTTCGACGCCATGGCCGTGTATCTGGTGAAGGAGAAGGTGCTGGAGCCGGCGTTCGTGGTGGGCGAGAATGCGAGGCTGTTTTCGTCGCTGCGCATCCCGCTGGGGCAGGGTCTGTCTGGCTGGGTCGCCGAGACGGGGCGGGAGATTCTGAACGGCAACCCGAACGTGGAGCCGGGCTATCTGAACGACGAGTCGAGGTTTTCCACCCTTCAGTCGGCTCTGGCGGTGCCGCTGGAGGGCATCAACGGCATCGTCGGAGTGGTGACGCTGTACCGCGGCGACCGGAACGCATTCAGCCGGGATCACATGAGGATCCTGCTGGCCATCAGTTCCAAGCTGGCGCTCGCGGTGGAGAACGCGCTGCGCTACCGGCAGGCGGAGAGTTCGGCGACGACGGATTTCCTGACAGGGCTGCCGAACGCGCGGTCGCTGTTCCTGCATCTGGACAGCGAGCTGTCGCGGGCGCGGCGCACGGGCGATCCCGTCAGCGTGGCTGTCTGCGACGTGGACAATTTCAAGCTGATCAACGACCAGTGCGGCCACTTCGAGGGCAACCGCCTGCTGCGGGTTCTGGGCGAGGCGCTGAAGGCGCGCTGCCGCGAATATGATTACGTGGCGCGCATGGGCGGCGACGAGTTCGTGCTGGTCTTCAGCGGGCTCAGCCGGGACCTGGCGCCGCTGCGGCTGGGGCAGTTCAAGAGCGCCGTGGAAGAGGACGTCCGGAACCGCACGGGCTACGATCTGATTCTGTCGATGGGGTGGGCGTCGTTCCCCGAGGACGGCAAGGACGCCGAAGACCTGCTTTCCCTCGCCGACAGGGAAATGTACAGGGCCAAGGAAAACAGCGAATCGCGCCAGAGAGCGCGCGCCCGGTGGCGGCAGTGGACGCATCCGCTCGAGGGTTCGGCGATTCAGTAACGCCCCGTCCCTACGTCCGCAGTTTCGGCAGCACGCGGTAGCGGTAGACCAGCGCGCCGGAGATCAGCGTCAATGCCGCCGCCGCAGAGATGACCGGCGCGAAACGCAGCCCGGCGATCACCAGCCACAGCCCGGGCAGCACGAACAGCATCGGCACGAGCGGCCAGGCGAAGCTCACTGCAGGCAGCTTCTGCCAGTCGGGACGTTTTCTCAGCCACAGCAGGCTTGCCACGGCCAGCATCGCGAAGAGGTTCAGCAGGTAGCCGATGTAGGTCATCAGGTTGCCGAAGTTGACGAGCGTCATCAGCATGGCGCAGGCGCCCTGGAAGAGGATCGCGGGCACCGGCGTGCGCCACTTCGGGTGGATCCATGCCGCCGACGGCAGAAAGGCGCCGTTTTTCGCCATTGCATAGTAGAGGCGCGGGCCGATCGTCACCATCGCATTGACCGTGGACATCAGGCTGACAGCGAGCAGACCGCTGAAGACGCCGGCGGCTTCCGGACCGAACAATGCGTTCGCCGTGACGCTGCCGATGGCGAGGATGCCCTTCATCTGCTCGAGCGGCATGGCGTAAATGAAGACGACGTTGAACAGGATGTACAGGATGCCCACTGTGATCGTTCCGATGGCGAGCGCCATGGGCAGGGTCCGCTCCGGCCTTTTCAGCTCCTCGGCGATGTAGGTGGCCGCATTCCAGCCGCTGTAGCCGACGTAGATCCAGAACAGGCTGAGCGCGAACTGCGCCGCCAGCGGC
>Ga0073932_1006061_pt1 | contig 12626 bp, 8 predicted proteins | sample DewCreD2012metaG_FD_76967 | JGI IMG/M metagenome (GOLD analysis project Ga0073932, IMG submission 76967) | Hot spring sediment bacterial and archeal communities from British Columbia, Canada, to study Microbial Dark Matter (Phase II) - Dewar... ... | reverse complement strand
CGTGGGCCTGACCGTGCCGTTTCCCGGCACGCTGTACGGCGCGCTGCGCATGGCCCGGGCGATGAAAGCCGCCGCTCCGGCGGTTTGGATCGTGCTCGGCGGGGCGTACGTGAACACGGAACTCCGCCGGCTGAGCGATCCCCGGCTCTTTGATCTGGTGGACTTCGTCACGCTCGATGATGGCGAGCTGCCGCTCGTCCGCCTGCTGGAGTTCCTCGCCGGTCAGCGCCGTCGTCAGGAACTGATCCGAACCTTTACCCGGGTCGGACGGCGCGTCGTCTTCCACGGGCCCGGCCGTGCCACGCTGCCGGACACCGCCACGCCCTGGTTCGCGGATCTGCCGCTCGACCGCTACCTGTCCATGCTGGAGATGCCCAACCTCATGCATCGCCTGTGGTCGGACGCGCGCTGGAATCGCCTGCGCCTGGCCCACGGCTGTTACTGGCACCGCTGCCGGTTCTGCGACACCGCCCTGGACCACATCCGGCGCTACGCCCCCGTGCCCGTACCGCGGTTGCTCGATCGCATCGCGGCGGTTATCGCCCAAACCGGCAGCACCGGCTTCCACTTCGTGGACGAGGCCGCGCCGCCGGCCCTGTTGCGGCGACTGGCAACGGGGCTGCTCGCACGGCGGCTCACTATCACCTGGTGGGTGAACATCCGCTTTGAGCGCGGTTTCACGCCCGGACTGGCTCGCCTGCTGGCCCGGGCGGGTTGTATCGCGGTGACTGGCGGCCTGGAGGCCGCCAACGACCGGCTGCTGCGCGTACTCAACAAGGGTGTCACGCTGGCCGAAGCCATCGGGGCCATGCGGGCCCTGGCCGGCGCCGGTATCCGTGTGCATGCCTACCTGATGTACGGCTGTCCCTCCCAGACGGAGCAGGACACCGTGGACGCCTTGGAACTGGTGCGGCGGCTGTTCCTCGCCGGCTGCGTGCACTCGGTATATTGGCACCGCTTTGCGCTCACCGTGCACAGCACCTTCGCCCGCCAACCCCGACGGTTCGGTCTGCGGCTTCTGCGGGCACCCCGTGCCACCTTCGCCCGCAACGAAATTCCCTTCGTGGACCGCGTGGCCTGCGACCATGAAATGCTCGGCCGCGGTCTGCGCCGGGCAACCTACAACTACATGCTCGGCCTCGGACTGGATGAGGATGTCCGCGTCTGGTTCGAACGCCCCGTGCCGCCACCGCGCCCGCTCCGGCTGCCCTGATCGGGGTCACCGCGGCACGCCCGTGGCCGCGTGCTGGCCGCGGGGGAGCGTGACCACCAAATAGACCACCACCAGCGCGAGGACATACAGCACGGTCCCGGCCCCCTCGTGCAGCCAGGCATAGTCCCACTCCGTCCGCAGCGCCAGGAGGGTAATGACGGTAATCCGCAGGGTATTGAAGAGCAGTCCCACGACCAGGGCCAGGCCGAGCAGAGCCGCAAAACGCAGCCAGGCGTAGCGCCGCCGCGCGGCGACGATCACCGTTAAAACCACCGACGACAAAAGAATGCCGAAGCCGTTGCATTCCGTGGCCACATCAAACACCCGCGCGCCTTTTTCCACCACCAGCACCACCAGAAACGGCCGCCAGCGCACCGCGACCTCCGTCGCCACGCCGCACCACGCCAGCAGGCGGGAAGAAATCCCCGCCGCGAGCAGGCGCAGCCACCAGTCCGCCTGGGGCACCAACAACACCAGGCCGGCGGTCGCCCCCAGGCCCGCCAGCGCGGGGTAAAACAGCCGCGCGCCATCGCGGCCGAGACCAAACGACAGCAAGGCGCCGAGGTTCAGACAGAGGCCCGCCACGGCCAGCGGCCAGAGCCAGAACCACGTCGCCACGGCCAGCGCTGCGGTGGAGAGCGCAACGAGCAGGAGACCGTGGTGGTTGATCTGCGGCCGCACCCGATAGCGGCCGCGGGCGCTGAGCCCGGCCTCCACCAGGGCAAAGGCAACCAGCAGCAAGGCGTTGACCGCCTGCGTGGTGCGCAGGCTTAACCGCACCACCTGCCCGATGAGCGGCGCATAGGCCACCACCATGACCGCCGCGATCACCGCCACCGGCAGGGTGTCGCGTCCGCCGTTGCGCTCGCCGCCTGTTGGGCAAGTTGCCACCGCCACCTCATGCCACTAGAATCAGCACCGCCAGGACAACAAAGAACACACCGAGCAGGATCTTGCCCAGCATCACGTGCCGACGGCTCCACGCCACCAGCGCCGGCGTCCGCAGCCCCTGGTACACGAGTGCCAGCACAATCAAGAGGGGCAAAACAAACATGGCGTTGTACACCGCCAGCAGGCCGAGCCCGCGCCATACCGAGCGGTCGGTCTTGACCATCCATACCAGCGTCGGCACATACACCTGGCCGGTGCACACGCTCTCCAGAGCCGTGACCACGATCCCCAGACCCAGGCCCGCGGCCGCAAGCTGCCGGCGGCGCAAGCCGCGGCGGATCATCTCATGGATCCATTGCTCGATCCGCCGGGGCAGGCGCAGCGTCAGCTCACCGGCATTCGCCGTGCGGCGGTAGCGCGCGGCGTCGCGGAACGAGAGCGCGGCAAACCACGCCAGCAAACCCACCATCAGCACATCCACCGTGCGCCGCAGCGCGTGGAATCCGCGGAAAGTGTGCAACAGACGCAGCACCCCGAACCCCAGCAGGAAGTAGGTCGCAAAGCAGCCCGCAATGAACGCTCCGCCGGCCAACAACAGCCGCGGCCGCCCCACGCGGGCCAGCGCCAGCAGGCTCATGAAAAAAACCAGCGTGCCTATGGCGCACGGGTTGAGGCTGTCTACCAGGCCGGCGGCCGCCACACCCAGCACCGTAAACTCCCGGGCGCGCCGCCGCAAGGCGGACACGGGCTCCAGCTCCATGGCCCCGGTCGCCGGCGGTTCCATGCGCGGTGCGGCGCTGCGCGCGGCCAGGCAGAGATCTAGCGTCGGATAGAGATTGGTGCGGATGTCCGCCAGACCCGCCAAGAGAAAGCGGCCATCCAAGCCCATCTGCACCGGCGCGTTCTCGCGGATCCCGGTCTGTTCCTGATATTGGACCAGCAGAAGGTAGTTGCTCGCCACCCCCAAATCCCGGAGCCGCAGTTCATAACCACCCTGGTACCGCAGCGCCAGCTCCGGCAGAATTTCCCGCCGCACCGTTTCGCATTCTGCGCAGCCCGGCTCGAAAAAGAAGTCCAGGACCGGCAAGGCATCCACAGGCGGGGGCGGCGCGGCGGCCGCGTTACCCAGCACGAGCCAAGCCAGACTGAAAACCATACCCACGGCGGGGTGTGGCCACACCGCCCTGGGCGCCCTGGGAAGGCACGGCACCATGATCAAGGCTGCGGCGACGGCCGCACGGGACGGGCAAACGGCATGATCCGGATGGGAATCTCAACCTCCCGGGCTTCCGGCAGATCGGTCTCCACCCGCACGGACGCGCGCCGCAGATGTTCCACGGGCCCGCTATACCGCACCTCCAACCGGTAGCGGCCGGGGGCCATGGGAACCGCTTTGACCTCCATGGCGGCGTCCGGGGGGGTGATCTTCAGCACCTTGAAATCCCGTCCCACCGGCGAGTAGAGATTGACCCAGCAGGCGTTGGTCGTCTGCGCCGCCAACATGACCGCCGTGGGTATGAACATGAGCTCCCCCGGCACGAACGCCGTAACCGGAATGACCAAATCCCGTGCCGCCGGCCAGTCGGTGGCGACACGCACCATCGCCCGACTGCTGCCCGACGGCCGCGGAGCCTGGGCGACGATTTCCACCAGGTAGGCCCGGCCCGGCTCGTTGGTGATGACGCGCGCCGCAAACAGCGGCGAGTCGGAATGCACCGCCGTGACGTGAAACACCACGTTCGAACGGCCGGTAATCGTCACGGTATTGGTCACGACCTGCTCGCGGGTGACATTGCCGAAAAAAACCCCCTCCGGCTGCATATCCACATCCCGCACCACCGTCGCCAGCAGCTCCAAGCGGAAACGCGGCGTCTCCGGATCGTTGGATTCCACGTACAGCGTACGGCGCTGGCGGCCGCGACTGCCCTTGAAACTGATCGTCACCGGCAATTCCACGGTCTGGCCCGGTTCCAACAGGTTGGTCGCCAGCGTGGACGTGGTGCAGTTGCAGCTCGCCCGGATGCCCCGAATCTCCAGAGGAGCCGTGCCCGCGTTTTTCAGCACAAACGTGTGGTGTTGCGGCTCATCGGCCTTGATTTCTCCAAAGTCATGGGTCGGCACCTGGCAATCTATGGCCGGCAGACCTTCGGCTGGTGCAGGGCCGGTCACGGTCGCCGCAGGTTCGCTGGTCATCGCTGCAGGGTTCGTGGAGGGCGGATTGGTTTCCGGCGCCGCCCCGTTCGCGGCCGGCTCGGCTGGAGCCTCCACCAGCCAGAAGCCCACAACCACCATTCCCGTCAGCACCGTCAAGCGCAAGGGATTCATGGCCCAGGGGTCCTCCCGCGCTGCTTCATGCAGCCTGCGGTTCACAGTAGCAGATTCCCCTGCCGGAATCCACCAGCTTGCGAACCGGCGGCGCCTGCCCGGGTATTCTCCGTCCGACGCTCCGGTCGGGCCTGCAGACAAGGCCGCCCCGGCGATGGCGCCTCACTGGTCGCGGCCCGCAATGCGAATCATGGTGCCGACATGGGCGCGGAAATCAATCCAGTTCAGGTCCACCCAGTCCTGTGGTCCCACAGTGACCCGCAGCACCTGCGTGCCCGCCCTCAGCAGCACGTTGGAGACCGTGACCGTCACCAGCGGCGTATCCCAGGCCGCGACCACCGGCACCGCCACCGCACCCGCGATATTGGTACCGTTGAGAGTCAGCACCAGCGTGCGGTCGGGATAGATCGAGCCCAGCCGCAGTCTGAGGTCGTACAGCGCCGTCAGCGTGACATTGACCGTGTACTCCAGCCATTCGCCAGCTTGAAACCAGCCAATGGCGTAACCGCCGTCCCCGTCAGGGGAAATCTTGATGTCCACGTTATCGGTGCGATAGTGGCCGCCGGCATTCCCCTCGCTGAGATCGTGATAGGCCACGCCTTCTCCGCCCCGGTCGTAGTTCTCGGCCTCGATTCTGCCGGGAATGGGCGCCGGCGTTCCGCTGTACGGAGTGCCTGCGGTGGCGCGCAGCCCTCCCGTGGAAGGCGCTCCTTCAGCCCCAGCTGCAGTCACGTGGCGGTCTTGGGCGGCCACGGCGAAGGACAGGACCAGCGCCAGGGCGGACAACAGTATGCCGTGCACGACTCTCCCCCTGCACGGTCTCGCCGGTTGCATTGCGCACTGGTCCACGTCAGACACCGCCCGCACCGTCCACCCTTGGTGGACTTTCCTAGCATGCCGACCGGCACCATGCAAGCCGGGTGCCTTTGCGGACCGGCCTGCACGGCGTAGTAGTTCCCGCTGACGCTCGCCCACGTGACAACCAGACCGGCGGAGCTACCGACGGAGGCCAGCTTCTCGATGGCGCACACGGACACCGCGCTACGCGGGTCGGTGCCGGCATGCATCTCATCGCCGTCACCCAGCCCGTCCTCGTCGGTGGCACCTGTTTTGAGGCAACGCGCGAGCAGATCAGACACGAAAATATGTCTCGACGCCAGCCGGCTACCGGCTTCAAAAGTCTTAGTTAAGAAGGGCGGGTCGTGTTGACTAACGCCATCCAACACCGGAGGTCCCCATGAACTGGAAGTGTCGAGCCGCATTGTGTCTTGCGATCGCAGGCCTGGCGCTGGTCGGCACCCTGCCGGCAGATGCCACAAACATGGTCTGGAATCTGGGCGCCGGAACCGTGGACAACTGGACCAACCCGACACGCTGGAACCCGAACGGCGTGCCCGGGCCGGGCGACCAGGCCACCGTCTATAATACCGACGATGGCAACCTTAACAGTATCGTGCTCGACAGCGATCAGACCGTGGGCGGCGTCCTGTTCCCCAATCACAACCACTGGTGCGTGATCAGCAATACAGCCGCGCGGCTGACCGTGGTGACCAACCTGATCTACCAGCCGCGGTCCTTCAGCGCGTCTACCGGCCCATGGAGTTACGTGTACCCCATGGCCACGATCCAGGGTAAAGTCCTGGTCGAGGACTTGACCGTCAGCCCGTACTTCAACTCCGCGCTGGTTTTCGCCAATACCGGCAATGTCTTCCAGTCCGGGTTTGACATCAGCGGCAACCGGATCCACATCACCAACTGGTACAACACGTTCAGCGGGCCGATCAAGGTCCGCGGCTGGCAGGGTGAATGGTGGAGCACAGACGAACGCTCAAGCGGCGCCGTCCACATCCACGGCAGCAACAACACTTTCTACGCCGGTTCGTTTGAACTCCTGCCGGGCGGCCAGATCTGGATCAGCCAGTCCTCGGACCTCGCGGCGCTCTCCGGCGTCACGTTCAACGGCGGCACGTTGCAGCTCGGCCGGCCCGGCCAAAACTACTCCAACAACTTCGCGGTGGTCAGTTTCCCGAACGGGTGGGAGGTCAAGGCCGGCACGCTGCACGTGTCCGGCAATCCGTGCCTGGGGCCTGCGGCCATCGGCGTCAAACTCGGTTCGCCGGGGTACTACGGTTGCCTGAAGGGTGAGGCGAACAACGCGGCCGGTGCGCGCATCGAGCGGCCAATCACGTTGACCGGCAACGGCGGCGTGCTCGATTCCTTCTACCCGAACGTCAGCTATCCCTCCACGCTCAACCGCACCTGGGATTTCTACATCTCCGGCCTCATCTCCGGGGCCGGCGACCTGATTGTCCGCGGGCACAACCAAAGCGGCACCTACATCAACAACGGCACCTATGCAGGGTACACCCCCAACACCTATGTCGGCGACACCCGCGTCCTTGCCGCCAGCGGGTTGATCGTCGAGAACCTGCGCAGCCTGGGCACGGGCAATCTGGTGATTGACGTTGCCGGCTACGTGCTCAACTACACCACCAATATCGTGACCCCCGGCAAAACCATCACCATCAAGGGCGGCGGCACGGGACGCCTCCGCCCGAAGGGTTACCTGCGCATCGCGACCACGGGCGACATGGCCTACCCGATCAGCGCGGACTCGGACGGCGCCCTGCTGCTGAGCATGAACACCACCGGCATGACGACGTTCAACAACTGGATCGCCAACAACCAACTGGGAAACGGATATATGTGGCTCGGGGGCGACGGCACGCTGGCCGCGACCGCGCTGCCGGCCGGGGCCGGCGGAGTCTATCGGCTGTGGGGCTGCCCATGGAATGGCTCCTGGCTGGGGGGGTCGGTGCTTGGTTCAACCTGAACTCCCCGACGGTTGAGGGCGTGCTCACGGGCACCAACGCCGTGGAAGTCGGCCTGCCGTACCATCCCTACAACCCGTGGAACGGCTCCTATCTGGACAGTCAGGTCTTCACTTATGACACCAACAGCTACTCCGGCCCGACGGTGGTCAACCTCTACGCGCTGTTCGCCGGTTTGGCCGCCGCTTCGGGGAGCGGCTCCCCCTTCGGCGACACCAACGGCCCGGTGTACCTGAAGGGCGGGCAACTGGGGCTTTGGGGGAACGGTGCTTCCGCAGTACCCGTGCGCAAGGGCACGCTGACGATCAACGGCGGGGCGGTCCTCCGCCTGAACGGCGGCAGCGCGGGCATCGCGGATCTGACCTTCAGCGAGCTGGTGCGCACCAACAATGCCACGCTGATCACCTACATGCAGAACGGCGTGCTGGGCTCGGCGAGTAACCGCATCAAGTTCGTCAACGCGCCCGTGCCGACCAACGGCGTGATCGCCCCGTGGATCGTGGCCACGGACGGGTTCCTGACCTATGACGCTACGGCCGGACTGACCAACGCCGTGATTACCCATAACGTGTCGGGCGGTGCCTTCCCCACCGGTCTCAATGACGGCACGGCCATCGTGGACGTCAACACCACGGACGCCACGCTGGGCGACAATCCATATGTCAACGCACTCTCCACCAGCCAGAACATCTCCCCCGGCGCCGGCAACACGATCACGATCGCCAGCGGCGGGTTGTTCATCAAGCTGGCCAACCCGACCATTAGCGCGAATTTGGTGTTTAGCAACGCGTCCGGGCTCGTCGAAGCGTGCATTTACCGCGCCCACAACGGCCGTTGGAACCACGGGACGATCAGCGGCAAGATCACTTGCGCGGGGCTGACGAAATTCGGGGAGGGCTGGCTTCGACTCTCCAACCCCAACAACGACATCCGCGGCCCGATCATCAATTCCGGCTGCGGTGAGGCGCCGATCACAGCGGACAGTCCAGCGTGCATCGGCGGGACCAACGACGTGATCCTCAACGGCGGCGGCTTTACGGGTGGCGGCGGCGCCTACACCAACCGGTTCCTGCTCGGCCCCGGCGGCGGATACATCGAAAGCACCACGTTCTACGGGCCGGTCCAGGATCTCGTGCCGGGCGACTGCGGCCCGTTCCGTCCGTACAGTGGCTCATTCTACGGCACCAACACGTTCAGCGGCGGCGTGTTCCTGAACGGCGCCGAGTTTCGCTTCATGAAGCCTTGGGCGTGTCCAACCAACTGCCCGATTGTGAACCGGAACGGGAGCGCCTTCTACCAGAACTACGCGCCCCCGCCGGGGGCCGTCTACACCAACTACGGCCGGGTCACGCTGCTGGGCAACCGAGCGCAGTTCATGATTATCGGGTACATCAAGCAGGGCTCCATTGAAGGCTCGGGCTACGTGCAGTACGGCAACCGCTGGGACGGCGGTGACGGCACCGTGTTTGACGTCGGATGGGACAACACCGACTTCGACTTCTACGGGGCCATCATGGAAAGCGTTCACGGCTGGCGCTGCCATGTGACCAAGAGCGGGGGGGGCACTTGGACGTATTGGGGCGAGAGCACGCATCACGGCTATACCAGGATCACGAACGGCACGCTCACGCTGAACGGCGCCCTGTTCAACACCACCAATGTCACCGTGTACTCCGGCGCCACGCTGAACGGCAAGGGCGCCATCGGCGGGCCGGTCACGGTGATGCCGGGTGCCACACTGGGCGGCACACTGGTGCTGGCGACCAATCTCACGGTCAGCAACGCCACGTTCAACGTCAACCTCTCCGGTCCGACCGCCGGGGGGGTGACGGTGAACAGCGGCGCCGTGAACATCACGGGCAGTTCCCTGAACGTAGCCCTGAGCTACGTTCCGACCGTCGGCCAGACGTTCACGATCCTGAACAACGCCGCGGGCGTTACGCTCACCGGCACGTTCACGGAGGGCAACATCGTCAGCGCCACCCACGGCGGCAAGACCTACTTTTTCCGCGTGGCCTACAACGCTGGTGACGGCAACGACGTGACCCTCACGGCCCTGCCGCAAGGCACGATGATCTATGTCCGTTAGCCCGGCTTATTCACGAACCGTGGTGGTTCGTGCCTCAGCCGCCGCGCCGCCGCTGGTTGCGGGCCACGCGGCTTCTACGACGCGGTGCTGCGCCCCGTGCTCAGGGCAAGCCCTGAGCGCAGGCCCCTCCGCGGGCCGGAGTCGAAGCCCGTAGGGCCACCTGTTCACGTCTTTGTGAATAGCTCGGGCTATGCACCCGGCGTTGGAGGATGTGGCGGGTGCCCCGCGAAAGCTTGATGGCTGCCGGACTAGGACTCGAACCTAGACAAACAGATCCAGAGTCTGTTGTGCTACCATTACACCATCCGGCAGGCTTGGATGAGCAAACGAGGGGCGCAGCATACAAGGGTGTTTCGCGAGAAACAAGCCCGTTTTTCCGGTTGTCTCCCGCGACACACACACCCGCCGCGCGCCGACACCCCGCGTTCGACGGCTTTCGATACCTTGAACTCCGATCAGCGACACGCCACCGCGGCGGAGGCGGCCGAGGCCCTGCAACGCAATCTGGTGCGCGCCTTGGCCAATGCCGAGGTCGATCAGTTGGCCGACTTTCCCGAGTTGGCGGGCTGGAATGTGCTGGCGGCCGACGTTCATGCGGTCGAGCATGCGGTGCACGCCGCCCGCGATGGGCGCGGGCGGCATATGGCGGACGCCGGACTGCATACGCTTGACGTGCACACGGGGCTGACGGCCTTTCTGCGGCCCGTGCCGGGCGACGGACGGCACGCGCAAGAATTGGCCGAGGCTACCGCTTCATCCGGGGATCGGTGGTTCTTTGGACGCGGACATGTTGCTTCGGTTTGGACGCGGCTTGCAGCCGCACCAACAAGGCCGCGTAGCTCTTGCGTGGGGTCGGCAGATGCACGCTTGCACCCGTGAAGTGCGACAGCACGACGGCATTGGCCAGTTCCAGGGAAGCCAGTGCCGAGGCGGCATCGCAAACCAGGGCCGATCCGTGCAGCACATGCCGCGCGAAATCACACATAGCCATGGCGTGGTTCGTTTTGCAGCCCCGTACCCCCGCCTTCAGCGCTCTGGCCTCCGGCCGGCACCACATCTGGCGGCTCCGTGCCGCAAGGTTGCGCAGTCCGCGGCCGTAGACGGCGACGTCCAGTCGATCGTCATCCAACACCAGTCGCCCCCGGTCCCCTGCGATCTCCAGGTAGTTCCCATGCGTCGGCTCGCAGGTGGAACACAGGACATAACCCGTGGCGCCGGACGCAAAAGTCAGCAGTGCGTCGGCCTGATCCTCAACCTCTATCCGGTGTAACCGCGTGGCCAGCCGGCCGGTCACGCACTTCGGGCAGCCGGCCAGTTGGGTCAACCAATCGAGATGGTGCGGCGCCTGGTTCAGCAACACCCCGCCCCCCTCGCCTTTCCACGTGGCGCCCCAGACGTTGGAGTCGTAGTAGGTCTGCGTCCGAAAGTCCCGGTGGATCAGTGTCGCGCGCATCAGTTGGCCCAGCCGCCCCGAGCGCACAAGTCGTCGGGCCTCGCGGAAGTTCGGATTGAAGCGTTCCTGCAGAATGCACCCCAATGTCCGTTTCGCCGAGCGGGCTGTGCGCAGCATCCGATCCGCTTGGGCGACGCTCTCGGCCAATGGTTTCTCGCATAGCACATGCAAGCCGGCCCGAAGGCATTCCACAGCCACCTCCGCATGGCAGGTGTGAGGTGTGGCGAGGGTCACGGCTTCGCACACCCCGGATCGGATCAGCTCACGGCACGAGCCGAACGCCGGTACGCCATACCGGGTTGAGACGCTTTCCGCCACCTCCGGTGCGGCCTCCACGACCGCCGCCAGATGCATCTGCGGCACGGCCTCAACCATTGCCTGACAGTGATGCCGCCCGGCTGCGCCCAGTCCCACGACTGCCATCCTCAAACGTCTTGCCATAGCTCGTCTCCCTGCAAAACGCACGTTCACATGCCGCCCGTCATCCGGCGATCGCCGCAGGCGGGATACAACCAACGATGCGACGCACACCCCCACCACTCAAATCCGATTTCAGGCGGGCATCGCTTCGGCATAGTGTGCCGACGGCGTCAGGATGCCGCCCATCGTGGCATAGAAGTCATCGTCCAGTGTAAACCGTCCCCGCTGCGGCCGGGTCCACGGGCGCCCCGCCAGCGGATGATAGGCACACAAGGTCTCCCAGCGCTTGTAGTTCGCGGTGCCGTTGATCTCGAACGCCCCGATCCGAAGGCCCGGCAGGGGCTGCAAGTGTGCCGCCATCAATTTGTTCCATTCGACGAGGATAGGGTTCACCGTCAGATCGGCGCAGAAGCACGGGACATTCTTCTCGCGTGCGACCGCGAGCATGTCGAGGCTCATGGAGAGGGTTTTGGCAATGGGCTTCAGCGCGATCATGCCGTACCCGAGTTGGAGGCGTTCGCGGACGTGCCCGGCCGAGTGTGCGCTCTCGTCGGCGGAAATTATGACCCCCAGATCGCCCACCTCGATGTTCGCATCCTCCGCTAAGGGTTCCTCGATCGTCAGGATCCGTTCCCGCGCACCGATGGCCTCGGCGTGATCGAGTAGTCGGCTCAGTCTATCCTTCCTGTCGTACCGGCCATTGGCGTCAAGGTAGTAAGCGGGGTGGCCGCTTGCGGTGTCCGCGGTCTCGACGGACCCCACGGCGGAGTGGATCGCGGTCAACCGCGCGCAGTCCCACGCGAGCATCTTGTCGAAATCGCCGTCGTGGTCCGGATCCGCCCGATCTTGATTTTCAGCACCCCGTGTCCGTCCTGTGCCCACCGCGCCACGGTCGCGATGGGCACGCCGTAGGACACCAGCGGGATGCAGCCCAGTTGGGACTGACGGGAAAAGAGCAGCCCGGCATAGCGCGGGCCGATCATGTCCCCGAAGGAGCGAAGCTGCCGCGCCCGCGCATGGAGCATCCAAGCCGCATTGTCCAAGGGCACCAAGGCGTTCAGCACAAATGTGAGGCGCAGGTCCGGCATGCCGGTGATCGCACGGGCATATTGGCACGTCTCGGGCAAGACGGCGGACAGCAACTCGGGCGGCGAGGCAAACGACAGACCGCGCGCCACTTCCAGGGCGCGCCGAGTCACCGCCGCCATCGATGCGTTGCCGGCCGCTTCGCCCTGCGCCGCGAACACCCGTGGATCGGACCACAGGACGCTCTGTGTGCCGAGTCCCAGCCCCGTCTCGCCCGAGGCGCTCGCCACGAGTACCGCCGTCTGCCAGAGTTCGGATACCCATTTTCCTCGAAAGCCAAAGGGCGCAGCCAGAGGCTCGGCCTCCGAATGGAAGGTG